>Ga0181593_10000408_pt1 | contig 37235 bp, 34 predicted proteins | sample 071ome_19_FD_133756 | JGI IMG/M metagenome (GOLD analysis project Ga0181593, IMG submission 133756) | Coastal salt marsh microbial communities from the Groves Creek Marsh, Skidaway Island, Georgia - 071413AT metaG (megahit assembly) | ecosystem: Environmental > Aquatic > Marine > Intertidal...
ACCAAACTGCGTTTTGAGGTGACCCGCTTGTCGAGCACAGTTTTTTTGAGCTCAACACCCACCTGATGAGGAGCGGGCAACACCGGCCGCTCCATTTTCCAGGCATCTTGGGCCAGTCGACTGATATCCCAATCAACTCCCTTTTTTTGATAGCGGTCAATCAACTGCGTGCTGTTGAGATAAACGGCTCCGGCATACCAGATCACTATCAGGCTCGCGACGACAGTGAGCACCGGTAAGAATGCCCCCTGATGCAGCAGACGATCAATCATCGTCATAACTATGCCCCGCTTTTAGGCCCTCGCGTACCCGGTGGGCGATCTCAAGAAATTCAGGTGTCTCACGGATATCCAAAGCCCGCTCCCGCGGGAGATTGCACGAAATGTCGTCGATCACCCGTCCTGGTCTTGGAGACATGACCACAACGCGAGACGAGAGAAACACCGCTTCCGGAATGGAATGGGTCACAAAAACGACCGTTTTGCCTGTCTTTCGCCAGAGCTCCAGGAGTTGCTGATTGAGGTGATCTCTGGTGATTTCGTCCAGCGCCCCAAAGGGCTCATCCATCAGCAACAACTCGGGCTCGACGCTCAGGGCCCGGGCGATAGAGACACGTTGCTGCATGCCGCCCGATAGTTGCCAGGGGTATTTATTCTCAAAACCGTCGAGATTCACCAGATCGAGATATTGCGCACACCGCGCTTCACGCTCCTGGCGCGAGACGCCCATGATCTCGAGGGGCAGCATGACGTTACGACGAACCGTCCTCCACGGGTACAACGCTGGCGCCTGAAAGACATAGCCGTATGCCCTACTCTCGCGGGCTTCGCGCGGGCTGACGCCGTTAACCTCAATCTCCCCTCCGGTATGCGTCTCGAGATCAGCAATCACCCTGAGCAGAGTTGTTTTGCCGCAGCCCGAAGGACCGATCAGCGAGATAAATTCGCCCGGCGCAATATCCAGGTCAATGTTCGAAAGTGCATGAACCGGCCCATCGTCCGTATTGAATTCCAACGACAGATTGGCGGTGTGTACAACCGCAGAGCCCGTATGCACTGTCTGAGTCATCGAAGCAGTCCGCTGTCCCGATTAACCGTCGGCGTGGCCGGCTTTGGACAACATGGCGCGGAACATGACGTTCGCTCCGGCAGTGGACCACTCCGGTTCGATGTCCTCTACTTCGTTGTGGCTGATGCCGTCGATGCAGGGAATAAACACCATTGACGTCGGCGCAGCATGGGCAATGAAGCAGGCGTCATGGCCGGCACCGGTAACAATCTTTCGGGAACTGTATCCGCAGGACTGGGCGGCCCCGTCCACGGCCTCAACGCAACTCTGATCAAACGGTACCGGCGCGTAATAGAAGATCTGCTCCAGATCAGACGTTAAACCCCCTTCAGACGCAATCCGATCTATCCCCTCACGGATAGCCTGATCCATTTTGGACAGGACTGCATCGTCGGGGTGGCGAATATCGATCGTCAGGAAGACCCGTCCGGGAATAACATTCCGCGAATTCGGGTGGACATTCACCATGCCGACTGTTGCGCAAGCCAATGGGGCGTGAGCAAGGCCGGTCTCGTTGACGAGACTGATAACTTTTGCAGCTCCCAGTAACGCGTCCTGGCGACGGTCCATAGGTGTTGGCCCTGCGTGTGATTCCTTGCCTGTCAGTTCGAGCTCATACCATCGTTGCCCCTGGGCATCGGTCACGACACCGATCTCAATCCCCTCTTCCACCAGGATAGGTCCCTGCTCAATGTGGGCTTCGAAATAGGCATGCAGTGGTCGACCCATTGGCTCATCACCGGCATAACCGATGCGCTCCAACTCCTCACCCATCGTCTTGCCTTCCTCGTCCGCACGAGACAGGCCGTACTCCAGGTCATAAATCCCGGCGAAAACGCCTGACGCCACCATGGCTGGCGCGAACCGACTGCCTTCCTCATTGGTCCAACACGCCGCCTCGACGGGATGGCGGGTCTGAATGCCATGGTCATTAAGGCTGCGAATCACCTCCAACCCGGTCAGGACGCCATAAACCCCATCGAAACGGCCGCCGGTAGGCTGAGTATCCAGGTGACTGCCCGCGACAACGGGCGGCAAATCCGGATCGGTGCCTGGCCGGCGGGCAAAGATATTGCCCATCTTATCAACAGAGATAGTGCATCCCGCATCGCGGCACCATCCGACAAAAAGATCCCGCGCCTCGCGGTCGAGATCCGTCAAGGCCAGCCGGCAGGAACCCCCTTTATCGGTCGGGCCGATTTTGGCCATCTCCATTATCGAATCCCACAGGCGCCCCCCGTTAATCATCGGCTTATCACCCATGCTTCCTTTCTCCTCTTTGTGTTTCTTTCGATTGTTGATTGGGTCTTGGTCAGTTCAAGTCGGTTAAAGGCCCGTAAGTTTCTGGCCGACGATCGCGGAAAAACTGCCAGGTATCTCTGACTTGTCGCACCATATCCATATCCATCTCATGGATCAGAAGTTCGTCTTGATCCGGGCTTGCCTGGGCTTCGATCTGGCCTCTGGGATTCACGAAGTAACTCGAACCGTAGAACTCCCCGATATTCCATGGGGCTTCAGTCCCGACCCGGTTTACCGCCGCAATAAAAACCCCATTCGCAGCCGCCGAAGCCGGCTGCTCTAACTCCCAGAGATACTGCGATACCCCAGCTACTGTTGCCGACGGGTTGTAGATGATCTCCGCCCCCGCGAGCGCCAACGCGCGCCATCCTTCAGGAAAATGTCGGTCATAGCAGATATAAACCCCTATACGGCCGTAGGCGGTATTGAATACCGGCCAATCGGAAGCGCCCGGCTTGAAGAAGAACTTTTCCCAAAAACCAGCGACATGCGGAAGGTGCGTCTTACGGTACTTGCCAAGATAGCTCCCATCTGCGTCAATCACTGCCGCCGTGTTGTAGTAGACCCCCGTCATCGCCTCCTCATAGATCGGCACAATAATCACCATATTGTGCTTCTTGGCGTATTCCTTCATCAAAGAGACCGTGTGCCCATCTGGGATCGGCTCCGCAGCGGCGTACCACTTGGCATCCTGGCTCGGGCAGAAATAGGGTTGCGTAAATACTTCCTGAAAACACAACACCTGCACACCCTCGGCACCCGCCTTGTCTATCAGCGGCAGGTGCGCTTCAAGCATGGCATCACGAATTTTCTCCGGCGTATCCTCCGTCGAACCTTTAAGGCTCATCTGGATCAAGCCTGATTTCAACTTACTCATCGTCCACTCCTTAAGTTATCTGTAACCTGCTCTATGTGTCGGTGACGGCCGCGCTCCGATTTAAATCTTCGAAGTCAAGCAGACTGCACGGAACATCTCTGATCACGTATTAAACCCAGAGCCCGCACAAGCGCATCGACCACCTCTCCTGACGCGTCTGAGTAGATTTCCTGATCATAATTCTTGACTCCTGTGACCGCCTGAATTTGGGCCTCGAAGTCGGCATACGTCTGGGTGACGGCCCAGATCATGAAAAAAGCGTGAGCCGGATCAATTTTTGCCATCAGGCCGGCTTCTTGCCATTTCTTAAAAATCCTCCCTTTCTCTTCGACCCAACGCCGAAGTTCTCCGCTCAGGTGATCGCTAATGATGGGGGCTCCGCTGATGACTTCCATCGCAAAAAGACGCGAAGCCTCTGGATGGTTCCGGGATAAAGCCAGTTTTCGGTTGACATATTGGCGGATGGCCTCTTCCGGATTACCTTCCTCCGAAACGTTGCCTAACGCCTCGAGCCACAGACTAAGCACCTGTTTGATAACGATGCGGTAAAGTGCCTTTTTTGACTTGAAGTAATAAAGCACATTGCCCTTGGGTATGCCGGCCTTCTGCGCGATCGCCTCCACCCGAGCGCCGTCGTAGCCTTTTCGGGAAAAAACGAGCGTTGCGGCACGCAGGATCCTCTCCCGCTGGCGCGCTCCGACACCCTGGTTACTGGTGGGAGTCTCAATCCGGTCTAATCGAGAGGGTATGTTGGCTTGAGGCGCTTCCATCACAGAAGCATTCTGAACCTGAATTGACCGAATGGTCAACTTTGATGACTCCCCTCCTGATCCAGGCCCCCAAATCACTGGGGCGACGCAGTTTTCCCATGCTCCTGGCGAAAACGGCCCATCGCATGGACAAACAGCACCGAAATGACGACAACACCCCCCACGATAGAACGCATACCCGGATCTTCCCCAATCACCAGCCAGACCCAAAATGGTCCCAAAACAGATTCGAGCAGACCGAGCATCGCCGCTTCGGGCGCCGGAAGATATCGTGGGCCTATCGTAATCAGCGCAATCGCCACCGGGAGCAAAACGGCACCCCCGGCAACAAGTGCCCCCCACTGCACCGCATCCATCTCCGGAAACTCTGCAAAAAAGGCGCCGATAGTTCCCGCCACCAGCAGTCCCAGCACGACCGCTGGAATCATGTTGAACTGACGACGACCCCGCACAATGGCAAAACTCAAACCGAGTATCGCTGCATTGGCCAGCGCAAGAAGATCACCGATCCATTGTCCGCTCTCAAGACTTCCGCTGGCAACGATAATGAGACCTCCGGTAACGCAGACAATCGCAATCTGGGTCGATCGCGAAACCGCCTCGCCGAAAAGAATTCTTGAGAACAGAGCAGCCAGCAACGGCGTGCAGGCGAAAATCACGAGCACATTCGCGACGCTGGTATAAGAAAAAGACGCGTAGAAGGTTAAAGACGCGCATGCCTGCAGTCCTGCAAAAAAAATCCCCCACCCTCCGAGCAGTCTCAGCGCTTTGGCAAACCCGCCGGAAACAAAAATCCTATAGCCCAGAAGCAGAACTGCGCCCGCCATCAGCCCACGGCCGCAGGCGAGAGTAAAAGGATCAACTGCGCTCATTCGAATCAGTAACGCATCCGGCGTAAACGCGAGCACCCCTGCCAGGGTTAACCAGAATCCTTTTCGGTAATCATCCGTCAAAAGAGAAACCTCCTCATGGTGTAACGGCTCGGTTTATCCGGCGCGCTGTCAACCACTGACCTCTTCCTGACTCTTGATAAATGCCTCGACACCCTCAGGAGGTACCGGGCCTGCCTGTACCGCTTTAAGCTTTCCGCCGGGAGCATAAAGCAGGAAAGTGGGCGTGCCTCTTAGCGCTTGACCGGTCTGCTGATAAAAAAATTCAGCAACGTCCTGCCCTTCACCCAGCAGATTTGGGAAAGCCGCCCCGTGCTCCTCGGCAAAAGCCCAGGCCTCCATAACCCCGGCCGATCCATCAAGTGAGATGCCGAGCACTGTCAGCTGCCCGTCCTGGTGACGATCATGCAACTGGGCATATCCGGGCATTTCACTCGCACAGATCGGGCAGGTCCACGACCAAATCATCACTACCAGCCAACGATCCTCTGGCACATAGTCGGAGTAATGTGCTGCTTCTCCTTCGAAATCTGTAAAGCTACCATTGCCGAGTACGCTCTGACTCAGCCCCATCAGGAAGACCAGCCCCAACACCGCTCGGACGATGCTCTTCGATGACATTCTCACGCTGGCTCAGCCTCTTTTTTGTCGGTGTCGCTCCGATCTTGTTTAACCAGCAGGATGCCCAGGACCACCAAGGCCATCCCGATAACCGATTTAATAGTCAAAGTTTCACCGAAAAGCGGCCACGCAATCAGCGCGGTGACAGGTGGAACCAGAAAGAACAGGCTGGCGACCTGCGTCGCTGCCTGCGCGCGAACCAATAACCACAACAGCGTCATTGCCCCTAACGACAGCACGACCACCAGCCAGCCCAGAGCAAAAATGAATTCTCCAGTCCAATCAATCTGTCTCTCTTCCAGCGCACCGGCGATCAGGACCATAAACAAGGCCGCTGCCAGAAACTGGATGCAGGACCCTGTCAACAGGTTCATCTGTGCGCAGTACCGCTTCTGATAAATCGTCCCAAGACTCATCCCCATCACCGCCACCACGCAAAGCGCTACACCGGTCAGCGTGCTGTCAAGGTCGTCGATATAACGCCATGAGACGAGTGTCACGCCGACTGTGCCGATCACGAAACCACTCCATTGCCGAGCCCGGACGATTTCCCCAAGGATCGGGCCCACCAGCACAGCGGTCAATACGGGCTGCATACCCACAATCAGGGCGCTATCTCCCGCCGTCACCCCAAGACTGATTCCCCCGAAAATACCGCCCAGATAAATCCCATGGACCAACAAACCCACCGCTGCAATGTGGGCTTTGTCCTTGTGATTGTCCGGCCATGAGGCTTTGGTTATCCATGCCACCACCGCCAGGATCATTGCCACCGCGAGAAACCGAATGGCAAGGAAGGTGGCAGGCTCCGCATAGGGCAACCCCATCTTGGCTCCGATAAATCCGGTGCTCCAAAGCACGACGAACAACGTTGGCGCACCCATAAACAGAAGGTTTGATGGTGCGGCGGAAAAGATTTTCTTTGCAGACAAAAACAGGGTTTCGATAAAATCAGGCAGTGCGTAGTCTATTGCAAGATCTGACTATCCGCAGGTCGACGCCTGTTGTGATTGGCGATGGCGTCGGTTTTTCGGCCTTCCCCCTAATCATCGGAATCTTCGAATGAGCGATAACCCGTTTGTCAGCGTCGTAACGCAGGACACTTTCTCTGATCAAGTCGTTGAAAGCTCGAAGACAACGCCTGTGCTGGTGGATTTCTGGGCGGAATGGTGTGGACCGTGCAAAATGTTGATGCCGATTCTGGATAAACTTGCGCTGGAGTATGAGGGGAAGTTTCGCGTCGCCAAAGTGGATACCGAGACCGAACAGGAACTCGCGGCCACTCACGGAATCCGCAGTCTCCCCACCGTCCGCATGTTTCGGGATGGTGTCGCGGTGGATGAATTTATGGGCGCCCTGCCGGAAAGCGGTGTCCGGGAATTTATTGAGCGTCATGTTCCCAGGGCGGCAGATGACCACTTGGCCCATGCAGCGGCGCTCGCCGGTGAAGGAGATCTGCCAGGCGCGATCGCACTTCTGAAAGAGTCGCTGGAGGCTGACCCCGACTACCTCAAGCTCCGTCTAGCACTCGCATCCTACCTGCTCGAGGCCGAAGAGGCCGCAGGGGCCGCGGAGCTGCTTCGGAGCCTTCCCCTGGCCGCCACTCAGGATCCCCACACCAAGCAGCTTCGAGCGCGCATAGAACTTGCCCTAAGCGTAGATTCGGCTATTGATATCGAAAGCCTCAAGCGTCGCATCGAACAGGCACCAGATGACCTTGAGGCCAGAATCACACTGGCCCAGAGCGCATTGCAGGATCCAGATCAGCTTGAATCAGCGATGACTCAGTTTTTGGATATCATCCGGCTCGATCGAGGTGGCGAATTCGCCCAAAAAGCCCGGGCGACCCTGCTGCAGGTATTTCAAACTCTCGACCCGCAAGATGATCGGGTGAAAAGATGCCGAAGGGAACTTGCGCAGGCGCTTAACTGAATTTGAGATCTGACTACCCTCTCGGGTGATGACTGGCGTGCAGCGTCTGCAGTCTCGCTTTGGCAACATGAGTATAGATCTGGGTGGTCGACAGATCAGCATGGCCCAGCAGCATTTGCACACTGCGAAGATCGGCCCCGTGGTTTAAGAGATGCGTCGCAAACGCATGACGCAGCGAATGCGGGGAGAGGGACGAATCGATTCCGGCAGCTGCGCTGTATCGCTTAATCAGTTGCCAGAACGCCTGTCGCGTCATCGGCTGACCTCGCCGTGTCAGAAATACCGCACCGCTTTTCTGCTCACCGAGCAATGAAGGCCGAGCACCCTTGAGATAATCTCCAAGTCGGCTCGTCGCCTCGTCGCCAAGGGGCACAATTCGCTCTTTGCCGCCTTTCCCGGTGACCCGGACCAATCCTGTGGTGAGATCCAATTCGTTCAGCGCAAGTGCCACCAGCTCTGACACCCTAAGACCGCTCGCATACATGGTCTCGAGCATTGCCCGGTCGCGCACGCCGAGAGTCGTCTCAGGAGGCGCAGCCAGAAGTTTTTCTACACTGGCTTCAGTGATGGATTTCGGCAGGGGTCGACCCAGGCTCGGTGAGCGAACATCCGCCGTCGGATCCTCCCCAATCAACCCTTCACGGAGGAGATAGCGATAAAACCGGCGCAGGGTAGAAAGCCGCCGAGCGGATGATCTGGGACTCAGCCCCTGGCGGACATTCGCCGCCAGATAGCCGAGCAATTCCGCCCTGGTCACTGCGTCAAGAGGCAGTTTCTTTTTGCCCAACCAGCCTTCAAACGCCGCCAGGTCAGTCCGGTAGGCATTCAGCGTGTTTTCACTCAGCCCTGACTCCAGCCAAACTGCGTCCAGAAACTGCTCCGACAACAGGGAGGCTGTCTGATTTTTGGTTTTCACGGCGAGAGGTCGCGCTTTCGGTGGTGCTCAATCTGGGCAAGACGATATCGCAGCTTTGCCTGCATCTTGGGGTCTGGAGAACTTCCCAAGAGCCTGTTGTAGACCTTGGCTGCATCATCATAGAACAAGGCGGACTCGAGTGCCTGAGCAGCCTGGTACAACGCACTTTTTTCCCAGAAAGGGTTACGCTCCCCCGCGAGTCGGGCCGACTCCAAATAATGGGCCGCCGAGAGCGCGAAATCACCGATTTCATAAAAAGACTGCGCCGACCAGAAAAATAATTCCCGGCGGTGCCCATCTGTTTGCGCCAGCGGTGCAGCGACTTCAAAGAGTTTCAGAGCCAGGCGGTGCTCACCGATAAACTGCAGATCAAACATGATTTGCATTACCCGGTCCAAACTGTCGGGAGTGATCTGCTGAATGCCAGCCAACCACTCTTCAAGTTGGTGCGCCCCCTGACCGGCTTCTCCTCCCAAAATCAATATCCGGGCCGTACGCACCGTCCACGCACCGTGATCAACTCCAGTTGGGGGTCCGTCCATCAGCGACTGCAAACGCGCGGCCAAGGGCAAGTCATTCACTCGCAGTGCTTCGTCCACGAGGAGCATGATTGCCTCGGGGTGAAGTTGCTTCAGATCAACACCCAGGGGGCCGTCGATGAAAAAAAATGTGATCAACCGATTCAAGCCCTGCTCAATCAGGTGGTGAATCAGCCAAAGTGTTATGGCATCTGACGATGTGCGGTCACGTGCCAGACGCAACAGACTTACCGCAACGGCTCGGCGCCCGACATCACTTTGGGAATCGGGCCGGTTCAAGTACCTCGTGATCCCCTCGAGGTTATCGAGCGACAACTCTGCTTCGCCAATCAGGGGCTCAGCGAGTGCTGAGTAGGTTTCGATGAGCCGGCCCGGCGCATCAATCTGGACCAGTGGCGGGAGTTCAACCGGACTTTGAACCAGCGCCTCGAGAGCGAGTACCCGGGTATCCGCAAATTCGAGAGCATTGGCGATCTTCACGATCATGGCCGACCGCAGGGCTGCGACACGCCTGTCGTCGGCGGGAATCTTTATTTCGCCGATTTCGATTAAGGCTGCCCCCGAAGAAAGCGTTTCATCCATCCACCGTGCATACACCTCCCACAACCTTGCCTCAACGGAGGACAACTCATTCAGCACGGTCGCAGCCTCTGCAGACTCACCCGAGGCCAACAAAACCATGCCGAGCAGTTTCCGCCAGGAGGGCTGATCTGGAGAATATTGAATCTCTACATCGCGGGCGGCGCGCAACGCCTCTGGATAGCGACCTTCATGAAAGTCAGCGCGCACGATTCTCTCCAGGATCTGCTGGTGAATACCTGTATCCCCAGCTACTTCCTCGGCCAGGGCCTCAAATACCTTTCGCGCTTCATGAGGCTTGTTGGCGCGAAGCAGGATGTCCCCCAGCCGAAGCCCAAGTTCGACGCGAAGCGCTCCTTGCGCTTTCTCGAAGGCGCCTGCGATCTCGTTTGTCAGTTGGTTCAGCTGAGCCTGGCGCTCCAACAGGTACCAACGTCGGCGCTGCCGGTCCCTCGGATCTGATTCGGGAACGAGCAGAGGATCCGCCAGAAGATAGAGTCCCAATTCATCGAGCTGCTGACGCTGCAATTGAAAAAGCGTCTGCTCATCGAGTCTCAACAGAAACTCAGGTTCTGACCGACGGGATTCTTCTGAATTCAGCCCTGTCAAAGGCTGCAGGGCGTCTTCCCTCTCAAGGAAGGTGTCGAAGTTGAGATTTAACGAAGGCGTCGAATGAGTGTCTGGCTCGATAGAGACAGATATGGACACAGCATCTGAAGTCGGGACCGACTGAGCATCGGCAGCGGTCAGTGAAGAAGAGAGCAGGAGCGCTGCCGCCGCCACGAAACATGGGGTTCGTCGAAGAAGATTACAAAGGACTGCCCCGGTACTTGCGGGAAGTGGCCGGGACAAACCCGGACCGGCCGATTCAGTGCGCTGACAGATAGTCACCGGAGATTCAGGGATACACCCCCAAGGATCAGGGACTGCATTCGGCCCGCGGTTGCAGGCGTAAATGCAGACCCCACAATCGAATCAGGAAATCTTCTCTCGAATTCGAGCAGATTTTCCGGTTCGGCCGCGAAGGTAGTAAAGCTTGGCCCGGCGTACAGCACCACGACGGCGAACTTCTATATCAGCGACCAGAGGACTGTGGGTCTGAAATACCCGCTCAACCCCCTCCCCATAGGAAATTTTTCTAACGGTGAAGGAAGAGTTCAGACCCCGATTCTTGCGGGCAATGACAACCCCCTCAAAAGCCTGAAGCCGCTCACGCGAACCCTCTTTGACCTTGACCTGCACACGAACTGTGTCTCCTGGCCCAAAGTCGGGAATATCGGTTTTGATCTGCTCGTTTTCGAGCTGCTCGATAATGTTAGTCATCACGAACTCTCCTGTCCTTTTAACTCTAATTGTGCCTTAAATTCCTCTAGAAGAAGACTTTCTTCTTCACTAAGTTCCCTTTTTTCCAGTAAGTCTGGTCTACGAAGCCAGGTCTGGCCCAGAGCCTGCTTCAGCCGCCAGAGACGGATCGCTTCATGATTTCCGCCTAAAAGCGTTTCTGGCACCCTGTGCCCTTCAAATTCTTCTGGCCGAGTGTAGTGCGGCCAATCCAGCAAGCCGGACCCGAATGAATCCTCCTGGGCCGATTCCTCATTCCCCAGGACACCCGGTAAATACCTTACCAACGCTTCTATCAATACCATTGCGGGCAACTCTCCACCCGCCACAACATAATCTCCTATCGATACTTCCTCATCGACTTCCGAGTCTAGAAGCCGCTGATCAATTCCCTCGTACCTTCCTGCCAGGAGCACCAGGGCTGGCTCTTCCGCAAGGCGCTCTACAGTAGCCTGACTCAGCGGCGACCCTTGTGGACTCAGGCCGATGACCTTGCCCCCAGAGGCCTGCCGGGCTTCGCGGATTGCCGCAGCGAGCGGCGGGGCCTGCATCACCATTCCCGGCCCTCCCCCGTAGGGTCGATCATCTACGCGGCGATAACTATCCTCACAGTAATCCCGCGGATTCCAGAGATGAAGTTCCAGAATCGAACGCTCCCGCGCAATTCTCGCAACCCCGAACTCCCCGACGGCTGAGACCAGGTCGGGAAAAATGGTGACGATGTCTATTCGCATAACTCATCTACCAGCCGCCACCAGTATCCACCCCGCTTTTGAACCAGTCCGCCTATTTCCCTCTCTTCCTCTGACCCCTATTCCTCTACTCGTCTACTCCTAAAACTTCTCACGAGGTCGCGACAATCTACAAAACTGCCTCGGTCAGAACGCTTCATCCCAGTCAACGATGATCCGGCCCTTCTCGAGATCCACGTCATGAATCCTTTCCGGCACATATGGGATCAGGCGATCTCTTTCGGATTTAACTACCATAACGTCGTTTGCACCGGTTTCCAGCAAATGATCCACGGTGCCCAACCGCTCACCTTCAAGATTGAGAACGGTCAAACCCTCGAGTTGAAACCAATAAAACTCTCCATCGTCCGGTGGAACCAGCCACTCAGGTTTTACAGCTATCTCTAGACCGACCAACGAAAGCGCCTGATCGCGATCGCCACACTGTTCCAGTTGTGCGATCACGCCTTTCCCGTGACGCTGCCCTGCTATCAGCGCAACCTCTTTCCAACTGCCCACTCGACCGACCAGCCAACGCGGATGGTCAAGAATGCCGCCCCGCTCGCGGGAGTAGTCGAATACCTTGACCCATCCTTTAACCCCAAAAACCCCATTAATTTTGCCCAGAACCACCGGGCAGATCTCCAGATCAGGCATGACGTCCTGGCGGCATGCAATCTACTGATGGGGGATCCGACTGTCTTTGGCCCCTGGTTACCCTGATAGGAGCCGAGGACTCTACTGTTTGAGGAAAGACGCGACCCGCTCTGAAGGCTGTGCACCCTGGCTGATCCAGTACTCCGCACGGTCTCGATCCAGCCTCAGGGATTCTTCGCCCTTGGCCGCCATCGGATTAAAAAATCCGATTCGTTCGATAAACCTGCCTCGCGGTTGCCGCCGCCGATCGGAGACGACAATGGAATAAAAGGGCCGCTTTTTCGAGCCGCCTCGGGCAAGCCGAATGGTTACCATCTGTACAATCCTCTAAAAATTCGCCAAACCAGACAATTTTAGCATAGAAATTGAGTCTTCAATGCCGCAAGAGGGTTTTTATTGAAGCATGGAGGGCCCGCCGCCGGGGAATCCGCCTCCCTTCATCTGCGACATCAGCTTTGACATTCCCCCTTTGCCTTTCATTTTTTTCATCATTTTCTGCATCTGGGCAAATTGCTTAAGCAGTCGATTCACTTCCTGTACCTGGGTACCGGACCCCGCAGCAATCCGCCGTTTTCGTGACCCCTTGATGACCGCTGGAAAAGCCCGCTCCCCTGGGGTCATTGAATTAACAATCGCAATAAGCCGTGCCGTTTCGCCGCCCCCCATCTGTGCTCGCGCCGCCTGGGGCAAAGATGCCATACCGGGGATTTTTTCCATCAAGCCGCCCAGCCCGCCCATTTTCTCCACTTCCTGGAGTTGGTCCCTGAAGTCCTCCAGATCGAAACCTTTGCCTTTTTTGAGCTTCTGAGAAATCTTTCGGGCTTTTTCTTGATCGACGCTGCGCTGCACCTCCTCAACCAGGCCCACCACATCGCCCATCCCAAGAATTCGAGACACAACCCGGTCCGCATGGAACACCTCGAGCGCTGACGCGTCTTCGCCAACTCCGAGGAACTTAATCGGCTTGCCGGTGACCTCTCGCACTGAAAGCGCAGCCCCGCCCCTGGCGTCACCGTCGGTCTTCGTCAGGATCACACCGGTCAGTTCAAGAGCCTCGTTGAATGCGCCCGCGCTTTTAACAGCATCCTGGCCTGTCATACTGTCCACCACAAACAGTGTCTCAATCGGGTCGACTGCCGCATGCACGGCTTTGAGCTCAGTCATCATTTCGCCATCGACATGAAGACGGCCCGCTGTGTCCACGATGACCACGTCGTCCGAACGCACCCGAGCCTGTGACATAGCATGTTGTGCGATGCTGACCGGGTCTGTCCCTTCTGAAACAAAACCTACGCCGTTTTGTTGCGCCAACTGGGAGAGTTGCTCAATGGCGGCGGGCCGGTACACGTCAACACTGCACAGGAGCACCTGCTTCTTTTCGCGTTCTTTCAAGAAACGGGCGAGTTTGGCAGCGGTGGTGGTTTTTCCCGCGCCTTGCAGTCCCGCAAGCAGAATGACCGCCGGCGGGGTTACTGAAAGATTCAATCCAGCAGTCTCGGCCCCCATCAGGGCAACCAGTTCATCATTAACCACTTTGATGACCGCCTGACCCGGACTGAGGCTCCCCAGCACGGCCTGCCCTACTGCTTTTTCACGAACACGATCAAGAAAACTCCGCACTACCGGCAGCGCCACGTCGGCTTCCAGCAGTGCAATCCGCACTTCGCGCAACGCCTCCTTTATGTTCTCCTCGCTAAGGCGGCCACGACCGGTTAACTCCTTGAAAGTGGCTTGCAGCCGATCTCCTAACTGGGTAAACATTTTTCTCGCTGAGCAATAAGTGATGGACTTGGGGTTGAAGCCTACCAATACCTGAGGAAAGCTGTGATTAGGCTAAAATCGCTTCCTGAAAAAGCGACAGCACGATTTTACACGCTGGCCCTCTCTTGCGCTTAGCGTTACCTGGCCCTTATATCCACGCTACCTGACTATGATCCCAGTTTTCAGTCTGACGGCCATGTTTTTGTATGCTGGTGCCTGGGCGACTCTGCTAAGGTCCCTCACTGCCGATCCGGCGACAGGGCAACGCAAAAGATTCGACGTCCTGCTGGCTTATCTTGCCGTAATGGCTCACGGCCTTTTGCTGGCGCCGACGCTGGTGTTTACAACCCAAGCCAATCTGGCACTTGGCAGCACCCTGTCCCTGATTGCCCTGATCATCGCACTTTTGTTTCTTGCCGCGCGATTGTTCCAGCCAGTGCAGGGCTTGGGAATTCTGATTTATCCATCCGCTTTCATCGGCGTCGGATTGGGCTGGCTGCTGCCAGGACCCATTTATTCTTCTAACCTTGAAGGGGTAAGCGGTCTTCTGCACATCGTTGGCGCGGGCCTGGCCTACGCATTGCTGAGCCTCGCACTTGCCCAGGCGATCCTTCTTCACTTTTACGATCGAGACCTCAAGCAAAAACGCAGTGTGGGACTCTTTCGATCTTTTCCTCCGATCCTGACCATGGAAAAGATTCTTTTTCAACTGATCTATTTGGGCTTTGGCCTGCTTACGCTAACCCTGTTAAGCGGCGCATTATCTTCCGGGCAGATGTTCGGACAGGCATTTTTGTTTAATCACCACACCGTCCTTTCTTTTTTAGCCTGGATCAGCCTCGCAGCACTGGTACTTGGTCGATTGGTTCTGGGTTGGCGCGGAAGAACCGCTGTGCTTTGGACAGGAGCCGGATTCTTTCTGCTCGGCGTGGGATATTTCGGAACCCGCTTTGTACTTGAGGTATTGCTCACCGCCTGATGGATTGATCGGTGTCCTCGACCCTAAATTCCAATCCGATCGAGAAACCCATACCACCCGACTGAGGCGGAGAGGAACCAGGGTTTCCCGTAGTACAGCGGTCGGGTTCGAAAAGGGAGATCAGAAAGAACACTTCGACCCTCATCGAGTCCCAACACTTGTTGGCCCAGTCGGGTGCCGAAATAGCTCGCGAGGGCAACGCCTGATCCGCAGTACCCCATTGAGTACCAGATTCCGTCATGGCGCCCCAAATGGGGCATGTGTTGAAACGTCCATCCGACAAACCCCATCCATGAGTGGCTGACTTTTGCGTCGCGCAACTGAGGAAAAATAGTCGTCACGTGGTCGTGAAGCCGTGGGGCACTGATCCGCGGATTGGTTTCGTTCAGCGATACACGGCCCCCAAAGAGTAATCGCCGACCATCGGGTGACAAACGGTAATACACGACGATCCTTCGCGTGTCGACAATCATCCGGTCGCCCGGAATCAAAGAACGCGCCGCCGCTTCGCCGAGATCCTCTGTAGCGATCATGTAAGTGCCAATCGGGAAGACACGCCGTTGCTGCCAAGGCGTGAGTCGACTGGTATAACCGCTCGTCGCGACTACCACCTCTCCTGCTCGAACACGGCCGCGATCTGTGTCAACGGCGAATCCAGCGCCATCGCGACTTCGCTCAATACGCGTAGCCCGGGTATGACCAACGACACTTGCACCGCTTTCCAGAACGCTGTTAAGAATTCCCTGATGATAGGCTGCAGGATCCAGAGCGGCATGCTGACTCTGAACCAGTCCGCCGTGATAAAAATCGGTATCAATCTCAGCCGACTGCTCCGAACGCGGCACCATAAATGCCTCCATCTCAAGGCCTGGCGGCTGGGATGCCAATTTCTGGGCAAGCTTGTCGTAGTGCCGTGCAGTGTGTGCGCCAAAAAACCTGCCGCAGACACGGTAGTCGCAATCGATTGCCTCATTCTGGATGAAATCGCCGATCCACGACAGCGCCCGCTGTCCCTCGCGATGCACTTCAAGAGCCGTTTCACGCCCAAACTCTTTTTCAAGGGAGGCGTAATCGGGCTTGATACCCGTCGATACCTGCCCCCCGTTTCTCGAACTGCAACCCCAGCCCGGCTCAGCTGAATCAATGACGAGTGTCGATCGACCACCGCGGGCGGTCTGAAGGGCGGCACACAACCCTGTATACCCTGAGCCAATGACCAGCACATCAACTGATGCTGGAAGGGGCGTGGGCGCACCCACGGGTCTTGGTGTTCGCTCCCACCAAAACGGTTGTTCGCGGTAGTCCGGAGAAAAAAGGCGACTGGAGTGGTTATTCATTAGCCAGTTCCTGAATCAAGAAAAATCAGCAAGACTGCTGACCTGATAGTCTGCCCCTTCAAGCCAATTCGAAGCGATCTCGACTCCCCAGCCGGGGTTATCGCTCACATGGACCTGCCCATCACTTACAGTGAACGGCGACTCGACAAAGAGGCCATCCTGCCAGGGATAGTAATCCAGGCCCTCAATAGAGAATTCAAGATATTTCCCCGCATTGGGAATCGCCCGCAAAAGGTGCATGGTAAACAGTGTCACCAAAGAGAGATTCGCACAATGCGGGGTACATGGCAGGTCTTTTTCGGCCGCCATTTCGGCCACCTGCATAGCGCGAAGCATTCCCCCCACGTAGCAGACGTCCGGCTGCACAATATCCACCGCCCGCATCTCAATCATCCGCCGCCAGGTTGAAAGATCACAATCCTGCTCACCGCCCGTGACATTCACAGAGAGGGCCTCAGTAACTTCGCGCGTTTGTTCAAGCTCCCAGTATGGGCAAGGCTCTTCAAAGTGCTCAACACCCCACTCTTCCAGCAAGTGCCCCACCGCAATCGCCCTCTTTGGCGAAAATCCGCTATTGGCATCAACCAGAAGCGAGACGTCATCTCCGAGTTGACGTCTCACGGCCGGCACGATGGTCTCTGTTCGTCCTGGCCATTCATCGATGTCGTGACCACATTCGGCCCCGACGCGAAACTTGAACGCGTCAAACCCCCACTGATCCCGCAACTGACTTAATCGTTCAGCCTCCGCTTCAGGTGTGATGTCACGTCGCATGCTGGAGCCGTACGCGCGCAGAGCACCCGGTGAACCGCCCAACAATTCGCAGACGCTCTTTTCGCAAGCCCGGCCCTTCCGATCCCAAAGGGCGGTTTCGAGCCCGGCTAATGCCCGCCGAAGATAAGACCCGGGGAACTTATGTTCACGTTCCGGAATATCTCTTACCAAATCACCGATGTCGTCAGCCGATTTTCCCAGGGACCAGGGCACCACCTGGCGATGCAGCACCTGAGCTGTAATGTCGGCGTTATAAGGGGAGACCTGCCCCCATCCAATACTGCCGTCGCGGCAGGTCGTTCGGACGAAAGCAAGGTACTCTCGGCTGAAGGTCTCGACGCGTTCAATAATCGCGCCATCATTCAATTGCGTCATAGGGCGGCCAGTCGGCTAAAGCGGATCAACTCACCGGCTATTTTCACCCAAAGTGCCTGTGTTGCCCAACAAGTCAACTCCAGACTGAGGCAGGGTCGGCAGGAATCAGTAAGCGCCGAGTAAAGCGATTTAAAATAGGCATGGCGTTGCCGGGTTGCGCTACCCACGCCAAGCAAGGTCAATTGCATATAGATCGCACTGAGTTTTCCCCTTGAAGAACATTGATCGAGACAGTCCGCAACAGCGGTTCGCCGGAGTCCTTCTGCTTTCAATGATCTTCGCATCTGTTTTATCGGGTTTCGGCCTGACAGACTTTCTCTGGGTGTCCGGCTTGTGCGCTCTGGCAGCGCTGGTGTTGTTATGGCCTCGCAGTCAGCGGGCACAGCGCATTCAATGCGTTATTTTTATCGCGATTGGAGTGATATGCCTGGCCTTCGCCTGGGTCAGGGGTCACGGCGACATTCCCGTCCGACAAATGCTGACGCAAAATCACCTCCTGATCAGTCTGCTCTGTGCAGTGAGCTTTCTGCGCCTCATTACCGACACCCGGGCGGCCTCTGGAAACGCACCGAAGACAGGAGAGGCAGCGTTTTTACAGACCATTTCAGGACTTCATTTTTTCTCCTCCGTCATCAATCTGTCGGCGCTGATCATTTTTGCTGACTCCCTGTCGAAGGAGAGAAAACTGGGCCGCACAGCGGCCACCAGCCTGCAGCGGGGGTTTTCTCTGGCGGCACTGTGGTCGCCCTTCTTTGCGGCGATGGGAACCTGTCTGTTATATGCGCCAGGCACGCGCCTGCCGGATCTATGGTTGCTGTCTATCCCGCTTTGCGCTTTCGGGCTGATGTTTACCTGGGCTGAGCACCGTTTTCGAAGTGCTGGCGGGCTCGACACATTCGAAGGCTACCCGGTTAACTTCCGGGCCTTGTGGGTTCCCTCTCTGATGGTGGTCTGTGTGCTGGGCGCCAATTCCCTATTCCCGGACGTATCCGTGTTAGTGCTGGTCTCGGCACTCTCCGTACTGGTCACCGCGACGGTGATTGCGGCTCGAGAATCTTTGTCACAAGCGATCGCGACGGTGCGTAACTTCAGCTATCGCCGATTGCCCGATATGTACGGCGAGTTGATACTATTTTTCAGTACCGGGATTATGGCTACCGGAATCTCGGCCTTGGTCACCGTTACCCAACCTGCGTTGAATGTGGTCGGATTTACGCCCGGCATTGCGATCAGCCTGCTGGCTATCCTGCTATTCCTGGCTGTCGTAGGCGTACATGCCATCGTCAGCATCGTTGCAGCATCCGCCATCATCACACCGCTTAATCCCGAACCGGCGATACTCGCGCTGATCTTCCTGGTCAGCTGGTCAGTTGGGGCGACCGGAGGCCCGATATCCGGTCTGAATCTGGCCATGCAAAGTCGCTATGGGGTGACAATGCGTCAGTGCTTTACTTGGAACCTGAGATACACGCTCGCCATGTTTACCGGCACCAGCATCATTCTCCTGATAGCGCTGGACTAAGCACGAGCGCCCTTTACTCGGGAGAGAGATACCAACGAAATTCGAGCGGCGTAAATTCCTTATGGAACGCATCCAGCTCAAACTGCTTGCACTCCCGGTAAAGGTCCAGATAGGAAGCGCCCAGGTAATCTCTTAGAACCGATCCGCTCCCCAGGTGATCCAGCGCCCCTTGCCAGGTAAAGGGGACGGCGGGATCCAGCTCCCCCCCGGCATTGTCTGTTCGTGGCTCAGGCGGATCCAATTTTTGCGTGAGGCCATGATGAATTCCTGAAAAAATCGCCGCCAGGACCAGGTAGGGATTGGCATCTGCGCCAGCCATCCTGTGCTCCAGCCGGCGGGCCTTCGTGTCTCCGGCCGGCACCCGAACTGATACTGAGCGATTGTTGTAACCCCAGGTCCTGCCGGTCGGCACGTAAAGATTGGGCCCGAATCGCCGAAATGAGTTCACATTGGGCGCGAAAATCCCCATCGACTCCGGCAGCAGCGCGAGTAAACCGGCAATCGCCTGCTTCAGTACGCCATTCCCCTGATCAGAGCCATCATCAAATACATTGCGGCCGGCATCGTCGAGAATGCTGACGTGAGCATGTAGGCCATTACCGGCACTGTCCGGATAAGGCTTAGCCATAAAGGTTGCTGCCACACCATGTTTACGGGCAATCCCCCTGACCGCCCGCTGTAACAAAATGGCATGGTCTGCGGCCAGCACTGGATCGTCGACATGCTCCAGGTTGATCTCAAACTGCCCTGCGGCATATTCGGAACTGGCTCCTCCTAACGGTACGCTCTGCGCAGCGCAGACTGACTCCATCTCCGCAAGAAAACCGCTCACGCCATCCAGGTCCGCAAGGCTGTAGACCTGTGTGCGCTCGGCAAGCCTGCCCGTCTCGGGAAGTACCGGCGGATGTGCTTCACCGGAATCCGCTCTCTCAGCGTCGAGCAGATAAAACTCCAATTCCAGCGCAACGACCGGATGAAGACCGTCGCTTGCGAGCCTTGAGACCACGTCGCGAAGCACGTGTCTTGGATCGACCGCGCAGGGGCTTCCATCCAACTCATAAAGGAGCCCCAGGACTTGGGCCGCGCCGGAGCCCGCCCAGGGAACGGGCGCAAGGGATCCGGGAACGGGAAGTACAGTCACATCGGGATCCCCGTCTGAGAATCCCCGCCCCCCGGCATTCGTCCCGACGCCGTTTACATCAAGAAGGAACGTAGAGCTGGGCAACAGGATGCCGTCGTCATAAAGCTTGTCAAATTGCTTTCGGCTCACTCGTTTTCCCCGGATAACGTTGCAAAGATCCGGCAACAGAACATCGATGAATTCCGTTGTTGGGTGCGCAGCGAGAAACTGCTCTAGTTCCGTTGTGGGTTCGTTCATATCGTTGGATCTGAAAAAGGGTTCAGGCAAATCATTTTGAGCCCGAGTGTTGGCGGGCGTAAGTTTCCCGGGTTAACGCAATGCTGACAATGGCAATCGCCAACCAGGCCAGCATGAGCAAAAACCCAAGACGATAACTTCCGAAACTGTAAATCCTGATACCTTCAGCGCCCACATTACCGTTCCACAATCGATCCAGCAACCAGCCAATCAACGGCTGCAAGAGCATGGGGCCGCACATGACTCCCATGTTAACCACGCCCGACACCGTGCCGGCCAGCGCCATCGGCACAGATTCTTTGGCTTGAGTGAACCCAAGGATCATTCCGCCAGAAAAGAACCCGGCTCCAAGCAGCAAGCCGACTAGAAGACTTTGCGGCAGATCAGGTATCAGAATCACAGCTGACCAACACCCCGCCGCAAGACAGGTCCCAACGAGATAGGGGAGCCGACGTAATCCGATCTTTTCAGAAAGTAAACCGAAAACCGGCCCGCTAAACGCCCAGGCGAGCATGATGCCCGAGCAGACGGTCGCCGCAATCGCTGAGGACATACCGTAGATATTGGTCAAAAACGGTATCCCCCAAAGCCCGGAGAAAGCGAGCACCGAACCGACGATACCTCCGGGCGCCAGGGCAAGTAACGCGGAGTTCCGATAGGAAAAAACGCGTTTCAATTTTTGCCACTCAGACTCGCCCGACACTTCTGCTTGGGTCGTACTCACATAACCCGAGTATCCGCGGTTCGTCGGATCATCCCGCACGATGATCCAGACCGCGCCAGCCAAAACGAGGCCAACGATCCCTGCGGCAAGGGTGACGATGCGCCAACCGAACGCCCCACTCGCCAGATGCAGTGGCACACCCGCGAACACCGCGCCCGTCATTCCAGCGACAAGCAGTAATCCAGCGGCCAGTGCGAAACGCTCAGGTGCCAGCCAATGCGTGGCGAGTTTCAGCGTACAGACAAACCCGACGGCGACAAAGGCACCGATCAAGAGGCGCCCAATGCCTGCCCAGAACAACGATGGCGCCAAGGCAAAAATCACCGCCCCGAAGGTGCTGAGCACAAGACCCGCCGTCAGCAAACGGCGAGGCCCGTATCGATCCGCGAGGAGCCCTGTCGGAATCTGCATTGCGACATAAGAGTAGAAGTACAGCGCTGACAGGCTTCCCAGGGAGGCGGCGCTCAGCCCAAAATCCAGACTGAGTTCCCGATGAAGCACAGCCGGTGCGACGCGATGGAAAAACCCCAGAAGAAACAGACCCGCGCCCAAAGACCACACGGTCCAGGCCAGCATAGCTGGTGGAGTGGATTTTTGATTGGGCGTACCGAGCATCTTTTATGGCGCGTTCAGTTATCGACTTTGCATAAATTTCGGTTTTAAATTGGCCCTGTCCAATTCAGGATCACACTACTACCATCTCAGACCGATCCACCGATTAGATGCCTGTATGCTGCCCTCAGCCCACCGAGTAAATCCTTGTCCGGAGCGACGGAGCAACGGTTGCTTCAGAGGAGGCGTGGACCAGCGTACACCGGATTTTGCGGGCGTGAGGCAATCGCCTGCAACTTATTCCTCATTACGATAATCAAGTCATGAAACCCTATTCCGCCTGGAAAGTCTTCGTCAACGGCCTCACGGGTCAGAAAGGCTGGGATCGCGCCTGGCGTGACCCAGAGCCCAAAGCAGAGTATGACGTCGTCATTGTTGGTGCCGGACTGCACGGACTCGCCACCGCTTATTATCTCGCCAAGAATCACGACATCAAGAATATTGCCGTCGTCGAAAAAGGCTGGCTCGGCGGAGGCAATGGTGGCAGGAACACCACGATCGTCAGATCCAACTACATGCTTCCTGGGAACCGGGAGTTTTACGAACATTCTCTGAAGCTTTGGGAGAACCTCAGTCACGATCTGAACTACAACGTCATGTTCAGCCAACGGGCCCACGTCACCCTGCTGCACTCGCCAGCTGCACGCGACGGCGCAGCCCGGCGGTATAACACGATGCGCCTGACGGGTTCTGACGGCGAACTCTGGGATCTCGAGACCCTAAAACGAAATATCCCCCATCTCAATTATTCAGCCGATGCCCGCTTCCCGATCATCGGTGCGATGGCGCAGCCGCGTGCCGGTACCGCCCGACATGACGCCGTCGCGTGGGGCTACGCCCGGGGGGCAGACCAACAAGGGGTCGACATTCTTCAGAACTGTGAAGTCACAGGCGTCGAGCGCAACGGAAGCACAGTCACCGGTCTGCAAACGAGCCGAGGAGTGGTTCGAGCGAAAAAAGTCGGCTTCGCAGTTGCGGGAAACACCTCGAGACTCTGGCGCATGGCGGAACTCGGTAAACTGCCCATTGAATCCCACAAACTGCAGGCGTTCGTATCCGAGCCGCTGAAACCACTGCTTGATCATGTGGTGGTATTTGGAGTGGGCGGCGCACATTTTTATATCTCGCAATCAGATAAGGGCGGAATGGTGTTCGGCGGCGATATCGATTGGTATAAGTCGTACGCTCAGCGAGGCAACCTCCCGATTGTCCAGGATGTGGCTGAGTGCGCCACCTCGATCCTGCCCTGTCTCGGCCGTGTCCGACTGCTGCGCCATTGGTCCGGCGTCATGGACATGTCGATGGATGGCTCCCCCTTTATCTGCAAGACCCCGCTCGATAACCTCTATCTGAACGCCGGCTGGAACTACGGCGGGTTCAAGGCAAGTCCGGCGTCCGGATGGTATTTTGCAGATCTTATTGCGAATAATCGCCCGGACCCGGTTATTGCCAATCACACCCTGGATCGATTCTCCCGCGGCATCAACATCGATGAACGCGGCGCCGGTCCTGACCCGAAACTGCACGGATAGTCCGCTATGCTCAGAATCTCCTGTCCCTTTTGCGGTGTTCGAGACCACAGTGAGTTCAGTTACGGCGGAGATGCCTCCGTCGAGTATCCCGCCCTGGATGCATCAGAATCCGAATGGGTCGAAGCGGTGTTTCAGCGGGAGAACATCGATGGGGTGCAGTTCGAGACCTGGCAACACATTCAGGGGTGCAGGATGTGGATCGTGGTCGAACGTGATACCCGTACCCACGCTATCCACTCAGTAAGGCCAGCCCATGACGGCATTGCCCGTGCACTGAACGCGGAACAAGACGGCATGGGCACATCATGACAGCGCAACGTCTCCCCAAGGGCGGTCACATCGATCGCACCCATCCCCTGACCTTCCATTGGGACGGCACCCCCATGAGCGGTTACGCCGGCGATACCCTCGCCTCTGCGCTCATGGCCAATGGCGAACAGATTCTGGGTCGGAGTTTCAAATACCACCGGCCTCGGGGGATCATGTCAGCTGGCGTCGAGGAATCCGGAGCGCTTGTCACCGTCGGTCAGGGTGCGAAGCAGGACGCGAATGTCAGAGCCACCACCCAGCCTCTTTACGAAGGGCTTATCGCCCGGGGGCAGAACGCCTGGCCCAGTGTCCGTCTTGATTTTGGCGCCATAAACAGCCTTTTCGGTCGATTCTTTGCCGCAGGGTTTTATTACAAGACTTTCATGGGCCTGCCGCCGTTTGAATGGGGACGCGGCACAGGAATGTGGATGCAGTATGAAAAGCTCATCCGCAAAGCCGCCGGGATGGGCACGGCCTCCCGAGAGCCGGATCCGGATCGCTATGAACACGCTCATGGCTACTGTGATCTGCTCGTCGTCGGCAGCGGCCCTGCAGGGCGCGCGGCGGCGCATTGTGCCGCGAAGGCCGGCTGTGATGTGATCCTGGTTGAGCAAGACGCCGTCTTCGGAGGCGACACTCTCAGCCAACCAGATAACACCAGCGTCCTGCACGAGGAACTTTCCGCGCTGAGGGCTTGTGGCGTGCGGCTGATGACCTCTACCACTGCATTCGGTCTTTATGATAACGGTGTTGCCGGACTGCTGGAGCGGGTCACGGACCATTTAACTGATCCGCCCTCTTGGCTGCCGCGCCAACGATTCTGGACAGTGCGTGCGCGCGCCACCGTAATTGCCGCCGGGGCACTGGAGCGGCACATTGCTTTTGGCGACAATGATCGGCCTGGCGTAATGACCGTCAACGCCGGGCGCACTTACCTCAACCGCTTCGCCATTCAGGCCGGTGAAAAGATCGTCATCGCCACCAATAACGACTCTGCATACACCACCGCATCTGACCTCGCATGCTCCGGCGCGAGCGTCACGATGCTTGACTCCCGGCACGAAATCCCTTCGTCATTGCGATCGCACTGCGATACTGCGGGCGTTGGGATAATGCTCGACGCAGCCCCAATGAAGGCGCTCGGCGGCAAAGCCGTCTCAGGCTTGACGACGGCCATCCGGCAGGGGAACAGTTGGCGTGCAGGCGGCAATACCGATTGTGATCTGGTGCTGGTTTCCGGAGGCTGGTCACCCGTTGTCAATCTTCTGTCACACAGGGGTGTCAAGCCGGTCTGGCACTCTGAACTGGCGTGCTTTCTGGCCCCAGCCTCTGAAGAGCCGATCCTGTCTGCGGGAAGTGCAGCCGGGGTGTGGGACGACGCCGCATGCCGTGCGTCTGGAGAGAAAGCCGCGCTTGAAGCAATGGAGCTTATCAGGAATCCTGCATACCGTGCGGCCGCGCAGACGCCAGGCGATTGGGAATGCCCCATAGACCCCCTCTACGAGGTTCGCCCGGCGAAACAGAAACTCAAGTCCTTCGTAGACCCTCAACACGACGTCACGACAGACGATATTCGACTGGCCCATCACGAGGGCTTTGTGTCGGTGGAGCATCTCAAGCGATACACAACGCTCGGCATGGCGACCGATCAAGGGAAGATGGGCAATATCATCGGGATCGCCTTGATGGCCGACGCGCTGGGAAAGGAGATCCCCCAGGTCGGTACAACAACCTTCCGCCCGCCTTACACGCCGGTCAGTATCGGCGCGTTAAAGGGCCGAAATGTGGGCCCGCATTTCAGACCCCTGCGCCGGACGCCGCTGCATGACTGGAATCTCGGCGCAGGCGGCACCATGACCATGGCCGGACTTTGGCACCGGCCCTGGTTTTTCGCCCGCAGCGGGGAAACCATCAGCGAAGCGTATGTCCGGGAAGCGGAAACCGTACGCCGCACAGTGGGACTTTGTGATGTGACCTCACTGGGCAAGATCGCAATTCAAGGTCCCGACGCCACAGAGCTGCTGAACCGGGTTTACAGCAATCCCTTTGCAAAACTCCCAATCGGCAAAACCCGTTACGGCATTATGCTGCGAGATGACGGTTTGGTCATGGATGACGGCACGACCTGGCGTCTTGCTGAAGACGAGTATTTCATGACCACCACAACTGCACATGCGGCAAAGGTGATGGCGTTTCTGGAGGAGTTGCTTCAGACGCGATGGACTGACCTGAAAGTTCACCTGACCTCGGTGTCAGAGCAATGGGCGGGGGTCGCCGTCGCAGGACCGTTATCCAGAGAGGTGCTGGCAGCCTGTGTCGAACAGCCAACGCGGGTTTCCGACGAGGCCCTGCCTTTTATGGGCGTGGTGGAAACGACCATGCGTGACGGTATCCCTGCGCGGATTGCACGAATCAGTTTCTCCGGAGAGCGGGCTTTCGAGGTGTACGTGCCGTCGGATTTCGGCCCCGCCGTGATGCAGAGCCTGTGGGATGCCGCCCGACCGATGGACGGCTGCCTGTATGGTCTGGAGGCGCTGGGTGCGCTCCGAATTGAAAAAGGCCATGTGACCGGTGCCGAGCTCGATGGCCGGGTCACTATTGAGGATGCCGGCCTTGGGCAAATGGCGTCTGACAAGAAATCCTATGTCGGCAGCGCGCTTCGCAAGCGTCCTGAAATGGTGAAGGACGACCGCCCGCGCCTCGTTGGAATTTTCCCAAAAGACCGGCGGGAAATCTTTAACGCGGGGTCCATTCTCTGCGCTGCGGACAACATTGCCGGATACGGTGAAGGGTGGATCACCGCGGTGACCCACTCCCCGGCTCTTGGCCACTGGATTGGACTGGGATTTATCAAAGGCGGTCACGAGGCCTGGCAGAGCCGGGACGTCGTTTGTGCTGACCCCGTGCGCAAGGGAAATACCGCCGTGGAAATCGTCTCACCGCATATGTATGACCCCAAGGGAGAGCGGATGTATGGCTAAACGACAATCCGCACTCGCATCTGTTTACCATCGTGGAATGCATGGCCAGCCCGGTGAACCCGGCGTTCGGCTGCAGGAAATCGCGGACCTGAATCTTGTCCAGATAGCGGCCTGGCCTGACATGCTGGGCTCTGCGGCAAAAGACGTCGCACACGCGATCGGCGCTGACCAGGCGCCCGGTCCCGGTCACGCGGTTTCGACCGAGCAGGGAACAGCGCTGCGCGTAGAAGCGCTTAAATGGTGGCTGTTGGACTGTGGGATGCCGACTCTTGATGCCAAAACAGCCGTTTGCCTGGACCTGTCTCACTCGAGAACGCGAATTCTGGTGTCAGGACCGGAGGCGTCTGTATGTCTTAACCGACTGCTCCCGCTTGATTTGCGCCCTGATCGTTTCGGCGTCAACCAAGTCGCAAATGCAGGCATTCATCACGTGGGTGTCACCTTGCGGCGCAGTGACGCAGGCTACGAACTCTTCGTCCCCCGGGGGTTTGCCGTATCGCTTTGGGAACTTCTAGTGGAAACTGCTGAGCAATTCGGCCTGGAGATCATCTAGCCCGCTTTTTCCTCACGCCGGCGCAGTCTTAGCCCAGGACTGAAAAACTGCTGTCTGGATTGATCTGCCGCCGACGAGACATGCCCGCTGTATCCAGTTCATAGTCGATATGCGCCAACTTGAACCGGAAGGCTTCCGCGTCATGGTCTCGCCCCGATTCACAATATTCAATGAGGCCGGCCATCAAGCGGCCGGCGCCCGGCGCATTTTTAAATTGGTTTCCGCTTGACCCGCACGCCATATAAAAACCGTCAATTGCGGACCGGTCATAAATCGGCAGCCAATCCTCGGTCACGTCGTAGAGGTCCACCACCCCGCGCATACGGTTGGGCAGTTTTAGCCCGCCCATGCGTTGCGCCAGACGCAGCGCCTGCGTCGTTGCCTGGTCCGAGAAATCACGATTGAAGTCATCAGGGTCCGCCCAATCATGCGGATCACAAGGAGGATCTTCACTGCCTGCAAGAACATAATTGCCGGTCTCCGGCCGGCAATAAACGCCGATGTCATTATCTGACACCACCAGGCCGGCGCCTTCGAAGTCCAGACCCTCCGGCGCCGGAACGTGCGCCACCTCCTGCCTCAGAGCACGGGTGGTAATCTTCATATCGGCAGTGGCGCCCGCCAGTTCGTTGATCTTGGATGAGTGAGGACCCGCCACATTAACCACCACCGGCGCGTTGATACGGGTGCCGTCTTGCAGTACCACCCCCTGCACCCGACCGCCCGCCGAAGGAATCTCGCTGACAGCCTGATTAAAGAGAAAACGTCCCCCCGCAGCCTCAGCAGCCAACTGGATGTTCTGTGAAGCCAGTTGCGGATCGCTGATATAACCCGCGGTGGGGAAGAATACCCCGCCCTCAATCCGCCCTCCCCCAGGCTCCCCGAAGGACGGATCCTCCATTCGCTTTGCGGGCGCATAGCACCGAAGATCGTAGCCGGGCAATCGTCGCGTAATCTCATCCTCATTCCACTCTTCATAGGGAATGGAAAGCGAACGCGCGTTATCAAGAATTTTGGTGAGGTGACCGTTTCCTTCAGTTTTCATAACGAGGCATCCGGTTTTATGAAACCGGGCCTCGTCGAGCCCCTTTGCTGATGCTGCTCCTAGGTATCCTGACCAATCTTCCCAGTCATGATAAGCATCGAAGGCAAAAGCCGTTCCTTCCAATGTGGAGTAATGCACTCGAATGATGGCGCAGGAGCTTGAGGTTGAGCCGTATCCTGCTTTGGGCGCCCGATCTACCGAAATGGTACGCCGGCCGGTTTTTGAAAGCTCATAAGCAACTGCCGTGCCGATAATTCCGGCTCCAATAACAACAGCATCGGCGGATAAAGGGTTCGTCATCTTGATTCGAGATCCTCTTGGCTCAAGTAAAGGCTGTGTCAGTTCGCTATCGTCCCAAGTGTGGTGATCGTTCCTGTCAGAAAGTGATGGAACTTGAACAAACCGCCAGGTGTGCCCAGGTAGCCGTCGACACCCCAGTTATTGTTCAGACTGATATCCGCAAAAGAAAAATTCTCGCTATCGAATCTTGGATCAAAGCCCGCATGGGTATGGTAGGTTGCGGTGGCTGTCCCTGCCCCGACACTTGAGGGAGATCCAATACTGACACTGTCCACCGTTCCTTTTACAGGCTCGGTCGCACTAAAGGTGTTGTCACTGTTGCGATACACCCAGCCCCCATACTCCAGATTCTCCGCTACGGATGTCGGGTTGATCCCGTTCAGGACGTTCCGAGCCGCGTCGTGTTGAGTGGAGAAGCGCAGCTGGTTATCAGACGACTCGCTGCCAGAACTCGCGACCAGCGCAATTCCCACCGCTCCCGCCGCCAGCGCCACGGTGGTCGCAATGTCAGTAGTACTGGTACCGCCTTCCCGGGCGAGCAGCCTATCTTGGCTTCCTTGCCGGCTGCTGAAATTGACAATCCACCGCTGATATTCGCCGTTACCAAAGCGGCTGCTTCGTCCATCACGGACTTCAAACCCCAGCCACAGATGATGCCCCAAGGGCAACTGCCATCTCAGATTTGCAGAAGAAACATCCGAACCTGCCGCTGCAAACGCCGTCTGGATTTCTCCCACTGGCAGGCGCAACTGCAATCCAAGTGCATGAGCTTGCTCAGTATCTTCATTGTCTACGCGATAAAGTTGCAGCGCGACTGCGCCCGATGTTGCACCGGCAAACCAGCTTATTCGATCGACTGTCTGTACCGCACCGACCTGTGACACTCCCGCGGTAAACTGGACCCCCCCAGTCAGAAAATCAAACGCAGCGCCTGAGAAATGGGTTGGCCGCTGATAATTGCCATGAAAAAGACTCGCATCTCGCTCCGCGAGCGAAAGCGACGAACTGAGAGAGGATAGCCCCTTCCCTTCGCCCCAGAAACCGCTCAGACTGAAACCTGAGCCATGAACTGATGAGAGCAGGAGTTGGTCATCGTGACTGACCCCGGCCATTGCCTGAACGGATCCAAGGCCTTGAGGCGGCGTTGTCGTAAGCCAGAAAGTCTGATCAGACGGCCCTGAAACTCCAAGAGCGGGGATAATACCCGCAGAAAAAATAAATGAGGCCCGAACCAGGCTTTTTATCAGTACGCTAAACACTCAGTGTTGTCTCACTAAACAAGTCCTACGGGCAGACTAACTGATCCCTGGGATGTTGCCAACCGTGGGGTCGCATCGACTTGCCCGAGTCGCCTCGGTCAGCAGTGTTGGATCCAGATTATGAACGCTAGGGAATTCTTACTCGCCCTGTTCGTCCCATTTAGTTGGGCGTTGGGATTTGTCGTGGCCAAGGCGGGGCTGGAAGAGTTTCCCCCGTTGCTGCTGATGAGTATCCGTTTTGCGATCGCGGCGCTGGTGCTGGTCTGGTTCGTACCGATTCCCCGAAACTGCCTGAAAGATCTTTTTTGGATCGCACTGGTGGGTTCTACGATTCAATATGGCCTGACCTTTACCGGGCTTTCCATGATTGATGCCTCGCTCGCTATTATCGTTGTGCATTTAGAAGTTCCAAGCGGTGTCCTGCTCGCCATCCTGGTGTTTCGCGAACGTCCAGGTCTGCTGCGGATTTGCGGGATGGTGGTCTCGTTTCTCGGTGTCGTGCTCATTGCGGGACTTCCCGATACCCAGGGCCAATTACTGGCAATCTTCCTGACCGGCAGTGGCGCCGTCATCTGGGCGGTTGGGCAGGTCATGTACAAGCGAATTAGTGATCAGCTCGACGGTTTTACTGGAATTGCCTGGCTGGGCGTTCTGGCCGCACCCCAAATGCTTATCGGCTCATTGATTTTTGAGGACGGTCAGTGGGAGGCAGTGAGACAGGCGACCTGGATCGGCTGGGGAAGCGTCGCTTACCTTGGTCTCATCATGACAGTCGCAGGTTATGGCGTATGGTTTACAGTCTTACGCAGAAACCCTGTGTCCCATGTCATGCCGGTACTGTTGTTGCTACCGGTCTTCACTATCGGGTTTTCCATGCTTCTCCTGGGTGAACGTCCGAGCATCGGCGTTTTACTGGGTGGCCTGGTCGTGCTCGCCGGCGTGGCAATGATCGTGCTGGCCAAGCCCGCGCCTGCCACCGACAAACCTGTGACTCCTCAAGAGAGCCAATGATTCGTCCGATCGCTGTGGATATCTGGCGACTCTCGCTCGAGGATCTAGTTCACTGCGCACCGGCCTTGCGATGGTGTCTTTCAGAGGGCGAGAATGAACGGGCCGACCGCTTCGTCTTCGAGCGCGACCGTACTCGTTTCATTGCCTGCAGGGCCATACTGCGTGGTGTCATCGCCCAAAATCTCGAGATCGAGCCCACGGATGTCGTTTTTGCTTACGGAGAAAAAGGAAAGCCCTATCTAGAAGACTGGCCTCTTTTTTTCAATCTCTCCCACTCGCATAACGAAGCCTGCATCGCGATCAGCCCAAACGCCCCGCTCGGCGTCGATGTCGAGCATATTCGACCCCCTACCCGTAACAATTGGATCGATCTGGCCCAGCGGTTTTTCTCCGCGGCCGAAATCCAGGCGCTTTCAGGCATGCCAGAGCGGCTTCAGTCAAAGGCATTCTTTTCCTGCTGGACCCGCAAAGAAGCGTACCTCAAACTTCATGGACTGGGACTTTCCCTGCCACTTGACCAGTTTTCAGTCAATGTCGACCCTGATGCGCCCGCAAAACTCTGCTCCAGCGAGTGGTGTCCCGATGATCTTGGTCGAAGCACTCTTTACGACCTGCCGACAAGTTCCGGATACCGGTCTGCTATCGCGATCGCCACAACGGACCCAGTCACGATTCGTGAAACTTGCATCTCTGGTATTGAGTCATTTCCTTTTTTTAAGAGGGTTTAGGGCGCTCACGAACCGTTAAACTACCTCCATGAAGTACGACAACATCCTTCAAACAATCGGACACACCCCCACGATCCGCCTGCATGGTTTTGACAGCGGCCATGCACACTCACTTTGGGTCAAACTTGAAAGCTTCAACCCCGGGGGATCGGTAAAAGACCGTCCGGCACTCAATATGATTGAGGACGCTGAAGCCCGCGGCCTACTGAAACCCGGTGATACGTTGATAGAGCCTACCTCGGGGAATACCGGAATCGGCCTTGCGATGGTGGCTGCCGTCAAGGGCTACCCGGCTATCTTCGTCATGTCTGCCGACATGAGTGAAGAGCGTAAAGCCATCCTGCGCGCTTTCGGCGCCGAGCTGATCCTGACGCCTGCTGAAAAAGGAACCGTGGGAGCCATCGAGGAAGCCCGACGGCTGGAAAAAGAGAAAGGCTACTTTTTTGTTGGTCAACACTATAACCCGGCAAATCCGCAATCCCATCGCCAGACCGCTAGGGAAATCATCGACGATTTCGATGGTGACCTGGGCGCCGTCATCTGCACTACCGGCACGGGCGGCACCATCAGCGGTTTATCGACTGTCCTTCGTCAGGAAATCCCTGGAATCAGAATCGTTGCTACTGAGCCTGACAACTCCCCAATTCTCTCAAAAGGCATCGCTTGTAAGCATCGGATCATGGGTACCGCGCCAGGATTTATCCCAGACACACTTGACCAAGACGCTTACGATGACATCATCGCGGTGAATGCCGATAATGCCATCACGGTTGCCCGCCAACTCGCGCAGCAGGAGGGAATTTTTTGCGGCATTTCATGCGGCGCCGCAGTGGTTGGCATGCTGGAATACGCCAAGCGAGAGGAAGCCCGGGAGCGCCAACTGCTTGCGATTCTGGCAGATACCGGAGAGCGCTATCTCAGTACCGAACTTTGGGCCTCGACATGACCTACATTGTTCACGTCACAGCGGTCGTTGAAGGCGATCTGGATCGCATCGAGCAACTGATTGACGAGTATCGCTACACCTGCCTGGAAAATCAGCCGGGGATGAAGCAGTTTTTTGTCTGTCGGGCCGCCGACAATCCAAATGTCTTTCTCTATACCCAGATATTTACCGATGCCGATGCACACCGGGCGCATATCGAGGGCAATGATCCTCAGAACTTTTTCGCCAAAATGGAGGATGAAGGATTCCAGTTTCAGGGACGCTGGATGGCTGGCAAGGAGATTGACTCCCTGCCTGAGGGTCAATGGCTGAACTGACGGCGCATTCGACCCGGCTCAGCCCGCAGAGCCGGGGTATCCGTTCTGATGAAGCACCCTTGCGATGTCATCGCGGGTAAACAGCGCATCGTAGTTCCTGCCGATATTCGGCCACTCTCCCCTTTCGCGCGCGCCCGCGCCGATCTCGGGATCCCACTCCAGCACCATATTCAGATAAACATCCGGAGTGCTCAGGCTGTTTCCAAGAAAAAACGGTCCGTCATGTTTTCCCAGCCCGTCTTCGATGATACCCAGAATGTGGTCAAGCCTGCGAGCTGCACACTCAGATACCGCTGAAGTGTCGCTATCGGTTGTATAGCCCGACGTATACCTCTTCAACAGCATCGTTTCCTGGAGAGTATTGGTGAGGTAAGTGCTCCACTGCAGATACTCCCATCGAAGTGGATCGTCCAATCCTGGCGCCATCTTTGCTTGCGGATACTTGTCGGCCAGATACATCGAGATCGCGGCAGATTCCATCATGATCTCACCATTCATCACCAGCGTCGGCACCCGACCATGGGGATTGAGTTTCAGGTATTCCGGGTCCCGCTCCGAATCATCAGAGATATCTACTGGGACGAATTCATAATCCACGCCGGACGCCTCAAGTACACAATGCGGGGCCAGACTGGCGGCACCGAGACTGCCATAGAGTTTGTACAAAGCAGGATCTCCAAAATAAAGACCGGCGGCCGCAAAAACAGGCGCCCTGCCGGTCAGATTAAAACGCGAGTCGTCAGTGCAAACAGGGTGAGCCGGTCAGCGCCCGTTTTACGAACTGCCCGCCCCGTTCTATCTTCTGCTCATTTTTTTCGATGATGACCCGGCCACGACTCAGAACAGTTTCCGTGAAGCCCTTCACCTTAAAGCCCTCATAGGCAGAGTAGTCCACTCGCATATGATGCGTGCAGGGATTTTTGACACTGATTGTTTCAGTGCGTTCCGGGTCAAAAATAACAATGTCCGCATCGGTGCCCACCGCGATCGTTCCTTTTTTGGGGAAAAGGCCGAAAGCCTTGGCAGCGGCTGTTGAGGTGACCTCCACAAAGCGGTTGATATCCATCCTCCCCTTCACCACGCCGCCGTTATAGATCAGGCTCATTCGGTTTTCGACACCGGGTGCCCCATTGGGAATCTTGGTGAAGGAATCCAGACCCAGTTCTTTCTGTTCTTTGAAACAGAACGGGCAGTGATCGGTTGCGATCGTTTCCAGATCCCGGAATTTCAGCCCCTGCCAGAGTTCATCCTGGTTCCACTTTTCGCGAAGCGCAGGTGTCATCACGTATTTCGCGCCCTCAAAACCTTCCTGATCGTAATAACTCTGATCCAGGAACAAATATTGCGGACAGGTCTCAGCGATGACATCAACACCCCGCGCACGCGCCCGTTTGACCTCCTCAAGGGCATCCGAGCAGGACAGGTGCACGATATAAAGCGGTACTTTGGCGACCTCTGCAATCGCGATTGAGCGGTAAACACCCTCCGCTTCCATCCGCGTCGGACGTGTCAGGCCGTGGTACTTGGGCTCGGTGTGCCCGTCTGCGAGCGCCTCTTTGATGATTTCATCAATGACGATTCCATTTTCCGCGTGCATGCAGATGCGGGTCCCGTTATCCCCCGCCTGACGGAATGCCCGGTAAAGCGTCCCGTCGTCTACATAAAGCACACCTGGATAAGCCATAAAGAGCTTGTAGGAAGTGATACCTTCATCTGCCAGTTTTTGCATCTCGGAGAGACGGGACTCCGGCATATCCGTGATGATCATATGGAAGGCATAGTCGATCAGTGACTTGCCGTCGGCTTTCTGATGCCAGGTATCCAATCCTTCCAGGGTGGAACTGCCTTTCGTCTGAATGGCAAAGTCGATCACACAAGTCGTCCCGCCGAATGCCGCGGCTCGAGGGCCAGATTCGAAATCATCTGCGCTCATCGTTCCGCCAAACGGCATATCAAAGTGCGTATGCGGGTCAATACCTCCAGGGATAACGAGACGTTCCGTTGCGTCGATCACCTTTGCGGCCTCAACGTTCAGGTCCTTGCCTATCATGGAGATCTTTTCATCTTCTATATAGATATCCGCATGATAGTCATCGACCGCGGTGACAATACGTCCGTTTTTGATCAGTACGCTCATGGCTTCCCCCATCTAGTTTCCGTTTCTACTAGTTTCCATCTTTGGTCGGCAGAAATATTTCATCCATGATAAGGACACTATCGGCTCAAAATCAAGGCGAATCCTGCCGCCCGGCACTTGGACCCTGCGCCGGCCCGCCAATGTTAACCCTGCGCAACACCCCAGATTTCAATGGTGGAATCTTTATCCTGCATATGATCCACCGGTATCAGGCTGAGCGGCGGCAATACGCCCCCGGCAATAATCCGCAAGCAGGTGAACCAGGGCTTCGGTTTCATCATGATCCGGCAATCTTCGGTAGTAGCAGACCAGCAGTTTGAGATCGGCAGGGACTTTTCCAAAAGCTCTTAACAGGTCGCTGATGTAGCTCATCGTAAAGCGGGCTTGTGGCAGCAATTGCCCCGGGTGCACCCGTTTTCCGGTATTGGAGAACGGTTGCGCGGGAACCTGGCCGCCCAGCCAAATCATGTCCCGCAATTTCTGCGCCTGACGGTAAAGCAATTCAGCTGGCCAATCCCAGACCCGCTCAGGCCAGGCATCCTCTCGCGGGATGTACTTGTTGTAACTGTTGCGCCGCTCCCGCATTGCCAACACTCCAACCCGGGTAACGGTTTGATCATGCCCTCCCAAATGACATGGGATGACGGTGGCTGGTGGTCCGGGCTCTGAAAAATAGGAGGCGCGCGCCTTGGCAAGCGGCGTCCATTGCTCACGGGTAGTGCCCCGATAGTAACCTTCCATTTTGATCGAATCCTGGAGCGTGGCAGACAGACTCAAGGTCACTATTAAGTGACGTCATAATCGCATGCGACTGATCTTCGCCGCTCATTTCGCCCTTAATCCCGACCGAAAAATGATCCGCGGTCCGGTTTGATGTCGCAATGACCTCACCCGCGCGCAACACTCTGGTCACCGTGGGGTTTGTTTTTGCCCCGGCAAGATCCAAGGGCGATTCAACAAACTGGCATTCCTGTTCACGCCAGCCCCGCATCGCGATCACCTGAATCTGCACTTTTTGGTCGGGGAAAGGCTGTATCTCGACCGGCTCTATCGAGATAACTGGAGCAGGATAATCCGGCAGTACCTCGAACAGCATCTCTGTTACTTCCGCCTCGCCAACCTCGTTCGACAGTTGGATGAAGGCTTTTACCCTGATGATGTCCGCCAGAGAACAGTTCTCCTGTGTGAGGGCTGATCCAATATTCTTGATTGCCCCCTTGATCTGTCCGCCGTAGTCCTTCGGACACCTCACCCGCCCTTTGTGATCAAAATCTCCCGCCCCACCCACAAAGGAAAGCAGTGCAGCTGACGCCGCCACCTCATGGGTGCACCCTACAGGCAAGTGCCAGATATTTTCTTGTGGTTCCATATTTTTCTCTCCCATCATGCCCCCATCCTAAAGGTTTTAGAGCTCCCCAAAAAGTCCTGACGGGTCAAGAGAAATGGGACCAGCTGACGCGGGGTCAGAGCTTTCTTGACGCATCCAGAATAGGTCTTTTCTGCATGCGACTCTACGTTGATCAAATGGTTGTTCGGGCCCGCAAACCGCTTTAGCCTTGCGCCCCTTATTGCCAAAACGAGGCATTTCAGGTGGCGGCAGTCAATCAGGATAACCGGCCGTTTGTCGGCATTGCCGCCGTCATTGCAGGGCTTTTTGTTTTCTCTTTGCAGGACGTGATCATCAAGCTCTTCAGTGCCGAGTATTCCATTTTGCAGATTGTGATCATCCGCAGCGTTATCGCGTTAGGATTGATTGGCATCATCGTTGCACTGCGGTTGGGACGCAGCGGCTTCAGGGTGTATCAGCCTTTCAAGATTCTCCTGAAAGGTGTCCTGGGGTTTCTATCCTATCTCGCATACTACCTTTCGCTTGCCTCACTGCCCCTTATCGATGCGGTGACCATCACTTTCACGGCCCCAATACTGGTTGTTGTTTTTTCCTCGATTCTCGTGGGCGAGAGGGTAGGACTTCGGCGGTGGCTGGCAACGCTTGTGGGTTTCGTCGGTGTTCTGATCGCGGTCGGGTTTGAAGGGCGTCTTGCCAACATCGCGATAGCTTTTGCCTTTTTAGCAGCGCTCACCTATGCCCTAAACAGTGTCATGGCCCGTTACATCAGTTCCCGAGATAACCCATGGACAGTGACTTTCTACTTTACCGTTGCACACTCAGCATGCGGACTGATTACCTATTTGATTGTTCTGCTCACCGCCTCTCGGGTTGCTTCCACGCATCCATCGCTGGCTTTTCTGTTTCGTGCCTGGACTCAGCCTGAGTCTACGGATTTAATGATTATGTGTTCGTTAGGAGTGATCGCCACGATCGGTTTTTTCTGTCTGAACAAGGCGTACCTGAGTGCCCGCGCTGCGATTGTTGCCCCTTTTGAGTACAGCTATATCGTGTGGGCTGCGTTGTTCGGCTATCTTATCTGGGG
>Ga0181593_10000409_pt1 | contig 37059 bp, 35 predicted proteins | sample 071ome_19_FD_133756 | JGI IMG/M metagenome (GOLD analysis project Ga0181593, IMG submission 133756) | Coastal salt marsh microbial communities from the Groves Creek Marsh, Skidaway Island, Georgia - 071413AT metaG (megahit assembly) | ecosystem: Environmental > Aquatic > Marine > Intertidal...
CGAGAGATCGCCCGCCATCTCGGTATCTGGTCGAACCGAACGGGAACGATCAGAAAACAGCCCTAATACACGACCTTTACCCTGAACCAGACCGCGCCGCCGATGCTCGCCAGGGCGAGGACGGCAAAAAATATTCCGAGAAACAGGGCCCCGCTTTCCCCGAAGGGAAACCAGTTCGGTATCCAGAAAAGCAGGAAGGCGCAAACCACCTGTAACAGCCCGGTGACGACCAGGGTGGAAACGATCAGTTTCGTCCCTTCCGACATCTGGTCCTTCGCCACCGGCTAATCTCCCACGCGACTATTCGACCGGCACGCGCCAGGACGAGGTCGCGTGTTCGGGCGAGGACACATCGATCACCACCCCATCGGGATCGCGGTATTTGCGTTCGAATTCCTCGCCTGCGCCGACATTGAGTATTTGTCCGTGATATTTGCCGCCGGCGGCTTCGACCATCTCCGACTGTTCCGGCACGCTATCGACCAGAAAGCCCATATGATGCAACCCGCGATAGCCGGAACCGCGCTCATCCGGCGCATTGTCGTTTTTCTCAAGGCACAGCAGCGCCAGAGACACAACACCGTCCGAAAGCATCACCGCGACGTCGGATTCGCGGACGCGTTCCATCCCGAAGGCTTCCTCGTAGAACTTGGCGCTGGTCTGCAGATCGCTGACGCTCAGCGCGATGTGACGAAGTTTTGCCATGATGTGTCTCCCTGAAATTTGCAATCGTTCTGGTGATTATAGGCGGGTGGACGTCGTGCTGCCACACCCCCGCCCTTGCCCTCCCCCTCGTGACGAGGGAGGCAAATAAAATAGCGCCACTCCTCTCCGGGGAGGGGTAATTTCTCTACAAAAAATGCCCGGGTCAAAGCCCGGGCATCTCAGCAATTTTGTAGGTCGTTGCCGGGCGAGAGCCGACAATCCATAGTACCGCCGATATAGCCAACTGGACCCCGGCTCGGAGGCTGGGGTGACAATCGGTGTTAACGTGCGAGCAAGCCTGCCCGACTACGCTTCGCGCGCCGGCGGCGGGGTTGCGTACCCCTTCTCCACATGCACGTTCAGCAGATACGGCTTGCCCGCATCGACGGCCTTGAGCCCCTCCTGAATGGCGGGCAGCAGATCGCCCACCGTGGTGATCGGGCCCGCAGAGTCCACGCCGAGCGAGGCGGCGTATTTCTCGATCTGGACCTCCGGATCGTCGATACGCTGTCCGATCCAGCGGTTCTCCACCGGGCGGTCGCGCATCTTCGCCACCGTTTCCTGGTGGATTTCATCATTGAAGTTCGACCGGTTGTTGGAGATCAGCAGCAGGACCGGGATCTGATAATGCGCCGCGGTCCAGAGGCAACTCGCCCCCTGCATGGTATCGCCATCACCCAGCACCGCCATCACGGTACGGTCGGTATCCTTCAGCGCCAGCGCGGCACCGATGGAGGTCGCCGGGCCGGAGGCCAACCCGCCGCCACCGTCATTGCCGAGATAATCCAGCGGATGGGTCCAGTGATACCCGTCCGCGGCCCAACCGATGGTGACGTTGGCGAGCGTCAGGTTGCGGCCCTTGCGGGCTTCGTTGACGCAGAGCGTGACCGCCTCGACCGAAATCGGGTCTTCGGGTTTAAGGTCGGCAAATGTCGTATCGACATCCGGGGTGCGTCCCTTGTTTTCGCCGTCCCATTTGGATTTACCGCCGAGCCTGGCTTCCAGCGCTTCCAGAAGCTGCTCCACCACGGCCTCGGTCTGGGCCAGCATGGTGACATCGCCCAAGGGCATGCCCATGTGATCCGACGACCAGCCATTATGGATCAGCGAGTCCATGGAGACGTGGATGACCTTGGCGGAGACGTCGTCACGGCCGAAGGCCAGTTTGAAGGTGCCCGCCAGATCGACCCAGTTGAGATCGAGGATGACATCGGCGTTCTTCATTTCGGTCACCGCTTCCTCGCGCGGCCGGTTGCTCGGCGGCGCCAGATGCAGCGGATGATCAGTCGGGAAGCCGGCTGCCGTCTTCATGTCGGTCACCACCCCGGCGCCGAGCATTTCCGCAAGCTTGATGCGGTCGTCCCAACCCTTCTCGGAACGCTTGACGCGCCCGACCATGATGACAGGGTTTTCCGCGTTGGCCAGCAGCTCCGCCGCCTCGTCAATCGCCGCTTGCGGGGCGGGTGTCGGTGCGGGCGGCAAAAAGCGGGATACGTCGGGCAGCTTCATATCCGGATCAATGGCGCTTTCCTGCAGACCGGCGTCGAGACACACATAAGCCGGCGCGGTCGGTTCGGTGCGCACCATCTTGTTGACCCGCACCATGGTTTCGGCCAGCGCCTGTGCTGATCGCGGTTCATCATCATATTTGACGAAGTTCCGAATGATCGCGCCCTGGTCCTTTTCGGTGTGGATCCAGTCAATCCAGGGACGGCGCTTCGGCGCGTCCACCGGGCCGGTCGCCCCCATCACCACCATCGGCACCCGGTTACACCAGGCGTTGAAGAGCCCCATCGTGCCGTGCATCAGACCGACATTGGAATGCAGGATGCAGCCCATCGGCTCATCGGTCGCCTTTGCATAGCCCTGCGCGATGTGGACCGCGTGGTCCTCATGCAGGCAGAGCAGCATCTGCGGATCTTTATTATCCAGATAATTGACGATGGAATCGTGGAAGCCGCGATAGCTGGCCCCCGGGTTCATCGACAGATATTTGATGCCCATCCGCCGCAGCATTTCCGCCGCGACGTCGCTGGCCCAGCCCATGACGGGGTTTCCGACATTCTGGGGCCGGTCGTACTTGGTAAGATCGCTCATTGATTTATCTCCTTAACTCTCGGCCCGATTACTCGCCTTTCGACCCGCCACGCATCAGCGGCGGTTCGGCATATCCGGTATCGACATGGATATCGATGAAATGGCACTTGCCGGCCTCAACGGCCTTCAGCCCGTTCTCGATCGCCGGCAGCAGGTCGCCCATCTTGGTGACCGGCCCGCCCGCGGTCTCGAATCCGAGAGATTCGGCAAGCTCGCTCAGATTGATGTCCGGTTCGGATATCCGCATGCCGATCCAGCGGTTTTCCACCGGACGGTCGCGATCCTTCGCCACCGTTTCCTGATGCAGCTCATCGTTAAAGTTCGAACGGTTGTTCGAGATGATGACCAGCATCGGAATGCGGTATTTCGCGGCGGTCCAGAGAGCGGTATTGCCCTGCATGAAATCGCCGTCGCCCAGCACGGAAACCGCAAGCCAGTCCGTATCGGCAACCGCCAGCGCGGCGCCGACCGACGTGCCCGGCCCGGAGGCCAGCCCGCCGCCCCCGTCATGGCCCAGATAGGACCAGGGGTGGGTGAACTCATAGGTCGGCCCGACACCGCCGGAACTGACGCGGTTGAGGCTGATTTTGCGATTGCCCTGCGCTTCGGCCAGCGCAGTGACGATATCGGCCGGCAGAATATCCGCCGCCGCGTCCCGATCCGCGATCGGCTGCACTTCCGGTGCTTCCGGCCCCTTGGACGAACCGTCCCATTTCGACTTGCCGTCGAGCCGGTTGGAAACTTCCTCCAGCAGCTGTTCGACAAAGGCATCCTGATCGGCATTGATGTTGAGATCGGTTTTGGGAAGCTCGAACAGCTCCATCCCGAACCCGTTATGCAGATATTGCTCCAGCGAGACATGGATGCATTTGCCGGAAATGCCGCCCTGCCCGCTCATCAGCCGCTGCGTGCCGCCGAAATCGAGCCAGTTGAGCGACAGGATGACGTCGGCGTCCCTGATCGCGTCAGCCGCATATCCGGCGAGCCTGCCCGCCGGGCGGCCGATATGCAGCGCATGATCGGACGGGAAGCAGGCCGGGTTGCGCAGATTGGTCAGCACGCCGGCGCCGACAAGCTCCGCCAGCTGCACCCGCTTGTTCCAGGCCTCCTCAGTCCGCGCCATACGGCCCAGCATCATCACCGGGTTCTTCGCGGCCAGCAGCATATCAGCCGCTTCGCGCACCGCGTCGGCGGAAGCGCGCGGCGGATCGGAGGGCTGATAGTTCGCGATATCCGGCATCTCGATTTCTTCCTCGAGCGCCGATTCCTGCAGCCCCGCGTCAAAGCAGATATAGGCCGGGCCAGTCGGTTCCGACCGGATGATCTGGTTCGCCCGCGCCATGGATTCGACAATCGCGCCGGCTGAGCGCGGCTCGTCATCCCATTTCACCATGTAGCGCAGCAGCGCGCCCTGGTCCTTGGCGGTATGGATCCAGTCAATCCAGGGACGGCGCAGCGGCGCATCCACAGGCCCGGTCGCGCCCATGATCAACATCGGCGCGCGATAACACCAGGCATTGAAGATACCCATCAGACCGTGCATCAGACCGACATTGGAATGCAGGAAGCAGCCCATCGGTTCACCGGTCAGCTTGGCGTAACCCTGCGCAACATGCACCGCGTGGTCCTCATGCAGACAGATCAGCATCTGCGGCTCTTCATTGCCGAGATAGTTGACGATTGAATCGTGAACGCCGCGATAGCTCGCCCCGGGGTTCAGCGACACGTATTTGATGCCGCAACGGCGCATCATCTCCGCCGCGACGTCGCTGGCCCAGCCCATCTGGGGATTTCCCAGATTTTGCGGCCGGTCAAACTGTTTTAGGTGTTCTGTCATCTTCCATACTCCAGTTCCGGTAGCTCTATATGGGGATAGGGGCTGATCTGGTGCGGCGCCACAACCGGCTCCGCTGGTTCGATAAAGCTCCTGTCGCACTCTTCGAAATTATGCAGCCCGGTGAGCTGCATGGTGGTCCGAATTTCGTCTTCCAGCAGGCGCATCATGGTGACGACGCCGTCCTTGCCGCCGGCCCCGAGGCCGAGCCCCTGCAATTTCCCGATGCAGACGGCGGTCGCGCCGAGCGCCATCGCTTTGACCACATCGGTGCCGCGCATAATACCGCCATCCATGACGATGGCCGCCTTGCCGCCGACCGCGTCGGCGACTTCCGGCAGCACCTCTATCGAGCCGCGTCCGTGATCGAGCTGGCGCCCGCCATGGTTGGACACATAAACGCAGGCCGCGCCATGTTCGACCGCCATTGCGGCGTCATCCGCGCAGCCGATGCCCTTGATGATCAGCGGAATGTCGTGCTTGTCCTTGAAACGCTTGACGTTGTCCCAGGTGAATGCCGACTGCCAGCGGAACCCGTCGACACTGGTCAGGCGCGAGGCCGGCGCCCAGCGTTTTATAAGATCGCGTTCACGGCGGCTATAGACCGCCGTGTCGACCGTAAGGCAGAAGAAATCAAAACCGGCATCGACGGCGCACTTTACCTGGCCGTCCAGCCAGTCATCGTCGCCGCGAATATATTGCTGATAGACCTTGGGCGCGTTTGTCGAGGCGGCGACCTCTTCCAGAGACGGCTGGGTGACCGAGCTCATGAAACTGATCGTGCCCATTTCTGCCGCCGCCTGCGCCGTCGCCATAGCCGCATCGGGATGCAGTTCCTGCAGGCTGCCGATCGGCGCCAGCATCACCGGCAGGCGGATATGCTTGCCCAGGAAATTCACCCCGGGGTCGACCTCCGCCACGCTCCGCAGGATACGCGGCCGCAACCCCCAGCAATCGAAGCCAAGCCGGTTGCGCTTCAACGTGGTTTCCGATTCCGATCCGCCCATCAGATAGTCCCAGACATTGCGCGTCAGATTGCGCCGCGCCATGACCGCGATCTGCTGGAGCGAGCCAGCGTTCTCAAGTGTGATGTGCCTCATGCCCAATCCGCGGATCAGGTCGGGTCGGATGCGGTGACGTTCAGCAGCGCCTGCCGCTTCTCCACCGTGACCGCCTTCAGGGCGCGTTCCAGAGCCGGCATCATGTCCTTCGGATCATTTACCTGCTCACCGTAACCACCAGACACCTCGACCGCCTTTTCGTAATGCTGATCAACGGTAAAGAACATCAGAGGCGGCTGGTTCGCCTTTGCCGCATAGCCGTCCGGGTTAAGGGACAGGGCCGAACCCCGCACCGCCTGCCATTTCTGGTTATTGAAGACGATCGTGAGGATGGGCAGTTCCTGCTCCGCCGCGACGTAATGGGCGGAAACCGGACAGTTGAACATATAGGACCCGTCGCCATGCGTACCGATGACCAGCTTGTCCCGGTGGGCGAGCTTGGCGCCGAGGGCGACCCCCATCCCGTGGCCGAGCCCGGAAGACGCCCCTGCATTGAGAATTTTGGTCGGTTTGGATGTATCCAGATACTGAACCTGAAGCTGGGATTCCTTGGCGAAAATGGTTTCGGAATCGGCGATCTGCGAGATGCAATGCGAAATAAAGGCCGGATGCAGCGGTGTCTGGTCCTTTACTTGCTCCAGCTTCTTCGCCCAGCTTTCCTCCAATGCCGTGTGCGCCTCTTCCGTTGCCGCGCGGCGCTTGTCGCGATACGCGTCGCCGGATTTCTTGTGCGCCGACATGGCCCCGTGCAGCGCGGTGATACCCAGCGCGGAATCGCAGGAAAGTGCGATATCGGCGCGGAAGCCGCGGATCGGCAGGTAGGAATAATGCGGATCGGGCGCGATATGAATGACCTTGCAATCCTCCGAAGGATTAACCTGCGAGGGCAGCCAGGGTGTCGCGGAATCGATCACCAGAATGGCGTCGGCATTCTCGACATAAGGGTTCGGATTGCCGCCCGCATACATCGAATGATTGCGCGGGATCGCGACATAGCGGTTGCGGTATTCGACCACCGGGATGGCGTATTCTTCCACCAGCGCGCACAGCGCCGGCATGACGCCCGGATTGCGGCCCGCCCAGTTGGTGATGATTACCGGATTTTCCGCCCCGGCAAGGATGGCGGCCGCTTCATCAAGCGCGGCGGTATTCGGCATGGAAGGCGCGGCGGGCTGAATACGGCCCGGCGATTCATATTCGAACCGGTCGATTTCAAGCGCCAGAACCTCGCGCGGCAGCGACAGATAGGCCGGCCCCTTGGGGTCACTCATAATGACGCTCAGAATCCGGTCGATAACCGTTTCGACCTGCTCAGCATTGCGAAGTTCATAATCCCACTTCACCGCCTCACGGGTCATCCCCCCCTGGTCGAACATTTCCTGGGTCCAGTGGATATCCAGCGTGCGGTGGCCTTTCAGAGAGTCTTCGTTGGTCGGCGTGCGGCCCGCGGAAAAAATCATCGGCACCTGACCGCGCGACGCATTAAGAAGCCCGTTCATACCGTTCGCGGTACCGACATTCACATGCATCATGGTGAGCTGCGGTCGCCCGGTGGCAAGGTAGTACCCGATCGCCATGTGCTGCGCGGTGTTTTCATGCGGGCATGTAATGGGGATCGGATGAGGCGTGCCCAAGGCCTGCGCCTTCGCCAACGCTTCGATCAAGGGCGCGAAATCCGTACCGGCATTGGCAAACAGATAATCGACGCCACGATCGGCCAGCACCGCCAGATATGCATCCGAAACGGTGCAGTTTTCGATAACCTTTTTGGGCATTGATGGTCTCCCCTGTTGCCGCAACCCCCGATACGCCGGAGGCGATGGATGAATATCCCACGGGGGAAACGGAACATATCGCACAAAGACCTTACCGCGCGTTTCGCACGGCATTGGCTACCTCTGGCGATTGGCCTCCCCGACGGGATTTTTCTTATGGAAAGAGCGTATGACCCACCCGATACCGCGTCAACGGCACCGGCCTGAATTCCTGAAATCTCACTTTGCGCTTAGCTGATACTGATTTACGATCACGATATGGATTACCGGATTGATCTGCAGCTGTTGCGCGCCTTCGTCGCCGTCGCCGAAGAACGCAATTTTGCCCGTGGGGCGAAACGCCTCGCGACCAGCCAGTCGGCGGTTAGTGTCCGGATCAAACGGCTGGAAGATATCCTCGGCGCCCGCATCCTGGAACGCGACAGGCAGGGCACCAACCTTACGCCGATCGGCGAACAACTGCTGGATGAAGCAAGGCACCTCCTGGCTCAATCAGAACGGCTCGTCGACCGCATCCGCGCCGCCGCGACCGGTCAGGGCGAGAAAATCCGGATCGCCAGCACGCAGCGCGCCATGTCAGCGGTAACGCCAAAGCTGATTTCCTATCTCAGATTGGAATTCCCGAAAGTCGATTTTACCTTGCTGGCGCATTCCAGCCCCGAACAGCTCGACGCGCTGCGCGCCGGAAAAATCGATATCGGCATTCTCCAACCGCCGGCGAACGGATTTCAGAAAATGGCGGGTATCTCCACGGCGCCGCTGGTCAGTGAACCGTTGGTCGTCGCCATGCCCCGAAAAGACCCGCTCACGAAAAAGCCCGCGCTTGATTGGCGCGACTTACGGGGACGGGTTTTCACCCTTGCCCCCATCCAGAAAAATGAACCGCTCTTTCTCAAAGGCCTGACCGAACGGTGCGGGGCGGCAGGATTCGCGCCTGAGATCAATCCGCAAGACATCGGATTCCGCGCGATCATGCCCTACTTGGCGGCGCATGAGGGCGTGGCGCTTGTCCCCGCCTCCGCCACCCTTTCGGTCGAGATCGAAACCCGGCCGATCGGCAACCCGCTTCAGATCGAGTTCGAGATGATCTGGAACGACGATTTCCGTAAACCGTTGATCCCGCGGATCAGCAGCCTCGTCGAAGGTTCCGGCATTTTTTCATAACCCGCCCCGGAGCCATTGCGGAAACAGGGTCGCTGAGAGATTATGGCCGCCAGTTTTTCTGGGAGGCCAAAACGCCAATGAGCGACAAGATCAACGACAACTACCCCGCCGCGCCGGAATTCGTTTCGGAAGCGCCGATCAACTTGCCCGACAACCAGCCCAAGGCCGAGTACGGTTCTGACCTGATCGCGGAAATGATGGGGGAAATGGGGCACGATTACCTTTTCCTGACCCCGGGATCGTCCTTTCGCGGCGTGCATGACAGCCTGGTCAATCACACAAGAAACCACAAACCGCAGATCATTCTCGTCGCGCATGAGGAAATGGCGGTCGCCATGGCGCAAGGCTACTGGAAAGCCACCGGCCGGCCGGCGCTGGCTTTTGTTCATGACCTGGTCGGGCTGCAGCACGCGGTAATGGCCTTTTATAACGCGATGGCGGATCGCGCGCCGGTCGTCGTCCTCGGTGGATCAGGCCCGATGGATCCGGCCCATCGCCGCAAAACCGACTGGATACACACCGCTAATGCGCAGTGCGATATCGTCCGGGACGTCACCAAATGGACCGACGAACCGGTTACCCTTCAAGCCATTCTGGACTCCATGGCCAGGGCCCAGCGGATCGCCACCAGCGCGCCCTGCTCCCCCACCTATGTCTCGATCGATGCCAAAATCCAGGAGGACGATATTCCGGACGGGGTGACCTTGCCGGATATGTCCCTGCCGCGCTATCAGCCTGCCGCCCCCATCGCGGCCCCGCGGGAACAGGTCGAAGCGGCGGCGGACGCACTGGTTGATGCCGACTGGCCGCTGATCTTCGGCGGCCGCATCGGTTATCTGGCGGAATCGACAGAGCCGATGAAACAGCTGGTCGAAATGACCGGCGCCGCCTATCAGGACGGGCACGACATTATCTGCATGCCATCCAACCATCCGCAGAATTTGAATTGCAGCTTCGGCCGGACCAAGTCGGAAGGCGAATACAAGCGGGAATTCCTCGGCAAGGCGGACACCATCCTGTGTGTCGATTGCCTGGATATTTCCAACAATGTCGGTGCCTATGAGGGCGCCCGCGGCGCGGGTCAGGCGGTCGAGAAAAAGAAGCAGACCGTTATCGACCTGTCGCTCAACGATTTCTCGATCGAACACTGGACCCATCTGGGCGGACCGCTGCAACCGGTCGATATCCAGATGCAGGCCGATAACCTCTATGGCGTCAATCAACTTGTTGCCGAATTGACCAAACGCGCGGAAGGCGAACCTGCCTGGCTCAAACGCGCCGTCGAACGCCGCGAGGAGATTTCCGTAATCCACGACAAGCTGCGCGCGGAGCAGAAGGAAGTCATGATGGCGCAGTGGGACAAGGTGCCGATCTACCTGCCCCGCATGACGGCGGAGCTGTTCAACGCCGTAAAGGACAAGGACTGGCTGCTCGCGTCGCGCAATTACCGGGCCTGGTATGACGGTATCTGGGAATTCGACGGGGCGGGGCAGTTCATGTCCAACTCCATCGGCGGCGGCATCGGCTATGGCGCGGCGGGCGTCATCGGCTCCGCTCTCGCCGGACGCGACCAGGGCAAGTTCACCGTCGCGATTATCGGCGATGGCGACTTCACCATGGGTCCGGCGGCGATCTGGACCGCGGCGCATTACAAAATCCCGATCCTGATCGTGCTGCACAACAACACCTCATTCGGCAATGACGAGGAACATCAGATCACCCTCGCCAATCGGCGTGGCCGTCCGGCGGAGAACGCCTGGATCGGCCAGCGCATGGTCGGACCCGACCCGGATTACTGCATGGTCGCGCGCGGCTATGGCGCCTTTGCCGAAGAACCGGTGAGAGATCCGAAAGACCTCAAGGGCGCGTTCGAACGCGCGGTCAAGGCGGTCGAAGGCGGGCAGGTCGCGCTGGTCGATGTACACACCTCACTGAACTAGGGAACCCATCCATGACCTTGATGATCAATAACGACCACGTTGCCCAGCTCCTCACCATGAAGGACACGATTGAGGTGCTGGAAGACGCCTATCAGGCGCTTGCCGCCGGTGAGGCCATCTGCCGGCCCCGTATCGATATCCAGATCCCCACATCGGACCCGAAGAAGGCCTACCAATGGGGAACGATGGAAGGCGGTAAGGCCGGCGGTTATTTCGCCATCCGCATGAAGTCGGATGTCGTTTACGAAACGGAATATAACGGCGTGCGCAGCCAGGAAAAATACTGCAAGGAGCCGGGGCTGTTCTGCGGGCTGATCCTGCTGACCAGCACGGAAAACGGCGAACCGCTGGCTTTCATCAATGACGGCGTGTTGCAGCATATGCGCGTCGGGGCGGATGGCGGCATCGGCGTCAAATACATGAGCCGTGAGGACTCCCATGTCGTCGGCATGCTGGGCTCCGGCGGCATGGCGGAAACTCATATCGACGCCTTTATGTGCGTCCGCGATATCAGGAAACTTCAGGTCTTCAGCCCGACACCCGATCACCGCGAACAGTTCGGCCAATGGGTGCGTGACCGGCACGGAATAGAAGTCGTGGTCTGCGACAAGCCCGAAGATATCTATAAAGGCGCGGACATCGTCGCGGGTTGCACGGATTCCGCCATTCCGGTCATCGATCCGGGTTGTCTGGAAGCGGGACAACATGTGCTGAATGTCGGCGCGCGCGGCATGGTCACGCAGGAAACCCAGGAACGCGTCGATGTCTATTTCCGTTTCGGCAACGCGCCCGCCCCCGAAGGGTTGCCGGAATTCGGACTGGCGGATGAATTCATTACCTATGCCGCGCGCCGCGACCAGGATTACGGCTTTACGCTCAAACCCAAAGGTCAGCGCGGCCATGGCGTGGTGATGGAAGACCGCATCGTCTATTTCAAGGATTTCCTTGAAGGCACCAATCGCGGCCGTCAGACTCGCGAGCAAATTACCTATTCGGAACGCGGCAATCTGCAGGGCAACCAGTTTCATGCCGTTGCCGGACGGGTCTTTGAACTCGCCCGCGATGCCAAGGTCGGGAATGAAATACCCACCGAATGGCTGTTGCAGGATATCCGGGATTAATTTTTCGAAATCGCACCGAGAGATAAATTATGTGCGGTATTGAGGAATACTCGAAAATCCTGATCTGGATGTTTCTCGGCGGGTCCGCCTGCATGGCGGTTTTGTCGCGCAAGCTGAACGAGCATCTGCTGGAGCCGCCGCCCCCGCCGAAACATATGTGGTTCCGCAAGAAGAACCACATCAAGCCGTCATATCTGCTGAAACCCGATCTGTATTTCGACAAGCGCGGACAGGGCTGGGCCTGGCGATTTACCATCGTCACGGCGATAACGCTTCTCGCGGGCATATTGAGCTTCTATGCGATTTTCGCCTGCCGGTAATTAAGACGCACCGGCCCGCTTCCCCTCCCGGCCACCCACGGGAGTATCCTCAATGGATGGCCAGGAAGAAATGCGGGCCGGACCGCAAATGAAATAACCTCTATTTCGTCTCGTCGACGTCGCGGACTTCCGTATTCATCGGAACATCGTTGCGGCGGCGCTGAGCGATGCGTTCGCCATAGGCCCAGTATTCGCCGCGCGTCGCCATATCGGCGGCCTCGTCGAATTCGTCCTCCCATTCGCCCAGCGAATAGCCGAACCACGGTTCCTGAGGCTTGAGCGCCGGCAGATCGAGCTCTTCCCAGATTTCCTTGGCGTTTTCCATAAATTCGCGCTTCGGCAGCGAAATCGGCGGGAAATTTTCCTTGAGAGTCGCATCAAACAGGACGGAACCGTCCTCGCCGTTATTGCGTTTCGAGCGCGGCCCGTGCCCCTGATCGCGATGCGGCAGCACCTGCATGTCGAGGATCGGGTTGCAGCGATACGACATCGCCCACAAGAGCGCATCGGCGTTTGACGGATCGATATCATCATTGACCGCGATGACGAACTTGCCGCCCGCGCGCAGCAGCGTCGCCGTGCCATAGAGCGCGCGCCAGACCTCGGTTGCCGGCATGCCGCGTTCGCAGACCACCGCGATCACCTTGCGGATATTGGTCAGCGGCTCATGCATCGTGACCTTCTTCACGCCCTTTACACCAAGCGCGTTCTGCAGGTGATCCATGAAGATGGTTTCGTATGCCACCTGCTTGATGCAGGAGGATTCCGACGGCGTAACCTGACTGATGATCGAGGTCAGCACCGCGTTCGACCGCCGCGTGATACAGGTCACATCCATATAGGCGTTGAATTCCTGAAGATTCACATGACCGTGGGATTCACCGAACGGCGCTTCGGGCTCCAGCATGTCGGTGCTGATCTTGCCCTCGATGATGATTTCGGCCTCCGCCGGGACCCAAAGGTCGACCGTTCGCGCCTTCACCACATTGACCGGCGCGCCGACCAGCCCGCCCGCGACATGAAGCTCTTCCATATTCTCGGAAAGCTTCTGCGCGGAGGTAAAAGTCGTGCAACTCGGCCCGCCGAGAACGACGGCGGCTTCCAGCGGCTCTCCCTTGGCGCGCTGCTTTTCCCAATGAAGATAAATGCCGGGGCGCAGCTCCAGCGAAGGGTTCATACCCATACGTTTGGGTCCCTTCACCTGGGCGCGGTAATTGCCCATATTCTGCAGACCGGTATCGGGGTCCTTGGTGACATATTGCGTCAGCGTCGCCACCGGTCCGACATCCCAGCCTGGCGTGGAGATCGGCACGGGCAGCGCGTCGAGCCCGTTGCCCGGCTTGTCCAGATCCTCACCCTCGATAATGATTTCGTGGCACGGCGCCTCTTCGGAAGACACCTCCCGGGGCGGAATGGGGTTGGAGATGGCTTCCTGCCATCGCGCCTGAACGTCTTCCACCGGGCAGCCCATCCCCATGGAATAGATCTGCCGGTTGGCGGCAAGAACACCGACCGCGACCGGAATGTCATATTTGTTGCCCTGGGAATCGACGACATTGGTGAACAGGAACGCCTTGCGGTCCTTTTCCTCTATGCCGCCGCGGAACTGCCAGCGCACCAGCGGATGCAGCTCGGTATCCTTGTTGATTTCACGGTCGATAGTGACCAGAAGACCGGCTTCGTCCAGCGCCTTCAAATGGTCATGCAGATCGGGATAGCCGCGTTCCAGCTTGCGGGGTTCAATCGCCACGGTTCAATTCCTTTGTCTTAGATATGGATTTGGCCCCTGCTATAGCGCAGCGGCGGATATTGGCCAAGGGGCGCGGATTGACGCAATTCCAAATCAATGCGCGGAAATACCGCCATCGATCAGCAATGTCTGGCCGGTCATGAAATCGCTTTCTCCAGAGGCGAGGAAAATTACCGACCCCACCAGATCTTCCGGGAATTGTTCGCGCTTGATCGCCCGGTTGGACAGTTGCGCCGCTTTGCCGGACCCCATCCAGTTGGTGCGCTTTTTTACATTTTCACTCAGGGTCGAGCCGGGCGCGACGGCATTGACGCAGATATTGTCCTCGCCGAGTTCCTTCGAGAGGCCTCGGGTAATCCCGACGATCGCGCCCTTGGTGGAATCGTAATGCAGAAAAAACGGCACGCCCTGAAACACACGGCTGGTGGAAATATTGACGATCTTGCCATAGCCGTTCTTGCGCATTTCGGGCACCGCCGCCTTGCAGCATAGCCAGGTGCCGCGCACATTCACCGCGTGCATCTTGTCCCACTCCTCGACCGGAATTTCATCGAACTTCTTGCGTTCGACGGCGGTAAAGATCGCCGCGTTATTGACCAGCACATCGACGCGCCCGAATGCCTCGACCGTTTTGGCCACCATATTCTCGCAAGCCGCCTCATCGGAGACATCCGCCGGAACATCGATCGCCTCGCCACCGGCCGCCCTGATCTCCTCAACCACTGACGCGCTGCTGACAAGGTCAGACACGCAAATCTTGCCGCCTTCCGCCGCCAGCGCGCGCGCATAGGTCGCACCCAGCCCCTGCGCCGCGCCCGTCACAATGATTACCCGTCCGTCTACCCGGCTCATTTTATTCTCCAGCGTTCTCCGAAATTCGGCGCAGTGTGGCCGCAACTCGCCGCGCGATCAACCGCCGCCATCAAGAGGCCCAAAGGTCTGGTTCGCCCCACGGGGAAGGCACATCGAGCAGGCCCTCAATGGCCGACTTTTCGCCGCCCAATGCCAGAGATTGCCAAGCCGAATGCCACTCCGGCGGGATCGGGATTGGTGTTTCGATCCCGGATTCTTCAGCAAATCCGAACCGCCCGTAATAAGCCGGATCGCCCAGCACCAGCACCCGGCATACGCCATCTTCCGCCATGCGGGTGTTTCCCTCCCCGATCAGCGCGCTGCCAATGCCCTGTTTCTGGCGCGGGGGCGAAACCGCGAGCGGTCCCAGCAGCGCGAGCGGATCGTTTCCACCGACGATACCGCAGCGGGTAAAACAGACATGGCCGACGATTTCCCCCTCGTCTTCCGCGATCAGAGACAGGACCGGCTCACCGGGTTCAAGCAATGCCGTGACCAGCGGCCGCAACTCTTCCTCCGGAAAGGCGCGCGGATATAGCGAGAGGATCGCCGGATTATCTTTTGCGGCGGATTGCCGTATCTGAAAATTCCTGGTCACGATGGCTTTGGTTTTTTCCGCATGTGATTCTAAAATTAACTTATACCGCATTACAGATCGCGATTTGTCACCAATGAAAATTTTACCGCTTGATGCGCCGCTTGGGGCGCGTATCGAAGGGCTGAACTTCAGCAACACGCCGGACGAATCTCTGGCGGCCGAACTGCGCGAGATCATCTACGCCTATCAGATGGTGTTGTTCCCGGAACAGACATTCGAGGCGCCGGAGCAGCTCGCTTTCGCCAAGGCGCTTGGTCCGGTCCGGCGGCGCAAACTGCCGGATAATTACTTTTCACCCGAAAGCTCTTACGACACGCCGGGTATCGCCTATGTCAGCAATATAAGGGACGAAAAGGGCGTGCCGACCGGAATCATTCCGGATGGGGAAATGTGGTTTCATCACGATACCTGTTACACGCCGGAGCCCGACAAATTCACCATGCTGTACGCCGTCGCGGTTCCAAAGGTAGGAGGGCACACGATGTGGGGCGATATGTACGCGGCCTGGAATACCCTGCCCGATGAGTTGAAAACGGCGCTGGATGGGAAAAGAGCGCTAAATGTCTATGACTATGCAACCATCGAACGCCCCGACCTGGCCAAGCTCGACGAGATCGAACATGCCTGGCATCCGGCGGTGGTTACCCACCCGCATACCGGTCGACAGGCTCTGTTCGTCAACCGTCTGATGACCTGTCAGATTGAGGGGCTGGATGAGGCCGAAAGCCGCGCCATTCTCGAACCTGTTTTCGATCACGCCGAAAAGCGGGAATTCATCTACGAACATCCCTGGAAGCCCGACGATTTTATCGTCTGGGATAATCTCTCGACCATCCACGCGCGCACGCATTTCGAGCTTGGCGATGACCGGCGTTTGCGCCGCTGCAAGGTTTCGGGAGACGCGCTGGCGGCCTGAATTCCGGCAACCGCCGCCTATTCCGCCCAGGCGACCATCGGTACGAAATAATCATCGATGGCCGGCGGCGGCGGCGCAACAAAAGCCTGATCAACCAGATATTGCATCAGGGTCTCAAGAACCTTCCGGTTTGGCTCGACCCCGTTGGGATAGGGATCACCGCCGGCAAACATCTCGTCCACCTCTTCCAACTCGTGATTAAGCCACGGTACCATGTAGCGCATGGTGCCGGTGAAACGCATGTGGTCCAGCGCCCACCGCTTGGACGCCTCGAATGCCTCCACCATGTTCTCCGCGATCCAGGGTTTTTCGCGGTGCAATTCCTCGCGGATGACCAGCGTATGCATGATCGGAAAAATGCCGGTCTTGTCATAATAGGCGCGTTCGACTTTGCGATAATCGGGAAACAGTCGAACGATATTATCGTGGGTGCGAAAACAGTCCGGCGTTCGCGCGCCGAAATAGGCCGCGATGTCTCCCGACTGCAGCAAATCATTGATCGATCTTCCGGGCGGCGCGGACGCTATATCGATCTGCGCCCCCGGCATCAAATCCATGTCCTTGTCCGGCGGACGCGGGACATTCACACCGCCCTCGACCCAGGTTACCCCGGAAAAATCAACGCTGTATTCCTGCGCGAGAATGCCCCGAATCCAGGTGGCCGCCGTCTGACGATATTGCTGCACGCCGATATTTTTGCCTTCAAGGTCCCTGGCCCCGGAAATTGCGGCGTCGCGGTTTACATAAATATAGGCGTGACGGAAAACACGGCAGGGAAACACCGGCAGGGCGATAAAGGGGAAATCACCCTTGGAACGAAGGTTGAAATAGGAAGACAGCGACATTTCGGAAATGTCAAAAGCATTGGTCTTTATCATCCGGGCAAAGATTTCGGGCGGTGATTGAATGCCGAGATAGGTCACATCAATGCCGGTGGGTTGCACCAGCCCGCGCGACAATGCCTCCATGTGGTCATAGGGACCGCAGGCGACCGCAATCGGAATATTCGTCACGGCTTATTTAGGCCCCGGCCGGCTGCAGCCAGGGCGTGGTCTCATAGCCGTCGACGAAACGTCTTATGTGCTGGTCCGGGTTTCGGTTCACAAAGGGCCGCCCATACATCGGGTGCGACAGCGCCCGGACCTCGTGATCGATCTTGAACAGCAACTCACCGCTGTCGAGATCGGTAATATCGACGAAGCGGTACTGGTACTGATTGCTTTCCTCGCTCACCAAACCGCGTTCCATCAGCCGGTTATAGGGGCCTGAAAAATCCACGATATAGATCTGGATGTGGTGTCCGTCGAACTTCGCCTCCGGCCCGCGCTTTTCACGGAAAACCAGGCTCTGATCCGTACCGGCCTGAACGATGGCCGCCTTCGCCCCGTCCCATTTGCCGACGTGTCCCGGCGCGCCCAGCATTTCCTTGTAAAACCGCGCGATACCGGCGGCGGTTCCGGTGCGCACATCGAACTGGATATAGGGCATGCCGACCCGCATCTTGCCAAACGCGCCCGCCTCGTGACAACGGAAGCGGTTGCCCCAGGGGCAGACAACATCAACCACCTTGCGTTTCTTGTCGGTCGCATATTTGAACTTGGTTCCCGAAAGGTCCTGGCGCACCGATTTCAGCCGCTCAAGCAGCTTTTCGTGGCTTGAGACCACCAGCCCGGTCCTGCCGCGCAGAACCTGCGGCTTTCCGGTCGGCAGGTGGAACTGGCTGCGCCCCAGATTGATCCACATATTATCGACGCTGGTCATCATATAGGGGTCGCGGGTGAACCCCAGCCCTTTCACATAAAACAGGGTCGCCTTGATCTGATCGCCGATCAGCACATTCATGTGCTCCAGCCCGACGATATTGCCGACATCTTCCTGCGCGCGATTGAATTTCCTGGCAGCCATGTGTCCCTCCCGTCTTTTCCGACCCGATAGGTACGCGTTGTGCGTAGCTTAATACGAAACCGGCGACGTCAAAACGCCTCCAGCTTTTTCACGCGGCGTTCGAATGCCGGCCGGACCCGACTATTCCGCCGCCGCCGCTGTGGCGGTCATTTGATGACGAAACAGACTCCCCAGACCGGGGATATCGTCCTCGATACCGGCGGTCCGCAGCGCGCACCAGAGCGCCGCCTGATTGCTGGTCAGCACCGGCGCGCCAAGCGCTTCTTCGAGCTCCGGAATTTTGTAGGTGGCATGCACATTGGCGCAGGAAATAAAAAAGGCCTCCGCTGCCGCGTCCTTCATCTCCCCCAACGCGTCGAACCAGTATTCCGCCGGAGTGGTACAGGAATAATCACTGCCGGGCAGCGCCATGCCCTTGCTCCGGACAAGCTCATACCCCTCGCCCTCCAGATAGCGTTCCTTCTTGGCGTGCCCCGCCTCTTTGGATTCGGACGCGAATACCAGCTTGCGCGCGCCCAGCGCGTTCAGCGCCGCGGTTACACAGCGCGCGGTGGACAACGCCGCCGTACCGGCGGCCTCCGCCATTGCGGCGACAACTTCCTGTTCGGCTTCGGGTCCGTCGCCCATGGACGTCCCGGTACATTGCAGCACCACCACGTCGACCTTTGAATCGCCCAGCAATTCCGCCTGATAGGCGATCCGTTGCTTGAGCTCCGCCAGCGGCGCGGCATGACGGTTGGTGATGCCCGCGCGGGCGAAATGCGGCACCACGCCGTCCGGGCAGAAATGCTGCACTTGCGGTTCCACCATGCGGTTGGAAGCCGGGATGATGAAGCCGAGCCGCGCGCGCGGCACGACCGGTTCGTAATCGGATATCGAAATCATAATTCTCTCCTACCAGAAGACTGCGCCACCTTCGACGGGGACAGTCTGGGCAGTCATGAAATCGGACGCGCCGGATGACAAAAAGATACAGGTCCCGACCAGGTCTTCCGCGTCCTGCGCGCGTTTGATCGACCGCGTCTGCGGGGTCAGCTTGCGCCGTTCCTCCTGCACCGCATCCATATGGGCCAGGCTGAATTCGGTATCGGTCGCGCCGGGCGCGATGGAATTTACGCGGATGCCCTTCGGGCCCCATTCGCGGGCAAGGCTTTTCGTCATCGCCATGATCGCCCCCTTTGAGGCGTCATAATGTAGCATATTGGCCCCACCCTTGATCGCGCGGGTCGATGTCAGGGTGATGATCTTGCCGTAACCCTGTTCGACCATTTGCGGGATCGCCGCCTTGGCGGACAGCCAGGTACCCTTGACGTTGACGTTCATCACCTTGTCCCAGGTATCACCGTCGATTTCCGTCGCGTCCTCCCGGCCGAGCTGTACCCAGATACCGGCATTGGCGACCAGAATATCCAGCTTGCCATAAGCCTTCACGGCCTCTGCCACCATGTTTTCGCAGGCCGCCTCATCGGTTACGTCGGCGGTCACGGACATGGCCTCGCCACCCGCCTGTTTGATGATGTTGACGATGTCATCCGCCGGCGACAGATCGGCGATAACCACCTTCGCGCCTTCCGCCGCCATCCCCTTGGCGAACGCCGCGCCGATGCTTTGCGCGCCGCCGGTTATGATCGCCACCCGTCCCTCAAGCCTGCCCATATTATTTCTCCAGCAAATATCCGAATTTCTCACGCGCCTCAGCCAGCAAATCCTCCCGCGGTTTGGTCGATACCGGGAAGCGGTCGCGCCAGTGAAACGGCTTGGTCGCATCAATGATCATACGCGAATTGGTGACATTGCCGCGCGCCTTTTCATCAGGGTGCAGGCGCGGGTCGGCGTTCGAGGTCCAGGCGTTCCTGATGAAATCGATCTCAGTCGCCGGATCGCAGCGCATCAACGCCGCCCAGATCAGCTCTTCCAGATCGGAAACATCGATATCCTCATCCGTCACGATGACCCATTTCCCGGCATAGGCCCCGGCGAAGCACTGGCTCGCGATATGGCCGGCCTGAACGGCGTGACCAGGGTAGCGGGCCCTGATCGAGACGCCGGTCAGCATGCGTCCGCCGCCGACCTCATGACACCAGACCTCATGCACATCGGGAATGCCGGCGGCCTTGATGTTCTGCTTCATCAGGGCCGAACGGGTAATCGCCCGGAAACGCGAATATTCATCCGGCAGGCTTTGCGGCGGGAAGCCGAGGATAATCGGATCATTCCGGTAATAGATCGCCTCGACCGTGCATTTGGGGCGCACGCGGCCAGATTCAGTGTAGGAGCCGCACCAATCCCCGAACGGCCCTTCGGGGATCAGGTCCTCCGGATCGACCCAGCCTTCGATGACAATTTCAGCATTCGCCGGAAAAGGCAATCCGGTCACCTTGCCGCGCACCAGTTCCAGCGGCTTGCCACGTAACCCCCCGGCCACATCAAACTCGGAAATCCCGTCGGGTATTTCATAGCCGCCCATGATGAAGGTCACCGGCTCGCCCCCGACCACCATGACCACAGGCATTTTTTCACCACGCTTCGCCAGCGTTTCCATATGTATGCGGCCATGCTTGCCGGGCGCGGTGTTGAAACAGACGGTCTTTTCATCGACCACCATCACCCGGTAGGCGCCGAGATTATACCAGCCGGTATCGGGGTCCTGCGTCACGTTATAGGTGCCGGTGCCGATATAGCGCCCGCCATCTTCCTCGTGCCAGAGCGGCGACGGAAAGGAGAGAACATCGACGTCATCGCCCATCATGACGTTTTCGAATACCGGCCCGTCCTCGACAAAGACCGGCGGGATCAGCGCGCCCGCGTCATGGGAAAACACGCTGGTCCAGGCGTCGGAAAGCTCTACCTTGTTGAGATCGGTCGGAAAGCCCAGCGTCATGTTCTTCCGCTTGCCGCCGAAAATATTGACCAGCACGCGAAAGCCCTTTTCGACGCCGGGAATGTCGTCAAACAGCAGCGCCGGCGCGTCTTCCTTGTATTTGACGACAGTCGCCGCCAGCCCGATATCCTTTTCCCAACTCGCGCCGGAAATACGTTCCAGCTCTCCCAACCGGTCGGCCTCGTCTATCCAGCCCCGCAAATCCTCATACGCGAAATTATGCCGGACGTTATGGCCCGATTGCAGTTGAATGGATTCGCGCGTCGCCATTGTTTTTAATCCTGTAAAAGTCGGTTCCGGCCCTCTCCCCTAACCGCCCCACTCACAAAGCTATCCTTGTGGATGCCGGGCGCGGGAGAGAGCCGGTGCGAGGTTTTTTTTGACTTACGGCCGTTCGCCGAGCTCTATCGAATAGCCGTCGGGGTCGCGGATAAAGGCGATCACCGGACCGTTCGGCCCCCGCCCCTTCAGCGGCCCCGGTCGGCGCGGCACTTCCATCCCGCGCGCCTCGACCCGGCGGCAGACCTCGTAAATATCTGGCACGCCGATAGCGACATGCCCATAGCCGGTGCCCTTGTCATAAGGCTCGTCGACACCCCAGTTATAGGTCAGCTCAATCGCCGGGTTTGTTTCCTCATCCTCATACCCGACAAAAACCACCGAATATTTCTGGCTTTCATTGTCGCTTCGCCGGAAGACCTTCATATCCAGAACCTCCTCGTAGAACTTCACGGATTCATCGAGGTTGGCGACCCGCAGCATGGTGTGGCGGATACGGGGCTTGCTCGGCTGTTTCGGGGCTTCGTCGTTCATTTCTGTTTCCTATGGCTTTCGGTTTTGCTCAATATGGGCGGTCGCCCCGGACGATGGTCCGGTGCATATGGCGGATCTGGCCTTTCGGCACACCGCCACACGCCAGATGCATCATGCAGCGATTATCCCACATCACCAGATCGCCCTTTTCCCACTTATGGCGATAGGTGTTTTCGGGCCGGGCGGCGTTGGCGAAGAGTTCCTGCAGCAATTCCTCGGACTCATCTTCCGCCATGCCTTCGATAGTGAGGGTGAAACGCTCCGTCACATATAGCGCCTTGCGGCCGGTTTCCGGATGGGTGCGCACCACCGGATGGACGGCCGGCGGCGGGCTTCGGTCGCTATAGCGTTCCTTGGCCACCGCCGCGTGTGTATCGGGGATCGCCACACGGGGGTTCAGAAGCCGGTCATAGGAATGGCGCGCCTTGAGATCGGCAATCCGCTCCCTAGTTTCTTCCGGCAGGGTTTCATAGGCCCGGTACATATCGGCGAAGGCGGTATCGCCGCCTTCATCGGCCACCTGAACGGCGTGCAGGATGGTGCAGAAGGTCGGCTCCTCCACATAGGAGAGATCGGAATGCCAGTAATCCCCGGCATGCGGCGCGCCGATATATTTGCCGTCCTCCATTTTCGTGGTCAGCACTAGGATTTCCTCGAAGTCCGGATGCTGATCGTTGATCTGCACATGAATATCAAGCTGCCCCCACCGTTTGGAAAACGCCATCTGGTCTGCGGGCGCCAGATCCTGATCACGCACGATCAGCAACTGATGGGTCAGCAGCGCGTTACGCAAATCGGCATATTGCGCATCGTCGATTTTGGCGAGATCGACCCCGGTGATCTCCGTGCCGAACCCGACAGGCAACGGATTAATTTCCATCTCGGTTACTCCTCTATACCGGCACGTCGCCCGAAAGCGTGGTGCGGTGCATATGGCGGATCTGCCCTTCCGGAATACCCCTGCAGGCCAGATGCAGCAGGCAGCGATTATCCCACATCAACAAATCGCCCAACCGCCAATTATGGTGATAGATGAATTCCGGTTTGATGGAATGCGCAAACAACTCATCCAGAAGCGGCTGCGCCTCCGCATCGTCCATCCCCTCTATCCCGATGGTAAAACGCGGTGAAACAAACAGCGCCTTGCGCCCGGTTTCCGGGTGGGTGCGCACGATCGGGTGATAGGCGTCGGGCGGGCTGATCTTGGCGTAGCGTTCCGCCGCGCCCTCCTTCGAATGCTCCGGAATATGGACGCGCTTGTTGCGCGCCCGGTTGAAGGAATGAATAGCGCGTTTGCCCTCGATCTTCCTGCGCGTTTCCTCGGGCAGGGTCTCATAGGCCTTGTACTGGTTCGACCATTCCGTATCGCCGCCTTCCGGAGGGATTTCCAGCGCGTACAACAGTGACCCCAGGCTCGGCTTCTCCATGTAGGACAAATCCGAATGCCAGTAATCCCCGGCATTTTCGACCCCGATATATTCGCCGTTTTTCTTACGGTTCGACAGCACCAGAATTTCCGGCTTGTCCTCCAGCAGAAATTTCTTGGAGATATGAATCTCCAACGGCCCCATCTTGCGGCTGAATTCGATATGTTCCTCCGGCGTCAGTTTCTGATCGCGCAGGACAACAACATAGTAATCCAGAAATGCCTGTTTTATTTCGGCAAGATCGTCATCGCTGATCGATGACACATCGACACCGGTAATTTCCGCGCCAAGCGCGTCGCAAAGCGGTGTGATCTGCATAATGCGCCCTCCGATGTTTTGAAATTCGCCGGTTTTCCGGTCGTTGGGAAAAGTCTATGCCCCGCCGAAATAGCCGTCAAACGCGACGGGAGCGCGTAATTGCCCTAGGCTTCTCGTATGACCGATGATCAACTCACCCCCGCCCATGTCGCCCGCGTCGATGAAGACGACGACGCCGTGTTCTACGAAATGCCGCGTCTGGTCACCCATATCGATGACGCCGCCTGCGCGGCGTTAGCGGACTGGTACCGCGATAACCTGCCCGAAGGCGGCGAAATTCTCGATCTGATGTCCGCCTGGGTCAGCCATCTGCCGATGGATGTCACCTATAACCGGGTCTGCGGCCTCGGCATGAACGCGGTGGAACTCGCCGAAAACAAACAGCTTTCCGAATGGCTGGTCCACGACCTCACAACAAATCCTACCCTGCCCTTTGGGGATAATGAGTTCGACGCCTGCACCATCGCCGTGTCGGTTCAATATCTGGTCCACCCGCTGGAGGTCTTCGGCGAAATCGCCCGGGTGGTAAAGCCCGGCGGGCTGGTCGCGGTGTCCTTTTCCAACCGGATGTTCCCGACCAAGGCCGTCGCCGTCTGGCGCGCGGCCTCCGGCCCGGTCGACCATTCAAGGGTCGTCGGCTGGTATTTCAACAATGCCGGCGGGTTCGAAACGCCGGAGGTCACCGATATCTCCCCCAACCCGTTCGAGACCGACCCGCTTTATGTCGTGACGGGACGGGTTTCCGGGGAAACCAACAGTGACTAAAATAACCTCATGACCGACCGTCGCGACACACCCATTTTTGGCCCGAACAAGTTCCGTATCGGGCTGTTCGGTATGAATTGCTCCGGCGGGCTCACAATGAGCAAGGTGCCCGAGCGCTGGGACGCGAGCTGGGAGAATAACCGGAAAGCCGCAAAACTGGCCGATGAGGCCGGGGTCGAGTTTCTCCTGCCCATCGGGCGCTGGCACGGTTACAAGGGCGAAACCGACACCGCCGGAGCGAGCTTCGAGACGCTGAGCTGGGCCTGCGGCATGCTGGCCTCGACCAGCCGCATCAATATCTTCGGCACGGTTCATGTCTCTCTCATCAACCCGGTCTTTGCCGCAAACCAGATGGTGACCGCCGACCTGATCGGCGCAGGGCGGTTCGGGCTCAACATCGTCGCCGGATGGAATATCGGCGAGCACGAAATGTTCGGCGTGCGGATCCGCGATCACGACGAACGCTATGCCTATGCCGAGGAATGGCTGAGCCTGGTCAAACGCTTGTGGTCCGAAGACGAGCCGTTCGAATTCAAAGGCGATTATTTCGACCTCAAGGGCGTGCTGTGCAAACCAAAGCCCTGGAACGGCGGCGCACCGATGATCATCAGCGCCGGGAATTCGCCCGCCGGGCGCGGTTTCGCCGCGCGTCACGCGGACGGGCTGTTTACCTCTATCCGGGAATTGCAGGATTTGCCGCAGAAGGTCGCCGATCTGCGCGCCGAACGGGGGGAGAACGGCGCGGGCATTTATGCCAGCGGCCATCTGATCTGCCGTCCGACGACAAAAGAAGCCGAGGAATATTATCACTATCTGGTCTATGAGAATGGCGACTGGGAAGCCGCCGAACATACGGTGCAAATCCGGACAAAGGGCGGGTCAACCTCCGGCCCGCAACTCGCGAAAATGAAAGAAGCGATAATCAGCGGTACCGGCACCTACCCCATCGTCGGTTCCTATGACGACGCCGCGGAACGGTTCAGACAACTTTCCGAAGCGGGGCTCAACGGCATTGCCGTCGGTCTGGTCAATTACGTGAACGACATGGAATGGCTGGCCGGAGAAATCCTGCCGAGGCTTCAGCGGCTGGGTTTGCGGGAGTAAATTCAGAGCGGCTCCGCCCGCACGCCAGCCTTCACCAGCCGGGGCAAAACCTCATCCCGGAAGCAGGGGAAATGTTCCACATAGTTGGCGAAGCCCATGGCAAAGGCGTCGATCCCCTGCTCATGCAGCCGGATCAGCAAGTCCGCGACATCGTCCGGGTCGCCGACAATCGGGAAAGCGCCGTTCCCGCCGGCCGCGCGCTGATGCAGATTTTTCAGCATATATTCCGGCAGGCTGTCATAGCGCCCGCGCACGTTGCGCCCTTCGACCAGCGTCGCGGCGGCTTCCTTGTCCGCCATCTCCACCGCGTAATATTCGTGATATTCCTCCGCCTCTTTCCGGGTCGGGCGGCAGACGACATAGCAGTTGGTGAATACGCCGATTTCCCGCCCGTAGGATCTGGCCGTTTCCTTCAACCCGCCGATGTCCGCTGAAATCTCATCGATCTCTGTCTTGATGCCGGTGAACATCATGTCGCAGTTCCGCGCGGCGAATTCCCGCCCGGTGCCCGAATTGGCGGCGCATACCATCAGCGGCTTGCCGCCTTTAAACATTTTCGGTTTCGCGAGCACACCCCGGACCTGATAAAAATCGCCCTCGTAATCGAACGGTTCATCCTCCGTCCAGGCGCGGGTCATGATATCGACCCATTCCTGCCCTTGATCGTAGCGGCGCTCATGCTCATTGAGCGCAACGCCCGCCATGTCGAATTCCTTCTGGTTCCAGCCGCAGACGATATTGAGCCCGAACCGTCCCTTGCCGATCTGGTCGGCGGTCACCATCTGCTTCGCCGCCACGACAGGATTGAACAGCGGCACATGAACCGTGCTGAACGCCATGATGTGGCTGGTCGAGGCCAGCATACCGGCGGCCCAGCTCAGCGTTTCCATCACCCCGCCATTATGATCGGTCTCCCCGCCATAGCCGCGCCAGCGCCCCAGCGGTAACAGAAAATCCAGCCCGGCCTCATCCGCCAGCCGCGCGGCCTTGAGATTTTCATCCCAGGTCCCTTCCCAGCGTTCGGGAACCAGCGTGGCCGACAGCCCGCCGGAACAGTTCATCCCGAAAAATCCCAGTTTCAGCTTGTTACGGTCGAACGATCTGAGTGCGGCTTCCATTTTTCTCTCAATATGGTTGTTCGCCCAGCACCATGGTGCGGTGCATATGGCGGATGCCGAGCGGCTTGATATTGCCCCGCCCGATGTGAATTAAACAGGGGTTGTCCCACATAAGCAGATCGCCCTGGCGCCATTTATGCCGATAGCGGAATTCGGGCCGTATCTGATGGGCGAACAATTCGTCCAGCAGCTTCTGCGCCTCCGTATCATCCATCCCTTTGATCCCGACGACAAAACGCGGCGAGACATAAAGCGCTTTCCGGCCGGTTTCGGGATGGGTGCGCACCACCGGGTGGGTCGCATCGGGAATGGGGATGCCATAGACCTTGTCGGCCTCTTTCTCGAACTGCGCATCGACCAGGGCGCGCGGGTTACGCCTGCGGTCGAATACGTGAATGGCTTTCAAACCGTCGATCCGCGCTCGTGTCGCCTCCGGCAGCGTGTCATAGGCGGTATACATATTGGCCCATTCCGTATCGCCGCCTTCCTCCGCCACCTCCAGCGCGTGCAGGAATGTGGTGCGGCAGGGAATTTGACCGAAGGAAAGATCGGAGTGCCAGAAATCACCGGCATTAATGACGCCGACGGGTTCCCCGGCCTCCGTGCGGTTGGAAAGCACCGACACTTCGGGAATGCCGGGATAGGTAAAGGGCCGGTCGGGACGCGATTCAATCGCCCCGAACCGCTTGCTGAACGAGACATGGATATCCGGCGCCAGATCCTGATCGCGGAAACAGAGCAGCTGATATTCCAGAAAGGCCGCGTGAATTTTCTCAAACAGGGCGTCATCCAGGACGGTCAGATCAACCCCGGTGACTTCCGCGCCGAGCGCATCGGATAAAGGCGTTACAAGCATCATTCCCTCCTCAATACGGCACGTCGCCGATCAGCGAGGTGCGGTGCATGTGGCGTATCTGTCCCGGTGGAATCCCGCCATAGGCGTGATGGGTGGTACAGCGATTATCCCACATGACCATGTCGCCGAGCCGCCATTTATGGCGGTAGATCAGATCGTCGTTGAGCTGATGCTCGAAGATCGCATCCAGAATGAGCCGCGATTCCGCGTCCGCCATAACTTCGATCCCGACCGTGAAGCGATGCGAGACAAACAGCGCCTTGCGGCCGGTTTCCGGATGGGTACGGATGATCGGGTGGATACCATCGGGCGGCGCGCGGTCGCCATAGCGCATCTGGGCGTCGCCCTTGTGCATTTCCGGCACCTTTACGCGCGGATTGCGCATCCGGTTGAAGGTATGTATGCCCTTGCGGCCCTCGATCTTGCGCCGCAGATCATCGGGCAAGGTTTCCAGCGCCCTGTACTGATTACAGAACCCGGTATCACCGCCTTCCCGGGGCAGTTCCTTCGCCAGCAGGAAGGAGGCGAGGTTCGGGCGTTCCTGGCAGGACAAATCCGAATGCCAGTAATCCCCCGCCGATACCGCGCCGATATAGCGGCCATTTTCCTTCTTATTGGATATCAGAATGACCTTGTCGGTCTCCGGATGCAGGTGATCCGCGGCGAGATGGACCTCCACCTCACCATAATGTTCGCTGAAGGCGATCTGCCGTTGCGGCGTCAGATCCTGATCCCGGAACACCAGGATCAGATGTTCCAGAAACGCCTGATGAATGGCTTCAACCGTCGCCTCATCGATATCACTGACATTGATACCGGATACTTCCGCGCCCAGCGCGTCCGATAATTTTCTGATCTGCATTGGCTGCGCTCCCTGCCGGGAACGATTCAAGGCCCGAACGCCCCGCCGGTCAAGGCGGGGTTAGTGCATCACGCTGCCACCATCGACGACCAGGCTCTGCCCGGTCATGAAATCGCTGTCATTGGAGGCCAGGAACAGGCAGGCGCCGACGAGGTCTTCCGGCGTTTCCACGCGTTTCAGCGCGCGGGTCGCGATGGTCGATTCCATCGTCACGCCCTTGTCGGTCTGACGCGCCAGCACGTTTTCACTCGCCGTCGATCCCGGCGCCAGCGCGTTGACATTAATGCCGTCATCGCCGACTTCCTTGGCAAGCGACCGGGTAATCCCCAGCACCGCCGCCTTGGAGGCGTCATAGTGCAGGAAATCGGGCGAACCCTTGAACGCCCGCCCCGACGAGATATTGACGATCTTGCCGTAACCGTTCTTGCGCATTTCGGGCACGGCGGCCTTGCACATAAGCCAACAGCCCCGGATGTTGACGGCGCACACCTTGTCCCAGTCCTCGACCGTGATTTCATCAAAGCTGGCGCGCGGAATCTGAGTAAACAACGCCGCGTTATTGATCAGGATATCGAGCCGACCGAACGCCTCGACCGTCTGCTTCACCGCGGCAAAGGCCGAGGCTTCATCCGAGACATCGCAGGGCGCGTCGATTGCCTCGCCGCCCTGCTGCCGGATGATATCGACAACCGTCTGGCCGGAGTCGAGGTCGGAAATCGCGACTTTCGCGCCTTCCGCCGCCAGCCCCTTGGCGAAGGCGGCCCCTATTCCTTGGGCGGCACCCGTAACGAGTGCGACGCGTCCCTCAAACCGTCCCATGTGAGTTCTCCTGCATCTTTCGACCGGTCGCCGGCGCCCGGCGTGCCTTCGCCAAGCGTCCGGACCTCGGTGTTCATCTTGACATCGGACCGGCGGCGCTGGGCGATCACCTCACCCGTCTGCCAGTAATCACCGGCAACCGCGCGGCGCGCCATGGTTTCGAGGTCTTCGTTCCATTCGCCCATGTCATAGCCGTACCAGGGACGTTTCGGCCGCAGCTTCTGCAGGCCGAGCTCATCCCAGATCACCGCGGCGCGTTCCATATATTCGCGCTTCGGCAGGGAGACCGGCGGAAAGGTTTCCTTGAGCGTCGCATCAACCAGAACAGCGGAATCGTTGCTGTCTTCCAGCGAACGCGGCCCATGGCCTTCATCCTTGTTCTTCAGGATTTCGACATCGCGATGCGGTTTACAGCGGTACGACATCGCCCAGAACACGGCATCCGTATCATCCGGATCGATATCCTCATTCACCGCGATGACCCATTTACCCTCGGCCCGGCGCAGGGACGCAATACCGTAGAGCGTGCGCCAGATTTCGGTGCGCGGCATGTCGCGGTCGACGACGGCGATGATCAGCTTGTGCAGGCTGGTCAGCGGTTCATGGGTGCAGACATGCTTGATGCCCTTGATGCCGAGATGATCGCGCAGATGCTCGATCTGGGCGGCCTCATAAGCCGGGCGTTTGATCGCCGACGATTCGGACGGCGTCACCTGGCTGACCCAGGACACCATCACCGCGTCCTTGCGGCGGGTGACCGCGGTCACATCCATGAAGCCGTTATATTCCTGCAAATTCACATGGCCGTGGGATTCGCCGAACGGCGCTTCCGGCTCCAGCAGATCGGTGGAGATATAGCCCTCGATCACCAGCTCGGCTTCGGCCGGGACCATGATATCGACGGTTTTTGCCTTCACGACGTTGAGCGGCTTGCCGCAGAGACCGCCCGAAATCTGGAATTCGTCGTATTTTTCCGGAACCTTCTGCACGGCGGTGAAGGAAACAACCGGCGGGGCGCCGACCACGATGCAGCAGGGCATCGGCTCGCCGCGTTTCTTCCACTCTTCCCAATGCATGTAACCGCCGGTGCGCAGCTCGATCGAGGGGTTGAAACCCACCCGGTTCGGCGCTTTCACCATGGCGCGGTAATTGCCCATGTTCTGGATGCCGGTTTCGGGGTCCTTGGTAATGAAGTGCGAGGCCGCGAAATAGGGCGCGTTGTCCCAGCCGGGCGAGGAAATCGGCACCGGAATCTGATCGACACCGAAGCCATTCAGCAGATCCTCGCCGGTATAGACCAGATCGTGGCAGGGCGCGTCGTCGAACGGTACTTCGTTCGGGTCGATCGGATTGTTAAGCGCCTTGATCCAGGTTTCCTTGATCTGATCAAGCTCGCAGCCCATGCCGAGCTTGTACACCGCCTGGTTGGCCGCCAGCCCGCCGACGAGCACCGGGATATCGTATTTGCGGCCCTTGGAATCGGTGACATCATTGAACAGCCACGCCTTGCGGTCTTCTTCCTCGACCCCGCCGCGATACTGCCAGCGCACCAGCGGGTGCATTTCGGTGTCCTTGTTGATCTCGCGATCGACCTCGAACAGCAAATCCGCTTCGCGCAGACGCTCGATATGTTCATGCAGGTCGTAATAACCGCGATCTTCAAAGGTTTGTTCCCGAATGCTCTTCGCCATTTTCCTCGTCCCAAATTATGATCTGACCGGCCCGTTTCCGGGCCCCGTTTCATGCGCGGCGCACCCTATGAGCGGCCTCCCGATGAGTCAATACGGTAGCGTATGGTTTTTGGGGCTCAGCCCCGTTTCACCAATACGTCGTGCTTTTCCCGCGCCTTGGCCAGCCGGTCGGATTCATTCAACCGGCCGCAATAAAGAAACTCCGCGCTGATCGCCGTCATATAAAGATCGGCGCGTACTTCGGCCTCGCCGTCATCGAAACCCAGCGCGCGGAACTGCTCGACAAAAATCTGCCGCCGCAGATCGTCCGCCGCATCGATCTTCGCCCCGACCTCGGGATGGTTCTGCGCCCACAGGCGGATCGCGGTCGGCTGGCCGCTGGAGCTTCGCTTGGTAATCAGCCGTTCCAGCACCTTCCACAGACGTTCCTCCGGCTCCGGATAGGTTTTCATGAATTCGGGCTGCAACTCCTCGCGCATCGAGAACCAGCGTTCCAGCAACCCGTCGATCAGATCGCGCCGGTTCTTGAAATGCCAGTAGAAGCTGCCCTTGGTGACGCCCATCTTGTCGGCGAGCTTTTCAACCCGCACCGCCTCGACGCCGCCCTCGCCCAGCATCGACCAGGCGGCCTCCAGCCAGTCCTCCCGGCTCTGGCTCATCGATCAGTCATCCCCGAACGGACCGCCGGGCACATCGCGGACGGATGTATTGGGCGCGACATCGGACCGGCGGTATTGCGCCGACCGGCGGCCATTTTCCATGTAATCGCCATCGGCCGCGCGTTTTGCCATGGCATCCCATTCCTTGTTCCAGTCGCCCAGCGAATAGCCATGCCACGGGCTTTCCGGCTTCAAGGGCGGCAGGCCGAGCTTTTCCCAGAGCTCCTTCGCGGCTTCCATATATTCGCGCTTTGGCAAGGCAATCGGCGGCATGTCGGACTTCAGCGTCGCATCAATCAGCATGGTCGCGTCCTCGCGCCCCATACGCATATCGCTTTTCGGCCCGTGCCCCTTGTCGCGATGGGGCAATATCTGCACATCCAGCGCCGGGTTCGAACGATAGGCCAGCGCCCAGAACACCGCATCGCCATTATCGGGGTCGATATCCTCATTCACCGCGATGATATATTTGCCGACCGCCGCGTTGACGGTGGAGGCGCCATAGAGCGCGCGCCAGATTTCGGTCGTCGGCACGCCCCGGTCGAACACCAGGAACAGCACGCGGCGGATATTGGTCAGCGGCTCATGCATGGAGACCCGCTTCAACCCCTTGATGCCGAGCCCGTTGGTCAGGTGATCGTGCCAGATGGGTTCGTAGGCGACGCGCTTGATGACGCTCGATTCAGACGGCGTCACCTGGCTGATGATGGAGGCCAGCACCGCGTTCTTGCGATAGGTGATCGCGGTGATCTCCATAATGTTGTTGTAATCCTCCAGCGCGATATGGCCGTGGCTTTCGCCGAACGGCGCCTCGGGCTCCAGATAGTCGGGATCGACGAAGCCCTCGACCACCACCTCGGCCTCCGCCGGGATCATGAGATCGACCGTATGGCCCTTCACCACATTGATCGGCCCGCCGACCAGACCACCCGCGACCGCCATTTCATCAACGCCCATGCGCAGCTTTTGCGGCGCGCAGTAACATAACGCCGGCGGGCCGCCGAGAATGATCGCCATCGGCATTTTCTCGCCGCGTTCGCGGTATTTCTTCCAGTGCTGATGCCCTTCCGCCCCGCCGGACCGCGCCGACATGCGGACCGCCATCCGGGTGGAGGATTTCAGCCCGGCGCGATAGGTGCCCATGTTCTGGACGCCGGTATCGGGGTCCTTGCTGATACAGCCGGTCGCGGTGAAATAGGGCGCGCAATCGAAGCCGGGCGTGGAAATCGGAATGGGCAGCCAGTCGAGCCCCTTGCCCTCGCCTTCCAGATCGCCGCCCTCGATAATCATTTCCTGGCAGGGCGCGTCGGTGACCTCGCGCGGTTTCACAGGGTTGGCGATGGCGTGCGACCACACCTTGCCGATTTCCTCGACCGGCGCGCCGATGCCGATGGAATAGATCTCGCGGTTGGATGACAACGCGCCCACCGCGACGGGAAGCTGATAGTCCTTGCCGCGCGAGCAGGTGATGTTGTTGAACAGGAACGCCTTGCGGCCCGGTTCCGGGATGCCGCCCCGGAACTGCCAGCGCACCAGCGGATGCATTTCCGTGTCCTTGTTGACCGGTTCGGAAATTGTCTGCAGAAGCCCGCGCTCCTCCAGCGTTTTCAGATGATCCTGAAAATCGGGATATCCCCTGTCTTCCGCCATTCTGGCGCCTCTTCCCTGTTACACCGGCCCTCAATACGGAACCGTATGGCGGAACCTACAGGGAAGCGAAAAAACTGGCAACGGGAGGGGACGTATCGCCCCCCCTACCCCGTCACGCTGTCGGGGCCGGTATAGGTGATCTCACCGGAAATTTTCAGCTCCAGCAGGATGTTTTCCTCCGCCGATTCATCGACCAGGAAGGACCGGTGGGTGATGCCGCGCGGGATCAGGATCATCTCTCCCTCATGCAGGGTGACGGTGCCGAGTTCGGTCTCCCGCCCGAGCGCGCCGCGCACGCAGAAGATGATCTCATGCGCGTCCACATTGCGGTGCCAGAAACCCATATCCTCCTTGCTGCGCTTTGACACATCGACCTTTACCCCGGTCGCGTCAAACAGGCGCAGCGGCGCGCCATCGGCCTTGGAATAATTCTCCGGTTTCAGCGCGGGATCGAAGGCATTGACCCGCAGCAGCGCATCGCCTTCGTCAGAAAGCCCGTTATTTTCGACCGGCTTTGCGGATGATTTGATGGTGATGTTCTTGCCGTCGATGGTGACGACTTCGCGCATTTCCGCGTCGGACACTTCTACTCTCCATGTGTTTGCAATCCCGTGGGCAGAGATTAGCGGGCACGCAATGCGCGCCGCCTTAACATGGAGCAATCCCGGCGGGTATCAGCCGTTCGACAGTGTCGCCGCCTCTTTCCCCGCGATGCGCCCGGTCACGAAACATTCGGCGATATTGCCGCCGGCGAGATAGAGATAGCCGAAGGAGCTTCCCATCTCCCCCGCCGCGAACAGGCGCGGGATCGGCTTGCCCTCCACATCGATGATGCGTTGCTTTTCATCATGGACAGGCCCGCCCTGGGTATTGGACAGAACCGGCCAGACCAGACCGCCATAGTAAGGCGGACGCTGGATTTTCATCATCGTGCCGGCGGGGCGGCCGAAATCGGTATCGTTCCTCGTGGCGCAGAGCTCGTTCCAGCGCGCCATCGATTCTTCCGCCGCCTCGCCGTCGAAGCCGAACGCCTCGGCCAGCTCACCCACCGTATCGGCCTTCTTGATGACGCCTTCCTCGATCTCCTTCAGATTGTCCTGGCTCCAGACATAATCCATGCCGCGTTCGTTATAGGCGGGGTTGCCCATGGGGAAGCGCCGGCGGCCCAGCTCGTCATAGATCAGCAGCGCCGGAATACGCGGGAAACATTGCCGCACCGGGTCGTAATGCTCCAGATCGCGCCAGCCGGTATCCTGCACATAAGGCGGGAATTCATTCATGAAACGCTTGCCGTCCTGATCCAGCATGATCCAGGGCGCCTGCACCACGGCGCGGACTTCCTTGCCGGGGATCCAGTCCGGAAAACGTTTGACGCGGATGCCGTAAGGATATTTTTCCCGGTCCGGGTGGAGGAAGCCGTAGGAACCGTGGAAATGCCACATATGCCAGAGATCGGCGCCGAGCGACTGCGCCATGCGGATGCCGTCACCGGTATTGCCGCCATTGGCCGCGGTGGTCACCGGCATGATCTGCCAGAACTGCTTTTTCATGTCCTCGTTATTCTCGAACCCGCCGGAGGCGAGGATGACGCCCTTCTTCGCCCGGACGCGCTTGATGCCGTCCTGCGTTTCCACCACCAGACCGATGACCTCCTTGTCCGCGCCGGTGATCAGGTCCTTGGCCGGTGAATTCAGCCAGACATCAATGCCGCGATCCTCGACATTGCGCTGCAGCATGTAAAACACCATCGGCCCGCCGGGGCGGCCCTTTACCTGCGGATAGACCTGTGAGGCATCGAAATTCGGGATATCGACCAGCTGGGTGTAATAGAAACTGTCCTCGCCCGGCCAGGGGTAATTGCCGCCGCGTTCGCGGATCATGAATTCGCCGCCGGTCAGTTCGGCCAGCTTGCGGGCATGGGCCTCGTTATCCTGCATCCCATCGGCCAGCGCGCGCAGAACCGCGTCATTGGTGCGCCCGCCATTGGTCGCCTTCAGATAGGTAAAGGCCCCGTCGGGATTGCGGGTGGAACAGATCGCGCCATGCGAACAGATGGAGATACCACCGGGATCTGGCATCTTTTCGACCACCAGCACCTTCGCGCCGGCGTCATGCGCCTCAATCGCCGAGACGCCGCCGGCAAAGCCGAACCCGACCACCACCACATCATATTCGGCATCGAAACCCTCGGAACCGTTATCCATTTTCCTTCATCCCTGCTCAGACCATTGCGCGCATGTCACGCATCCGCCCCATCATAGATATTGTTTATGCCGCCGCAACGTGACGCGCCAGCAAAAGGAAATGGTTGACCGGGAAGTTTCTCCCTGGCAGCCTTTCGTTATCACAAAAAAAAGGGAGGACTTTCACATGAAATGTATAGCCGTTTCCGCTTTGGCTATCGGCGCCGCGGCATTGCTGCCGGGTGCCGTCATCGCGGATGATTTCTACAAGGACAAAACCGTCAGGATCGTCGTGCCATCGGGCAGCGGCGGCACCTATCACCTCTATTGCCAGATCCTGTCACGCCATATGGGCAAGCATCTCGGCGGCGGCACGGCGAGTGTCATCACCCAGAACATGCCGGGTGCCGGCGGCGCGAAGGCGGCACGTTACATGGTGACCGCCGCGCCGAAGGATGGCGGGGTGATTTCCATGATCAACCCGGGTGCCATCGCCATTCCGCTGATGCGGCCCAATGTCGGGTTCGATACGCGGGAGATGAAATGGCTGGGCTCCATGTCGGGCCGCGCCTATACGGTTGGTGTCTGGCATACCTCGCCGATCAAGACCATTGAGGACGCGACCAAACAGGAAGTCATCATGGGGACGACCGGCAAATCGTCCACCAGCTATCTGATCCCCGCCTTCATGAACAAGACGATCGGGACCAAGTTCAAGATCATCACCGGTTACAAAGGCGGCGGACGCATCAATCTCGCCATCGAAAAGGGGGAAATCCAGGGCCGCGGCAATTTCTACGCGGGCTATCTGGGTGTTCGTCCGGAATGGATCCGCGACAAGAAAATCACCTTCCTCGCCCGCATGGGACCGGAACGTGACGATATCAAGGACATGCCGCGCCTGCGGGATGCGTTGAAGACGGATCTGCAAAAGGAAATGCTGGATATTCTCGAAGTCAGCTTCAATGTCGGCCAGGCTTTCTACGCACCGCCCGGCATCGCGAAGGCCCGGCTCGAGACCCTCCGCAAGAGCTTCATGGACACCATGAAGGATCCGGCGACCAGGAAGGAAGCCGATTCACGCTTCCTGCCGCTACGCTGGCAGACCCATCAGCAGGTCGAGGCGGCGATCGACAAGACTTTCAATTCGCGCCCCGAAGCCTATAAGACACTCGCGAAAATGCTGGGCTTCGACAAACCGCGCAAAAAGAAAAAGAAGTAGCTTTCCCGCTTTTGCTTCTGAAACGCCCCGGCTCGTCCGGGGCGTTTTTTTCGCCGCCCGCCCCGGCTCAGGGCGCGAATCCCAGCCACTCCACCACCGGGATGGCGATCAGGCCGGACAGCGGCAAGATAGCCAGGCTGGCCAGGATGCGCAGCGCCACGAAATAGCGCCCCATGATCGGCAGTTCGATCCCGAGCGTCCGGTGCGCCGCAAATACGTTCCATGACGCGATCAGCGCGGTAAGCTGCGAGTAACCGGCCCCCGCCCCGAGCAGCACCGCCATGAGCGGAAAGAAAACCGGTGGCGGCACGGGAATGCAGAACCCGATCAGAATAGCGATCATCACCCCGGTCAGCCCGGCGGTTTCGCCCAGCAGCCGCCCCACAAGGTCGCCCGGCACCAGCGGCGAGAGAAACCCGGCGGCAATCAGCGCCATCGGCACCACACCCAGAAATATCCGCGCCGTTCGGGCGAAGCTGCGCATCGCGGTCGCGAATTTCTCCGGATGGTTCCGCCAGGTATGGATGGCGAGACAGATGGTCCCGAGCCAGATGAGCGGTACGATATAGATCACCGGTCACGCTCCCCCAATGGCGGCGGCCAGATACGCGCGATATAGCGCGCCGTCAGACCGATGACGGGCGGCAGCCAGA
>Ga0181593_10000411_pt1 | contig 37010 bp, 32 predicted proteins | sample 071ome_19_FD_133756 | JGI IMG/M metagenome (GOLD analysis project Ga0181593, IMG submission 133756) | Coastal salt marsh microbial communities from the Groves Creek Marsh, Skidaway Island, Georgia - 071413AT metaG (megahit assembly) | ecosystem: Environmental > Aquatic > Marine > Intertidal...
GGATCATTATCGGAAGGTGGCTTAAACAGTACAATCATATCCGGCCTCATCAGGCTCTCAACATGAGGCCACCCGTGCCGGAAACTCTAGCAACAACTGGCCCATAACAAGGGGGCTTTACATGTCGACGCCGCTTTTGGCGATTTGCCCGGAAACAAAGGTAAAGACGCCTTTAGCGACGGAAAAGTTCATAGTGCCTTCATTGCTGGTGGCGTCAAACACCATTTCATTGAGGGCCATTTCGGCATTTTGGCCCATGGAGAAAACCGTTTCGTCGACGAACAACAAGCCAACCGAGCCGTCGGCGCCGGTTTCGATTTGGTCGCCCTGATAAAGAGGGTCGCCGGTTTAACTCGACCTGGGTCCCGTCGGCACGGAGGACGCTCACGCTGCCTTCGACAGTTTCCGCTTTGCCGATGGGGGTGTCGCTGCTGGTGCTGAGGGATGCTTGGTTCATGGTATGCCTGCCTTTTTTTGGGGGGCTAAATAGCTCGGCCCGTTTCGCTGTGATGTTGGCAAGAACCTACCTTCGTATAATGCTCCTCGATATTGGGGGGGTTCCCTGTCCGTCCTAGGAATATCGGAACCTCGCCTAGGGAGTTCCCTAAGTTCTCAAATTCTTAATCACGGGATTTTGACGAGCGGACTGAAAAACTTCGCCAGTTTCAGTGGCCTAAGCCGCTGAAATACTGTATACCAGAGCCTGACAAGCGCGCTAAAAAGCCGGGTCGCGGTCCAAATGCCTGTTTTTTTAAGGGCAAAAGCCGCGGCTTTCTTTATAAGAAGCGCTCACATGAACAAAAACCAAAGCATTGGGGAGGATCTCCATGGCATCGTCTGCCGACGAACAACATAAAAACCCGAAAAGCGATATCGACATCGCCAAAGCCGCCAGCATGCGTCCCATCATGGACGTCGCAAAGGACAAGCTCGGCATTCCCGGCGAAAGTCTCGAGCCGTACGGCCACTACAAGGCGAAGGTGTCGCTCGAATACGTCGATTCGGTTCAAAAGAATAAAGACGGCAAGCTGATCCTCGTGACCGCGATTACACCGACGCCGGCGGGCGAAGGTAAAACCACGACGACGGTCGGTTTGGGCGACGGGCTCAACAAAATCGGCAAGAAGGCGATGATCTGTTTGCGCGAGCCGTCCTTAGGGCCGTGCTTCGGCATGAAAGGCGGGGCCGCCGGCGGCGGTTACGCGCAAGTGGTGCCGATGACCGATATCAATCTGCATTTTACCGGCGACATGCACGCGATCGGGGCAGCGAACAACCTGCTCGCCGCGATGACGGATAATCATATGTACTGGGGTAACGCGTCCGAGTTGGATGCGCGCCGGGTGACTTGGCGCCGCGTCGTCGATATGAACGACCGCGCGTTGCGCTCGATTGTGAATTCCTTGGGCGGTGTCGCCAATGGTTTTCCGCGCGAGGACAACTTCGATATTACGGTCGCGTCGGAAGTCATGGCGATTTTCTGTTTAGCGACGGACCTGGATGACCTGCAACGCCGCCTTGGTAACATCGTGGTCGGCTTCACCCGTGACCGCCAACCGGTGAAAGCGAGTCAGATCAAATCGCCGGGTGCCATGACCGCACTCCTCAAAGATGCGCTCGCGCCGAACCTGGTACAGACGCTCGAAAATAACCCCGCATTCGTGCACGGCGGCCCATTCGCCAATATCGCTCACGGCTGCAACACGGTGCTTGCGACTAAGACGGCGCTCAAGCTTTGCGATTATGTCGTGACCGAAGCGGGCTTCGGCGCCGATCTGGGTGCCGAGAAATTCCTCGACATCAAGTGCCGCAAGTCAGGTCTGAGCCCGGACTGCATTGTGCTGGTTGCAACCATCCGCGCGCTCAAGATGCACGGCGGTGTCGCGAAAGACGACCTGAAGAAAGAAAACGTGAAGGCCATCGAAACCGGCGGCAAGGATAACATTACGCGTCACATCGAAAACTTGAAAAGCTACGGCGTGCCGGTCGTGGTTGCGATTAATAAGTTCAGTGCCGACACGGACGCCGAAGTCGAAGCGGTCAAAAAAATCTGCGCCGATCTCGGTGTGAAGGCGCTCGAAGCCGATCACTGGGCGGCGGGCGGCGAGGGGACCCTCGATCTCGCGCAAACCGTGGTCGATACCATCGAAAACGAAAAAGCCGACTTTAACTTTCTTTATCCGGACGACATGCCGCTCGTTGAGAAGGTCCGGACCATTGCGCAGAAGATTTACCGCGCTGACGATATCAGCGTACCGTCTGCCGTCATGACGCGTTTTAAGGAACTTGAAGACCTCGGTTACGGCAATTATCCGGTTTGTATCGCTAAAACCCAGTACAGTTTTTCGACCAACCCGGCTTTGAAGGGCGCGCCGACCGGCCATGAAATCCCGGTGCGCGAAGTGCGTCTCTCGGGCGGCGCTGAATTCGTCGTCGTCGTTTGCGGCGACATCATGACCATGCCGGGATTGCCTAGGGTGCCGGCGGCCGAAGCCATCGGCGTCGACAAAAACGGCGAAATCGTCGGACTGTTTTAGGCCGCTTTTCCAGCAGCCTTTCCCGAAACGAACGCTTTAGCGTCTTTCAATAGTTTTTCGCGCGCTTTGGCGACGCGGGACTTCACGGCGTTCACAGATTTCTTGTCTGCGCTCAGGACTTTTTTGCGTGCCACGATCATTGCCTTCATGGTTTTGGGCGCAGGCCCGCCGGTCAGCGTGCGTACCTGAATGTTTTTCGCCGGGTCCAGAGCATCGGCGACGGCTTTGGCGGAAATTTTCAGGGGTTTGTCGAACAGTTCCCGGCTTGCGGCATCCAGGTCTTTTGCCGCGATGTCGAGGGCGGTTTTTCCCGCAGCCACCGTTTTGCGCACCACATTGCCGACGATATTGTGTGCCATGCGAAACGACAGGCCGGTTTCGCGCACGATGACGTCGGATAACTCGGTCGCACTGCCGAACCCGACCTCGGCGGACCGTAGCATGGCGTCTTCGTGGACCGTCAGCGCTTCCAAAACTTCGGTCATCACCGCGAGAATTTTGCGCGTGCGCGTGCACGCATCCAATACCGGTTCGTTCAGCGCCGTCACGCCGTCGCCAACATCGCTCATGGATGTGTTTTTAACGCAACTGAGGGCTGCCATGAAATCCCCCGCGACGACGGCGGCAACGCCTTTCGCGTGTTCCATGGACGATGGGTTTTTCTTTTGCGGCATGATCGAGCTGACGGATGAATGCTCGTCGCCCAACTCGATGAATTGATACTCAAGTGTGTTCCAGCTTTGCAGGTCAAAAGCAAGCCGGGAAATATTGGCCATAAGAATCGATAATGCCGCACCGGCTTCGAGCGCATCATCCCGGTTGGAAACACCGTCGTAGGCAATTTCGAGCACGCCATCGAAACCGAGTGCTTTTGCCGTGTAGTTGCGATCCAGCGGGAACGCGGTTGTGGTGAGCGCGCCCGAGCCCAAGGGGGATTGATCGGTGCGTGCAAGGCCGGCTTCAATACGCGAAAAATCGCGTGCTAAGACATCGGCGAAAGTCAGCAGGTAGTAACCAAGCGTGATCGGTTGCGCGTGTTGCGAATGGGTATAGCCGGGCATCACGGTTTCAATATACTGGGCCGCAAGCTTCAGCGTGGTTGCGCGCAGCTCGGCCAACACATCGAGTACGGCCAACAAATTTTCCCGCAAGGCCATGCGCCAGGTCGTTGTGTGCAGATCGTTGCGTGAGCGCCCCGTGTGCAGGCGCCCGCCAACCTCGGGGCCAAGGGCTTGAATAATGTGGCGTTCGGTATAGGAGTACAAATCCTCGACCTTGTGATCGACGCCGAGGGCCTCGGGTCCTTCGCGCATGACTTTGAGCACAACCTTAAGAATTTTGCGCATGTCCTTTTTGGCGATAATGCCTTGGCGCGCCAGCATCAAACCGTGCGCGAGATTGAGCTGCATTTCACTATCGAAATTGTAAGCGATTTCGCGTGCGACCCGGGGTGCGAAGTAGCTGTCGACGAAAACCGCCGAAGGCGGTTTCTTGACCCGCTCGCGGATGTTGGTGTCGTCAGTTTTGTTTCTCGTTGCCCGCTGCTTTGCCATGATTTTCCCCCGGTGTTACAGTGCGGCCATAAAGGGCCTGGATGTGCCGGAGAGAGGATACTATGTCCACGAAGATTGAAAAAGTCGAAGCCATCGCCATCGAAGTACCGTTACCGAAACCGTTTGCCGGCGCGACATACACGGTGCCGACACGCAACACCATCGTGACGCGCATTCACACCGATGGCGGCCTGGTCAGCGAGGTCTTCAACGGCGATAACCGTAAATGCGGGCCGGACGTGGTGAAGATCGTCGAGGAGCAAATCGCGCCGCTCATTGTCGGCTTGGATGCGATGGACCACGAGGCTGTCTGGGCCAAGGCGTTTGAGGTCACCAAGCCGCAAGGAGACCGGAAGTATCTGATGGAAGCGGTCGCGTGTGTCGACACTGCCATTTGGGACATCAAGGGCAAGGCGCTCGGGGTGAGCGTTAACAAACTCATGGGCGGGTTCCGCCAACGTATTCCGATCACCGCAACCGGCGGGTATTACCAGGAAGGTCGCACGCTCAAGGATTGGTCGGCTGAAATGGAATGGCAGGTCAGCGTCGGCATGGCGGGCTGCAAGTTCAAGGTCGGCGGGCTAAGTCCGGAAGAAGATTATGAGCGGGTTGCCGCCGCCCGCGAAGGCGGCGGGCCGGAGTTCATCTTGGGATGCGATGCCAACCAAGGCTGGAGCGTGGACGAAGCGGTGCGCTTTGCGGAACTTGTCGAACCCTTGAACATTACCTGGTTCGAAGAACCGTGCCATTGGCAGGACGACGTGCGCTCGATGGCGGAATTGCGTAAACGCATTAATATCCCGATCAATGCCGGGCAAAGCGAGATCACGAGTTGGGGCGTGAGGCGTCTCCTCGACGCGGGCGCGGTCGACATCGTGAACTTCGACATGTCGCACGGTGGCGGGCCGACTGAATGGCTGCGCGCGGCGACCATGTGTGCCTCCGTCGGCGTGAAGATGCTGCATCACGAAGAAACACATCTCGCCGTGCACGCGCTATCGGCGGTGCCGCATGGATTGTATATCGATTGCTTCCCGGACCCGGACCGCGATCCGATCTGGGATCATTTCATCAAAAACAAACCCAAGGTCGAGAAGGGCTGGATCGACGTGCCGCAAGGCCCCGGCTTCGACATCCAGCTCGATTGGGGCTTGGTCGAGAAATACCGGCTGAATTAATTTCCGATGCTCCGCTCGATCTTCGGAAAGCGCAGATACAACGTGGCGGCGCGGGCCAGCAGCAACACGATGAAGCTAAGCCACAAGCCGTGATTGCCGAAGGGTGGCACCAGCACGGCAAGGGCGAGAGTGTAAATCAAGACGGACACAAGCATCGCATTGCGCATGTCGGCGGCACGGGTAGCGCCGATGAAAAAGCCGTCGAGCTGATAACTCAAGAACCCGGCGAGCGGTGTGATTACCATCCAGGGCAGAAAATCTCGCGCCGCTGCGCGCACGTCCGGCACGCTGGTCATGATGTCGATGAAAAACGGTCCTGTCGTTATGAAGATCACGCTAAAAAGTGCGGCGCAGCCGAACGACCACCATGTTGTGATGCGCACAGCTTCGCTGAATCTTTCGCGGCTTCGCGTACCGATGGCATCGCCGACCAAGGCGCTTGAGGTATGTGAGAAACCGTCGATGGCGGCGGACATGACATACTGAAACACGATGAGGATGGCGTTGGCGGCAAGAACGACGGTCCCGAGCCGCGCGCCGATGGAGGTAAAAGCGAAAATAGCGCCCTGCAGGAACATGGAGCGGAGGAAGATATCCCGGTTGATCGCGGCAAGCCGGGTAAAGGCCTGTTTGTTCAGCAGCTTTTCCCGATCCCACGTGCCGTTCATGCCCCGCAGCATGCGCATGGCGATCACAAGACCCAAAACCAATGTCGCGTATTGTGCGATGAATGTCGCCCAAGCGACACCCGCGACCCCCCAGCCCAATCCGATCACAAACCACAGATCAAGCGCGGCGTTAAGGCCGTTCATGAGAAGGTACATGGCGAGGCTGGCACGGGTGTTGTGCGCGCCGATCAGCCAACCGATGATGGCGATATTGGTCAGCGCGGCGGGGGCGGCCCAAACGCGGATGAAAAAGTATTCCCGCGCCAACGGTTCGACATCCGGCCCCGCACCCATCAAATAAAAGCCGATGTGGGCAAGCGGGACTTGCAACACGATGATCGCTAAACCGATCCCCAAGCCGAACAGAAACGCACGGGCGAGCACGGCGCGCATTTCGCTGCCGTCATCGCTGCCGTACGCTTGTGCCGAAAGGCCGACGGTCGCCATGCGCAGAAACGAAGTGCCGGCGTATAGGGCCGTGAAGATCATGGTGCCGACGGCAACCGCGCCGATGTATTGCGGACCCGGCAAGTGGCCGACCACGGCGGTGTCGACCGCGCCGAGGATCGGGATCGAAATGTTGGAAATGATCAGCGGTCCGGCAAGCCGCCAAACGCGTTTATGGGGGGACTCGGTATCGGTCACACTTCCGCTCACGGGCCGGCCCGCCGCCGGTTAGCCATTCAACGCTTTCGCTTTTTCTTCGCGCGCGGTGATTTTCTCATAACGCCGCATGACGTTGCGTGCCCGGTTGACGACAGGAATATCGACCATGATGCCGTCCATGGAAATCGCACCAAGGCCTTTGGCATGGGCTTCATCATAAGCGTCGATCATTTTGCGTGCTTGCGCGACGTCTTCGTCCGACGGGCGGTGAACCTCATTGAGAATTTTGGCTTGATTGGGATGGATGCAGGCTGAGCCTTCAAAACCGAGTTTGCGCGAGCGCTCGATCATGGCGCGGTAGCCGTCGAGATCGGAATAGTCCGCGATGGAGCCGACGTAGCCGAGGGGAACGATCCCGGCGGCGCGCGCCGACATAACTGCATGCATCTTCGGCATATAGAGCGCATCCGCGCTTGCTTCCGCGCCCATCTCGGCAGAAAGGTCCTCGCTCGCCGCACCGCCGGCGACAATGCGATCGTGTGCTTGCAGGATATCCGCCATGCGCATGAAAGATTTCGGGTCTTCGACATTGACGAGAAATTTCGTCGCGCCGACGTCCATGCCTTGTTCGGCCTCGCAATCTTCAACCACTTCGGCAATCATCTGCACGTGCTCCGGGCTTTCGGCTTTGGAAATCACCAACGCGTTCACATCCGGGCAAATGGAAGCTTCGATGTCGCGCATGGCCATCCGCCATGGCCGATTAATCCGCACCAGAACATCGCCGCCGCCGCGTTTCACTTTTGCCGCCGCCGCTTTCACCAGCGTGCGTGCGTTATCCTTTTCGCTGGGGGCGATGCTATCTTCGAGGTCGAGAATAATACCGTCGGCCCCGCGTGTGTGCGCTTTGTCGACGAACTTATCGACGTTGACCGGTACGAACAAAAGGGATCGCCAAACGGGTAATACTTTTTCTTTGCTCACGGTAAGTCCTCCTCAGATTATCTCTTTATTCTTAAGCTTAGTGATATCATCTTTTGTTATGCCAAGGTGCGCGAATATTTCTTCGTTATGTTCGCCGAGTTTTGGCGCGGGGCGGCGCAGTTTACCGGGCGATTGCGACAGACGCGGAATGATGTTGTGCATCGGGATTGAGCCTAAGTCTTCATCGGGCACTTCGACGATCACTTCGCGTTCTTTGAAATGTTCATCTTTGACGATTTGTGAAATATCGTTCACGGGCGCGACCGTAATCCCCTCACGTTGAAAGAGCTCCATGCCCTCTTCAAGAGTAAATTGCGCCATGTAGTCGGCAACGATGGGGTCAAGCTGATCGTTATTCAGAACGCGCTGCCGGTTTGTGTTAAATCGCTCATCGGTGATGATGTCTTCTCGGCCCATGAGACGAAATAGCCGTTCCGCCATGGATTGCATGGATGCCGACAAGGAAATCCATTTCCCGTCTTTCGTTTTGTAAACATTGCGGGGTGCGGAAGTGTGGGTGCGGCTGCCGACCCGCGGGTCGACTCGTTTCGTTAACCGGTAGTTTAAGGCCTGCGGTCCGAGGACGGAAAAGATTGGCTCTAATAACGATAAATCGATGATCTGTCCGGAGCCGCCTTTCACTTCCTTGTGGCGTAACGCCATCATCACGGCCATGGCGCCATAAAGGCCCGAAGTCATGTCGGCGAGTGCCAGTGGTGGCAGCACCGGTTCACGGTCTTCGAAACCATTCTTAGCGGCAAAGCCCGATGCGCCTTCGACGAGGGTGCCGAAACCGAGGCGGTCTTTATAAGGCCCCGTCTGGCCCCAGCCGGAAACGCGAACGAGGATCAAGTTCGGATTGGTTTGCATGAGTTTATCCGGCGGGAAGTCTGTTTTTTCAAGAGTGCCCGGGCGGAAGTTTTCGATCAGTACATCAGCATCTTCCACCAAACGCAACAACAGTGCCGATCCTTCCGGCGAGCGAAGATTGAGCGTAATGCTTTTTTTGTTACGGCCATAAACTTTCCAGGAGGTCGGCACGCCTTCGATTTCCCAATGGCGTAGCGGATCGCCTTTTTTTGGATCCTCCACCTTGATAACTTCGGCGCCGAAATCGGCGAGTTGAAGACTAACAACATTGCCGGCGACGAGCCGCGAGAGATCGAGCACCCGAACGCCGTCCAGGGGACAGGGGGCCGACGGCTCAAACTCTTTGCGGTGAAATTCTTCAGACATGGATATTTTCTTCGTTTTCCGAGCGTTGATAGCACAGGGGCCGTTTTGGGAAATCCTTATTATTTAAAGGGTTTACTATAGGCATGCAGCACATGCAGGGCAGGTATATTAAAAATTATATTCATATTTACATTTATTTATGAATATTTTAGTCTATTGTTTTGATATTAAACCTAAAACGGCCACAACTGGGGTAGCCGAATGAAACGTTCATATCTTATCGCCGGCTCGATTGCCGCTCTTGCGTTCCTGTGGGTGGCTTCGGGGCTGTTGTCTTCGGTACCAAAAGATACCGTGGTGAAGACGGCATCGGTGAATAACCCGCTCCCGCAGGTACGCGTAAAACGGCTGCTGGCTCAGAATAAAGTCGGCCAAGTGGTGCTGTTTGGCCGGACGGAAGCCGACCGTAAAGTTGATGTGCGGGTCGAAACCAAAGGGCGCATCGAGAAACTCATCAAGCAAAAAGGCAACCGGGTGGTGGCGGGTGACGTTATCGCCCAACTGGCGGTCGATGACCGCGCGGCGCGCCTGCGCGAAGCGCAATCAAGTGTCGAACATTATAAGCTTGCCTATGAAGCAGCCCGCAAATTATCGAGAAAAGCTTTTCGTTCGCGTGTTCAACTCGCCGAAACCAAAGCCAAGCTTGATCAAGCGAAAGCCGAACTGGCGAGTAAGCGTCTTGATTTAAAGCGAACAAAAATTCTCGCCCCCTTCGATGGTGTGCTTGATGATCTAAAAATTGAAGTTGGCGATTATGTCGATGTGAATTCGGTCGTCGGCACGGTTGCCGATCTCGATCCGGTCATTATCGTCGGTGAAGTCAACGAACGGCATCGTGCAAATGTTGAACAAAATGCGCAAGCCGTCGTGAGGTTTGTTAACGGGAAGCGGCTTACAGGCACCATTCAGTACTTGGCAAAAGTCGGAGTCACGAAAACACGGACATTCCGTATTGAAATTGCCGTTCCCAATCCGGATGGTGAACTTGCCGAGGGTTTAACGGCGGAATTGTTTATTCCAACGGAAAGCGTGCGGGCACACTTGATGAGTCCGGCCGTGTTGACTTTATCGAAAGAGGGAGCCCTTGGGGTGAAGACCGTTCAGGCCGACGATACGGTTGCTTTTCATCCGGTTACCTTGGTCGCCGATACGGCTGACGGTGTCTGGGTGGCGGGACTGCCCGAAGAGATTAATTTGATTACCGTCGGCCAGGAGTACGTCCGTGCCGGACAACGAGTGCGCAGTATTTACGAGAATTCACTTGCGCCAGTCGAAACATCACAACCGGTGGCCGGAGTGAAGCCGTGACTCTCATTGATGCCGCCATCAGCCGGTCTCGGACTGTCTTTGCAACTCTCGCCTTGATTTTGATTGCGGGCACGATCGCCTATATCTCGATCCCGAAAGAAGCGGAACCGGATGTCAACATGCCGGTGATTTACGTGAAATTGAAACTCGAGGGCATTTCACCGGAAGATGCTGAGCGGCTATTGATCCGCCCCATGGAATTGGAATTGCGTAAAATCCAAGGTGTTAAAGAAATGCGCGCCTCGGGGTTTGAGGGCGGTGCGAATATCACGCTCGAATACGAGGCCGGTTTCAACGCGGATTTAGCCTTAAACGATGTGCGCGCCAAGGTCGATTTGGCGAAATCAGAGCTGCCGGATGAAGCCGAAGAGCCGACCGTACATGAGGTTTCATTTGCTATGTTCCCCGTGATTCAAGTGACGTTGTCGGGGCCGGTGCCGGAACGCGAGTTGCTCAAGCGGGCGCGTGATTTAAGGGACTCCATCGAAAGCATCACCAGCGTTCTTTCCGCCGATATCGCCGGCGACCGGGAGGAAATGGTCGAAATCTTAGTCGACCCGGTCAAGGTCGAAAGTTACGGCATATCGCCCGCCGATGCGATCACCATTATTGAGCGCAGTAATTTGCTTGTGGCGGCCGGCGCGCAGGATACCGGCAAGGGGCGGTTCTCGATCAAGGTTCCGGGTTTGCTCGAAAATGCATGGGATATTTTAGAGCTGCCGATCAAGGTGGATGGCGATTCAGTTGTGCGTGTCGGCGATATCGCCGAAGTGCGGCGTACATATAAGGACCGGGAAAGTTTCGCTCGGGTAAATGGCGAAACCGCGATCGCCCTCGAAGTCGCCAAGCGCTCGGGCTACAACATTATTGAGGCCATCGAAAGCGTCCGGAAAGTGATCACTCAAGAGCGCGCGTCCTGGCCCAAAACCCTGAAAGAAAATATTCGAATTTCGTATTCCCAAGATAAGTCCAAGCAGGTTCGGACGATGCTGTTGGATTTGCAGAATAACGTCATGGCGGCAATCTTACTGGTGATGATCGTGGTTATCGCCGCCCTCGGTGTGCGCACGGCCGGCCTTGTCGGTTTGGCGATACCGGGTTCATTCCTCACCGGCATCCTTGCTATTTCGGCCGCTGGATTAACCGTCAACATCGTTGTGTTGTTTGCGTTGATTTTGGCCGTCGGCATGTTGGTCGACGGTGCCATCGTGGTGACGGAGTATGCCGACCGGAAAATGATCGAGGGCGAGCCACGCATCAAAGCGTATGCTTTAGCATCCAAACGCATGGCATGGCCGATTATCGCATCAACGGCGACCACGCTGGCGGCATTTTTACCCCTGATGTTTTGGCCCGGCTTGGTCGGCGAATTTATGAAATACTTGCCGATTACCTTGGTGGCGACCTTATCGGCATCATTAATGATGGCGCTTGTATTTGTACCGACCCTGGGCGCTTATATCGGCAAGCCGGGTGTTGCGGATGCCCAAACCATGCGTAATTTGGCGGGTGGCGAGAAGGGCCGGATCGAAGATATCAGCGGTGGCACCGGCCAGTATATCCGGGTCTTAAATAAAGCCCTCGATCATCCATTTAAGGTTTTGATGGCGGCGGTGTTCTTGCTGGTGGGCGTTCAGGTGGTCTATGCCAATTTCGGCAAAGGCATAGAGTTTTTTCCTAAAGTAGAACCCGAATTCGCCAAGCTTCAAGTTCGTGCGCGGGGCAATTTATCGGCCTATGAAAAAAACGCATTGATGCGTGAGGTCGAAAAAAGAATTCTCGACATGAGAGAGTTTCAAACGATTTACACCCGCATCGGCCAAGCGGAAGTATCCCAAGATTCGGAAGATATTATCGGCACGATCACATTGGAGTTTGTCGATTGGAAGAAGCGCCGAAAGGCACGGGAAATTTTGGCCGAAGCCGTCGAGCGGACGAAAGATTTAGCGGGCATTCATGTTAATTCGCGCAAGCAAGAGGCAGGCCCGCCCATCGGTAAGCCTGTGCAAATTGAATTATCCTCGAAATTTCCCGATATATTGCCGCCGGCAATCGACAAGTTCCGGCAAAAACTGGAATCCATTGACGGGTTGATCAATGTTGAAGACGACCTGCCGTTGCCAGGTATCGATTGGCAGTTAAAAGTCGACCGGGCGCAGGCCGCGAAGTTCGGCGCGGATATTGATTTGATCGGCAAAGCGGTTCAAATGGTTAGCACCGGCATCAAGATGAGCGAATACCGGCCCGATGATTCCGATGATGAAGTCGAATTGCGTGCGCGTTATCCACGCCGGTACAGGACCATTTCCGAGCTAGATAATATTCGCATTAGTACGAACGAGGGCTTGGTACCGATCAGCAATTTTGTAAAACGTATTGCCAAGCAACGAACCGGCACGGTCCGGCGCAGCGATAGTAAGCGTGTTTTTTCCGTCAAAGCCGATGTCGCCGAAGGGGTGCTCGTCGATGACATGGTTAAAATTATTCGTGCTTGGCTGCCTACTGCAAATTTCGACCCGCGTATTCGTGTTGTCTTTAAAGGCGAGGATGAAGAGCAAAACAAAGCAAAGGCATTTCTCGGCAAGGCTTTCGGCATTGCGCTGTTTATTATGGCGATTATTTTGGTTACCCAGTTCAACAGTTTTTATTCCGCCTTCCTCATCCTAACCGCCGTTGTCATGTCGACTATCGGTGTTTTCATCGGCCTGTTGGTTACCAGCCAGCCCTTTGGCATTGTGATGGGGGGGATCGGCGTCATCGCCCTGGCAGGCATCGTTGTAAACAATAATATTGTGTTGATCGATACGTTTGACCGCTTAAAGCAAACCACGGGTTCTATTCGCGAGGCTATTTTGCGAACCGGTGCACAACGTTTGCGCCCGGTCATGTTGACGACCATTACGACGATCCTCGGGCTGATGCCGATGGTGTTGAGCGTCAATATCGATTTTATCTCGCGTGAAGTATCCGTCGGTGCACCGGCCATGCAATGGTGGTCGCAACTGTCGACGGCGATTGTATTCGGCTTGGGGTTTGCCACGGTGTTGACGCTGGTCGTAACGCCGTCGGCTTTAATGGTGCGGGCTAATGTGCGGGCTTGGCTGGACAAGCGGCGTGTTAAAACGTTGCCAACGGCTGATCGGGGCGCACAGGTTTAAATGGGTGATTATCCGGCAGCGCTTTGGTCGTTGTCACTCACGACGCTGGGACCATGTTCTTGCGCGGTTTCACGTTCCAATCGCCGAAACATGCGAATGCTGAACGGCATTGATCCGGCATAAATCACGCCAATGGCTAATAAGGTCGCCCACGGTGCGCTCATGATCGATGCGGCGAACAAGCCGATGATCAGCATCAGCGGTAAAACCCATTTATGAGCCACTTTGATTTTTTTCAATGCAAAGGTCGGCACGCGGCTGATCATCAGGGCGGCGATAACCAGTAAAAAACCTGCGACAAATGCCGGTTCGCGCACAAAAGTGGTGTTGAACTGAAAGGACATGACCATCGGCGCGATGACGAGTCCGGCAGCGGCCGGCGCGGGAACGCCGGTAAAGAAATTTACAGTCCAGGCGGGTTTGTCGGATTCGTCCATGTTGGTGTTAAACCGGGCCAGCCGGAGTGCCGAACAAACGGCATAAATCAAAACGATCAGCCATCCGAACTTCCCCCAGGTTTGCATTGTCCATAAATAAAGGACGATGGCCGGGGCAACGCCGAAACTGATGAAGTCCGATAACGAGTCGAGTTCGGCGCCAAATTTGCTGGTCCCTTTGAGGATGCGCGCGACGCGGCCGTCCAAGCCGTCGAAAATGGCGGCAGCTAACAAAGCCACGACAGCGTGGACCCATTGTTCCTGAAGGCTGAACCGAATAGCCGTAAGTCCCGCACACAATGCCAGCAGGGTCAGAATATTGGGAATCATTCTGTTGAAATGCAGTGCTTTTAAACGAGGTCGCTTGACGGGTCGCATGTGTAGCTCCTTCAGCGGGCTTCTCCATGGCGTGCCGGTTCTTGACTGGCGCGGTCAGCCAACACGGTTTCTCCGGCGATAGCGGTTTGACCAACGGCAACGAGTGCGTGAACCCCAGTCGGCATAAACACTTCCACCCGGCTGCCGAAGCGGATCATACCAAATCTCTCGCCGGTTTGCACGGTTTCACCTTCTTTGATGTCACATAGGATACGCCGGGCAATAAGCCCGGCGATTTGCACGAAGGCAATATCCTGGCCGTCATCGAGGGTTAAGCGCACACTGTTGCGTTCGTTATCTTCACTCGCCTTATCGAGGGATGCGTTAAGAAATTTTCCGGGGCGGTAACTGACTTTGGCTATTTTTCCCGCACACGGGATGCGATTGACGTGAACATTCAAGGCATTCATGAAGATGGCGATCCGGGGCCGCGGTTGATCACCCATTTCAAGTTCCGGCGGCGGCACAGCTTCATCAATCACATGCACGGTGCCGTCAGCGGGGCTGATGATGAGGCCATCCCGGGTTGGGGATACCCGCTCCGGGTCGCGGAAGAAATATATGCACCATAGCGTTAAGACAATGCCGAGCCAGCCTAGTGGTTCGGCAAGCCACCATAAGCCGACGGTTGCAACACTAAAGATGATGACAAACGGCCATCCGGCACGGTGGATCGGACAGAATACGGTTTTAAGCACAAAAGGCAGCGGCACGTGATTCTCCGTCTGTTTAGCGTTTACAATGTATCGTTATTTTGAAGTAGGTAAGGCAAATATTTGGCCGGGGTAAATAAGATCCGGTTCCTTGATTTGATCTTTATTGGCTTCATATATCACCGAATATTGAAATCCGGTACCATATTTCCGGCGCGCGATACGCCATAAACTGTTGCCTGGCTGGACGATGACAAATGAACCTGGCTGCATCGACGTGATCGGTGTTGAGCGGGTAAAGGGAAAGGCGACCCGCGCAATGACTTTGCCTTTGGGGTCGACCTGATCGACCCGTAATGTATAAAGGCCCGGCTTTACCGGTTTTTTAAGCTCAAGCCGCCACTGGCCTTGATCGTCCGCTTTGGCCCGGCCGACAAATTGATTGGATAAATATATGTTTAATTGCGAATTCGCCGGCGCTTGGCCGCCGATACTGAGTTGTCCCTGATCATCGTAATCGACAATATCAACACTGAGATCCCCGACTTTATGTGACGACGGTTTTTGCAGAACCTTGGTCGGTCCCGGCCTTTCGCGCGGTACTTTCAGGGCCAAGGCTTGAGTTTCTTTTTCCGTCGGCTGCCCGGCGATGTCCTTTTGCCGCTCAGGCACGACGAGGACAACATCGGATTCCGATTTGACCGGCTCTTTGCCTGCTTCGTGCATTTCAAGACTGAGTTGCCGGCTGCCTGGTGCTAATGGTTTATCCGGCACGAACACCCATTCACCTCGGCTGTCGGCGGTCACTTTTCCGATCACCTTGCCGCGGTCGAGGATAACGACCGTGCTGCCGGGCTTTGCCCGGCCCGCGATAACCGTGTCGCCTTGCGGGTTGACACGCACAACATCGAAGCTCGGCTTGATGGGTTTTAATAATGTCGGTTTCGGTTTTGAAACGGGGGCCGGGGCCGTTTGTTTGAGTGCGGCTTTATCCTTGGCGGCTTCTTCGGCTTTATCTTCCGAGAAATAATAGTTGAGTCCGATGGCGGTCGAAACCGCAAGGACTCCGGCGATGGTGATCAAAATAGGCTGATTCACGACGGGGGTCTCTCAAACCGGTTAATCGGTAGGGGCTGCATATTAAAAAGCATATCATGAATAGGCTCTTAATATGACAAAAACAAACCGGCTCAAGATCTTATCTTGAGCCGGCTTATCGAAATTAAAGTATAATGTACTCTATATTAGCTGCACTTCACCTTACCGTGGGCTTTGTTCTTTTCGCCACGGAAGGGCTTATGACAACCTTTGCAGGTTTTATAAACGCCCTTGAGGCCTTTTTTGCTGCCATCCATGGCTGTGAGTTTGGCGGCACCCGCTTTCAAGGCAGCTGCTTGTTTAGCGAATTTATCCCAATCACCCCATAGCGCTTTTTTCGCCCGAGTCTTGCCTTTGTGTGAGCCCGCGGGAAACAGTGCTTTCAGGTTTTGCTCGAGCATGGCCGCATTTTTCAAAACGAGCCGGGCGTTCTTCTTGGCGTCACCCTTGCCTTCTTTGATTTTCTTCAAACCCGTTGCAATGCAGCGGAAAATGGTGCGGCGTTTTTTAATGGCTTCGCCAAACCCTTTCGCCATTGCAATTTGAATGTCTTGCGTTTTAACGATGGTTTTGGAGTCGGCAAATGCGGGTGTCGTGCCGGCGATTGCCGCTACCGAGAAAACAATCCCTGTAACAATAGCCAGTTTTTTAAACATGATTCCCCCTTCAAAAGTGGTTAGATTTTGTAGTCATGACGAATATTTATGGCAGGTTTATGGCATAGCCATCCAAAGCGTCACTACAAATTCGTGTGATCTTTGGAAAAATGGGACTCAAACCATACCAATTGATAAATTGGTAGAGGTCGCTCTCATCAGCGCTTACGCCGGGGCAGGCGGAATGTCTTATGGCAGCCGCCGCAGGTTTTCGTGACGGCCTTAAACGCCCTTTTAACGATCTTCATATCTCGATTATTAGCCGAGCTCGCCAATTTTGCGCTGGCTTTTTTAAAGGCGGCGATCGCTTGTTTGAATTGATTGGGTTTCGCCCAAATTTGCGGTTTCGCTCGGGTCCGGCCTTTGTCGGTGCCTTTGGCAAAAAGGGTATGCGAAAGCTTGCCTATATTGCCGATGGCGCGGGCATGAACAACGACGCTGCCTTTGCCGCGTTTGACACGGCCGCTGAGTATGGCATTTAACGCGCCCATATGCCCGCCAAGCGCCTTCATGGTCGCCCGGCGATAGGTAATCTCGTTTTTAGGATCCGCCATTGCTGTGTAAGAGGCCGTTAACAGGACTGTCACGAAAAATCCCGCAAACATCCAATGTAACCACTTGGGCATAGAGATTGTCCTTTCTTCGTCGATCAACACGGCAGTTCAAAATGCCAAGGCAGATTAATCCATAGCCTATGATGATCCGACCCTAAAAAACACTAAAAATGTGGCAATTCAATGACATCGTTAATGATGACTGAGCCGGCCTTGCTTTGGGCAAGGAGGGAAGTGAGCTCTTTCCCTTGCCCGGTGAATTCATTATGGTCTGGCGTCCCTGCGACGACGCCTTGCAGGGTTTCCATGTCCAGCTGGTGGTATTTATGGCCGAAATTCGATCATTAAGCGTATTTTGCGGTTCAAAAGTCGGGGCGAATCCGCGATTTCACAAAGCCGCCGAAGACCTGGGTGTGATAATGGCCGAGCGTAACATCCGGCTGGTTTACGGCGGCGGTAATATCGGCCTGATGGGTGTGGTCGCGGATTCTGTTATGGCCGCGGGCGGCGAGGTGATCGGTGTCATCCCAGATTTTTTGATGAAATATGAAGTCGGAAAATCGAACGTCAATGAGCTGATCGTTGTGGATTCCATGCATGAGGGCAAAAGCAAAATGTTTGAATTGTCCGATGGTGTCGCCGTGCTGCCCGGCGGTTTGGGGACGTTGGATGAAACTTTCGAGGTGATTACGTGGAAGCAGCTGCGCCAGCACGACAAACCGATCGTTATCGTCAACGTGGATGATTATTGGTTGCCGTTTGAAAAGTTGATCCAGAGCCTGATCGGCCAGGCGTTTGCACACCCCGCCATTGAGGAGCTTTATACGGTCGTCGATTCTGCCGAAGCTGTGCTTCCGGCCCTGGAATCTGCGCCAATTCCAAAAGAAGAAGTCCTGACAAGCCACCTTTAAGCGGTATGGTCGGTGGCCGGACTTCGCTAATCAGGGGAACGGCCTTGAAAAGTGCGGTTTTGCTGCGTATGTTCCCGCGGTCCACGGGAGGTAATTAAAAAAGCGATTTACCGATACCGTCACAGATATGTGGCTTTCGCCTATTTTGGGGAGTTTTAGAATGGCTGATCAAAAATCAGAACCGGATATCATTTATACAAAAGTCGATGAAGCGCCTGAGCTTGCGAGCGGTTCGCTTCTGCCCATCATTCAAACCTTTGCCAAGTCGGCTGGGATTACCATTGGCCGTAAAGATATATCGTTGGCTGGCCGTATCATCGCCAATTTTCCCGAAAAGCTGACGGCGGAACAAAAACAGTCGGATGATTTGTCGATCCTGGGTGAGCTTGTCGAAGAACCCCAAGCGAACGTCATCAAACTACCGAACATCAGTGCCTCGATCCCGCAGTTGCAAGCCGCGATCAAAGAGTTACAAGAAAAGGGTTACGATGTTCCTGATTATCCCGAAGAGCCGAAAAATGATGCTGAAAAGAAAATTCAAGAAACATATGGCATCGTTTTAGGGAGTGCCGTGAACCCAGTTCTGCGCCAAGGCAATTCCGATCGCCGCGCGCCCAATGCGGTGAAGGCTTATGCAAAAAATAACCCCCATCGCATGGGCGAGTGGAAAAAAGACTCGAAAACGGAAGTGACGTCCATGTCGTCGGACGACTTTTTTGCCAATGAGAAATCAACGACCCTTACCGGCGGCGCCGTGGGTACGGGCAAGATCGTTTTCGTTGACGAAAGCGGTAATGAGACTGTTCTTAAGGACGGCCTTAAATTTGATGACGGCGACGTCATTGATGCGACGATGATGAAGGCGGGCCCGTTGCGCGCGTTCCTCGAATCCGAAGTGGCGGATGCCAACAAAAAGGGCAATCTGTTTTCCTTCCATGTGAAGGCCACAATGATGAAAATCTCCGATCCGATTTTATTCGGTCATGCGGTGATGGCGTACTTTAAAGACGTATACGAAAAGCACGCCAAGACGTTTGAAGAGTTGGGCATTGACCCCGATAACGGCGTCGGCGATATCGCGGCGAAAATCCAATCCCTGCCGGCGGACAAAAAGGCCGAAATCGAAGCCGACGTCAAAGCCTGTATGGATGCACAGCCCGACCTTTACATGGTGAACTCGGACCGGGGCATCACTAACCTGCATGTGCCGAGTGACGTCATCATCGACGCCTCCATGCCGGCGATTATTCGGAACGGCGGTCGGTCCTGGGGGCCGGACGGCGGCGAAAACGATACGAAGTGCGTCATTCCGGATCGCAGCTATTCCTGCGTTTACGAAGAAACCGTCAATTTCTGTAAAGAGAACGGCGCGTTCGATCCGAAAACCATGGGCAGTGTCTCGAACGTCGGATTGATGGCGCAAAAGGCCGAAGAGTACGGCTCGCACCCGTATACTTTCGAAGCTTCGGGCAAGGGAACGATCCGTGTTCTTGGCGGCGACGGCAAGGCGCTGCACGAGCATGCGGTTGAGGCAGGCGATGTCTGGCGGATGTGTCAAACCAAAGACGCGCCGGTCAAGGACTGGGTCGGCCTCGGCGTTCGCCGGGCGCGCGCGACCGGAACGCCGGCGGTGTTCTGGCTCGATAAAAACCGCGGTCATGACTCGCAACTGATTGCCAAGGTTGAAACCTATCTAAAAGACCACGATACGAGCGGCCTTGAGATCAAAATCATGGCGCCGCGCGAAGCGACCCGCTATTCGCTGGAACGCATGAAAAAGGGCGAAGACACGATTTCCGTGACCGGTAACGTGCTGCGCGACTATTTAACCGACTTGTTCCCTATTTTGGAACTCGGCACTAGCGCCAAGATGCTTTCCATTGTGCCGCTGATGCAAGGCGGCGGCTTGTTTGAAACGGGCGCGGGCGGTTCAGCGCCGAAACACGTGCAGCAGATGATGGAAGAAGGGCACCTGCGTTGGGATTCCCTCGGTGAATTTGCCGCGATCGGCGCCTCCTTCGAGCATTACGCCGAGCATGCTAAAAACGCCAAAGCGAAAGTCCTGGCGGAAACCTTGGATAAAGCCATCGAAGGTATCCTCAACAACAGCAAATCGCCGAGCCGGAAAGTCAATGAGCTCGACACCCGCGGCAGTCATTTCTATCTCACATTGTATTGGGCACAAGCCTTAGCCGCACAAGATGACGATGCCGAGCTGAAAGCGCACTTTACGCCTATTGCCGAGCAATTGACGGCCAATGAAGAGAAGATCGCCAATGAGTTATTGGAAGCGCAAGGTAAACCGGTCGATCTCGGCGGATATTATCTAAACGATCCTAAAAAATGGTCGGCTGCTATGCGTCCGAGTGCGACGTTCAACGGAATTATCGGCTAACGAGGCCTTTTAAAAATGGCCAAGATTAAGGTCAAGAATCCCATCGTCGAGTTGGACGGCGATGAGATGACGCGCGTGATGTGGGGCATGATCAAGGAACAATTGATCATGCCTTACGTCGATATTGACCTTCGGTACTTCGACCTGTCGATCACAAACCGCGACGACACGGAAAATCAGGTCGTCGTCGATGCGGCCCATGCCATTCAAAAACATCATGTCGGTATTAAATGCGCGACAGTATCCGCTAACCCGGCTCGCATGGAGGAATACAACCTCAAAAAATTATTACCGTCGCCAAACGGCGTGATGCGAACTATCATCGGCGGTACGATCTTCCGCCAGCCGATCATCTGCAACAACATCCCGCGGCTCGTGCCCGGCTGGACGAAACCGTTTGTGATCGGCCGGCATGCCTTCGGCGAAATTTATTCGGCGACGAATTTTAAAGTGTCCGGTCCGGGGAAACTCACCGTTCGGTTCGAGCCGGATGACGGCAGCGAAGCGATCGAGCACGAGCATCATCATTACCCCGGCAGCGGTGTTGCAATGGTTGTGCACAATGAAGATGACTCGATCCGCGGTTTTGCTCGGGCATGTATGAACCACGCACTTGATCTCGGCTGGCCACTCTACTTCTCGCATAAAGATACCGTTCTGAAGGATTACGACGGCCGTTTCACCGAAATCTTTTGGGAAGAGTTCAATAATCATTTTAAAGATCAATTCGAGGCGAAGAACATAACCTTCGAGACTCGTATCATCGACGACATGGTGATGTTTGCGCTGAAATCGAGCGGCGGCTTCGTGTGGGCTGCAAAAAATTACGACGGCGACGTGATGTCCGATATCACCGCGCAGGGGTTTGGCTCGCCGGGTTTGATGGCATCGGTTCTGGTTACACCTGACGGTGGCACCGTGCAAACGGAAGCGGCCCACGGCTCGGTTACGCGTCATTTCAGGCGCCACCAAAAAGGCGAGGAGACTTCGACCAACCCAATAGCAACGATTTTTGCCTGGACCCGGGGGCTTTATTACCGTGGCAAGTTTGATGCGACGCCGGAGGTTCAGGCATTTGCGGAAACTCTTGAGGATGTTTGTGTCAAAACCATTGAATCCGGCGCTATGACTAAGGATTTAGCGATCCTGGCTGGACCCGATCAGGGGTCGCTGAATACTCGGGAATTTATTGGAAAAATCGCCCAAAACCTGCAAAAAAGGCTAGAATCCCAAGGCCGGTCTTGACGAAACCGCCCGGGTTCCCTACAACTCCGGCCTTCAAAAGGTCGTTAAAGCCAAAACCGGCCCCAAAAGGATTTAATAAGGAATTTAGACGATGTCCAAGCGTTGCGATCTCTCCGGTAAGGGTGTGATGACCGGCAATAATGTCAGTCACGCTCACAATAAAACCCGTCGCCGGTTTATGCCGAACCTGCAACAAATCTCGTTGTTTAGTGATGCTCTCAATCAGCAGGTTCGTTTGCGCTTAACGGCAAGTACCGTGCGGACTGTCGAAAAACGTGGCGGTTTGGATTCATTCTTAATGAAAGCCAACGCATCCGATCTTACGCCGGAAATCCGCCGTCTCAAAAAGCGCATCAAAAAAGCGATCGAAGTCAAAGCCGCTTAATACGGTTGCTTTTCATTCGATGCCAAACCCGCCTTTCAGGGCGGGTTTTTTAATGGCCGGATACCTGACTGGCGTTATCGTTGATGTCTTCGTATCATATCGGCATGCCGCTTTTCTTAAGAGCCTTGCTGAGTATCTTGATCCTGCCGGTCAACGTTATGGTTGTCATACCGGTTTTTTTAATATGGGTGAGCGGGAACAGCGCCTGGGGGGGCAATCCGAGAGAGACACTCGATGGAATAGCCTGGTTAAGCTTTGCTGCTTGTGTCGGCGGTTTTGTATTGATGGCTTGGACGGTCACAGATTTTTTAACCACCGGCGATGGAACGCTGGCGCCATGGGACCCACCGAAAAAGCTTGTTATCAAGGGGCCGTATCAATTTGTCCGTAATCCGATGATCAGCGGCGTGATTTTAGTTCTGTTTGCCGAAACGTTGATTCTTCACGCGTGGATCATGGCAGCATGGCTGGCTTTTTTTATCCTTGCGAATGCGATCTACCTGCCTTGGATAGAAGAGCCAGAGCTTGAACGTCGATTTGGAGATGATTACCGGCTCTATAAAGAAAATGTGCCGCGTTGGATTCCCCGCTTCATACCGTGGTCGTTGCCGGAATAGCCGTCATCGTCTGAATAGCTGAATGCGGCTATTATATGTATCGGATACCCAGATATCGTTGTTCAGGACCTCGACACCTTCAGGGCCTTTGAGCCTGCCGCGTTTGCGACTTGGCTTGCCGTCGCCAATGATGCCGCGGAGCTTTAATTCCGTGTCAAAAAATTTTACCTGATGAGTTTCCGCATCGGCCACATATAGCCAGTCGTTTAGGTCAAACTTTAAATACCGCGGTTCGATGAAATTAAACGGTGGGCCTTTAAGCTCGCTGATATATTTTAAATTTTTATCAAATATTTGAATGCGTTTGTTGCCCGCATCGACAACATACACACGGCCTTTTGAATCGAAATCTACATCGTGTGGCCGAATAAATTGCCCGGGGCCACTGCCCTTGCCGGCAGTCTGGCGAACCAATTTACCATTAACGAATTTCATGACGTTGTGGTGGCCGATATTCGTGACATAGACGGCACCATCACCGTCGACAGCAACCGATTTTGGGTTGTTGAAACCTTGATCCCAAATGCCGGCAACTTTGCCTTTTGTGCCATAAATGTTGAATATCACAATACGATGGTTACCGGTGTCGGCCACGAACAAGCGTCCGCGGCTGTCCAGGGCAATATCGTGAGGCGAATTAAGATCGCCCCGGCCAATAACATCAATAGTTTGCAGGGTTTTTGGATCGAGGACCTTGATGTCGTTGTTGCCGAGATCCGCGACATACAGCAAGCTTTTATCGCGCGATAAAATGAGGTCAACGGGATTGGCGAAGCGCGGCCCTGATATCGTAATGTATTTTGGCTCGATCGTTTGGGCCTGAAGGTTTGCTGTTGTGCCGACATAAAGAGGGCCGGTGCAAGCCAGCAAAATTATCATGCACCCCCTGAAGACATATCCCATCTGCTTTCTCAGCGGTGGTTGCTGCTGCCTTGATCTTCTAAGAGTTTACGGACTTCCGCAAGTTCTTGGCGCAGGAGTTTGAGTTCGTTGTTGATTTTATCCCGCTCTTCCCGGCCTTTTTCGGCTTCCGATTTAATGAGTTCCTCTTCTTCGGTATTTTGAGCCTGCATGGCATCGACAATGATACCGATAAACAGATTGAGGACGGCAAAGGTTGTCATCAGGATGAATGTGATGAAGAAAATCCAGGCGTAGGGATAGACTTTCATCACCGGGCGAACAATGCCCATGGACCAGCTTTCCAATGTCATGATTTGGAACAGCGAATACATGGAGCGGCCGATATTGCCGAACCATTCGTTGAAATCGTTGCCGAACAAATTGGTTGCCAGTACGCCGCCGACATAAAAAATCAGCAAGATGATTGCGCCGATCGACATCATGCCCGGTACGGCGGACAATAATGCCTGTATCACTTTGCGCATCGACGGTACGACGGACAGCAAGCGCAAAGTCCGCAAAATTCGCAAGGCGCGCAAGACCGAAAGCTGCCCCGCACTGGGTAGCAGGGCAATAGCAACGATAATAAAGTCGAAAACGTTCCAGCCGATTTTGAAAAATCCGAAGCCGCGGTAAATCAACTTACCCAGGATTTCGATCACGAACATCGTGATGACAAACGTATCGAAAATACGCATGACCTTGCCGTACTCGGCGATGATACTGGGCGAGGTTTCCAGGCCTAAGGTAATGGCATTCAGGACGATCAGCGTGGTGATGAAGCGCTGTGCCGGTTTGCCTTCGATGAAGGAGCCGATTTTTTCCCTGATTATGCTTATGCCGGGTTGAGCGTGTGCTTCGGTCATTATGCTGCGTCACCGTTCCTTTAAGTGGCGTTGCCAGGCGCCATTTTTAATTGCAGATGATTGATCTGGAAAGGGTGAAAATAACAACTGTGCAGTTATGCCGTTTAAGCGGATCGCCGCCGGCGTTGGGGAGCCGACGTTGTTTCATCGAATAATTCGGTAAGATTTTGCAACATCGTTCCGCCAAGTTCCTCAGCATCAGAAATTGTGACGGCCCGCCGGTAATAGCGGGTTACATCATGGCCGATGCCGATCGCCGTCAAATTGACGGGGGAATTGTTTTCGATCCAATCAATGATGTGGCGAAGATGTGCTTCCAGGTAATTTCCCGGGTTTGTTGACAGTGTTGCATCATCGACGGGGGCGCCATCGGAAATAACCATCAGAATCCGGCGCTGTTCAGGGCGGGCGATCAGCCGGTTATGAGCCCAGAGCAGGGCTTCACCATCAATGTTTTCTTTCAGCAAGCCTTCACGCAGCATCAGGCCGAGATTTTTTCGCGACCGGCGCCAGGGCGAGTCGGCGGCCTTATAAATAATGTGGCGTAAATCGTTAAGACGGCCGGGGCTATCGGGTTTGCCGTCGGCAACCCATTTTTCCCGGGCTTTGCCGCCTTTCCAGGCGCATGTGGTGAAGCCGAGAATTTCGACTTTTACGTTACAGCGTTCGAGCGTGCGCGCCAGGATATCCGCGCTCATGGCGGCGACGGTGATGGGGCGCCCGCGCATGGACCCAGAATTATCGATCAATAACGTGACGACGGTATCGCGGAAATCGGTTTCGGTTTCGACCTTGAACGATAAAGGATAAAGCGGATCGATAATAATCCGGGGCAGGCGGGCAACGTCGAGAATGCCTTCCTCAAGATCAAACTCCCAGGAACGGTTTTGTTTCGCCAATAAGCGCCGTTGCAGCCGGTTCGCTAAGCGCGAGACGACGCCGTGCAGTTGGGCAAGCTGCTGATCAAGCTGTAGGCGCAGGCGGTCTAACTCCATCGGTTCGCACAGCGCATGAGCATCAACAACTTCGTCGTTTGCCGTTGTGTAGGCATGATAGGGCGGTCCGCCCGAGAGGCCGGTATTCTGTATATCGGTTTCGCCGTCCGTCGGGCCAGCCGGCTCTTCGCCATCGGCCATCATTTCCTCATCCATGCCAAGGGCGGAATCATCGATGTCGCCTTCGGCTTCGGTTTCGGTCCCTTCGGACATGGTGGCGCCATCAGAATCTTCTTCACCGTCTTCTGAATCACCCTGTTCTTCTTCAGCGGATTGATCGCCCTGCTGCTGCTCGTCCTCGAGGTCGTCAATGTCCTCGTCATCGGCCGATAGTTCGAGTGCATCGAGCATGTCGTGAACGGTTTTGGCAAACGCTTCTTGATCGTCAATGATGTGATCAAGATTGTTGAGCTGCGGCTTAACCCGTTCTTCCAGCCAAGAACGCCAGTGATCCAACATCATCTTGCCGGACAGGAATGGGCGCGCCGAGTTTTTCGCGCACCAACAAGGCCATGGCATCGGCAAGCGGAACATCTTCACGGCTTTCGGCGCCGGCAAATTCTTGGCAACGCTCGACCAAAAGAGCCTCTAAATTTTCAGCGACCCCTTTGAGACGGCGGCTGCCGATCGCTTCGACCCGCTCTTGTTCAATGGCTTCATAAACTTGCCGGGCTTCGCGGCTTCGCGGCATGTAGTTCTTATGAAGGTCGCTGTCGTGGTGGCGGAACCATAAGGCGGATGCGTCGGCTTTTCCCCGTAAGCGCGTAATTTCCCGCGGCGTAAGTTGGCGGGGCGGTGAGGGCAACTGGACCGCATTATCGCTACGCGTGCCGTCGCTTTGGGCATACGTGACCGACAGGTCACGGCGATGGGCGACGGCTTGCAAGGTCGATGTCGTGACCCGTTTTATGAGGTCTGATGCTGATTCCCGCTGGCTCACGGTTTTCCTCGTGTTGCTTATGGGGAAGGGGTTAGAGCAGGGTGGCGTTCGCCGCCGATTCCGGCAGCTCTTCACCAATGCACCGTTGGTAATACTCGGCGACCAGGGGGCGTTCTATTTCATCACATTTATTGAGAAACGTGACCCTGAAGGCAAAAGCCAAATCGCCGAAAATTTTTGCATTTTCGGCCCAGGTAATCACGGTTCGCGGTGACATGACGGTCGAAATGTCGCCATTCATGAAGCCGGCGCGCGTGAGGTCAGCGACTTCAACCATGGAATCGATTTGCTCCCGCTCTTTTTTAGTTTTGTAAGCCGGAACTTTAGCTTGCACGATACCAACCTCGTCATCGTGGGGCAGGTAGTTGAGCGTCGCTACGATATTCCAGCGGTCCATTTGGCCTTGATTGATTTGTTGTGTGCCGTGATACAGCCCCGACGTGTCGCCAAGGCCGATGGTGTTGGTTGTCGAAAACACGCGGAAGTAATTGTGTGGTTTCATAACTCGGTTCTGGTCAAGTAACGTCAGTTTGCCTTCTGTTTCAAGAATGCGCTGGATTACGAACATCACATCGGGCCGGCCTGCATCGTATTCATCGAAAACCAACGCGACCGGATGCTGTAACGACCAGGGCAAGATGCCTTCACGGAATTCTGTAACCTGTTGGCCGTCTTTTAAGACGATGGCGTCCTTACCGACAAGGTCGATCCGGCTGATGTGGCTATCGAGGTTGACGCGGATGCACGGCCAGTTCAGGCGTGACGCGACTTGTTCGATATGCGTCGATTTACCCGTGCCGTGATAGCCTTGAATCATCACACGTCGGTTGTAGGCAAATCCGGCTAAAATTGCGAGAGTCGTATCGCGATCGAACTGATAGGCTTCATCGACGGAAGGAACATGCGCTTCGGTTTCGCTAAAGGCAGGAACCTCCATGTCGCAATCGATGCCAAATGTTTGACGGACGGATAATTTGATATCGGGCGCATCAAGTGGGAATCCCGATGCTTCCGCCTCGGCGGCTTGTGTTGTTGTCATTAGATGATGGTCCAGTTTGTTACAGTTAATGTATTCCGGTTAAATAACGACAATCATGAGGTCAGGCTATGCATGATCGTCTGGTAGGCTTGACTGATCTGTTTAAATTTCTCTTCCGCTTTCTTGTCACCACCGTTCCTGTCCGGGTGATGACGTTTTACTAATTCTTTATACCGGGCTTTGACCGCGGCAACCGTTATCGGCGGCCTAAGGTCTAAAACCACGAGGGCCTGGGTTTCAATTGCGCCCATGCCGTTATGGTTAGTCCGGTTATTATCCGCATCGGGCTCTTCATCGTCAAAAAACCCAAACGGATCTTTGAGTTTGGCAGCCGGCGAAAACCGTCCTCTTGCGCCGCCGTTCATGGGCCAACTGGGCCGATGCCACACCGTATCATAGCGGACATCATACTCGACCTCATCATCGGACATGCCGGCATAATAGTTCCAGGCGGCATTATATTGACGGATGTGCTCGAGGCAAAACCAGTAATAATTATTTAGATCATCCCGAGCCCGGGGGGCCCGGTGTTCACCTTCGCCCCCGCAGCAGCCGGGCCAATCGCATACACGGACCCTTTCGGCCTGATGGGCCGATTCTGGCAAAGTTTTCCGGGCAATTCTGCGTCCCATGGGGCTTAATATGAAAGCTCCGGGAAGTCCTGGCAAGGGTAATGGCCGGAATTTGCTGCGTTGGCACTGGCGCTAGGAGGAGGCGCCCAAACCCACATTTTTTCCGGCATAACGGCGTAAGCGCAGGTCGGCTTGTTCCTTGTGGCCCCAAAACCGCTCGATGGCGCATAGCCGTGAGCAATAATCACCGATCAGTGCGCTCGCTTCCGGTGTGCACTCTTGGTAGGTCATGGTCTTGAGGAATTTACCGACCCAAAGGCCGCCGGTATAGCGGGCCGCCTTTTTCGTCGGTAGGGTATGGTTGGTGCCGATGACTTTATCGCCGTAAGAAACATTGGTTTCGGGGCCTAAAAACAGCGAACCGTAGTTGGTCATATTATCGAGAAAATAGCGTGGATTTTCCGTAATGATTTGGACGTGTTCGCAGGCGACCTTGTCGGCTTCAACCACGGCTTCTTCGATGCTGTCGACCAAGATGATTTCGCCGTAATCCCGCCAGGAGACGCTGGCGATATCGGCAGTCGGCAGGCGCGATAATTGTGTTTCTATTTCCGCCGGCAATTCTTTTGCTAATTTTTCCGATGTCGTAATTAATGTCGCAGCCGAGGTTGGGCCGTGTTCGGCTTGTCCCAGCAGGTCGGTTGCGACCATTTCGGCATCCGCCGTGTGATCGGCGACAATCAGAACTTCCGTCGGACCGGCTAATAAATCGATGCCAACGGCACCGAACAATTGCCGTTTAGCTTCGGCGACATAGGCGTTGCCAGGACCGACAAGCATATCAACAGGATCAAATGTTTCCGTTCCGATGGCCATCGCGGCAACAGCTTGAACGCCCCCGATCATATATATTTTGTCCGCACCGCCTAAGGCCATCGCCGCGACAGTTTCCGGATATGGTGTGCCGTCGACGGGCGGTGTACAAGCGACTATCTCTTTCACGCCGGCGACTTTTGCTGTCACAACGCTCATGTGGGCCGATGCCACCATCGGATAGCGCCCGCCAGGCACATAGCAACCGACACGATTGACCGGCACGATTTTGTGCCCCAGCGTGACGCCCGGCAGGGTTTCGACCTCGACATCCTTCATGGAGTCACGCTGGCTTTGAGCAAAGTTGCGGATTTGCTCTTGGGCAAATTTGATATCACGGATGGTATCGGGATCGACTTTGGCGACGATTTTTTCGATTTCATCCTGCGGCAACAGAAAACTATCCGGATTCCATTTGTCGAATTTTTCGGAAAGTTCGCGGACGGCGGCATCGCCCCGTTTGCGGATGTCGTTGATGATATTCTCAACGGTTTCGCGAACCTGGCGGTCGACTTCGTCCGCTTTTTCCTGGGTGATACCCTTTTTAAGATATGTTGCCATTGAAGGTGGCCTCCATTGATACGAACGGTTTATTTGACCGCCATCGGATTGATCGGTGAACCGACGGCTTTTGAAATCGGCAGGGGTGGTGCGGTAAAGAGAAATTCATACACGCCGTCGTCCGCGCAATCTTCGGCGAGATCTTTTAAATAAAAAATTTCGCCCATGGTAATGCCGATCATCGGAATCACGACCCAATGCCAGGGTTGGCTGGCGTCCTTTGTTTCATTTGGGCGGACTTCACAACCCCAGGTGTCGCAGCAGATCGCCGCGATTTCTTTCTCATAAATCCATTCGGCGGTTTCAAACGCGAGGCCCGGCGCATCGCCGCCGGCATAGCCGCCCCATTCACCGTCCTTCAAGCGTTGTTCCATTTGGCCGGTGCGGCAAATCACGAAATCGCCCTTTTTAATTTCGACGCCTTGTGCTTCGGCGGTTTCGTTGAGATCGTCGTTGGTCATGGCCATGCCGTCTTCGAGATAATCAACGCCGACGTGGCGGGCGACGTCCAAAAGAACACCGCGACCGAACATCCGGTCTTTTACTTTATCGATACTATTTTTCTGCGCGCCATCGGCATCGACCAGACGGGCGTCGTAACCATTCCACATTTGTTCATCGTAAAAGATGTGCCCCAGCGCATCCCATTGGGTGCCGCATTGCAAGGGAAGAGACACCATATCATCGGCATACCGCAGGCCGCCTTCGTCTTGGTTACCCGCAACGGCATCGGTGCCGGTCGCGAGCATGGTATGGATCGGATTAAACCGGTTGCCCCATAGGCCTTTTTGGGGACCAAAACGGTCGAAATTAAGTCCGAGAGAGAAAGTCTTGCCTTTTTTTACCAACTTGGAGGCGTTAACAACCTCTTCTGGTCCGATGAAATTCAATGTGCCGGCCTCATCATCCGGTCCCCAGCGGCCCCAATTTTTGCATTTTTCCGCGGTCGCCCGGAGATGAGCGAGATCAAACATTTTTTCATCGTAACGGCGTGGCATGGTCATTCTCCCCTTATGGGTGCTTGTGTGAGAATTGGATATGTTTTGTTTTTGCTCGCAACTCTGTACCATCCCAGCGCGAACACGAGAAGGGCGAATTTAGAGGTAAAATCATGGCTGAAGAAAAACAATCAGTTCCAAAAATCCCATCCATGCGTCTCGACGGTAAGACTGCTGTGGTGACCGGAGCGGGCCGTGGGCTTGGGCTCGGTTGCGCACAGGCGCTCGCCGAAGCGGGAGCCAATACGGTATTGGTTAGCCGCACCGCGGCCGAACTGGAAGAGGCCTGCGCCTCGATCCAGGCGGTCGGCGGAAAAGCCGAGCCATTGGTTTGCGATGTGACCGATGCCGCTCAGGTTGCAGAAAAGATCGGCGGTTTGTCGCGCATCGATGTGTTGGTGAACAATGCCGGCACGAATATTCCCGAGCCGTTTCTGGATGTTTCCGAAGAACATCTGGATCGCGTGATCGATTTGAACGTGAAGGCGATGTTCATCGTTTCCCAGGCCGCCGCCCGGCGCATGACCGAACACGGCGGCGGGGCCATTATTAATATGTCTTCGCAAATGGGTCATGTGGGCTCCCCCAATAGGACTGCTTATTGTTTAACGAAGCATGCGGTCGAAGGCATGACAAAGGCCATGGCGGTCGAACTGGCGCCGCAAAAGATTCGCGTAAATTCGTTAAGCCCGACATTTATCCGCACACCGATGACGGAAACTTTTTTTACCAACGAAGAATTCCTCAATTGGACGCTCGATCAAATTCCCTTAGGCCGTATTGGCGATATCGAGGACATTATGGGTGCGATTGTATTCTTGGCGTCACCTGCCGCTGCACTCATAACCGGCACCAGCCTTTTGGTTGACGGTGGTTGGACTGCAAAATAAGCAACAAAACTTTATGCTTAAATTTTGACTTGTTCGAGTGCGTTATTACAGACATGCGTATGCAAAGTTCTAATAATTTTTTTGACAACCAACTACTAATAGTTGTTTAGCGTTCTAAAAAAAAACAATATTGCAGTGGTTTACGAGAGTGGTTAGTTTACCTCGTCCAAATAATAATGCTCTTTAAAGTAGCAAGACTTGGGGACGTAAATGATCAGTGCTCTTATAAGCCGCAATGTGACGATACGCGGAAACCGTACCAGCCTCCGTTTGGAGCAACAGGTTTGGGACTCGCTCGATGAAATTTGCAAACGGGAAAATGTAAACCTGCATCAACTTTGCAGTTACATCGAAACGCTTCGAAATAAATCAAGCCGAACTTCGGCGGTTCGAACATTTGCCTTAATCTACTTTCGTGAAGCGTCAACCGAACAAGGTCACAGCAAAGCGGCACACGGAAATTTAGCGAACAAAATCAACGAGCGCTAAGTTCATTTCCGATTTTTCGTTCGATTAATTGGCGTTTTCGCCCTGGTAAAACTCGGGCCATTCACGTTTCACGACCGGCCCGTCGCTGGCAAAAGCATGACAAGAATCAAGTAGGGCGGGTTTTTGATTGGGCCCGGCGCTTTCCTTGCGTTTGGCCCGAGCCGCGCTGACTGTGTGGAATGCAGCCACCGCCAAGGGGCCGATCAAAAGATCGTTTAAATGCGTGCAGCCTTGGGTGCCGCCCATTTTGCCGAAGACGGCTTTTCGCCAGCCTGGTGCAATTTGCAAGCCTTCCAACAATTTGAATTGAGTATTCACGTCGCGGCAAATTGAAAACGGCCCCTTATCGGTCGTGGCTTCGGCCTTTTGAATTGTGAGCTCTTCATCGACGGTTAGGCGGATCCACATGTCATGGACCGGATCGCCGCTGGCAATCGTTCCCCGTTCCTTATTTTCAAAAGTATAGGTCTTACTGTCGACAAGGTGCGCTTCAATATCCCACAAGCCATCTTCACGTTCATACCCTTTGCATTCGATATTTCTGGAATGAAGATGTTTGCGTGGCACGGGTGTTGAAAGAGGCATAGACGGTTCCTTTATTGATTGTTGTTATCGCCGGAAAAGACGAGAGCTTCGGTTTCGCGCATGCTCTGTTCGAGGGCATCTTGAACCGATTCATATAAATCCCGAATTGAAACCATCGCGACGATTTTACTCTCTTTGACTACGGGTAGGTGGCGATATCGGCGCGTTCGCATGAGTTCCAGGGCATCATACACGGCATCATCCGGCGATAAGGTGTCAGGGTTGTCGGTCATGACATCGCTTAGCGGCGTGGTCTCAGGATCGAGGCCGTCGGCAAGGACACGCCGGGCCAAATCACGCTCTGTAACGATACCCGTTAATTTGCCATCCTCATCGAAGATGACGACCGCACTAATGTCGTGCCGGTCCATAAGGTTGGCACCATCGAGAACGGAGTCATTGTCTCTCAAGCCATGGATTGTTAATTCCTCGACAACATCAGGAATAATCCGCAGGTTCATCATGGGCCTAACTCCCAATTTAATATGCGAGCAAACGGTATTTTAAAGAAAGCGGGCAACCGCGCATAGGGCTTCAATGCATTAAGCCGCCAATGCCTCTTCAAGAAGGGATTGGACCGTTTCGGGTTTTACATCCCGGCTGATAAAGGCTTCGCCGATACGGCGAGCCAGAATAAACGTTAATTGTCCAGCCAGCACTTTTTTGTCTTGGCTCATATGAGATAAAAGCCGCGCAGGTGTCCATGAGGGCTCGGCGATGCCTGACAACGATGCCGGCAGGTTGACGGCCTTTAAATGTGCCGCGATACGCGCCGTCTCTTCATCGTTGCAAAGACCGAGCTTGCCGGAAAGCGAGAATGCCATGACCATGCCGATGGCGACGGCCTCACCATGTAAGAGCTTATCGGAATAACCGCTCTCGGCTTCAAAAGCATGGCCGAAGGTATGCCCTAAATTCAGCAAGGCGCGTTGGCCGGATTCGTGTTCATCGGCGGCCACGATAGCGGCTTTTGCCCGGCAGCATGTTTCGACAGCTTGAATGCGGGCGGCGTGCTCGCCATTGCATAGGGCGGGACCGTTCTTTTCGAGCCAATTAAAAAACGGGGCATCATTGATCAATCCGTATTTCACGACTTCGCCGTATCCGGCCCGAATTTCCCGTTCGGGCAACGTATCAAGTGTCGCAACATCGGCCAGCACGAGGGCCGGTTGATGAAAAGCACCGACGAGGTTCTTGCCGTGCTTGGTGTTGATACCGGTTTTGCCGCCGACGGAGCTGTCGACTTGGGCAAGCAAGGTTGTCGGGATCTGAATAAAATCGATCCCGCGTAAAGCGATGGCCGCGGCAAAACCGGTAATATCGCCAATCACGCCGCCACCCAATGCAATCAATGTGGTGTCTCGGGCAATACGGGCATCGAGGCATTGATCCAAGAGGCCGGCGAGATGTGCAAAATCTTTGGTTTGTTCGCCGGCCGGCAGGATAATGCTATGAGTCTCGATCCCGGCTTTAGACAAAGACGTCTCCAAAGCAGGCAGATGTAAAGAGGCAACATTGCTGTCGGTAATCACGATGACGCGGGGCTGACGAAGAATTTCGGTAATAACCGCACCGGCGTTATCCAATAAATTCTCACCAATCAAAATATCGTAACTGCGCTCGCCGAGATCGACACGGACGGTAACGGTATGACCGTTTGAGTTCGATACAGTTTTTGAAGGCGCGTTCGTCATAATTTGTTCCGTTACTGAGTCCTTGATTGGCTTAAATAGCGTTCCAGCTCTTTGATAATGGCTTCAGCGGTGTCGTCCGGTGTGTCGCCGACGGCGTCAATTACGATATCCGCCGTTTCATATATGGGATATCTCTTTTCCATTAAAGTTTTCAATGTCGCGGGAACGTCTTGATCTTTCAATAGTGGCCGCCCGCCGCGGTTTTCGGTTCGCATGACCAATGTATCAAGGGGTACGCGCAACCAAATCGAAATGCCGTTTTCCTTGATGGCTTTGCGGGCGGTATCGTCGATGAAGGCGCCGCCGCCCGTCGCCAACACCTTAGGAGATTTGTCCAACAGGCGTATGATGACCTTACGTTCACCATCGCGAAATGCCTCTTCGCCATAGAGTTCAAAGATATCCTCAATAGAGCAGCCTGCGGCTTTGACGATTTCTTCATCGGCATCACAGAAAGGCAGGTTCAAGCGCTTGGCCAAGCGGCGCCCGACGCTGGTCTTTCCCGCACCCATCAAACCAACCAGAATGAGGGGCCGGTCTATCATTAATTTTTGTTCCATGGCCGGTCCTGGGTCATATTACACGCGAATCTTGGGCAGATCGTGCCGAAAACAGTAGGCGTGCCTCCAAGGCGAGCCGTTGAAAGCCTTGATACAAGCCGATAAACTGCCAAAAAATTGTCACAATTGAAAACTAGCATAATCCCTTGGCGATGTCGTCTTGGCACATTACAACTCCTCGCATTCGTTTATTAGCGCTGTTTTAATCATTCCCGCATAGGCTGCCACTCGTATGAGAAGTCTCTCCAAAATCGTATTGCTGCTTTTGCTCGTCATATTTGTCGGAGGAGCCGTTTTCCTGGCAGCCTGGGATATTCCCGCGCCGATCGCAAAAATTGAAAAAGTCATTCCCGATGACCGTTTACCCCGCTAATTCTTTTTTAGCCCGCTGTTGCCTGCTGGTTTTTCTCACGGCGTCCGGCGTGATGACCGCCAGTATTGCCATCGCGCAGGATGATCCGGCTTCGGAGCAGGGACCGGTTCGGTTAAACCCCTCGCAAAGCGAATCAGATGAATCACAAGAACCGGCAACTGGCGGCGCGGCGCGATCGCGCATTAGCGGTCAAGAAGTTCAAGTCGACACGCTCACGGTTATTGATCCCGATACGGTTGGAACACTAACTGAAGAAGAGGGCGGTTTTAAACCGACAATATGGGAAGGTATCAGCCGTTGGTCTATTGACCGGATGATGAAACGCCTGCCGGTCAATGCAGCATCCGATGTTATGCGCCGGTTGATGCAGCGGTTGTTATTAACTCGGGCAGCCCTTGAACGGGGACAATCGAAGCCCGGCAGTTTGGTTGCGCTACGTATTCAGCTGCTCACGGAAATGGGTGATTTAAAGTCGGCGAATGCGTTGCTTAACGTGACGCCGGCACGGCATCAGTTTCCGCAAGTTGCGCGTGCCGAAGCGGACCTGCGGTTGCTGTCGAACGATAATGCGCGGGCCTGTGCCTTGGCCACCCGGCAAATTGCCGCTCAAAATGACGTGTATTGGCAAAAAATGTTTATTTTTTGTCAGGCTTTGGCCGGTGAAAAAGGAAAAGCGCAGCTTGGTGTATCATTGTTGCGCGAACTCGGCGAAAAGGACGAAGTTTTCTTTTCGATCGTCGATGCGCTTGCCGGTGGCCAGGCGGTAAAAATAAAAAATATGCCGCAACCGACGCCCTTGCATTTAGCGATGGCGCGTGTCGCCAAGGCGCAACTGCCGGCCGATGTGGTTTCCTCAAATAAACCGGTGATCTTAAGAACCATTGCCGTCAGTCCTAATGCATCCGTTAAAATTCGCCTTGAAGCGGCCGAGCGGGCCGAAGCGGCAGGGGCGTTAAAAACGGATACGCTTCGCCAACTCTATACCAGTATCGTGTTCACCGAAGAAGAGCTCGCAAATCCGCTCAGCAAGGCCGAGGCGGAAAGCGGACCGCTAAGCCGTGCGCTATTATATCGAACGGCCCTCGTGCAAACTGTCGCTCATGCCAAAGCCGAGGCGGTCGCTAAAGCGATGTCCTTGGCACGTCAGGGCGGCCGCTATCTTTCGACGGTGCGCGTGTTTGAGCCGATTTTGAAAACCATCACTCCGTCGAATGAACTTTTATGGTTCGCTCCGGAATCGATCCGGGCATTTTTGATCTTGAAAAATGAAGACGCCGTCCGGGTTTGGTTTTCAGCGATCCGGGCCAGCGCCCTCTTTAGTAAGGCGGCCCAGGGTATGTTGGCGAACTTAATGCCGTTGGCGCGCCTTTCCGGGTCGCACCAGGCTCAGGGCTGGAATTTGCAAGAGTTGGAATCCTGGTGGCAAGGCATCAAAAGTAAAGAGGGTGCGCGCGAGAAAGCCGCTTTATTATTTACGTTGTTCGAATCTCTCGGTGATCCGGTGCCGAAGGATATATGGGAATTGCTCTTGAAGGGGCCGCAGCGCCTTACGGTGGCCATGCCCCATCCGGCCTATTGGCATCGCATGCAGGAAGCGTCGGACAGTGGGCGCTTCGGTGAGGCCTTGCTGTTAAATTTACTGGCACTTGGCAATAGCGGCACAGTCGACGCAGACCCGATCGTCTTGAGCCGTGTCATGAAAAGCTTTGAGCAAATCGGGTTGGCCAAAGAGGCTCGTTTGCTTGCCATTGAGGCCGCCGTCGCCGAGGGCATTTAATTTTTAATTGAGAGGCCTTGAGCTTATGGGCCGCCGTAAAACCGAATTAACCGTATCGCGAACCATCGAGATGTTTCTCGATATGCTGGCTGCTGAACGGGGCGCAGCGGTCAACACACTCGAATCCTATCGCCGCGACCTTGCCAATTTCACGGCTTTTACGATGGCGCGAAAGCGCGATCCGGAGAAAGCCGACACACCGATGATCCGGAAATATTTTACGCAGTTATCCTCGCGTGGCATGGCACCGGGGACAAGTGCGCAGCATTTATCCGCATTGCGGCAGTTTTTTAAATTTTTAGTGAGTGAAGGCCTGCGTGAAGATAATCCGTGTACAA
>Ga0181593_10000413_pt1 | contig 36912 bp, 30 predicted proteins | sample 071ome_19_FD_133756 | JGI IMG/M metagenome (GOLD analysis project Ga0181593, IMG submission 133756) | Coastal salt marsh microbial communities from the Groves Creek Marsh, Skidaway Island, Georgia - 071413AT metaG (megahit assembly) | ecosystem: Environmental > Aquatic > Marine > Intertidal...
TCATCTATCTCATCAAGCAAGCGCCCCCGATCCAGCGAAATCTTGAGTCGGGAGGCACCGGATTGCAGTCTGTTAAGGTGCTCATTCAGCAAAACCGGCTTGCCGCCATGAACGAGAATGGTTTCAAACAACCCATCGCCGTACGCCAGTCCCCTGTCAGTGATTGCAATGGTGTCCTGGGGGGTTCCGTTGACAGGCATGGAGCTGCTCAGACCTTACTGAAAATCAGACTGCCGTTGGTGCCGCCGAACCCGAACGAATTGCTCATGGCATAGTCCATGTCCATATCCCGGGCTGTATGAGGGACATAATCCAGATCACAACCTTCTCCCGGTTCGTCCAGATTTATAGTGGGAGGCGCCACGCTGTCCAGCATGCTCTTGATGGTGAAGATGGCTTCTACTGCGCCCGTTGCTCCCAGGGAATGCCCCAGCATGGATTTGATGGAGCTGACTGCGACCTCATTCTGCCTGGCCCCGTAAAGTTGCTTGATAGCCATGGTTTCTGCAAGGTCACCTGCCTGGGTGGAAGTGCCGTGGGCATTGATATAACGCACCTGTTCAGGGTTAAGCCGGGCATCGTTCATGGCATTGCGCATACAGGCCGCCGCGCCGTCGCCATTTTCCGAAGGAGAGGTGACATGATAGGCATCGCCACTCATGCCGAATCCAACCAGTTCTGCATAAATATTGGCCCCACGTTTCCTGGCAGCCTCATATTCTTCAAGCACCAGAATACCGGCACCATCGCTGAGGACAAAACCATCACGACCGGCATCCCAGGGCCTGCTTGCTCCCTGCGGGTCGTCATTGCGTGAGGACAGAGCCCGTGAGGCACAAAAACCGCCAAGTCCAACGGGTGATGTGGCTTTTTCCGCGCCACCAACGACCATGGCATCCGCATCACCATAGGCAATCATGCGCGCCGCCATGCCGATACTGTGGGTACCTGAACTACAGGCTGTACAAATGGAAAAATTCGGTCCCTTGAAATTGAATTCGATAGACAGAGTGCCGGAAACCATATTGATGATGGAACCCGGTACGAAAAAAGGTGACACTTTTCGGGGACCAACTGTACGAATGAGGTCTGCTACAATTTCAATATTGGTGATGCCACCAATACCCGACCCCACAGCAACGCCTACCCGTAAAGGGTCATAGCCTGCCTCCATCAAACCGGCATCTGCAACCGCCTGTTTACCGGCGATCACCCCGTATTGCAGGAAGACATCCATACGCCTTGCTTCCTTCAGGGGCAGGTAATCTTCTACATTAAAATTGCGAATTACGCCGCCAAAACGGGAGCTATAGGCCGAGGCATCAAAGTGTTCTATCGCGGAGATACCGCTTTTTCCTGCAAGCAGTGCTTTCCAGGTATCTTCAACGTTGTTTCCCAGCGAGGTTAGAACCCCCATACCGGTTACAACGACTCTTCTTCTGGACAAAGACAAACCCCTCAAATCCAACTTACCAGACGATATCGTGACAGGTGCAATTTTGCCATGAATTGACAGGATGGTCAGGATTTTCGTACAGGAAGTACAAAGAAAATATCCTGACACACTTTATTCAAGCCCAATAAAAAAGCTACTTCCAGCAGAACTGGAAGTAGCTTTTAAACAAGACGATAAATCGACTTACAGGTGTTCGTTGACGTAGTTGATGGCCAGCTGAACAGTGGTGATTTTTTCAGCTTCTTCATCAGGAATTTCAGTCTCGAATTCTTCTTCCAGCGCCATGACCAGTTCTACGGTATCCAGGGAATCTGCGCCCAGGTCCTCGACGAAAGATGATTCGCTTTTCACTTCTTCTTCTTTAACTCCGAGCTGTTCGGCGACAATCTTCTTTACTCGTTCTTCAACGCTACTCATATTTTTTCTAGCTCCTGGTAGAAATGGTTGTTGCTAATTTAATCAGTAAATCTGAATTCAATTCCAATTGTAACAATCAGGTACCCTGCCCGATATTGAGCGAAGTTTACCGTAACTCTATCAATTATGTAATCTTAAAAACCCGTTAATTTTAATGTGCTTTTTTCCCTGTAAATTTAGGAAGTTAAGCACAATTAAGCGGGATTATCCCATATACATCCCACCGTTGACATGGATGGTTTCGCCTGTGATGTAGCCTGCTTGATCTGACGCAAGAAACGCCACAACAGCAGCAATTTCCTCGGGTTGTCCGTAGCGGCCCATCGGAATTTTTCCGAGCAATGCAGCAGTCTGCTCCTCACCCAGTTCCCGGGTCATGTCAGTATCAATGAACCCCGGGGCAACAGCATTAACCGTGATCCCGCGAGAGCCAATTTCCATGGCCAGTGCACGGGAAAAACCTTCCAGGCCTGCTTTGGCAGCAGCATAGTTGGCCTGCCCTATGTTCCCACTGGAACCCACCACAGAGCTGATGCTGATAATGCGCCCCCAGCGGCCTTTAGTCATTCCGCGAACCAGTGCCTTGGACATGCGGTAAATTGAGCTCAGATTGGTATTGATAACATCATCCCACTCATCAGCTTTCATTCTCATCAATATATTGTCGCGAGTGATCCCGGCATTGTTCACCAGTATCTCGACTGCACCAAATTCCTGCTGCACGGTTTTGACAAAAGCATCAATCGATTCTTCTGAGGACACATCCAGACAATAGCCTTTTCCTTCGATGCCATTCTCAGCAAGATAGGCACTGATTTTCTCGGCACCGGTTTCTGATGTGGCCGTGCCCAGCACAACCGCATGCTGACCCAAAGTCAGGGCAATCGCCTTACCGATGCCGCGGCTTGCGCCTGTCACAACAGCAATTTTTTTTGTATCACTCATATCGCTCTTCCCTTGTCTTCAGCTCAGGGAAAGCAGCTGTGCGGCTGCCTCCAGACTGGCCGGATCATTCACGGAAATGACTTCCATCTCCGGTTGAATACGCTTGTTCAGGCCATTGAGTACTTTTCCTGGCCCCATTTCTATAACCTTCGTGATGCCGCTCCGGGCAAACTGGTTGATGGTATCAACCCAGGGAACAGCATTGTAAATCTGGTTCACCAGATTGCTTCTGATCTGTTCCGGGTCCGATGAGCATTTCAGGCCAAAATTCTGTAATACCGGCACTTGCGGCATACTGATGTTTACAGCATTCAGGTCAGCAGCAAATTTTTCAGCCGCCGGTTTCATCAATGCAGAATGGAAAGGAGCACTAACTGCCAGCGGCAAGGCTCGTTTGGCACCAGCAGCCTTGCAAAGCTCTCCGGCTCTGGCTACGGCACCCGCATGCCCTGCAATAACCACCTGCCCCGGGGAGTTGAAGTTGACCGCAGCTACCTCTTCACCTTCACGGGCCTGTTCGCAGGCAGCCATAATCTCGTCATCCTCAAGCCCTATGATGGCTGCCATACTGCCAACGCCGAGGGGGACCGCATCCTGCATCAGTTGACCCCGTCTCTGCACCAGTCCCACAGCATCGCCAAATGCCAGTGCGCCGGCACAGGTCAGAGCGGAATACTCGCCAAGACTATGCCCGGCCATGATCACAGGATCACTGCCACCTTGCAGTTTCCAGACCTGATATACAGCAAACGAGGCTGTCAGGATGGCAGGCTGGGTGATGTGGGTTTTTGAAAGCTCTTCATCATTGCCGTTTTGTACCAGATCCCAGAGATCGTACCCCAGCGCTGAAGAGGCAATATCAAAAGTCTCTTTGACAATATCAAATTGCCCGGCAAGTTCTGCCAGCATTCCCACTTTCTGGGAACCCTGACCAGGGAATACAAAGGCAGCGGTGTTGTCTTGCATGGTAAATGTCCTGCTTCTTCAAATCCTCAGGGCCTGGTGACAAGGCCCTGCGATATCCAATAAAGCAAAAAGCAGCCCGTAGGGGCTGCTTTCTCTATTTTGCACTACTATTACTGCAGCAATGTCATTGCTGGCGGCAATCAGTCGTCTTTACCGCGAACGATCTGTCTGCCCTTGTAAAAACCATCTGGAGTCATGTGATGACGACGATGCCTTTCACCGGTTTCCTGATCGGTAGAAACCGTGACTGTGCCAAGCGCATCGTGTGAACGACGCATATTACGCTTGGAACGTGAAACCTTATCTTTCTGAACGGCCATGATATAAAACCCTCGGTTATAAAACTGTTACTTGCTGTCCTTGTTCTGACTCAGCTCCTGTTTAAGCGCTGCCAGTGCTTCCAGGCCGGTGACATTGCCCTGACTGACCTTGTCCAGTTCCCTGGCTTTGGTTTTCAGAGCTGTCAGTGCCTTGCTGCATTTTTCATCTTCATGGGCCGCTACAATGGGCAGGCTCATGATGAGTTCATCTTCAATGAGTGACAACAAATCGAGTTGCCCATCTTCGCAGATGACGATTTCTAGCTTGTCCAGAGGATCGGCGCTACCGGCGGATATCCGTTCAGCCTCTCTCTCGTCTTCAGCTACCGTGAGCTCCATATCTAGTGATAGTGGAATCAGGACAGGCTCAAGACAACGCTGGCACAGCATACTGACCCCGGCTTTCGCCGAGCCCTTGATAACGCAGTGTCCTGCTTCATCCCGGGTAAAGCTTAAACACACCTCTGCCTGGCCTTGTGTATCGTCCAGGTACTCACTTAAACGCAGGAGTTTTCCAAGAGGTATGGTGCTGTTTATTGCCCCATTCCTGTTGCACAATTTACGTGGTGTAACATGCGCTGGGAAGGGGTCAATCGACATAGGCGCGCATAATATGCATGAAGGGGCCTTCTGTCAAAAAAATATTGCCTTTTTTAGCCCCAAAGCCATTGATTATACTTGGATTGTTATGAATCTCGTGCTCGCCTCCTCCTCACCCTACCGCCGTAAAATCCTCGAACAATTACGCCTGCCGTTTTCCACCTGTTCACCGGATATCGACGAAAGCCCCAAATCCAATGAAAATATTGACCAGTATGTCAGCCGTCTTGCCCTGCAGAAGGCGCATGCCGTGGCTGACCGCTTTCCCGACAGCCTGATAATCGGCTCTGACCAGGCCTGCCACCTTGGCGGAATGCCCCTGGGAAAGCCCGAAAACCTTAAGGCAGCCTTCAAACACCTGAAATTATGCTCTGGCACCACGGTTGAATTCCTGACCGGCCTGGCCTTGCTCAATACAGCTTCCGGACATGAACAGGTCACTACCGAGCGCTTCAGGGTGACGTTTCGCCACCTCACGGATGATGAAATCAGGGCTTACATACAGCTTGACCAGCCATTGGATTGTGCAGGAAGTTTCAAGGTGGAGGCTGCCGGAATATCACTTTTTACGGCAATGGAGGGACGGGATTACAATACCCTGCTGGGACTGCCCATGCTGGCACTGGTGGATATGCTGAAAACTGAGGGGGTCAATCCCCTGCTGGCTGCCGCAAAAGGCTGATGGCTGCTTCAAACTGGCTGTCATAGGGTGCGTCTACCCTCAACCGCTTTCCGGTACCTGGCGAAACCAGTTCCAAGCGGGCCGCATGCAGGCACAAGCGCTTGATTCCCAGCTTGCCAAACCTTTCCCTGTCAGCCTCTTCAGAATACTTGTCATCACCTATCAACGGGTGGTCCGCATGGCGCGCATGAACCCTGATCTGGTGGGTTCTGCCAGTCCGCGGATTAGCCTGAACCAGTGTCGCAGCCGAAAAGACTTCCAGTATGGTGAAGCCGGTTAATGCTGACTTTCCGGACGGAGAAACCTTGACTAGGCGCTCCCCGCCCCGGGGTTCACAGCGCTCCAGAGGGGCATCTATTTCTTCAAGTGAATCAGGCCATGTCCCCTGGACAAGGGCATGGTAGGTCTTGTTTACCTTGCCGGTCTTGAACTGGTCGGAAAGAAATTTCAATGCCCTGGCATTTTTTGCCACCAGAATGCACCCGGAAGTCCCTTTATCCAGCCGATGCACCAACTCAAGTCCGGTCATTGCCGGATACATATGTCTCAGAGCCTCAATCAGACCTGTCTTGACCCCGGTACCACCATGTACCGGCAACCCTGCAGGTTTGTTGATCACCATAAAATTGGGATCATCCAACAGCACAGCGTCACTCAAGAGTTCCTGCAGGGCATCTGATGGTGGAATCAATTCCCGGGGCTCAGCCATCCTGACAGGCGGAATACGGATCTGGTCTCCGGCCTCTAATTTGTATTCAGGTTTTTCCCGTTTTTTGTTAACACGGACCTCACCCTTGCGGATAATCCGGTAAATACGGGATTTTGGCACCCCTTTAAGCCTGGAATGCAGAAAATTGTCCAGCCGCTGCCCGGCCTGCTCTTCAGCTACCTCCATGAATACAACGCCATTTGACCGGGACTGGGAGGTGTCAGATTTGGACGGGGGAAGACTATTCAACGCTGAGATCCGGACTGTATAAGATGAAGCAGGAAGCGGAGTATAACGCCAATAGCCGGTGATGCATTGTCCCTTTTTTGCCTTACAGCAAGTTGCTGGAGTGACACTCCAAATAAAACCTGTAAACCATTGAAGGCACTAAGGTTTACTGCTATATTCCCGGTCCTGTCCGTTACTGGATGCCAATTTGGCAACAGGAATTACTGACAGTCAGGCAGTCAACTCGGAACCTGAACAGGCCAAATGCCGTCTCGTCCGGGTATGACTGAAAAATTTCTAGATATTTCATTGTGTTATTTATACCTGACCAGGAAATATCAGAAAAACGTTAAAGAACATACTGATTACTGCATTTATTATCTGAACAGCAGATTTGACGGATGCAGGTAAACACCAGTGCGGCTCTGCTCCTGATTAACAAGCAGGTCATGATTTCAAGCAGAACACTGGCAGACCGGCTAACTAGGCCGGCAATCAACAAAATATGTATTTATGCCCGTAAGGGCTGATGTAAATCCCGGAAAGCCGGGTGAGATTCAGGTTCCAGCCAACACCAATAAACTGTGTGCTGGGATTTGCAGAACAGGCCGCCTTCAGGCGGATGGAGAGAAAAGTTTGATAACCGGTGCATAACGCACCGAGAGAAAGTAAGCAATTGATACCAGGACGACAAACAATCCCCTGAGACAGTTGCAAAGAAACAGTACACTATTGGACAGCCAGGTATCGGCTGCTCAAAGCGAGGCTAAGACGATCCTGGGATACAGGTTCCAATTCGCTACAAGCAGGACAGCAACGACAAACGCGTTCCCCGGGAACCCCAAGTTATAAAGCAGTATCCTGCTCGCAAAAAATCCGGTTTTACCGGACACGGTTCTGACCGTATTTAGGGCACAATACCCGAAAAGTACTCTGTTTCACCCTTTCTCTTGAAATAATAAATTTTATTTTTCAACAAGTTATAAAGCTTTATTAATCTTATCTGCTAAGCATTCTTGCCCTGTTTTTCCAATACTGGAGAAGTAAACAGCATGAAAAGAATGCTTATCAATGCAACTCAAAAAGAGGAGTTGCGCGTTGCTCTTGTCGATGGCCAACGGCTTTACGACCTGGATATCGAAAACCGTGCCCGGGTTCAGAAAAAGGCCAACATCTACAAGGGTCGAATCACCCGCATAGAACCCAGCCTGGAGGCCGCATTCGTCAATTTTGGTGCCGATCGCCATGGCTTTCTGCCCCTCAAGGAAATCTCCAAGGAGTATTTCTCCAAGCAGCCGTCTGAAATCAATGGCCGGATCAACATCAAGGATGTGATCAATGAAGGCATAGAAGTTATTGTCCAGGTGGACAAGGAAGAGCGTGGCAACAAAGGGGCCGCCCTGACCACCATGATCTCTCTGGCCGGACGCTATCTGGTCCTCATGCCCAACAATCCCCGTGCCGGTGGAATCTCCAGGCGCATCGAGGGTGATGACCGGGCTGAACTGCGTGATGCGCTTGGCAGCATCACCATACCCGACGGTATGGGCACCATTGTGCGAACTGCAGGTGTTGGCAAAGCCCCGGAAGAACTGCAATGGGATCTGGACTACCTGCTTCAGCTCTGGTCCTCCATCAAAAGCGCTTCCGAGGAACGTGAAGCCCCTTTCCTGATTTACCAGGAAAGCAACGTCATCATTCGTGCCATTCGTGATTATCTGCGTCAGGACATCGGAGAAGTGATCCTTGATACCCCGGAAACCTTCGAAGAAGCCAAAACCTTCATTCGCCAGGTCATGCCCCAGTTCGAGGAACGGGTCAAACTTTACCAGGGCAAGGTTCCCCTGTTCACCAACTACCAGATTGAGGCCCAGATCGAGACGGCCTTCCAGCGTGAAGTGAAACTGCCATCCGGCGGTTCCATTGTGATTGACCCCACGGAAGCCCTGATTTCCATCGATATCAACTCTTCACGGGCCACCCGTGGTGCTGACATTGAAGAAACCGCCCTTCAGACCAACCTGGAGGCGGCTGATGAAATTGCCCGTCAGATGAGACTTCGCGACCTTGGTGGCCTTGCCGTCATCGACTTTATCGACATGATGTCCCAGAAAAACCAGCGCGAAGTGGAAAATCGCATGCGTGATGCCCTGGCAATGGACCGCGCCAGAGTCCAGATTGGCAGAATCTCCCGGTTTGGCTTGCTGGAAATGTCCCGTCAGCGCCTGCGTCCCTCCCTGGGTGAAACCAGCGCCATTGTCTGCCCCCGCTGCAATGGACAGGGTACTATCCGTGACATTGAGTCACTGGCACTGTCCATTCTTCGATTGCTCGAAGAAGAAGCCAACAAGAACAATTCCAGGGAAGTCCGCGCGATCGTTCCTATCAGCGTGTCTTCTTACCTGCTGAACGAAAAACGCGAGCATATCGCTGCCATTGAAGGACAAAGCAAAACCAAGGTTGTGGTAATCCCCAACCCGAACCTGGATACCCCCCATTACGAAGTCCAGAACATCTCTGATGACACCGGGGAGCGTAGTTACAATATTCAGACCACTGACGCTGAGGAAATCAGCGAATTCATGCCCAAACAGCCAGAAGTGGCCGATAGAGCTGCTGTACAGGCGCCCCATATAACTCCGGCCATCGCACCACCTTCGCCGCAACAGGCCAAGAGCAGTGGCGGCCTGCTGGCAAGCATCAGTGCAGCCATTGGCAGCCTGTTTAGTGGCTCTACGGAAAAAGAAGAAGAATCCAAACCAGTTAAATCCGCCAAATCCACCAGTCGGGACGGCAGCAAATCCGGTCGTTCACGCAAACGTCCCGCCAGAGGTGAATCCACTCGCAAGGAAGGTACACGAGGCAACAAGGATGCTTCAGGCAAAGTACGCCAGGAAAATGCCGGCGGTCGCGAACAGAATCGTGACAACACTGAAGGCCGTGACGGCCGCAAGGGCAGCGGCAGGAAGCGTACACGCCGTAAAAGCCAGGCTAATGAATCCCAGGAACAGGCAGCACAAGATAATGCAGCTTCCAATGGTACTGGTCCCGACAATACCGGTGAAGGCAAGGATAAACCCCGTAAACGCCCTGCTGACCAACGTCAGAAACAGCCCAGAGCCCGTCGCCGCGGACCTCGTGATGAAGCAGCTGCACAGGGACAGGATGCGGGACAACAGACTCCGGAAAACAATCCGGTAACAACCCATCCTGTCGCAGCGACCGAATCTGGTCAGACAATGCAGGACAAGTCCGCTGCAAATGTAAAAGCAGAATCATCAGGTTCAGGTGAAGGCAATGCCAAAGCAACCGACACAAAACCAGCTCCGATGAAAGCAGGCAGTGAAAATTCCGGATCAAGTGTGCAGCAGGAGCCTACAGCCAAAGCAGAACGCTCAGCTCAGGATAAACCGGTCAAGCAGGAAGCAATCGTTGAAAACACCACTGACAACGCTGTGAAAAGTGCTGATGCTGCAGCGCCAAAACCTGCCCCGGCTTCTGGCAATGACAGCAACACCACTAATAGAGATGCACAGGAAACTGTCAGCCAGCAAACGGCGCCTGAAAGCAGAAAACCTGAAGCAGTTTCCGTGGCACCGTCCACAAAACCCGTGGAAAAACCGGTTGAAACAGCAGCTCCGACACCAGCACCAAAAGTGGAATCCGCACCTGTAGAAAGCGGTCGCAGCAAACAGCGTGCTCCCAATGATCCCCGCAACAGGATGAAAGCGAATGCTTCCCAGGCACCAGCCAGTGCTCCTGGGCAGAACGCTAACACAGGTGGAATTGCAGCTTCTGCGAGTATCAGTACGTCCAATGCAACCAGTGCTGCAAGTTCAGCTGATGCAGGCAATTCGCCAAGTGCCCCAGGAAGCCCTGCGCCAGCACCGGCCACTGCAGCGGATAATGCCGGCTCAGTAGCTTCTGCTTCAGCACCTGCCTCTGCTCAATCCTCTGCTACAAGCAGTAATGAGGGTGCCCGTTCACCGGCAGCTGCCGCTTCCGGTAATGGCACTGAGAGCTCTCAAAACTCCCAGCAAGGCACTCAGAACAGCATCGGGGATTAATCGACAAGGTCAAACTGCAAAGTAAAATCCACTATCACGTTGGGGTTGATACTGGGCAGTTTGGCAATTTCCCTGAGCTCTTCCACACCTGAAGCCAGGCCAAACAACGCTGCATTAATCAGCAATGGCCTGGCCAGGGTGACAATCAGACCACCCTCCTTATTCTTCACAATTTGCATCAGTGCAGCTACTTCCTGTTCCTGACCATGCAAACCAACACTGGCATGAAATTCCTGAACCAGGGATTCACCTGCACTGAGATTAGCCAGCATGGTGTTATCGACAGCCATGTTGACGCTTGCGAGCGGATAATCTGCGATTTCAAATACAATGTTACGCATGCGCTCGTTCCGGATATCTATGCTTGTGTCCACGCTACCCAGTGTAATCTGCAGTGAGGCTTCTCCCTGATCATTGATATTGCCATTTAACTCACCAAAACTGTTGATTTCACTGACAGCCGATGACTTGCTCGTGACATAGTAAAAACGGGAGTCGCTACTGTTCAATGTCCAGGCAGCCAGTGTGGACTGACTGAACACCAGGGTTGAAACAATGGCGATAAGGGGTAATGCGGATATTCGCGTTATTTTGCGTGACATGACTCTCTCCAGATAGATTGGAGCAGGCAAGTCCTGCTCCGTAACCGAGAGTCGATTATATAGGTGGGAAGAAGTTGTGTTAAAGCAGGGTTTCGAGCTCGGGAAGAACCTGGAACAAATCAGCAACCAGCCCGTAGTCGGCCACCTGGAAAATCGGAGCTTCAGCATCACTGTTAATCGCCACAATGACCTTGCTGTCCTTCATACCGGCAAGGTGCTGGATAGCACCTGAAATCCCCACAGCGATATACAGGTCAGGAGCAATGATTTTACCGGTCTGCCCAACCTGCAGATCATTACCTACATACCCGGCATCAACCGCCGCCCTGGAAGCACCGATAGCCGCCCCCAGCTTATCGGCAATTTTTTCCAGCAATTGAAAGTTTTCTGCACTGCCAAGCCCTCTTCCGCCAGACACAACGACAGAGGCTGCAGCCAGTTGCGGCCGCTCACTGCTGCTGAGATTTTCACTGACAAACTCACTGACAGCCTGATCAACCTGAACATCCAGGGATTCAATCGCTGCACTGGCATCAGTCTTGCCGACTTCTTCGAAGGCAGCTGTTCGAACTGTCAGTACCTTAATGGCATCCTGGCTCTGTACAGTGGCCAGTGCATTGCCGGCATAAATGGGCCTGATAAAGGTATCTGCAGATTGCACCGCAACAATATCTGAAATCTGCGATACATCCAGCAACGCAGCAACCCTGGGAAGCAGGTTTTTACCTGTCGTACTGGCTGCGGCCAGAACGGCTGAATAGGCACTGGCCATTTCAAGGATTACTGGAGTCACCGCCTCAGGAAGCTGAAATTCCAGCCCCTGGTTATCTGCAATGAGCACCTTGCTCACCCCTTCATAGGACGCGCTCTGTTCTGCCACTGCCTGACAATCCTTACCGGCAACCAGTACATGAATATCACTCTCAATTTGCGCAGCGGCAGTGATGACACAACCTGTCAAAGGGTTCAGGGTCTGGTTATTATGTTCAGCGATTACTAATACAGTCATGATCAGTCCCCTTCAAGAAATGACTTTGGCTTCATTGCGCAGTTTGTCCACAAGTTCCTGGGTACTAGATACCATTACTCCAGCCTTGCGACCGGCAGGCTCTGCAACAGACAGGGTTGTCATGGTGTTTTTGATGGTCACGCCCAGTGCTTCAGGGCTCAGATGGTCAATGGGTTTCTTTTTTGCCTTCATGATATCGGGCAGTTTGGCATAACGGGGTGTGTTCAGGCGTAAATCCGTGGTAACTACTGCTGGCAGCGATAAACTGACCACCTGCTCTCCGCCGTCCACTTCACGACTGACCACTGCCCGTCCATTGGCTACTTCCAGCTTGAAAGCAAAGGTTCCCTGCGGCATTCCGCAAAGGGCCGCCAGCATCTGGCCTACCTGATTATTATCGCCATCGATACTTTGTTTGCCCAGAATGATCAAATCCGGCGCTTCTTTTTCCACCACAGCCTTAAGCAGCTTGGCAACAGACAGCGGTTCCACCTGCCCTGCCTGTTCTACCCAGATACTTCGGTCGGCGCCCAGTGCCATCGCAGTTCTTAACTGTTCCTGGGCCTTGTCATCACCCACCGTGACTGCAACTACTTCACTGGCCACACCACTTTCCTTTAGGCGAATCGCTTCTTCGACAGCAATTTCGCAAAAAGGATTCATGGCCATTTTGACATTACTGAGATCAACAGCAGAGTTATCTGCTGCCACACGAACTTTCACGTTGGCATCAACGACACGTTTAACAGGTACTAGGATTTTCATGGAAATAATACTTGGATTGGGGAGACTTCCGGATAATGACCACTGGCAACGGTCACCGGGCTCCATATTCTTATGTAATTAAAAGCCAGTGCAATTATAATAGCGGCCTGAATAAAAGTCTCATAAAAAACGGATATAACGCCCTTGTCACATCGTGAAGTCATGCAATTTGATGTGGTCATTGTGGGTGGCGGACCAGCAGGTCTGGCCGCAGCCTGCAAACTGGCCCAAATGAGCCAGGACCAGAATGTCCCACTGGAAATCTGCCTGATAGAAAAAGGCTCTGAAATCGGAGCACATATTCTGTCCGGTGCTGTCCTGGAAACCAGGGCCCTTGATGAATTGTTTCCAGACTGGCAAAACATGGGAGCACCAGTCAATAATCCTGTCACCGAGGAAGAAGTTCACCTGCTATGGAATGGCAGCAGCACCACGCGCCTGCCCAACTTCCTTGTTCCTGCCGCCCTGCACAACAAGGGTAATCATGTCATCAGCCTGGGCAATCTTTGCCGCTGGTTGGGTGAACAGGCAGAAGCCCTGGGTGTACAGATTTTTACCGGTTTCTGTGCCTCTGAAATTCTTTATGACGAGCAAGGCGCCGTTCGTGGAATTGCCACCGGAGATATGGGCCGGGACAAATCCGGCAATGAAAAATCATCTTTCGAGCCCGGCTATGAGTTGGAAGGGAAATTTACCATCTTTGCCGAAGGCTGCCGCGGGCACCTGGGTAAACAGTTACTGGAAAAATTCGCCCTTAACCAGAAGGAAAGTCCGCAACATTATGGGCTGGGCATCAAGGAACTCTGGGAAGTGCCCGGTGAACAGCATCAGCCAGGTAAAATCGTTCATGGCGTAGGCTGGCCACTTGGTCTGGGCAAAACAACCGGCGGCAGTTTTCTCTACCATCTGGACAACAACCAGGTTGTCGTCGGTTTGATTACTGACCTTAACTATCGCAATCCCTGGCTCAGTCCCTTTGAGGAATTCCAGCGCATGAAGCACCACCCCTTGTTCAGCCAGGTCCTGCAGGGTGGAAAGCGCATTTCCTATGGTGCCAGAGCCCTTGTGAAAGGTGGTTTGCAAAGTCTGCCGGGGCTGGTGTTTCCAGGGGGCGTGCTCGCCGGTGACAATGCCGGCTTCCTCAACTTCCTGAAACTCAAAGGCACACATACGGCGATGAAGTCAGGCATGCTGGCAGCAGAGAATATTTTTTCAGCACTGCGCCTGGAGGATGACGCCAGTACTGCCAGTCAGCGTATTCTGGAGAGCTACACCCAGGCTATCGAAGATTCCTGGATTCAGCAGGAGCTTCACCAGTCTCGCAATATCGCGCCAGCCATGCACAGGTTTGGTACTCTGCTTGGCGCGGCCTTCAGCTTTATAGACCAGGTGCTGTTCAGGGGAAATCTGCCATTCACCCTGAAAGACAGCACCCCGGATCATGCCACCTTGTTGCCGGCCGAATCTTGTCCAAAAATCCAGTATCCAAAGCCCGACAATACCTTGAGCTTTGACCGTTTGAGTTCAGTTTATCTGTCCAATACCAACCATGAGGAAGACCAGCCCTGTCATCTGCATTTGCTGGACCCCGACACTCCGATCGATTTTAATCTGGCCGAATTTGATGAACCTGCACAGCGTTATTGTCCTGCGGGCGTTTACGAAATTGTCCGCAGTAATGGTGAAACCCGATTCCAGATCAACGCCCAGAACTGTGTGCATTGCAAAACCTGCGACATCAAGGATCCCACCCAGAATATAGTATGGGTAACACCCGAAGGCGGTGGCGGCCCCAATTATCCCAATATGTAAGCACGCTATGGAGTCTGCCCTGCGCATCCCATGACAACGACATCAATGGACAAGGAAGACCTGTTCAGCACCATTGATGAGGGCTGCCTGGTCCTGACTCCGAATCACCGTATGGCCTTCCAGCTGCTTGACCAATATGGGCGCCATCGAGAGCAACTGGGTTTACCTCCTGTGTGCCCCAGTCCCAAAGTCTTTCCAGTGGACATATGGATACGGCAGCAATGGGACAAATTGGCGCATGCAGCGCATAACGCCATCCCTGCGGTGAACATACTCGAACCCGGGCATGAGCAACTGGTCTGGCAGCAGATCATCCGTCAGTCGGATTCCGGTACTGCACTTCTCAACCTGCCGGCAACCGCAAGAGCCATCCAGCAAACCTGGTCACTGATCAACCTGTGGCAAATCACCCGCGACGAACTGCGGCCCTATGCTGCCTTCAGGGGCGCGCAGGCACATGATGATCTGCGCGCCTATATGGGCTGGTCAGATGCCTTCAACCAGTTTTGTCAGAAGCACCAGCTGATAACCCTGGTACAGCTCCTTGAATTTTTCATCACCCTGCTTGAACAGAATGTGGTACCACTTCCCGAAAAAGTAATACTCATCGGATTTTCTGCACCGCCGCCCATCTATCTCAGACTGCTGGACGCCATCGCAAAAAAAACTACTCACTGCCAGCACTACAAGGCGCCTGATTATTCACCACAACAACGGTGTGAAAAATTTGATGATGTGGAAACTGAATTTGAAGCTGCTGCCCGCTGGGCACACAATGCAAGTCAGGAGGCTGGCAGCCGTATTGGCATTATCATTCCTGAATTGCACAGGTACCGGAACACTGTGCAGAGGATTTTTTCCCGCATATTCCATCCTGATGAAAGCCGCTCGTTGCGCGCTCGTGACAATTACCGCTTCACGTTGTCGGCAGGGGAATCCCTTAACAATAAACCCCTGATCCATGCCGCCCTGCAATGCCTCAGGCGTAATCAACATACCATCAGCACACTGGAATCTATCGTATTCCTGCGCCTACCCTTCCTGGCTGGTGCGGAAGAAGAGGAAGTTGCTCGCGGAGAACTGGAATTCAGGATACGTCGCGACAACCCGCCATTTCTGAACAATACAGACCTGCGCTACCTTGCCGGCCAGGAAAACAGCAATCATTTTGCTCCAATGCTGGTCGACATGTTGCTGAACTTTGACCAGGTTCGTCCTGTGGCCGCTGACAGCCATCGGGCTACAACCTTGTTCTGGAGCGAGTGTTTTGAACGTCAACTGGAGGCACTGGGCTGGCCTGGCACCCGGCCATTAAGCAATGCCGAAAAAAACCATCTGACCTCCTGGCAGCTTGTCCTGGCATCCTTCCAGTCACTTTCAGCAGTCTTTGGCGACATCGGGCTTGATGATGCTCTCGAACTTCTCGAACAACTGGTTTCCGCTTCTTCCAGCAACCCGGTCAGCAGTGACAACCCGGTACAGATACTCTCTCCCACTGAAGCTCAGGGACTGCAATTTACCCATTGCTGGATAACCGGGATGAGCGAACAGAGCTGGCCTCCAAGGCCTTCACCTTCGCCCTTTCTTCCTTATGCCTTGCAGAAAGAAAAAGGCATCCCCGATGCTGATGTCACCAGTCATAGTCAGGCGATGAACAGTCTCATACAGAGTTTTATTGCCAGCACGGATACCGAGGCAACCCTGAGTTACACATTGATGGATGGTGATATAGAACAAAAACCGGCAGCCATTTACCGACAACAACTCCTTTCTGCTGCAACAGAATCTGTCTCGCACCCTGAACCAGGGTCTGCCCAGGCTATCCCGATAAAGCTTCCTGTATGCGAAACTTTCGATGACCCCGGCTTTTTTCCACTGCTGCCGCAAGAGCAAATCCGGGGCGGCAGTGCCCTGCTGACTGACCAGGCAGCATGCCCGTTTCGAAGTTTTGCCAGACACCGACTGGGCGCCCGTGATGTCGAGCCTCTGGTTCCCGGGCTTTCTGCCAGTGCAGCAGGCAGCTTGCTTCACCTGGCCTTGGATCTGCTCTGGCAAAAATTGCAGGACCAGAACACACTGTCAGCCACGGATGCCGCAACGCGAGACCATATTATTGACTCAGTCGTCTCTGAAGCCATCCGCCTGACTGCCAACAGGTATCGACATACCATGACGATACGTTTCTGCCAGTTGGAACATTCCCGCCTGAAGGAACTTCTCCTGCAGTGGCTTGAAGAGGAAGAAAAACGGGGAAGTTTCAAGGTACTGGCACGGGAACATGACACCGTCTGGGAACACGGCAATCTGTCATTGAAATTGCGCATCGATCGAGTCGACCAGGTTCACGATGACGAACTGGTTCTGATTGATTACAAATCCGCAGCAAAAACCGCTGTGGATTGGGAAGACCCCAGACCCGGCAACCCCCAGTTAATGCTTTACACCCTTGCAGTGGAACAGGCGGCTTCACTGCCCATACACCAGGTCAGCGGCACTTTCTTTGCTCAGGTCAACATTGAAAAAACAGCATTCAATGGACTTACTGCGCATGAGGGCATCTATCCCGGAGCGAGTGTCGGCGAACAGGCTGGCAAACGCAGCGGACTGAGCGAAAACGCAAACTGGCAGGAATTGAAAAAGCAGTGGGAAGCATCCCTTGGTGTATTGGCTGAAGAGTTCCTGGCAGGCCGTCTTGTGGTAGATCCGAAAAATACCGGTACTTGCGATTATTGCCAGATCAAGCCTTTTTGTCGGGTCAGCGAGGTGATGAGCGAATGACGCAACCTCAACTTTCCGATCAATTACAGCGAGACCAGGCGTTGGATACCTCCCGGTCCTGTTGTGTGCAGGCACCGGCGGGTTCCGGTAAAACAGAATTGTTGACCCAACGCCTGCTCAAATTGCTGGCGCTGGCCCAGCGTCCAGAAGAAATCCTGTCGATTACCTTTACCCGCAAAGCGGCATCTGAAATGCGCAACCGCCTGCTTGATAATCTGGAACAGGCGCGGTCACTGTCAGATTCAGACCTGAAATCCCTGGATACCCATCAACAGCACACAATGGCCATGGCAAAAGCCGTGCTGGCCCGGGATCATGAGCTTGGCTGGAATCTGGCAAACACAACCTCAAGACTTCGCATCACCACTATAGACAGTTTCAACCAGTTCCTGGTCAATCAGTTGCCTGTTACCGCCTCGCTCGGCCTGCTGCCTGACATCACGGTCAAGCCTGGAGAACTGTTTCGCCAGGCGGTCCGGGACCTGATGAAAGCACTGGAGTCCGATGGCCGGCTTGGCCAGGAGCTCGCCGTCCTGCTTTCCCATTTCAACAACCGCTGGAACAGTCTAGAAGATCAGCTGTGCAACCTTTTGCACAGTCGTGACCAGTGGCTTGGATATATCCTCTCCTTAAGGCGGTATCGCGATTCTGTACGTCCGCCCATGGAAGAGACACTACAGGAAATCATTTGCTCGACACTGAATAATTTGCGCCTGGCATTTCTGCCCTATCAAGCAACTCTTCTGCCCCATCTGGAATTTGCAGCCGGGAACCTGGATCTAAAAGAGCTGCCTCCGGAGAGTCTGAAGCATGGCTTCCCGGACGCTGACAATACAAGTCTTGCTGCCTGGCAGGCTCTTATGCGAATCATCCTGAAAACAGACGGCGACATACGCAAAACCGTCAGGGCCAGTGAAGGATTCCCGGCCCCCTCTTCCTGCAAGGATAAATTGGAAGCTGCCCGACTGAAGCAGCATAAGGAAGACTTTCTCGCCCAGCTGGAACAACTTTCTGGTGATGTCCGTGTCCTTGATGCCATAGAAACCTTTCTGTTTATCCCGGCCAGCCATTTTGATGACAGTCAGTGGCGTGTCCTGGAAAGCCTGACCGTTATTCTGCCGGAACTGGTTTCCCGCCTGAGCCTGATTTTTTCCCGCCAGCGCAAAACCGATCACACCCTGATAAGCGCAGCCGCCCTGGAATCTCTTGGTGACGACGAGCACCCCACTGACCTGGCAATGCGGCTGGATTACAACCTGAAACACATTCTGGTGGACGAATTCCAGGATACATCGTCCATGCAGATTCAACTGCTGGCCAGGCTTACCAGCGGCTGGCAGCCAGGCGATGGCAGGACACTGTTTATCGTAGGTGACGGCATGCAGTCCTGCTACGGTTTCCGAAATGCCAGGGTCGGCCTGTTTCTGGCCGCCAGGGATTATGGCATTGGTGATATTCGCTTTAACGATTTACGTCTGGACAGCAATTTCAGAAGTGAAGAAGGTGTGGTGAACTGGTGCAACCGGGTTTTTGCCGGCGCCTTTCCTGTCCATGATGACATCAGTCGTGGCGGCGTCAGTTTTAATCCAGCAAGCCCTACACGTCCTTCAACGGCATATGCCGGTGTCAGAACGTTGCTGGTTTGCGCTGACAAGGAAACTGAACTGGACAAACAAACCATCCGCCGACAGGAAGCACAGCTTGTCGCCGATGAAGTTGAAAAACTGACAACTTGCTGCCCTGATGATTCCATTGCCATCCTGGTCAGATATCGCTCCCATTTGCGCGACCTGATACCCGTCCTGCAGGAAAGAAAAATTCCCTGGCAGGCCAGTGAAATAGACCCTTTGAGCAGCTATCCCCTGATCAATGATCTGCTTACACTTACCCGGGCCATGCTCAAAACCTCGGATAATATCGCCTGGCTGGCCCTCTTCAGAACCCCACTGTTTGGCCTGGCAATGGCGGACATCCACCATCTGTCACGGCTGGCAGTAGAACATGACACGTCATTGTGGGAGGTTTTCAGCAACGCTGACTTGCCGGCCGATGTTAGCGAGGAAGGCCGCCTGATCGTCAATCGAACAAGCCCTCACCTGATTCGAGCTCTGCAGGAACGCCAGCGCTTACCCCTGCGGGACTGGATCGAAAATCTGTGGCTCATGCTCTGCGGCAAGGCTGTGATGGGAGATTCTCCACTGGAGACAAACCTGCAGCAGTTTTTTAACCTGCTTGAGGAACATGACGCCGGTGGCGACATTGTCGATCTCCACCTGTTTGAGACTGAATTGGGCGCACTTTATGGCGGCGATCAACAACCTGGTGCCCGTTTACAGATCATGACCATCCACAAGGCCAAAGGGCTGGAATTCCACCATGTCATCCTCCCCGGTCTGGATCGGGGAACTCCCCGCCAAGACTCTCCTTTGCTGCTTTGGAAAGAGCACATTACCGCAGCCGGAGAAGACCGTGTTGTCATCAGCCTGCCTGCACGTAAAGGCCGCGACCGGGATAAAGATCCGGTATATCACTATCTCAAGTGTGAGACCGAACTTGAGGAACGACTGGAGGCGACAAGACTATTGTATATAGGCGTGACCCGCGCCATCCGCCAGGCCATTCTTGTTGCCTGCGCCAGCCGGGAAAACGGCGATCTTGTCGCGCCACCGAAAAACTCACTGCTGTCACGAATCTGGCAGCAGCTGTCAGAGGACGATATCACGCAGATACCTGTCGACGTGCAGCCTGATGAATCCCGGCATCAATCCCCTGATGCTCTTAGAAGCCGGCGCCTGCCGCCTTCATGGCCGGGACAGACCTATGTATTACAGGAAGAATCTCCCTCATCGACAACACAGGAGGATCCTCCCCACCGCAATCTTGTGGAAAGGTGTATTGGCGATATCATCCACGAATGTCTGCAACAGGTCGCTCTTGGGCAGATGGACTTGACGGATACCAACGTATTATCCCCGCTTGAACCCTTCTGGCTGGTCCGCCTTGAAAAGCTGACACGGGAACCCGACAAGGCATTGGCCGACATTCGCCGACAACTGCAGGCCTGCCTGAAACACGAGCGCTTTGACTGGCTGTTTGATCCGGAACACAGATCTGCTGGCGCTGAAGTTGCACTCAGCGATTTTTCCCGGGGGGGACGACGAGAATACATCATCGACAGAACCTTTATTGACAGCAGCGGCAGTCGCTGGATCATCGATTACAAGTCCTCACGGCCCCGGGATGGTGAAAGCATTGAGGCATTTACCAGGCGGCAGGAACAGCAATATCGCGAACAACTGGAAATCTATTGCCGACTTTACCAGACCATGGAAAGCCATCCTGTGCGCTGTGCACTGTTTTTTACCGGCATTCCTCATTTCCATGAAATCGACCTGCAAATAACCCAAAACCATCAGCAAAACAGTCTTTTTTAGCAGTTTCACCGGGATTTGGCTGTTTCCTCCCTGTTTAGCCTTTATAATGCGCGCCTTTGTCCCTGAGCCAGTTATCTCATGAGCACGCTAATTACAGAAAACGTCAATATCGGTGAATACCAGCCGCTAATCACCCCGCTTGAACTCAAGGAGCGGCTGCCACTGCATGGTGAAACCGCTGAGATCGTTGATCGCAACCGCAGAATTATTCGCGATATCCTGAATCGCAGGGATCACCGGATTTTTGCGGTGGTTGGCCCCTGCTCCATACACGATGTGGATGCTGCTCTGGATTATGCCGAACGCCTTAAGTCACTCACCGCTGAAATCGATGACACTATCGTACCGGTCATGCGTGTATATTTTGAAAAGCCCAGGACATCAACTGGCTGGAAAGGACTGATCAATGATCCTCATATGAATGACAGTTTCCATATTGAGGAAGGGCTGCATATCGGCAGGCGTCTGCTGCTCAAGCTGAGCGCCATGGGACTACCTACCTCCACCGAAGCCCTGGATCCCATCTCTCCCCAGTACCTGCATGACATCATCACCTGGTCGGCGATCGGCGCTCGAACCACGGAGTCACAGACCCATCGTGAAATGTCCAGCGGACTGTCCTCACCTGTGGGCTTCAAGAATGGCACGGACGGTGGTCTTGATGTCGCCATCAATGCCATGAAGGCGGTCAGCAGTCCCCACCGTTTCCTGGGAATTGACCCCGAAGGCAAGGTCAGCATCGTGCACACCAAGGGCAACCCCTATGCCCACATGGTCCTTCGCGGCGGCAATAACATGCAGAATTATGATTCGGTAAGCGTTGCCCAGTGTGAGGAGAAGTGCCGCAAGGCAGGCGTTTCTACCAACATCATGATCGATTGCAGCCATGCCAACTCCAACAAGGATCACAACCTGCAACCCCTGGTCATGGAAAACGTGGTGAACCAGATCGTGGAAGGCAATAAATCCATCATCGGCGTCATGATAGAGAGCAATATCAATGCCGGGCGCCAGGACATACCGGAAGACCTGTCACATCTGCAATATGGCGTTTCTGTAACAGACGCCTGTATCGACTGGGAGACCACGGAAAACACCTTGAGACAGGCACGATTGAAACTCAGGGACATCCTGCCAGGACGCTAGGACAAAAAAACCGGGCCAGGCCCGGTTTTTTTTATGTTTATTTAGGCCTGAAAGCCAGCAGGACATTACCCGGGATACCCATCAAACCGTAGCCTGACTGAACAAACAGCAAACCATTGGCGGCCCAGATGGAAAAGTTGTCGATAGCGCCGCCCCTGCCTTCCACACCATTGAAGGTTGTAAAGGGCCTGGCGGTATCATAACTGAATAGCGGCTCACCACTGCCAGTATCAAAGATCTTGACGAAACCGTCATTGCTTCCCTGGATGACGGCACCATCAATCACCAGCGTTGCTGCAGACATGCCGTAGCTGCGTTCGCATGAAGGCAGGTTCTCTCGACGATCACCAGTACAATCCGGTAAATGGTGGTAATCCCAGACAATATTGCCATTGTTGATATCCAGGGCAAAAAGACCGGGATCATTGCCGTCCGCGGTTGGACCACTGGACTGGTTATTGGCGGCAAACACCCTTTCGCCATCGAAGGCCATGCCCCAGTGTATCCCGCCCATGGCCCCGCCCGGACCAACCTTGGTATCCCACACCAGTTCACCGTCATCCGGATTCAGCGCCCACACCACACCGTTTTTCTGACCGGCAAGTACCAGGTCGCTTCCATCGGCCTGCTGGGTTAGCATGATGGCTGCACCGAAATCCCAGTCCTTGTTAATACTGTAATCAGGCGGGCAATTCGGTCCTTCCGGATCAGCCATGCAGCCCGTGAGAAAAATGTCGTTGGGTGTTGCCTGGAATTTCCAGGCCAGGGAACCATCGGACATGCGGATTGCAAGAATCGCATCGCTGGTATCCGTGGCCGGGGCGGATGTGTTTTCTCCGGTCCCCACATAAATCAGACCGCGTTTTTCATCAATTGCCGGGGCCGTCCAGATAGGCGCACCTGATGGGCCGTATTGCTGAACACCCAGCCGGCTGACAGTCGTTGGTTTTGCCTCTTCCATGGTGTGATACACCCATAGCCTTTCCCCGGTGACCACATCAAGGGCAACCACGGCACCGTGACTGGTGCAGCATTCGTAATCGGGTGCAGCCCCCATATTCAGTTCGCCTGAAGAAATCGGTACAAACACCTTGTCGCCATACAGCACAGGCATGGCGGTTACATTGGATACACTGGTGACCTGAACACTGACATCCCAGATGACTTCAGCCGTGACAGCATCCATCAACAGGGTGTGTGCGGCGTTATCGGAAAAGACCAGAACAGGTCGGCCATTCACCGTGTGATACCCGATGGTAGTCCGCAGAGGAATATCATGTTCATAAACCCATTTCACGCAGGGCGTAGCACCACCAATATCCAGGGCAAACAGCTGCCCGGAATCGACTATCGGGTAGCACATGGTGCTGCCAACGATGGCGGGCTGTGAGCGCATGTTCGCTGTCGATGGAAAAGCCATGGACCAGGCCAGTTCCAGGTTTCCCAGGTCCCGGGTTGTCAGTCCAACCTGCTCAGAGCCCAGGTAGCGATGATTCATCCGGTCAAAGCCCTGGGTCCAGATTGTGGGCTCACCGGTATCTACATCCATGCGGTCAGCCGGACAGATATTGCTAGTAATCCACGAGTTGTCTATGTCAGCCGTGGCTGCCAGAAAAGCAACCAGATCGTCAATCTGTCCATCAGTCAGCGCTGATGCCTGGACTTTCATTTTGCCATTGGTCAGGGCATAACGTACGGCCCTGGGCCCCATCCGCTTCAGGGTATCGATAGGCGGGGATTTGGTTTCAACGGGCATGTCGTGACAGGTGGCACAGGTCTGTTCATAGATCGCCTGGCCGGCAGCGTTTACATCGGCACTGACCACGGCCTCCTGGGCTGCAAGCGGCAATGTGGCAAGGATGAGCGGAAGAAAAACCAGGCACCTGATTCGAGAAGACATAGCGCATTCCTGTAGACGACATATACTGTACGACTAGTATATGGAGGCTGCAGGTGCTTGACCAGCCTGCACGAATCAGGCGCCTGGTGTGGGAGCCTTATTCGAACAGGTCGCAGGCGGTACGCTTTTCGGTGCTGCTCAGGGTGTCCAGCCAGAGCGAATTACTGTACCAGGCTTCAAGGGGCTGGCCTGGCACAGGAGTGGGATCTATCACCCCGAACTTGCTGCCCGTCATGGCATAAAAATCAATACCCTGGTGGTAATCCCCTTCCAGCCGCAAGGCCTCGGAACGATCCTGGTCGCTAAAACGTGCCTGATTGGTCGGGTGTGTATGAAACAGGGGAATGGCATCACCCGGGACACCAATACTGAAGGCTGAAACGGATGTCGCTGAGCCATCATCCCAGAATTCACACTGCATGCCGGTAGGTGTTTGTGTGACCCAGAACGCCTGTTCCCGAACATTACCGATACGTGAGCGCCCGAACCGGTATTTTTTCAGGTCACAATAGGCACACTGCTGAACGAACTTTTCCTGCGCCAGCAGGGTTTGCGCCCCTTCTTCATCGTCCCTGAGCGCCAGGCTCTGCTGCGCCAATCCAAGCATCCCCCCGAATGCGAGGATGCAGACCGATTTTCTCATTCTGTTCCCCCTCCTGAATATTTTTGCGCTGTTAACAGCACTTTCAGGGTATCGTCTGGGCAATTGAATAACAGATACAGATTTTAAAAAATATTACCAGTACAGATATATTCCTGTTAGCATCATGACCCATGTTCAAGTATGAAGAGATCAGCCGGGATATAGAATATCTGGTCCTGAACGGCACGTTGCAGGCAGGAGATAAAATTCCCTCCGTCCGCAAGATCAGCAGCCAGTATGGCGTAAGCGTCTCAACAGTCCTTTCAGCTTATATAGACCTCGAAAAAAAGGGATTTATTCAGGGCAAGGAAAGATCCGGATATTTCGCCCGCCTGCCAGCCTCCCGCAAATCAGATCCACCAGAATCTCCCCGTGAAATTCGCATTTCCAGGGATGTCACTCCGGCACGCCTGATTCGGCAGTTCTGAGAAGCCAGCAGACGGGTGACCCCCCCCTCAATTTGGCGCAGCCCTGCCTGATCCGGCCCTGATGCCACTTTCGATTATGCGCAGGAAAGTGGCCCAGGCAGCAAGGCAGCACAGCAGCTGTATTGACGAATATGATTTCAGCCAGGGTCCACTGGAGCTGCGACGGGAGATTGCCAAGCTGTATTTCAGGCGCGGGCTCAATGTCTCACCAGACGACATCATCATCACCAATGGCTGCCTTGAAGCCATTATGCTCACCCTGAAATCAGTCGCGCCTCCAGGGTGTACCGTACTGGTGGAAACCCCTACCTATTTCTGCTTTCTGGAGCTGCTCAGGTTTCATGGCTACGATGTCTGCGAGGTGCCGGCCAGCACCGAAACCGGCATAGACCTGGCTTGCCTGGAACAAACCCTGGACAGCTGTGACATCGGTGCCGCCATCCTGATGCCCTGCTTTCAGAATCCGACAGGTGCCTGCATACCGGACGCCGGTAAAAAAATTCTGGCTGACCTGTTTGCCCACCGACAGATACCGGTGATTGAAGATGATATCTACGGGGAACTGGCCTTTGATGAAACCAACCCGTCACCTTTGAAAGCCTTCGATAAAAAGGATCTGGTGATTACCTGTTCATCCTTTTCAAAGACCCTCTCAACCGGACTGCGTGTGGGCTGGCTGATCAATGGCCGCTTCCGGGAAAAAATTCTCGACAGCAAGGCTATCCAGTTCATCAGCTCACCACTGATCAATGCTTATGCGGCAGCGAACTACCTGGTCGAGGAAAACTATGAACGGCATATATTCAGACTCAAGCGTGCCTTTGAATATCAGCTCGTTACCCTTTTCGAAAAGATCCTGGCTTTCTTTCCTGATGGAACAAAAATCAGTAATCCAGCCGGTGGCTTCATATTGTGGGTACAACTCCCGGATTATGTCGATTCAACGGAATTGTTCAGGGGACTCATCGAGAAAGGGATCAATATCGCACCAGGGTCCATGTTCTGTTCACAAGGCAGTTTCAGGAATTTCATGCGCATGAACTGCGGGTTTGGCGATTCACCTGAAAGTGACCAGGCACTGGCCACTCTTGCCGAAATGATCAGGGAAAAACGTTAACCGGCTGTAAGACAGGCTTACCTGGCAGCCAGACGCCTGTTATCCCGCCAGGCCGCGAAACCCTGATGGGTCTGGGCAAGAATCTCCAATGCCATTTGCCGGTCTTCCTGACTGTACTGACTGCGTCCCTTCAATTCGACCTCGCCAGACAGGTAGCTGTCCAGGCGATGAAATACGTAGTCTTTGGCATAGCCCGGCAGGGTGTTGAAATCATCCGTATAGACCAGATAGCTCAGTGGATAACGGAACAGACGCTTGCTCAATTCCAGTTCTCGCAGTGAGCGTCCCTGCGAATCAAAAGGGCCGCGAGCCTGGAAAGTATCCACGAAGTCCTGCGTACCGGACAGTCTGGACATGCTGTCTGCAGCATCCATGTACACCAGCTGACTGACAAGCCTGTCCAGCATTCGTGTCAGGGTTTTCTGTGCCGGTGCCGGCAATTCCGACCAGGTGTTGGCATTGACAGCCTCTTCCAGCCCACGCCTTTTCAGCACGGCCGGCGCCTTGAACTTCACATATGTCACCTGATTTTGCACGGTGACCTGATGTTCCAACACCATCAGGGCAACAATATCACTGGTCTCCCTCAGATAAGGGTCAGTATCCATATAGCCGGCATCCTTCAATGATTCAACATTCCAAATCCGGAAATCATCGAGGTTTTTCAAATGATCAGGGCTTTCCAGCAGAATATTGCCAAGATGCGCCTGAAGGCCATGACGTCCCGTCACATACCAGCCTCCCCAGCGATCCTCGATAGGCGTTGTATCACCCACATTGCCTATGCCGGAAAAATTCTGCATCGGCACATTGCGGGCACTATATACCGAAGACAAGGCCATCAGCATGGGTACCCCACCACCCATGGTGCCCTGGATATCATGACAGACCAGGCAGTTCTGATTGGTCCGTTCGAAAAATCTGTCCGTTTCCGGCTGGTTGTCAAAGGCATAAAACACGACCCCGAAGCGGTCATCAATGGTTGCCACCTCGACGATGGTGCTGTTCTGGACAAACCCCAGGTATACATTGTCAGTGAAGTAAAGCGCTCGGGGAGTTTCAGGAGAAATCAGCTTGTGCTGGAGACTGGTGGGTGAAAAAACCAGCGTCTGGGAATCCGGGTTCAGGCCAAGTCGGGAAATCAGGGCATCGAAATAGCCGCGCTCTTCCTTGAATTCGAGCTTGACCTCGCCACTGAGCAACTGCTTTTGCAGTTCAGCCACGGGATTATCCTGGGCCTCTCCCTCGTAACCAATCAGCGCATATTCATCACTGGCCGTGAACTGGGCCAGGGCGAGCCCGGAAATGACCAACTGCAACAGTCCTGTTGCCAGCAATCCCATATAGCGCTTACGGTTTTTCATGTACGTCATTGCAACACTCTCTCCAGCAACAAACAGGTAATTTAAATACATGATTAGATTACCATCGCCATTCCGGCAAACCGTTTGATTTCGGGCAAATCAGGGAGATTTACTTCCTATTTCCATATTTTATACCCGGATCTGCCCATATGCCGGAGCCTGTGTCACTGGAACCCCAACCCTGAGATAACGCAAAGACCAGCCATCAGAAATAGCTGCAGCAGTAGTCTGTCACGGTATGTATCTTGAGTTTGAAACTGGCGTTGGCAGGCACTTCAAAAGACTGCCCACCCTGAATTTTCTGCCAATCCTCGCCAGGCAACATCACTTCAAGCTCCCCGGCCTGGATTTCCATCAGTTCCTTAGCATCAGTCCCGAATTCATAATCACCCGGCATCATGATGCCCAGGGTTTTACGGCTGCCATCGGCAAAATGGACAGTTCTGCTGGTGACCTTGCCGTCAAAATAGACGTTGGCCAGCTTGGTGACGGAGACATTGTCAAAAGTGGACATTACACGTTTTCCTTACAAATCGGTTTATAGACGCTGGCCCTTTCGCCAGCCACGGCGCCTTTTACCAGAAAGCCCCACCGGATGCCATAAAAAAACTTTTCACCGCCATCTTGCCGAGTGACCGGGATTCCTCCAGAATCGCGCACCTTTTCACTGTGCCCGCAACGGGCCATACAGGCTGGTATGAAGCTGGTCTCGTTCAATGTGTTCCGAACCCTTGGCCTGGCGGCTGATTCCAGGTTTCAGGTGTCATACATCAAGCCTCAGGAGTTTGCCCGCTCCCCGGCACTCTCCCGCCCCGTGCTCGAGAGCGCTGACTGGATTTTGTTTCCGGAATACTGGCAGTTCAGTGCCCTGGCCTGCGGCCTGGACTGCCAGGTATTTCCCAGCCAGAACACATACCTTTTTGGTCATGACAAAATCGAGACCACCCGGGTTTGTCAGTTGATGTATCCGCACAACATCCCCGAAACCCTGATAGCGGCCAACACACCAGAGGAAGCCGCTCGAATATGGGAGGAAATGTCCTTACCTTTCATCGCCAAACTGCCCAAGGCCAGTCAGGGTGAAGGCGTCTGGTTGATCAGCAACCGCCAGGACTGGCTGGATTACCTCTCGCGTACCGACAGACTCTACGTCCAGGAATATCTGCCTATCGATCGGGACCTGAGAATTGTGCTGGTTGGGGAAGACATTATTGCCACTTACTGGCGACATCAGTCAGACCGCAGCTTTCATACCAATGTATCCCGTGGCGGCCAGGTCAGTTACAGTGATATTCCGGAAAGCGCGGTGGCACTGGTCAGGGATATGGCCAGGACGCTGAAAATCAATCACGCCGGCTTTGATGTCGCCATGGTCGGGAACCATCCTTACCTGCTTGAGTTCAATCGTCTGTTTGGCAACCAGGGTATTCCAGGGGGCGGTAAAACAATCGATAAAGCGATGTCTTGCTATCTTCAGACCCATACGGATCATCATCGACCATTGAATCCACGGCGGCCAAGGCCGCAACGGTGTGCCTGATATTCCCGACTCAGTGAGCGCCGGGTGCAGGTGCCAGGTTCTCCAGGCCGTCGAGCGTCCTGGTGGGAAAGGCAATATCGGCACCGTGGCTATGGATGATGCCAATCACCTGTAGCAGGACATCCTGTTTGACCTCATGGAAATGCACCCAGTTGGTGGTCCTGGTGAAGGTGTAGATAAAGAAATCCAGGCTTGATGGCGACAGCTTATCGAAATTGACGATCAGTGTCTGGCTGGTGTCAATTTCATCGTGATGCTGAAGCATGCTTTTAACATCCGCCACGATGGCTGCCATTTTATCTGCATCACAATAACGCAGGCCGAAGGTTTCCTTGATCCGGCGGTTGCTCATCCTGGACGGATTTTCCACGGCAATGGTCGTGAATGTGGAATTGGGGATATACAAGGGACGTTTGTCAAAAGTCCGGATTTTGGTGAGGCGCCAGCCGATATCCTCAACCGTCCCTTCGATTTCCCGATCCGGAGAGCGTACCCAGTCGCCAATGGAAAACGGCCTGTCCAGATAGATCATCAGGCCGCCAAAAAAGTTGGCCAACAGGTCCTTTGCTGCAAAACCGACAGCGATACCTCCAATACCCCCGAAGGCCAGCACACCACTGATACTGATACCCAGGGTCTGAAGTATCACCAGAGTGCCTGTGATCAGCACCGAGATGCGCAGCAGCCTGGCGATAACCTTGACGGTGACTTCATCTGCATCGACATCCCTGGGCTTTTCCTTGCCCAGCAGGCTTTCCTCAATATTACTGACCAGCCTGGTCAGAAACAGCATCAACAGCAGGATGATGGCGATATAGCGGACGATAGCGGTGAACTGGAACAGTTCGTTATCTGACACTGCTTCTACAATTTCCGCTGCGATGGATAGACCAATTACCCAAACAAACAGCAACAGGGGTTTCTTGCTTGCTGCTGCCAGGGCGTCATCCCAGGGATTGATTGTTAATCGGGCTTTTTCCTGCAGACGATGAAGAACACGACGTAACACGAAATTGGTCAGCACCGTGGCCAGCACAATCCCGAAAACGTGGACTATCCAGTTATTATTGTCGATCCAGGTAATCAGGTTTTCCATGGAAAATGACCAGGAGCTCAGAGATCAGGCGGTTCTGGCCTGTCCTGCGTCCTTGCCGTCTTCGACCCAGCGGCCACCGCGATACACTGCCCGCCAGCCCGTCGCCTTCTTGTCGACCTCGCTTTGAACATATTGCTCCTTGTTCTTGCGGCTGTATTTAACGACTGTCTTGTTGCCATCAGGATCTTCGATGGGCGCCTTCATCAGGAAGGCATATTTTGGATCAATCTCGTCCTTGTGCGGCAGCAGTTCCTCCACCAGCGGAGCACGTGTTTCGCGGTTTTTGGGGAACTTGCTCGCAGCAAGGAACAGGCCGGCAGCACCATCGCGAAGGACATAGGTATCCTCCACTTTTTCACAGTGCAGTTCCGGCATGGGTACCGGATCCATCTTGGGCGGTGCGGCTTCACCATTGCGCAGAAGCTTGCGCGTGTTCTTGCAGTCCTCTGCAGTACAGCCAAAATACTTGCCAAAGCGCCCATTCTTCAACTGCATCTGCGCTCCACACTTGTCACATTCCAGCGTGGGCCCATCATAGCCCTTGAGCTTGAATTTACCGCTTTCCACATCAAATCCCGGACATCCCGGGTTATTGCCGCAAACGTGAAGCTTGCGGTCTTCATCGATCAGGTAGGAATCCATCGCTGTGTCGCAGATTTTGCAGCGATGCTTGTGAAGCAACAGGCGGGACTCCGCCTCATCATCCGCATCAACACTTATCGCCTCATCACCAGGCGTCAGATTCAGAGTGGTCTTGCAACGTTCTTTCGGCGGCAGGTTGTAACCGGAACAGCCAAGGAACACACCGGTTGAACCGGTACGGATCTGCATGTTGCGTTCACATGTTGGACATTTGATATCGGTTTCCGTGGGATTGTTCTCGCGCATCCCCCCTTCTTCCGAACGCGCCTGGTCCAGTTGAATGGTGAAATCCTTGTAAAACTGGTTCAGAACGTCCAGCCAGGCCTTGTTGCCCTGGGCAATGTCGTCCAGGTTATTTTCCATGCGCGCGGTAAATTCGTAATCCATCAGGTCAGTGAAGTTTTCCACCAGCCGGTCGGTAACGATATCGCCCATTTTCTGGGCATAGAAACGACGGTTTTCCAGCTTCACATATCCGCGATCCTGAATCGTCGAAATAATGGAAGCATAGGTAGAAGGACGGCCGATACTGCGTTTTTCCAATTCCTTCACCAGGCTGGCTTCCGTATAGCGCGACGGCGGTTTGGTGAAATGCTGAATGGGATCCAGGGCCTTGAGACCGAGCGTATCCCCGACCTTCATATCCGGCAGTTCAACATCGCCATCCTTGTTGTATGGGAGAACGCGGGTATAGCCATCGAACTCCATGATCCGGCCCTTGATTCTGAGCCCGTATTCGCCAGCAGATACCTTCACCGAACTGCTTTTATAACGGGCCGGTGTCATCTGGCAGGCCACAAACTGCTGCCAGATCAGGTTGTAAAGCCGCACCGCATCGCGATCGAGCGCATCCAGTCGGGATGAGTTTTCCAGCACGGTGACATCGGAAGGCCTGATCGCTTCATGGGCTTCCTGTGCTCCTTCCCTGCTGCTGTAACGGTTGGGTTGGTCAGGCAGGTATTTGTCACCAAAATTTTCCTTGATGTAATTACGGGCCATTGTCAGGGCATCATTACTCAAGGCCGTGGAATCTGTACGCATATAGGTGATGAAACCGGCTTCATACAGGCGTTGGGCCATTGTCATGGTTTTCTTGACGCTGTATCCCAGGCGGGTTGAGGCTGCCTGCTGCAGCGTCGAGGTTATAAATGGTGCACGGGGCCTGGATGAAGTAGGTTTGTCTTCTCTCTCGGAAACCGTAAAAGCTGCGCCTTCAAGTGCAGCTATGGCAGCACGGGTCGCATCTTCATTTTTTGGTTCGAAATCCTTGCCCTGGAACTTGGTGACCTGAAATCTCAGCCCCTCAGCAGAACTTGCATCCATGTCAGTTGTCAGCAGGTCTGCAAACAACTCCCAGTACTCCTCAGGCACAAAGGCCCGGATTTCCTGCTCCCTTTCCACCAGCAGTCTGACTGCTACGGATTGGACCCGGCCGGCGGACAAACCACGCGCCACCTTGGCCCATAACAGCGGAGATACCATGAAGCCCACGACACGATCCAGAAAACGGCGAGCCTGCTGGGCCTGGACATGCTTCATGTCGACTTCACCAGGATGAGAGAAGGCTTCGGTGATGGCTTTCTTGGTTATTTCGTTGAACACAACACGGCGATAGCGACTGTCGTCACCCCCTATGGCTTCTTTCAGATGCCAGGCGATAGCCTCTCCCTCACGGTCAAGGTCGGTCGCGAGATAAATGGTATCGGCATCCTTCGCCAGTTTTTTCAGGTCTGTGACAACCTTTTCCTTGCCCGGCAGAATCTGGTAGCGGGCTTTCCAGCCATGCTCCGGATCGATACCCATGCGGGCGATCAGCTGTTCACGCGCCTTCCTGGCCTTGTGCAGTTTTTTCTTTTCCGGATCCATTTTCCGGGTTTCTGCTGCCGCTTTGGCGCGGGCCTTCGCATCCACGGCTTCTGTACCACCACTGGTGGGCAGATCACGGATATGACCAACGGATGACTTCACGATGAAGTCATTACCGAGGTATTTGTTGATTGTTTTGGCCTTGGCTGGCGACTCAACAATAACCAGGGATTTACTCATGTAAACAGCGTCTTCCGTTTCAATTCAATGCAACAAGGCATAATTTCTGGCATTAGCCTGAATTCAGACAGGCGTCATGATTAATGACAAGTCCCCACCGGGTCAAGGCTTGCGAAGGGGAAAAATTTTGATCCGCTTCACATCAACGCCTGCCGCGAAAGAAATATGCAGTAATTACAGGCTTTTTTTACACAGAAATTATTTATACCCGCCAATTTCGATCAGGCTGGCTCAAAAAGGCGGGCATTAAACCATTGCTTTTGGAAAAAAGTAAAGCGTGAGGAACGATTCCAGGTCTCCCGACCCGGCATCATGATGGGCGAACATTCAGCACACATTCACGGTGACCGGCTCGCCTCCAGGCGAACCGGTCAAAGGGCTTATACGTCGACAGTCCAACCGTGATTGTCGTCCCGCTCGCCATTTTGTACCTGCCGAAGCAGGTCATAGAGCTGCTGCATCACCGGGCCAACCTGCTCACCTTCACCATAGAAACTGTGCCAGTTGTCGTCAAACCAGATCTTGCCGACAGGCGACAATACAGCAGCTGTGCCGCAGGCGGCCACTTCGACAAAAGAGTCCAGCTCGGCACGCAGATCAATGGCACGCTCTTCTGTTTCCAGTCCAAGGTCCACCCGGGCGATATCCATGATGGAACGACGGGTGATGCTGGGCAGAATGGCGGCAGATTTCGGGGTGATCAGTTTATTGTCACGGGTATAGATGATGATGTTGGCTGATCCTGCTTCTTCTATATGGCGGCGTTCGGCAGCATCCAGGTAAAGAGCCTCATTGGCACCCAGCTCCTGAGCCTTGCGAGTGGCATACAGACCACCGGGATAATTGGCACCGGCCTTTACATCACCGGTTCCATGCGGTGCAGCCCGGTCGAAATCGGACACCGCCAGTTTGATAACGGACAACCCGCCACTCTTGTAGTACGGACCGACAGGACAGACGATCACCCGGAATTCGTATTCTGGTGCCGGCCGCAGCCCCATATTGGCGCCCAAACCCACCAGCAAGGGACGAATATACAGTGAGGCACCACTGCCATAAGGCGGCACCCAGGCGGCATTGGCCCTGACAGCTTCCATCACGCCCCGCATGAACAGATCATCAGGGACTCGCGGCATGGACAGGCGGTCAGCCGTATTGCGCATACGTTCAGCATTCAGATCGGGCCTGAACAGCAGGATACGTCCATCCTTTGCTGTCTGTGCTTTCATGCCCTCGAAACACTGCTGGGCATAATGCAGTGCAGGGGAACCCTCGTGAATATGCATCACCTCATCGGTGATCAGCTCGCCCTCGCTCCATTGGCCATTGACGTACCTGGCTGAAAAACGAAAATCGGTTTTGGTGTACTCAAAGCCAAGTTTGCTCCAGTCAATGGGCTTTTTTTCCTGTGAATTCATGGTGTTCTATTGCCGTGGCGATAATCAAAAAGCGCGTATTATAGCGGCCAATGGCATTTTTCTCCCAACTATTTTGCACCTGGTCCCAGAGAACTTTCCTTCCTTCGCTGACACTGTAGTACCATGCCCTTTCCTTGAGCAGTCAGTCCGCAGTACATGTCCGCAATTCAGCCCTTACCCCTGATCGACATCGGTGCCAACCTGAGCCACGAAAGCTTTCATCAGGACCTGGAGCAGGTCATAGATGATGCCCGGCGTGTAGGCATCACCCATATCATGGTGACTGGCACCTCTGTCCAGGGAAGCCGGGATGCACTGGCCCTGGCCCGCCAGTACGACGGTTTCCTGTACAGCACAGCTGGCATTCATCCTCACGAGGCTGGCGATTATGGCTCTCAGGCCGCTAACGAGCTTGGGGCTCTGCTTGGTGAGACAAAAGTGCTGGCTGCAGGTGAGACCGGGCTGGACTATTTCCGGGATTACTCGCCGCGCCAATCCCAGCGCGAGGCCTTTGCCGGCCAGCTGCAGCTTGCTGCAGACGCAAACAAACCGGCCTTTCTGCACCAGCGTGATGGCCATGAGGATTTCATCGCCATTCTGCGTGAATACCGTAATGCACTGCCCAGGGTTGTCGTTCATTGTTTTACGGGTACAGAAGCAGAACTCAGGGATTATCTGGAACTCGACCTGTACATTGGCATTACTGGATGGATATGCGACGAACGCAGGGGCCATCATCTTCATGATATCGTCTCCCTGATTCCGGAAAACCGACTGATGCTGGAAACCGATGCCCCTTACCTGCTACCCAGGACTATTCGTCCCAAACCAAAAACCCGGCGGAACGTACCAGCCAACATTCGTTACGTCCTGACCACTGTTGCGGAATGCCTTGGAATGAGTGAAAAAAAGGTCGCTGAACTCACTTCTCGCAACGCCGTGGATTTTTTCAATTTATAAACTTTGATATAGTCGCCGCAAGATGAAAAAACGGGATTTCCTAGTAGCCCTGGTCGCCGGTGGAGGCATTTCCTTCCTCAGCTCGCGCCTGTATGACCAGTATAAAAATGATCGCCTGGATCTTCCCGACCTGATGAGACTGGACACGCTCGCCTCCAGTTCTGACAGCCCCTCCCGGATAAATGGAAATCCCTTGCAAGCAGAAGAACAGGTTCTGGTGGTTGCACCGGAAAACGACCTGCAGGAAGGTTTCAAGCACACAGAGCGACAGGTGGACGTTGCTGAAATTGAGCAGATGGAACATGAGGACGTGGATTTTTATCTGCAGAAAATCCGTAATTTCGGTGGTGATTTTGCCGGCGACATCTACCTGAGTGAAATCAACCAGCTGTTGCTTGCCCCCACCATTGAGCGGCTGGAAAGGGTTCAGCGTTTCATCGGCCATGGCAACTTCAACCTGATCGGTTTCGACGAAATGATTTACTTTGCCCGAAACTATGAGGAAATCGGCGAGTTTGACCCCGCCGAACTGGCCTTCATGGAAGAAATCTTCTACAACGATGCCACTAATTACGGTTTTTTCGGCGAAAAGGTCAATCCTGAGCTGACCCATCGCATTTCACAGGTGGATGTGGAAAAAATCGATGGCAGCGGGCATTACCTGCTCAAGGGTGATTCACTCAACCAGTACAACCTGATACACAAGGATGTGGGCAGCAACCTGCTGTTGACCTCCGGTATTCGCAACGTGGTCAAGCAGATGCACCTTTTCCTGGCCAAGACCCGCCAGTCCAACGGCAACCTGTCCAAGGCTTCGCGCTCCCTGGCACCTCCCGGATATTCCTTCCATGGTGTGGGTGACTTTGATGTAGGCAAAATCGGCCTGGGTGAGGCCAACTTCACCGCGGATTTTTCCAATACCGAAGAATTCAGGCGGCTGATTACCCTGGGTTATGTGGACATTCGCTATACCGACACCAACCGCTATGGCGTTCGCTACGAACCCTGGCACATCAAGATTATCTGACAGCTCATCCAGCCTGCCCGATAAAGGTCAGAAAGGCCGCGTCATCAAAGGGCCAGCCCAACTCATCCTGTCCATCCTCGAATCGCAGTACCGGAATCCGGATGCCGTAGCGGTCCACCAGTTCGTCCGATTCACTGATATCAATGCTTTCAAGGACAAGGTTATGTCCTGCAAGATGGGGAGCTATCAGTGCATGCGCTGTTTCGCATAAATGACAGGCCGGAGTGGAATATAAAAGCAGCACGCGCTGGTCAGTCACAACTTGATTCCTTTTCAGGTTTGGCGGTATCGTTGAAAGCAGACAAAACCTGCCTGCAGCTCCACTATAAGGGCCTGTAGAGGCACCCTCAAGTACCATTTTCATTGGGCCCGGATTCACTATAGAATCGGTTCTTTCGACGACGGCAGCAAGCCTTGAAGCATACGCCACATTGCTACAAGCGCCTGGCCGCCAGAAATCAAGAGCAGCCATACTGCCAGCAGTAAAGAGACCTTATTCATGACCCAGATCGACGCAATCACCACCCTGAAAAACTGGATGGCCCAGCATATTATTGGCCAGGAAAAACTCATCGACCGCCTGCTGATTGCCCTGCTGGCAGATGGTCATCTGCTGGTTGAAGGCGCGCCAGGCCTGGCAAAGACCAAGGCCATCAAGAACCTGTCAGAAGGCATTGAAGGCGATTTTCACCGGATTCAGTTCACCCCCGACCTGTTGCCCAGCGACATCACCGGCACCGAGATCTATCGGCCCGAGGATGGCAGCTTCCGTTTCCAGCAGGGGCCAATTTTCCA
>Ga0181593_10000419_pt1 | contig 36682 bp, 32 predicted proteins | sample 071ome_19_FD_133756 | JGI IMG/M metagenome (GOLD analysis project Ga0181593, IMG submission 133756) | Coastal salt marsh microbial communities from the Groves Creek Marsh, Skidaway Island, Georgia - 071413AT metaG (megahit assembly) | ecosystem: Environmental > Aquatic > Marine > Intertidal...
CCTAAAATCAGCAAGTCCGACAGACACCATCATTTCAGTTATGAAGCTCTTGGTTCTAATCTTTTTTAGACGAGTGATCCTCTCTACATCGGGGAGCTCTGAAATAGTTGGGGGCAGGACAGCTATTTCAATCCCTTCTAGGGATAAGATTAGTCTTTTAATCTTGTCTCTCTTGAGAGAGAGCTTCTCTACTTCAAAGAGCAGGTTTTCTATTTCATCTTTTTGTTGCTCGCACCTCTCTACTTTTAAGACCTGTGCATAATCAAATCCCTCAAAGTAGAGGCTTGCATTTCTAGCTTGCTCTAAGTCTTCACGTTTTACTTTGAGTCTAGACTTAATGTCTCTCATTTCAGAACGGGCTTTTGAGGAAGCTTTTTCTAGCTTTTGGATTGCGTCAACATCAGATAACGCAGAGGACAATGCGCTTGCAGGTAAATCTAAAAGAAAGATCGTCTGAAATTGCTTGGCAATCTGAGGGTATAGTTCTCGACCATCAACCATAACGGACTTAACGCCTAGATCTTTCACCTCATCAGGAACAGACGAACCTACTTTAGAAATAAGCTTGTTGTTGACGGTGTACTGATTTACGCCACCCCCTTTTTCCCATAACACTTCGTTCCCATCGTCAAATGAGACAAGAACTGAAGACGTTTTCTCTCCATTTCTTACATGGGAGTCTCCTCTTGTATTGGTAAACACGCCCCCAAGAGCGCGAGCTAAAGCAGACTTACCGATACTGTTCTCACCGACAATAACCGTAAGACCCTTTATTTCAATTTCAGCTTCCTTGATAGATTGGAAGTTATTTACTTTAATCTTCATAAATTTCCGTCTCTTAAAAAAAACCCGATGCAGAGTATATTAAAGGTACTCTGCATCGGGCAAGGACAAGGACACTCTTTGGGGTTTAGAGGTCTTTGAGCAAGTCCTCTAAATCTGACTCTGTATCTTCCTCAAGCTCGTCAAGGGCGGAGCTTGAATCCACGCTATTTGAGGGGTCAGACAAATAGGGCTTAACTTGAGCGAAAATCTCATTTACCTGCTCGTCTTTGAGTTGCTCTTTGAAATTCTGTAAGCCCTGTCCTCGCACTTCACCCTCATTCCCGTTCCAAGAGAACCAAGCACCCTTCTTCGACACCACGCCTGTCTTAATTCCAAGCTCAAGGACGGTACGGACATTATCGACACCCTCTCCCGACATGAGGTAGAAATCCACCTCTTTATGGGCTGAGTCAGAAACCTTGCACTTATCAAGCTTGGCTCGGACTTGAGTGCCTAAGACTGTATCTACAGCCTTTCCCTGCATCCCGTCCCATTCCTTGCCCTTCTCCTTACCGACAACGCGAAGCATAATCTGAAGGGTCGAGTAAAAAGACCAAGCCTTACCACCTTGAGGGATACGCTTCGGACCCCCAAATCCTGGACCACCGCCGATTGTTTCACGAAGCTGTGAAATGCCAATAATAGCTGTTTCTGTATCTGAGATCTTGCTCTTGATCTTAGGGAGATACTGACTCCACATACGCGCAGTCAAGCCCACCGCCATGCCCCCCCCGTCATTATTCTCAAAAAATGCCTTGGGCACAGCCGCGCCCACAGAGTCAATCACAATAAGGTCAACCCCTGCATCTGCCATTGTAAAGATATAGCGCAGACCTGCCTCAAGAGTATCGGGCTGAATAAGCATGAATCGACTAGGGTCGGTCACGGGGACACCTAAGACTGAAGCATAGCGGTGATCTACCTCATGTTCCCAATCTATATAGACGCAAGTCCCACCATCTGCACAAATCTGAGCTGCGGTTTGAAGGGCAATCGTGGTTTTCCCTGCACCTGCGAGTCCATAAAGATTCGTTATATTTCCCTTGGGGATGCCGGGGCAGGGTCTGACACCTTGTGCGTTTTCCTTACCCCCAATTAAATAGTCGATTGCAACAGACCCCGTTGAAATGTGAGGTCGTGATTTTGTTAGAGCATCGGGGTCAAGGGTGACAACATGATCTTCTTTCAGAGCTTGGGCTACGGCTTTAGCCGCTTTCAGCAAATCTGTTTTCGGCTTCTTTTCTTTCGGCATCCTGTCCTCGTTCTTTTACTGACTTGAGGCTCATCCCCAAGGTCGCTTTAATTATATTAGAGAGGGGCAGATTTTTTTCTTCAATTGGTAGAATAAGATTCTTCCCCTCTCGGTGCAGTAAGAGCTGTGCCTTTTCTACGGAGAAATAATATGTCAAAAATCACAGACATTAAAAAATGTGCGTATCAGTACGCTTTTAACATCCTCATTGAAAACGCGAGAGAGAGCGAGCGCGAGTTCCCCCCCATTTCGGACATTACTGAGGGGACTAAGGAGCTAGTCTCCTTCTTCAGTCAGCATGAAGATTTGGACGAGGCTATGTGGCTTCTTGACCAAGCTTTTGCTTATGTGAATGATCAGTATTACTACAGCCAAGACTGCGATTTTGATGTAGACACGGTTCGTTCAATCAAGAACTACATTCACCACGCGAATGAGCTTAAGACGCTACTAAGCGCATAAATCATCAGAGTAAAGACTATGAAATAGTCGAGCTTGAATGGTCTACCTTCCGAAAAGACGAGAGCTAAAATAGCTCCCAAGACCATGCTTATTTCAAAGAGCAGATAAGACATTAAGACTCCAAATCAGACCACCTGAAATAGCGGTCATTTTCTTTGTGGGTAATCCCCATGCGCTTAATGCGCCCTGCCTTCTTCCCCTTGAGGTATTTCTCAAGGGACGTGAAATGCTTAATCTCTAAGTCGTTTAGGTCGGCAACCTCTATTTCACCTTCAATGAGTTGCCAAAATCTGCCCGCTATTCTCCCAACCCAATAGGCATCTGCTTGGTGGTGATTCCACCTCTTAGCCCCTTGCCCCTGAGTTGCCTGCTTCACAGCCTCTACCATGTCTCCCTTTTGCATTTTCCATCCTTTCGGTCTGTTGAGAAATAGTGCTGCGTGAGCCTTCACTTGATTAGGGGATAAGTACACAGTATCTACGCGCTCAAGCATGAGAGCTTCATTAGAGTACAGAAATAGCCCATACATACCCTCTGAATATAGATCATTAAAGATAGGTGACTCTATCCCTACTCTAAGAGTCTTGTCGGGGTGCTCTGACCGAACTCTCTGTACTATTTCTCGCAAGCCCTCTCTTAAATAAATATAGCGATCAACAAACATCATTTCAGTTGTCGTCCCCATCATTCCCTTATCTAAGAAATCTCCGTTGTCTCCCATAAGAACCCACCCAAAGTTCCTAAGTGAAGGGTCTAGTCCAAGAATCATGTGCTTCCCTCTCTTACTTGTCTATTTATAGCAAGCATATAAGAAAACACCCTCTGAATATAAGGGACTCCATAATGAAATATTACGACAAGCAGGCGAGTGATTTAGCGAGTCGCTATTTGCGTAACCTGTCGATCTTCGACACTCTCCCTAAAAAGAAGCTCAAAGTCTCTCCGAGATACATGACAAGGCTCGCATCTACAGGGGGAGACTGCTACCTAGCTAACGGTAGATATTTCATGGACAACGCTTATAGGCAGCCCAACCTAAGAATTGTTCATGGAGAGGTCATGGGACAGGGAGAATTACAGGGCATTTCCTATGGTCATTGTTGGTGCGAAATAGATGGAGATGTCTTGGATTTCTCTAATGGCAGAGAAATAAGAATCGACAAGCGAGTGTACTACGCGCTCGGCTCTATAGATCGCCTCAACAACTACCACACTTATGACCTCATGGCGTTCAATGAGAAAATCTCAGAGTTTGCTCATTGGGGCCCTTGGGACTTAAAGACAAAGACAGGTCTTTAAAAGAGAGAGTGCATACCCCCTTCTTTCTTCTCACTCTCGCCTACCTTTGCCTCAGAGTTTATTTCCGACCCTATCGGAGACCAATGTCGAATACGAGCCTCACAAATCTTGGCGTACTCAGGGTTAAGCTCTATCCCTACAAAGTCATGCCCAAGTCGGCTCATCGCGATACCTGTCGTACCACTCCCTAAGAATGGGTCAACGACTTTCGAGTTAGGGGCTATGTCTCTAGCGCACCACTCCATAATCTCAATGGGCTTAACTGTGGGGTGTATGTTTTTACGAATATTGTTTCGTTCATTACCGCTACCCGTTTTCATGTCCTTATTCTTTGTCGCCGTCATCCCACCATGACCTTCTTTTTCTTCAAATGAACCTAATCCTGCTTCTCTTTCTGAACGTGAGGCTTTGGAGCAGTAGTGGAAGTCATTATTTCCGTCACCTACAAAGATCGCGTCTCTCACCTCAAACCCTGTATCTTCGAGGGAAATAACACCCTTGTAGCCGATGTCTTGAGGGATAAGAATGATGTGGGCGCCAGGCTTGAGGATAGAGTAGAGCTTCTGAGCCTCTTCCTCTGTCGGTTCATCAAGTAGAATGACACCATGTAATTTCGGAGTGGGGTTAGGGATAACTTCCTCTCCATTATCAAGGTAGCTCTCGTAGTCTATTTCTGAAGGCTTGGCGACAAGGACAAGCGCGTCATCAACAGGGGGTGTGATCATCGTCTTGAAGTATTCAATCATGTCGTTCATTAGTTATTTCCTTTCTTAAATTGTTTGAAGAAGCGAGAAGCACCACCCTCATCACCAAAGCCTGGGTCTCCTTTTATTGCATTGTCTTTAAAACCTGTCTCACCAAGATGGGAATAAGCACCCCCTTTATTGCCGATTCTCCCACCTGTAGATTTACTAACCCCACTTTGTCGATCTAACTCTTGAACAGGGCAACCCTCTACACAAACCCAATCCTTACCTTGGGAGATACAGCCTTCAAGGTGACTAAGAATAAAGTTAGCCGGCCACCTACCACTCGGTTGTTTATATTCCCCTTTGCCCCTCTCAAATCTCCAACTTTCTTTACCATCGTGCCTGTCAGTAGGGTTTTCAGCATAAGCCCCCCCATTAAGGTTATCAGAGGTGTCAACACGACTTGCGTCTATATTGATAGCCCCACACCCATGTTTAAGAGTGTTTTCTGCGACTGTTCCCTCTAGGGGCTTTCTCAGTAATGTGATGATCATACAGACCACCAATCGAGAGTCGTATAGCCATACTGCTCCGAGAGCCAATCTGAAATGCCATCATCATCTTCATACGCGACATCAGGGGGGAGCTTTATTTCGTGGGGCAACCCTGCTTCGTCAACAGCGTCATTATAGGGCGTGCCCTCATACTCAGTATCCTCAAAGTCCCACTCAACTCTGATCTTCATCTTTCTTAACTCCAATGCAAATAGGCTCCCAAGAGGGTTTGAGGGCTGTCCCCCAACCTTCCCATTGTTGGGCTTCTTTCGTGACAAGGGCGCGTACAGGCAGGTCAACTGCTTTCTGTTTAATCCCTGTAGCTCCTCTAGCTATACCACCATGACCTTGAGAGTCCTCAACTGAAACGCGCTTTTGATAGCCGATGATTTCTCCCTCAGCCCCTGCTTTTTTCTCAAACTGCTTGGACAAGTTATGAGACTTAGGGAAACCACTCCCATAACTCCAACTCTCTACTCGTAAGTCTGAGAAACCTATTTCCCCCATCATCGCTATTAAGTGGTGGAATGTCCTCGACCCTGAGAAAGCCTTGAGGACACCATTAGGCTTAAGAACTCTATGGGCTTCCTTAAGCCACTCTCTGTGCCACTCTCTCTGTTGAGAGCCTTCACCTATGTTATCCCACCCCTTAGCCATAAATTTCAGTCCATAAGGTGGGTCACAGATGATCGCGTCTATTGAGTTATCATCTAGGTCTTTAAACCTCTCGGTGCAATTACCTATTTTGATTTCTATCATTAGTTATTGTCTTTCTTAAATTGTTTGAAGAATCGTGAAGCAAGGGCTGATCAAAAAATATCATCTAAAATGTCATCGACCGATTTTAGCTCTTCCTCACAGGTTTTTTTTTCAAAGACAATGTAAGAATCAAGCACATTATATTGATTTCCCATCGCTTCTTCCCAACCTGTGGGTGCGATATCCATGCTTGACCAAATCGACAGGGTTTCTACTTTGGTGGGGCAATAGTTATCGCCTTGAGGAGAACCCTCAAGGCGATAGGGTCTTTTGCAAGAGGAGCAAGTCGTCTTGTGGCGATAAGTCAGACCCCCCGAAACGAGAGTCCTCGCCAAGTTAGCGGTCACTTCTTTACTTAGTTTGACTCCACTATCATCAGTTAAAGTGAGCGTATATCGCTCATTTCCGAACGGGTCGAGTTGCCCTTCTAAAAGTAGCCCCTCTTTGCTAAAGAGCGTGTACTTTTCCATCTCTAAGACCTCTTTTTTCTTTTGGTGGAAAAACTTAACAAAAGAGGAGAAGCCCTCTTCTTGCATGATACTTTCGACCACAAGAGCACGATAAATATCTGCTAAGCTTCTCCCGTTAGTAAATTGCTCATTAATTTCTAAGAATTTGCTCTCGATTGTGTCCTTCACGCTCATTTTAGAGGAGACAATAGGAGTCAGATCAAAGAGCGCCTCTCGTAAGGCATCAAAAAGATTCTCGGATGAGGTTTGCTTTCCCTTATAAGCAACAATCCAAAAGTCTGTCTCCGTCTTTGTGACAGAAATATCTCCGTTCGTTTTCTCAAAGAGATTGCCAAAAAGCTCCCCGATTTGCTTTGCGTTTTCCATTCTACTCTCCTTTTGGCTCTGAATAATCAGAGTTGATGTAGAATAAGTATTGATTGTTTGGATTCCCCTGTATGATGATCACAATACAAGTCCCCAAACGGGGTTTTTTTGTTTTCTCATAGGAGTCCGAGAGCATGAACTCAAATGCTTCTTCTTTTGTATGAAGAACCTTCCCACGAGGCATGACGTACCTAGAGTACTTCTTAAAATCCTCATGCTCCGCTTGAACTAGATCTTTATAAGTGCGCTTAAGAGACTGCCCTTCTACAGCATCTATGAGGACATATTTCTTCATTTATGATCACCTTTACTCAGACGGATGAAGATGTCTTTTGGGATATCGTCTGTATGTGTATCAGAAGTAAGGACAAGATTTGCAGGCCACCTTCCTTTTTCAGAGACATACTCCGAGAGGTTCACTTCTTTTAAGCCCGTTGATGCTATCCCTTGATTTTTAGACTGCTCTCTATCCCAATTTCTGAAATAATTAGGGTCAGACGTTGGGACACGAGTTGCGTCTATATTAAGAGCCCCGCACCCGTGTTTCAGAGTGTTATCGGCTACAGAGCCCTCAAGAGGCTTTCTCAAGATAGTGATAATCATTTCAACCCGTCTTTTATTCTAAATCTTTCTCGTGTGTAAGAGAGGTGTTCTCTAATCCTCTCCTTCGTTTCGGGGGTCATACACCCTAGCTCTTCATTTTCTTTGAGAGCATCCATTAAGAGTTGCTCTGAGGGGGGGATGACAGCCACGAAAAAAAGGAAAACGCCTTCGTCAATAATGAAAGCGTTGCAGGAGCTTCTTGTTGAGGGGGGGTAAAGGATGCGCGAGAGGGCTTCTCGAATGTTATTGATGGAGACAACGATTTTCCCCTCAAACCGACAGAACAGGTATCTCTTTTTATCTCGGAGAAAAGGGGCTTTCTTCTTTGCCTTTTGAAATGCCTCTTTTGGGCTATCCCCTTTTGAAATTACCCAATTCACATTTCCTTTGAAAAGGGGGTCATCGGGTCCTTGTTTCTGTATATCCATTTATTTCTTCCTGATTATGTGCCCGATAGAGCAGAGAGTGGTTGCGACAGAAAAGCTACTCCTGAGTATTGAAATGAGTCTTTCTAAAGGGAATGGCTCGAATAGCACAGGGTTCTCAGATAGAACTCGGTCGAGTGCGGGGGTCTTTTTGTTCATGCCTACCACTCTTAGTGGAGCAATCAATGCTCTGTCTATTATGGGGTGGTATCCTTTTATATAAGAAAGAGTTGGTATTGCGCCCTCAACATGACCCGATTCAACCATGCTGACCATAGAAATCAGATGCTTCTCCGCTTTGCTCCTTCTTAGTCGCGCTTCCCCCTCTGTCACCCCCCCAATTTTCACTCGGATTAAAGACCCTGAAAGACTAGAGGCTCTTTTTCTCCACAAGTCTTGGGTGTGGGCATGGGGAGAATTGTTCGCTTCATATAAAAGCTGATCTATTCTCTTTGCTGTTATTTCAGCGTGGTCTTCATAAGGGTCTATGATTATTTCGTTGCTCTTTAAAACGACTTCTTTGGCAGAGCCAAAGTGTAGGGGAGTAAAGCTCTCTACATGGGGCTCGAATAGCTTACCCCCTGTAAATGAAGCTACGTCTTCAAGCCACCCTTTCCCCCATGTGATAAGAGGGACTTCGACCCCATAAGCTTCTATTTCCCCTTCTTCTCTGTTCTTTTTTAGAGTAGCAAGGGCAGACCCTCTGAGCATAGGTGCGAGAAGAATAAGGGGTCTGTTTTTGAATGCCCCCATTTCTTCTAAGATCGGTCGGACTTGTTCAAAATCCGTGAGCCTTTGAGTGTGAAATGCAAACATCGCCCCTTTAAGTATAACGTCATCACTTTGGATATGAGGCTTGGCTTCTGAAATAAAAGACTCAGACTCGACTATTTCAACCTCAGTCCCTTCATACTTTTCAAGAGAGATATGGGTATCCACTCCACCTAGCATAACAGCAGAAGCGAGTTGTTCAGAGAAGTCGATATCCTTGGCGAGCGAGGTCATGTCAGACAAGCTACTCTCTTTAGAGTATTTCTCTAGCTCGCTTATAACATCTTCCAACTCTGAAATAAGCTGTCTCGTTAGATCGGGGTGTCCACCGTTTTCATGCTTCGCGAGGGATCGGATTAGAGATATAGTAATGAACGCCCCAAGCTTACCCCCATCGCCTGACCCGACAACATCTAAGAATGATGTCTGTACAATTTTATGTTTAGGAGACCATTCATTGATGGTAGATTTAGCAGATAAATTCACCCAGATATTATTATTTCTAGAGATAGCTACCGTTTTGCCGCTAGATTGATGAGACAAAACCAACAATTTCGCGAGTTCTTCTATATCTCGCAATAATAATCTAAAAGACATACTCACCTCAAGGAGAACACTCATGTCAGATATGGTAAGTAATACCCGAAAAAGCGCCTGTTCTTATAACACAAAATCAGCAATTTCTGTCGGTTGGGGTGGAAATATCCCCTGTAAAGCGATAGAGAGCTATCCTGGTTTTGACCAAAACCCTTCCTCTGAAGCTTTTGCTCTCGCTGTAGAAGCTTTCCAAGAGGATGTCTTCGGGGCAGGGGCAAGTGTCGATGGGAAAATGGGTCGAGGAACTTGGTCTGCTCTCCTCAAGAAGTTTGACACCATTGAAGATGGACAAGCTTTTTGGACTGTGAATGATAGGAGAGTCGGCGTAGACATCGACTCCTCTGTGGAAATCGTCAACTTTGATCAAGCAGGGGGTCTTGATCTCCACCGCTTTGGTCATTTCTCTTCTCGCAAGGGCAGAGCCCCCACTATGATCGTGGTGCATTGGGGGGGTCTTGACCCTCACCATTGTCACCGAGTCTTTAGCTCTCCCGACCGCCAAGTGAGCTCCCATGCAGGGATTGGTCTGAGCCCTGAGGGAGTTCCCACAATTTACCAATACCTTGATCTCAACCACAAGTCATGGCATGGGGGTTGGGCTAACTCTTATTCTGTAGGGATCGACATTTGTCAGCAGCCTACGATGAAATGGCATGACCATTACGTCAAAAAAGGGTATTCCGTCTCTGAAATGACTAACCCCACAGACAGAGGTCCCTCAAAGGTGCTCTCTCTCGACCCTCGTGTAGCAAAGGCAACCCGCGAGGCGGTTAAGAGTCTTTGTGCGACCCTCAATATTCCTTATCAGTTCCCTTGTGGTTCAGACGGGAAGGAGTACGGGGGGCTTCCTTATCACGGGGTTGTCGATAAAGACTATTTGACCAACGGCTTCACAGGAGTGATTGGACACCATCATATCACGCAAAAGAAATGGGACTGCGCTTGTTGGTGGGACTCGATATTCGGTGATGAGAGCGGTGACTGCTGAAAACAGCGTAGGGGCGCTCGCATATAGCCTTTACGCACAGGGCTTGAGTCTTAGAGAGATTTCCCAAGCTCTTGAAATACGAAAAGGACAAGCGAGCTATCACATTAAGAAGTACGCTAAAGATGCTTGCGCCCCTTATCCCTTGCCTAGAAAGAGTTATAACGGAGAGTATCTGTTTAACCTCTATCAAAATGGGATGTCTACGAGAGCGATCAGTCAGCTCGTAGGTGTCCATAAGGATAAAGTGTATTCGAGGATTAGAGGGTATGCACGTTCAAGAGGGTTTGCAGACCCATTTCAGAACATAAAAGCGAAGAAGGCACTTGAGTTGAGAGAGACTACTGATCTCACTTACGCTGAAATAGCTGTTAAGACGGGTTATTCAGATAGGGTCGCTTGTTATAAGGGAGTCCAAAGAGAAAAAAAGAGGCGAGATAAATAGTGTTTATATGAGTCCCCCTCAAAAAAGGAGGGCATTATGAACCCAATCAAAGCAGATAAAATCCAATTCGGCTCGACAATAAACGTCCCCCATATCACAAGAGGCGAAGGGAACGTACTCAACTTATATGACCCCAATGTTGGGAGTATTTCTCTTTCTAGTCTTATCTCTGAGAGAGGGGTTAATGGAGTCGCAACGGTGTCTCCTTTAGGAGAGGGGACTGACTTTACAACCATACAAGAGGCAATCGACTTCTTGCCTCAATCGGGCGGTTTAATTGTGATCTATGGGGGAGTATATGCAGAGGCATTGACTATAACCAAGCCCATTTCATTTTTAGGTCGGGGCTCTGTGACCATTCAAGCGACAGACCTCTCTGTCGCGACAATCACAGAGACAAGCACATCTTTTGAAAACATATATTTCAAAGAGCTGACTCAACTAGGAAATAATGCCCCCTACATTATTTCAGCGTCCTCAACATTAACTACGTTTAATGTAGTCTTAAAAAATTGCGTGTTAGACACGGCTTCGCACCTGACCGCTAATTTCATTGAGAGTTCAGTCTCTCAAATCATTTCAACAGGGACTAGATACATAGGCTCAGGGAAGATAGATTGCTCTCAGAGTCTTGGTTTAGAGCTCTCTGCTCCTGAAGCCCCCGACGTAGAGCTGTCTCAGATGGCATCTCAAAGTATCATTTCGAGTGTTGAAATCGGAGAGGTGACTCTTGTAGCGAGCTCCGCCGCCATATCAGGAAAAATGTCAGCTCTAACGGGCGACATCAATTCTTCCGTGTCGGTTAAGTCTTTGAGTGGGTCAGTTACTCTCGTCAACACCGACCAAAAAGACATTGAGTTTGACTGTCCTATTTCTGAGGGGGACTATAACGTAATGTTTGAGAACCCTGCTTCGGGTGAAGTGCCTGTTGTGACGGCAAGGGGTGCGACAGGGTTTTCTATTTCACTAGGCAACCCTGTTAGTGAAACTCTGAGGTGGTCGATCACGCTCTAATCTTATATGTAAGGATATAACTATACCTTAACATAAGGAGAGAGCATTGAGTCTTGACACGAAGTACAGACCTAAAACATATCAAGATGTTTTAGGTCAGAAGGGGTCAATCAAGACGCTGAAGGGTCTTGTTTCTGAGGGAGTTGGGTGGAATCAATCTTATCTTTTCGCGGGTCCTTATGGGTCAGGGAAAACCACGCTAGGTCGTGTTCTCGCGAGAGCTCTCTTATGTGAGCAACCTAAAGAGGGAGAGCCTTGTGACGAGTGTATCTCCTGTCAGAGTATGCTTCAAGGGGGGAGTGATGCTTTTATAGAGGTGGATGCCGCTACGAATAGTGGCAAAGCTGATGTTAAGAAGATCCTTGAGGAGCTTGACTACAGCGCCTTTTCGGGGCGCAGGAAGCTCTATCTCTTTGACGAGTCACATCAGCTCAGTAAGGACGCGCTTGATGCTCTCTTAAAACCAATGGAAGAGAACCGTAAGGGCTCAGAGGAAAAGCGTCTCGTCTGTATCTTTGCCACAACAGAACCCGAAAAGATGAGGGCTACAGTTCTTTCTCGATGTGCGCCTGCGTTCATCATCCACCATGTGGAGTCAGATGAAATAGCAGATAGGCTCGCTTGGGTTTGTGAACAAGAGGGCTTCTCTTATGAGAGAGAGGCTCTTGTACTGATTGCTGATTTTACTGAGGGTCATATTCGAGATGCGCTCAAAGCAATTGAAGGGGTTGCTTCCTCAAATTCTAAGAATGTGTCTTTAGATGCGGTTCGGTCGTATTTGCTTGTAGATCGAAATGATCTCTTATGTAAGTTGCTCTCCTCTGAAGATGCAGAGGCGCTGAGGCTATGTGATACGATCTTAGAGAGCACTCCCCCCTCTGTCGCTTTTGAGAGGCTTCTCTCTGCCACGATGGTTTCTATTTCACTAGGGTTTGGGGCAGGAAAAATCCCCCCTTATTGGAATCGAGAGCTTTTACAGCAGGCTTGGGATAAGCATGGCTCCGATCTTCTTGTCTTTGCAGACGCTCTCGCTTCAAAACCCCGTAGAGTGACTGAGGCTATGTTTAAATGTGAAGTCTTAAAGTGGGCAAGTAATATTTCTCACACCCCCATACAGGCTCGATCAGTAAAAAAGTCGGTCGCCCCCAAAATAACCGAGGAAAAGCCCAAAAAGACGAAAGGCAAAGAGCCCCATAAAGAAAATACAAAGAAATTGCCTCAAGTTTCGTTATCCGAGTTCGCGAAATGGGTAAAAGACTTAAATAAGTCTGAAAACCCAAAAGGAGTCCGTCTTGGAAAAGAAACCAACTTGGGTAGTGATGGAGACATCATCGAAGGGTGAGGAAGAGGCGAAGCTAGGACTTCTGAAAAAGAGACTCAAGTCTCTTTCGGGAATTTCAGAAGAAGATATATATGTGCCTGTTCTAAATGGGGGGACGACAAGACCGATTGTCTTAATAGAAGGTTATATCTTCGTAAAGTCAGGCTACCCGACTTCAAAGTACCTCGATATTTCGCGCTCCCTTTACATCATTAAGATGATCGCTCAGTTTGACCCACTATCGAGAATGATCTCACAGTCCACTATTTCAGATACAGAACTTAAAGAAATGGTGAAGGCTGCGTACCAAAGAGGGGGCAGGTATCAGTTGGGGAGTAATGTTAAGATCGTCCAAGGCGAGTTTAAAGGGTGTGAGGGGAAAGTGATCGACATTATTTCTGAGCCCCATGAGGGGGGTTTAATAAGAGACTTCTATATGGTCTGCGTAGAGCTGAGAAGCGCAGAGGTTATACTTAAAATGGACTCTTTTTCAGTAGGAGATGCAGAGCATGGATAGTCAGCTAATGGAGAGACTGTTCTCAAATGAACATTCAATGTCTAACTACCCTTCCTTCTCAGAATACGTCCCTGAAGAAGTGTACGAGAGAGTGTATTCGATACTAGACCACATGGGCAGGCTACACCCTATGGAAGCAGACATACTAGAGCTTCATCTCTTAAAAAGAGTGCCTCAATCCGCGCTTGGGAAGATTTTTGGTTACACTCAACCGAACATACACTATCGGGTAAATAGGGCTCTAGAGCGAGTAAAAGTCCTAATCAAGATCCCTGTCCTAGACCCCGAAGAAATGGAAAGCACTCTCAGCAGGTACTTTTCAGACCCTAAAGATGTCCGAGTAATGGTGCTTTTATATCTTTATAGTAGTCAGAGTCATGCTGCTAGAGAAATAGGAGAGTCACAAGGGAAAGTAAGATATAGATTTTTAAGGTGTCTTAACGCTCTCTCCCAAAATAAAGAACTCTCTGAAATATATGAGGCTCTCAAAACGATCAGCGATCATCTCACGCTACTCAGAAGACCAACAAAAGTAGAGGAAAAGAAAAGGGTTATCTTATGAGCAACGGGGAAAAGATTATTTCAAAAAAGATCGCTGATATGTGGCTTGAGAAAGTGCTTCAAAGCGAATACACGATCACCGTTCACCCACAAGGCACGAAAATGCCTCGAAAATTATTTCGGAAGCTTCAAGATCAAGGGTGGGGGTGTAGTCTCAAAGATGAGAAGATGGTCGTATCCTCAAAAGACCCAATACTTTTAGGGAAACTTATCCAAGAGCTTAAGAAGTACGGCTTCTTCATAGAGGAAAACTGATGATCTTAAATACTACCTCACTCCATTATGTCGTGCCTACAACACAAGGGACTTATTCCTTCACCGTCAGCTCGGATAAGTACGGACACATTTCAGTCTCAAGCATTGTTAGAAATAACGTCGCTTATCATGGCTCTTACCCTCTTGAAGTCCAAACAGGGATAAACCAAGCGATTAACAGGTTAGAAATCATCATGTCTAATATCTCTACTCTGAGCGGAATCCTAACGGTAAACAACCAGTCTGAAGCGAGCGTTCTTTTTGATAGCCCGCTCCCTAACACAGACTATCGGGTTATCTTTTCTATAGAAGACTTCGTTTTTGCGCGTGTTAAAAGCAAGACCGTGACGGGATTCGTCTTAGAATTGTCTACAGCATGGTCAGGTACAGTTAAATACGACATCATCGTTTAATCTTTTTATACTTTTACTCTGAAAGCTAACACTAGGAGAATGAAATGAAAACGCTGTACGACTACTTCTTAAGCGAGGGGCTTCATGTAGAAGCTCGGAAAGTTTCCGACTCAATCCACTATACCGTGTCTCCTTGTGAAGATATTTCAGAGCACATCTCTGATATGGTGATCCTCAAAACAAGAGATTATTTAAAAAAATCTTGTAGTAATATAGACTTACACACCAAGTCAGTTCTTAACGAGGGGGCTAACTTGAACGTCTGTTTCTACAACAGCTCTGCTCTCTCCGCGATGTCGCTCCTTAAAAACTTTTTCCCCGATGGGGCGCTCTCGATTTCAGGAGAGGCTCTTTGCGTAAACCTAGAGGCAACAGTCCCTCTAAAGGCGCTGACAAAGAGCTACCTTTCAAATCAAGATATGGTCATTAAGAATATGATTGAGTCAGCAATTAAAGCAGGCTCAATCTCAAGAGAGACAAAGATCACTAGAACCTATGATGATGGGATAGAGAGTCCTGCACTCTCGTATAGTTTCTCTATCTGAGGCAAAGCCTCGCCCCTCAGTCCATAGATGCACTCTCGCGAAGAAGAAGGGTGTCAGCGCATCTTTGGGCTGTAATGCCGTTTGACCTCTAGGGTTTTCACCCTTTCACCTAGTGGGAGGAAACGGGGGCTTTATTTCTATTATTGCTTTATAAGAGAAGCTTTAGAAAATAAGTCTATTTCATCAAGGAGCAGGATATGAGTTCTTTCGGAACAGGTACGACCACTACAGGGGGCTCATCTATTGTCCTCACCGCTTTTGAGGGTACAAATGGAGCGCAAGCAGGAACAGACGGCTTAGTTCCAGGGCCCGCGATAAATCAAGTAGGCTATCTGCTCGGAGCGGGTGGAGATTGGACACTTGAAGTCTTAGGTGGAATCGCCCTTAACGACAGCACCAATAGAGTCGCAACAACTCAATTCGTACAGCAAGTAATCGCCAATGCTGCTCTTGGGGGGAACGCCAACCTTGGCGCACTTTTAGATGTAGACCTCACAATCGGGGGGGGTCTTTCAGACGGACAGTTCCTTCAATATGATGCCAACACCCTGAAATGGGAAAACACCACCCTCACTCTTAGCCTCATCTCTGATGTCAACCTCGCAGGACTCGCTGACGGAAATACGATTGTTTGGGATGCTAATGCAGGTGAATGGATCCCTGGAGTAGGCGGTGGCGGTGGAGGAAATGTCGCGGATTTGGATGACCTCGGTGACGTAGCTATCCTCAACCCGATTGCAGGTCATTTCTTAGTCCATGACGGAGCAGGGAATTTCGCCAACAGATTGATCTCTACTGCTGATCTCTCTGACTCAGCTAATATCGCCCTCCTCAACGCGGTTCAGACTTTCTCAGGCGATGTCGCTTTCACAGCCGACGTTGACCTCACAGGGGCTGTCACAGATGTCGTCACACAGGGAGCAGGAAATAACACAACTCTCGCCGCCTCTACTGCATTCGTACAGCAAGAAATCACAGCCCTTAACTTAGGGACTGCCTCTCAGAGTAATGTTGGTGACTTCTTAGCTTCCAATGCAGGGGTAGGCGATCTCAGCAACGTGACTCTAGGGGCGCTCGCTGTAGATCAGTTCTTGGTCTATACAGGCGCTGTGAATGGATTTGAGAATCAGACTATTTCAAGCTCAATCCTCACCGACAGCGCGAACATAGCTCTCCTCAATGCCAATCAGACCTTCACAGGCACTATTGAGGCGACTACTCAGAACGCTAACGATAACTCCACTAAGATCGCTACGACTGAGTACACAGATCGTCAAGTAAGCGACTCCATTACTGCTCTCAACTTAGGGACTGCCTCTCAGAATGACACAGGTGACTTCCTCGCTTCTAACGCAGGGATAAATGACCTTTCTGATGTGAGTACAGCAGGTGTCGTTAATGGAAACGTGCTCTCTTACAATAACGGCTCTTGGGCTCCTACGGCTCCTGCTGTCACCTATACAGATGAAGAAGCACGAAACGCTAGTGGAACTGCTCTTGCTAACGGTGTTCATACAGGTATTAGCTTTGTTAATGATGACCCTAATGATCGTATCAACGCTACTGTCTCTCTTGGTGGATTCTCTGTCGATGCTCTTTCTGATGTAGATACCACAACCAACGCCCCTGCTGTGGGTGAAGTTCTTAAGTGGAATGGCGCTAACTTCGTACCTAGTGCAGACACAGGTAAGACCCAAGAGGAAATCGAGGACATTGTTGGCGCTATGGTGAGTGGGAATACCGAAACAGGTATTACCGTCACTTACTCTGATAATGCAGGGAACGCAGGTAAGCTCGACTTCGTAGTTGATGATACGGTTGTTGATTTGCTCGCAACCAATCAGACCGTCACAGGAAATAAGACTTTCACGGGCGATGTTGACCTCACAGGGGCTACTGCCACAGCCTCGACTCAAGCTCTCGGAAATAACACCACGAGCCTCGCAACAACTGCCTTCGTTCAGAATGAGATCACCGACCTCGATCTAGCGAATACCTATCAAGGGCTCAACGCTAGGCTCACGGATATTTCGGGGCTCGCTCCTACAGATAATAACTTCATCGTAGGCGATGGAAATAACTTCACCCTTGAGACCCCTACAGATGCCATCACTAGCTTGGGCATGGGGGTCGCTCAGAATGACTTGCTTATTGGTAGTGGGGCGAACACCTTCACCACGATTGCCACCACAGCAGGCTCTCGCTCTTTCCTCGCTTCTGACGCAGGTCTTGATGATCTCGCTGATGTGACTCTAGGTGGACTCGCTCTCGCAGAGGGTCAAGTTCTCAGAGTGTCAGCAGACAACACGACTCTTATCAATGCTGTTCTTTCCTTTGGCGATCTCTCAGGTACAGGAAATGTAGTTCAGACTGACGCAGGGGCTACCTTTGGAGCGTTCGCTTACGACTTCACAGGGGCTACTTCTATTTCAGTCCCTGCACCTACTCAGAACGCCCATGCTTCTACCAAGCTCTATGTGGACAATGAGATCGCTACGCTTAGTGGTCAGGTGCAACCTCTTGAGGCAACTCTTACAGGACTTGCGGCGCTCGCTCCTGTAGATGGTGACATCATCATCGCCACAGGAAATGACACCTTTGGGGTGGTGAATATCTCTGCAAATATTGAGACATTCTTAGGGTCAACAGGTTCTGTGGGGGCGCTCTCAGATGTCGCTCTCGATGGCAACCAAGCAGGGAACGCAGACCACTTCCTTGTGAGTGACGGAAATGGTGGGTTCGTCAATCAAACAATCTCGACAGCCAACCTCTCTAACTCAGCCAATGTCGTCTTAAATAACGCTAACGCCACATTTGGCGCTGTGACGATTGACGCTACTCTCGCTACGCTCTCTGTGAAAGCGCCTGTCCAAGACGCTCACGCTGCCACTAAGAAATACGTTGATGACTCGATAGTCAACGCAGGGGGGGTCACTAAGCTAGATGACCTCTCTGATGTGGCGATTAACCAAGCAGGGAGAGCCGACGCACAAATCCTCGTGTTGACGTTCTCTAATGACGCTGACGACACGAACGATGAGTTTAAGAATGTATCTCTTTCGGGAGATGTGACGATCACCAATGCAGGTGTGGCTTCTATTTCTAACGGAGCTGTAGATACACTCCAACTAGCCAACGATGCTGTCACAACCGATAAGATACTCAACGGAAATGTCACAGAAGCCAAGCTCGCCAACGATGCTGTCACGACCGATAAGATACTCAACGCGAACGTCACAGAAGCCAAGATCGCCAATGATGCCGTCACAACGGACAAGATACTCAACGGAAATGTGACGAATGCCAAGCTCGCCAATACTGATGTGACGGTTGGCTCAACGGCTATTTCACTAGGGGGTACTTCAACAACTCTTAGTGGGATGACAAGTATCGACTTTACGAATGCAGACGCTACTATTGGCGCGTCTATGACCACCAATAATGGCAACCCTACAGTCTTAACTCTTGGTGGTGCGGGCTCACAGGTCACAATCACAGGTGATCTTCTTGTAAGCGGCACGACAACTACAATAGATGTAGCTAACCTCAATGTTGAAGATCAGATTATCAGCCTCAATAATGGCGTTCAGAATGCCAATGCTGATGATATTGGTCTGTTCCTTGATCGTGGTACTTCTGACCCCGCGATGGTGTTTTGGGATGAGGGAGACGATACTTTCAAGGTTGCGACTCACACAGGTGTGGTTGACTCAACCACCTCAGACTTTAGTGGTGTTGCAGGTCTGACCCTCGCTTCACTCGAAGCTAAGACTCAAGCTCAGGGTGACAATACAACTAAGGTTGCTACTACAGCCTATGTTCAGACAGAAATAGGAAATCTCGCCTCTAATCTTGATGACCTTACAGATGTGACAATAGGGCTTGATGGCGGAAATGGAGTGGCTCTAGCTAACGGGCAACTCCTCAAGTACGACGGGAATGTGTTTAGAAATACCACCCTTAGTCTTGATAACTTAAGTGATGTCACAGCAGGAGTGGCTGTAGCAGGGCAAGTCCTCAGAAATAATGGGGCAGGTCAGTACGTCAATACAAAGCTCGCCCATACTGATCTTTCTGATCATGGGGATTATGCGCCTCTAGCTTCGCCAAATCTTACAGGCAATCCGACTGTCCCCACACAGGCGGCAGGAAATAATACGACCCGTATTGCCTCTACAGAGTTTGTCACAACAGCCGTTGCTAACTTCAGCAATACTCTCGGAACTGCCTCTGCTCTTGATCAAGGCGATCTCCTTCTTTCAGCTAATAATCTGAATGACCTCGCCAACGTAGCCACAGCTAGAACTAACTTAGGTCTAGGCACAGCCTCTGTTGAAGACGCAGGTACAGGCGCAGGAGAGGTTTTACTCTTAGCTCAAGCAAACACCCTGCCTGCTCTTTCGGGGGCTAACCTAACCTCTCTCGGTTCCGTCAGTCTCCACAGCGATGTGAACGTCACAGGGGCAGGGTTGGCTACAGGTCAGACTCTTAGATACAACGCTGTGACCTCAGAGTTTGAGAACACCAAGCTCGCCTCTACTGATCTTTCAGATACAGCAGACGTTGTTCGTATCAGCGCAAATCAGACTTTGACAGGGGCTACGAGAGCTACAACACAAGCGGCTAATGATAACTCAACCCTTCTCGCCACAACTGCTTTCGTACAGCAAGAAATAGGAAATGCGAGCGTAGGTGATCTCACAGATGTCGCTCTAGCTAACGTGCAAGCAGGAGAAGTTCTGAAGTGGGATGGGGCTGACTTTGCAAACACGACTCTTAGCTCAAATGACATTTCAGATGCGGGTACTGCAATCACAAGAGACGCAGGTACAGGCGCAGGGGAAGTCCTACTCTTAACTGACGCTAATAAGCTCCCTGCCCTTGATGGCACAAACCTTACAGGTGTGGTCATGGAGGCGAATAACCTCTCTGACCTCGCCAATGTTGCCACAGCTAGAACCAACTTAGGACTCGGCTCTGCCTCTACCCTCGACCAAGGTGACGTTCTTCTTTCAGCTAATAATCTGAACGACCTCGCTAATGCAGGAACTGCTAGAAATAACTTAGGTCTGACCTCTACAGCTACAACAGCGATCACAGCTCTCCTACAGGTGGCTAACGCTCTCTCAGAAATAGCTAATGCAGGGACACAAGCGAACGCTAGGGCTAACTTGGGTCTAGGTACGGCGGCGACTCAAGCTGTGACCTCTCTCTTGCAGGTGGCTAATAACCTCTCAGAAATAGCTAATGCAGGAGCAGGGGCTCAGGCTACAGCTAGAACCAACTTAGGGCTCGGCTCTGCCTCTGTTGAAGACGCAGGTGTCGGAGCTAATCAAGTTCTTAAACTCGATGCGAACGCAGAAATGCCTTCTATCGACAAGCTGAACGATGTCACACTCGCCGCACTTGCTGACAATGAGGTTCTGAAATCCAACAATGGTGTCTTTGAGAACGTGGCTTTCACCTCTACGAATCTTAACGACACAGCAGACTTGGTTAGGCAGGCTGATATTGGCACGTCTGCTTCTCAAGACGTGGGTGTCGCCAACGGAGATGTCGTACAGCTAGGAGCTAATGGGCTCCCCGCTATTTCGGGTGAAAACTTAACTGCTCTCGGCTCTGTTGGGACACATTCTGATGTGGACTTAGCAGGGGTTGCCGATGGGGATTCTCTCGTTTGGAATGCTGTTGCAGGCTCATTCGAGCCTGGCGCTCCAAATGGCGGAGCAGGCATTACTCTTGAGCAAGCTCGTGACGTGGCAGGAGTGGCGCTTGAAGACGGAGTTCACACAGGGGCTACTACGATTACGTTCACAAATGATGACGCTAATGATCGTATTAACCTAGACCTTGAAATAGAAACTTCAAATCTGACCGACATTTCAGCTAACGCCCCTAGTGATGGTCAGATTCTGAAATACAACAATGCGAACAGCGTGTATGAGCCTGTGACCCTTGAGGGTACTACAGCAGGTAAAGTCCCTGTTCTTTCAAGCCCTACTCTTGAGAATAGTGGGGTCACAGCAGAGCTTGTTGTCTATGGTCGTATCATTGAAACGATTGACTATGGCTCAGTTGCAGAGGCGTTCGACCCCAATAATGATTGGGCGCTCGATTTTAACGGGACAGGGTTTAATGACGCTGTTGTTTATGCAAATGAAGATTACGGTGTCCTCGTAGGATAATAGGGCGTTAATCTTTTTATCCTCTTTATCTTAGAGGAACTTCAAAACACTCAGAGGGAGACAAAACTATGGCAGTCCGTAGAGTCCAACTAAGAAGAGGCACTTCAGCCCAAAATGACGCTTTCACAGGCGCAGTCGGTGAGGTCACAGTCGATACAGACAGAAACTCCATCAGAGTCCATGATGGGGCTACAGGGGGTGGTGTCGAAACGGCTCGTGTTGATCTCGATAACATCGACTTTGACCCTAATGCCACAGTAAGTTTTTCTGATAGTGCAGGAAATCCAACTGTTCGCCTAACTAACGTGGCTGACCCTACGGGCGCTCAAGACGTGGCTACGAAAGCCTACGTTGACTCAGGGGGTGCTTCAGAGATTCTCTTAGAGGAACTAGGCGACACCGATCTTAATGACACCAACGCCTATGCTGACGCTCAAATGCTCCTCTATGACGCAGATACAGGGAAATGGTGGAACAGGACTCTTAGTGGTGACGCTACAATTGATGATCTCGGTGTGATAACTCTGACAGCTAACTCAGTTATCACAACTGACATCACAGACGGAAATGTCACTAACGCCAAGCTCGCCAATAGCACAGTCACGATCACCGATGGTGCTACCTCAGATGATCTCCCTCTTGGTCAAACTCTTACTTTCACGAACGTAGCGAACGAAACCACTATCGCTGTCACAGCAGACGCAGGTGGTGGGCTCGATGGAGTAGAGGTCACAATCGGGCTCCCCGATGATGTCACAATCGGTCAAGACTTAACGATCACACGAGATTTAAGTGTTGGCAGAAATGCTGTCATCACAGGAAATCTTACAGTCAATGGCACGACTACCACGATTAACTCAACCACAGTCTCTACTTCTGATGTTGTGATTGAGCTTGCTCAAGACGCAGACCAAGCGGCAAACGCCTCTACTGACGCAGGCTTCGTGTTCACGAGAGGAAATACTGAAGACCCTGCTGTCCTTTATTTCGATGAGGGTGACGACAGCTTCTATCTTGGTACAGGCGTGGGCGCTACAGGTGCGACTACCGACTTCTCTACTCTTAATGGTGGAGCAGGTATTGATAAGGGTACGCTCAAGCTCGCCTCTCTTGACGCGACTACTTCTGCTATCGTCACAGGTGATGTGACCCTCAAGGCAGATAACGCTACCTTCGACATTCAGACTTCAGCAGGGGCTTCTAAGTTCTCTGTTGATTCAGACAATGGAAATACCCTTATCGCAGGCACTCTCGGTGTCACAGGTATTTCTACGTTTGATGATGATCTCGCTGTCAAAGCTAACCCCACTACCTCTGCTCTTGTCGTAAACTCTGATAGGACAGGAAATGGTGATGAGCTAGACGCTAACGTCATTTCGGTGACTCGTGGTGCGCTCAACTCAGCGACTCTTACTTGGGAAGAGGGCGCAGATGACTTCATCTTCTCTGAGAAGCTCCACTCAGTTAAGGCTTTCTCTGTCGGTGGCGCAGGTTCTGCTAACGCAACGGCTTCTATCACAGCTCTTGGCGCTATTTCTACTACCTCTACTCTGAGTGTAGATGGCGCGACTACGTTGAATACTGACGCGACAATCACAACAGACGCAAGCCTACTTATTCAGAAGGCAAATGCTGAGACTGACGCTCTTATTCTTCTTAACTCAGACGCAGGGGTTGCCCCTCAAGACGCTTATATTTCCGTTCAGAGAAATGGGAGCGTGGCGAGTGTTAAGTGGGATGAGGATTTGGCGACTTGGGCTCTTACCAACAACTTCAGCGTAGCTCTTGACGCTTCTGTTGGACAAGACCTCTCTGTCACTAGAAATGCAGGGGTCACAGGGACTCTCACAGTCACAAGCACCACAGCCCTCAATGATGATGTCACTCTTAATGCCTCTGACCTCACTATCAATGACGGCTTAGGAAATGACACGTTTACTGTGGATAACGCCACAGGCAACACAGTCATTGAAGGTACTCTCGATGTCACAGGCGTGACCACCTTCCCTGTGAACTCGGTGATCGCAGACTTTACTTTCACTAATGGAAATATAGCGAGCGCAACAGGCTCCGTGAGCTTCAACGCGCTCCCAATCTCAACAACAGGGGACATCTCTTGTGTTGGGCTCTCCAATGGTGACGCTGACATCACCAACGTAGGTGATATTTCCCTAGATAGTATCTCAGCAGACGGAAATACTATCGCCCTTAACATGACAGCCAACCAAGCGTCAGCGTTTGCTATTTCTGAGGTGGGTGGAGATACTTATCTCACCTTCAACACCACAGCAGATAACATCACCTTCGGCAAGGTGTTCTCGGCTGTCACAGGCTCAACTGTTGGGACTCTTACTCTAGCTAATGGTTCTATCACAGATGGTAGTGGGGCAATCACTTTCGGTGGCGATAATCTGAGCACCACAGGAACTCTTTCAGCAGGGGCTACCACAGTCACAAGTCTTAGCGTGACTGAAGGAAACATCACTAACGTAGGTGACATCGCCCTCGACTCTATCTCTGCTGACGCTACTGATATTGCCATTAACCTCACAGGGGCGAGCGCCACAGCCCTGACTATTTCTGAGGTTGGGGGTGATGCAGGTACTTACCTTACCTTCGACACAACAAATAACAATGTTGAGTTCGGAAAGGTATTCGTAGCTGTCTCAGGCTCAACTGTTGGGACTCTTACTCTTGCTAATGGGTCTATCACCGATACGAGTGGCACGATCTCTTTCGGTGATGAAGCTGTTAAGACTACAGGGACTCTCTCTGTTAGAAATGCAGGGGATACCCAAAACGCGCTTATCATCACAGCCAATGGCGATGACGCTCTTATCACCTCTTTCGGTGGAGACATCTCTTTCGATAATGAAAATCTGAGCACAACAGGGACACTCTCAGCAGGTGCTTCTACGCTCAACTCTGCTAGTGTGACGACTACTCTTTCTGTGACAGGTCAATCTACCTTAGACGACACTCTGAACATCAAGACAGCACCTACAAACAACGTAGCTATCTTGGTCAACTCTGACCAAGCTGACGCAGACGTGACGATTGTCAAGGTCAACGACACGACAGCTAATGTTCAGATTGATTGGGATAACACGGAGGATTCACTTGTAGTTAAGGGGGGCAAGCTCCACTCCGAGACACAGGTGAGCGTTGGTGGTACGATCACCACAGCGCCTAATCTTACTCTCGCTACTTCGGGCGCTATCACAACCCTCTCGACCTTGAGCTTTGAGACAGCCTCTACAGGGGCGATTGTCTTTAACTCAGACTTGGGTGGAGGGGTGGCTCCTGCTAACACAGATGATTTCGGTATCACAGTAAATCGTGGTAGCTCCACAGATGCGCTGTTGTATTGGGATGAGAGTGAGGTTCGTTGGCAGTTTGAGACAGGAAATGTGGCTATTCAGAATAGCCTCGTGGTGGACTCAGACGCAGGTTTAAACGGGGGCGCGATCACCATTTCAGCAGGGTCTATCACCTCTGATAGTGGAACGATCTCTTTCGGTGACGAAACTCTGAACACCACAGGCTCACTCACAATCAGCACTAATCTCCTAGTCCTCGACTCCACAGGGGGTGGAGATGGTCTGATTACAGCGAATAGTGGCACGATCTCTTTCGACGACGAGAACCTTGTCACTACAGGGGAAATCTCAACGGCTACTTTTGTCGCCTCTAGCACTTCTACTCTTAGTGGAAATGTAAGCCTACATAGTGGTGCTGATCTGCTCGTCTATAGTGACGCAGGGGTGACACAGAAGCTCTCTATTGACGGAGCGACAGGAAATGTCTCTACGCAAGGCACTCTTACTGTGGTTGGTGTGTCAACACATAGCGCAGAAATAGTCCCTAATGTTGATGGAGCCACGAGTGTCGGTACAAACGGTACTCGTTGGAGTCACGTCTATTCAGACAATGTGACGATCACAGATGACCTTACGATTGACTCAGGGGACCTTGCTGTCTCAACAGGTACTACGACTCTCGCAGGACTCTTAAATGCGAATGGTGGTATTGCTGTTGATGGCACTAAGTTTACTGTGGCTGATACCACAGGAAATACGATCATCGAGGGTACTCTTGAGGTTAATGGAGCAACAACTCTTACCTCTGATGTGAGTGTGACCAATGGTGATGGTGGTGGGCAAGTCTTTGAGGTTGCCTCTGCGTCAGGCAATACTACTATTTCGGGTACTCTTGGTGTCGCTAAGACTACTACGATTAACTCTGCTGATGGGTCTGCTGATCTCGCTATTCAGAACAACACAGTACAGAAGTTCCTTGTTGAAGGTGACACAGGAAATACTGACATTGAGGGTACTCTTAATGTTGCTGGCAACACCGAAATAGAGACAGGTAGCTTCACAGTCACTACAGGAAACGCTGTGATCACAGCAGGTGATCTGACGGTGACAGCAGGTGCTTTTGAGGTCACAGCAGGGGCTACTACCCTTCAGAGTGTCCAAGCTACGAGCCTTTCACAGAGTGGGGCAACCCTTACTCTTGTGAGTGGTGGTGGTGCGGCAACAGACGCTTTCGTGTCAGTTGAGCGTGGTGCTACAGACGCTCAGATTAAGTGGAACGAGACTGACGACAAGTGGCAGGTGCGTGACGTAAGTGACGGGTCTTTCTATGACATCGTTGATACGAATACGACTCTGTTCTCTCTGAATGCAGGTGGAAATAACAAGAACTTCATTCTGAGTGATGGGGCAGACACCCTTACGATCAATGGTTCAGGTGGTGTCACGGTTCAACACGCAGGTAATGGTACTGTGGCGCTGTCTCTATCAGACAGCATTTCAGTCACTTCAGACTTAACTGTTGGTGGCACAGCTACGTTCAATGGCGCAACTATGCGTCTAGTAGATACTCTGCTTTATCTAGGTCTTAACAATGCCTCTACAGCCAATAACTTAGGCTTCTATGGTCAGTACAAAGACGGAGTAGGCACTTCATACTATGCAGGTCTTGTTTATCAGCCTCTTAACAGCAAGTTCCAACTCTTTGGTTCAGAAACGGGTCTAGGCTCAACAGAGGTTTCTATTTCACCTGCTGATACTGAGCTTGGCGATCTTGATCTAGCGAGCCTTACAGCAACGACTGCGCTGAATGTTAAGTCATCTAGTGACGACACCTCTGCCAAGACAGCGATTACTCTGAACAGCGATCAGACGGGTACTCCTGCGGCTACTGAAGATGTGTCAATCGTAGTTGAGCGTGGTGACGAGACGAACGCTAGTCTTAGTTGGGATGAGGGCGATGATCGTTGGACTCTCGATCAAGGCACAGGCACTTCAAGCATCATCACGACAACGACAGCTTCTGAGGGCGCTCGCTACGCTTGTAATGAGCCTGTTTTCGCAGGAAATGCACTCAGTATTTCTGCCCCTAGTGCTGTGATCTCTAAGAACGCTTATTTCTTAGACAATGGCGCAACAGCAGGTACTGTGACTCTCTTTGAGAACGCAAGTGGTTCTGATGGTTATGTGATTGTCATCTTTAACGAGGGTACAAACACTCTGACTATCCAAGGCACTAATGGTGAGACAGTAGGTGGTGCTGCTAATCAGGGAGTCGCTTCGGGTGCAAGTCTTACTCTCATGGCTAAGGGTACTAATTGGTACGTCATGTAAGGTAATCTAGGCGAGGGTGCTTCCCTCGCGTTGTTATCTTTTTATGTTAGCCTCTCTCTTGAAAGAGACACAGTTCAAGAGAGAGGCTTTCTTATGTCATTTCGCTTCAGTTCTTTTAAAGTAGCCGCTGACGCTAACCCTTATACTCTTACAGTCAATGACGATCAGTATATTGCCCAAGATGGGCAGACAATCACGCTCCCTAGTGTGGGGTCTGTAAAGGGTCGAGTATTTCTGATTAAGCTAGGGGAAGCTTTCTCTAGTGGTGTAACGATCAACCCACAGGGGGGAGAGACGATAGAGGGAAATACGAGTTATAGTCTGAAGTCGGACTATGACTTTGTGGAGCTTGTCTCTAATGGGACTCTTTGGCTTGTGACGAAAGAGAGTACAAGCCGAGTGCCTGTTTCGACTAAGACAGCTAACTACACCTTAGCTCTCTCAGATGAGGGTGGTCTTATTGAAATGAACTCAGCGGGGGCGCTCACGCTTACTATCCCCACTAATGCGACATCAGCCTTTCCTGTGGGTACTCAGATTGTAGTTGTTAGAAAGGGAGCAGGGGCTGTGACTGTGGCAGGCGCAGGTGGAGTGACGCTTCAGAGTGTCTCATCAAACACAAAGGTAGCGAGCCAATATGGTGGAGCTACTCTCGTGAAGGTGGCTGAAAACACTTGGTATCTTTTTGGCGATCTCTCAGCCTAAGAGAGATGAACCATGATTAAGACCCTGCATGGCTTTATTTCTGCTATGGGCAAGGCGAGGATTATTCTTGATAACCTTGTCTTGCATTTCAGCACTTTCAATAATGACTCGTACAACAAGTCATCAGGAGCTTCTATTTCAGACCTTACAGATAATAATCTGAACGGGGTGATTACGGGAGCGCCTTCTTTCAACACTAATTACCTGACGTTCTCTAACGACAATATCCAAACCCCTAACTTAGCCACATATCTTACTGAAACACACTCAACAGAGGTATGGGTTTATCCTACAAATAATGGGGTTGTTTATCAGTACAACGCGCAACCCACACCTAACATCGCTTACCACCGTTCAGCGATAGAAATAGTGGCAGGAAATGTAGAATATGGCTTGTGGAATGGGACAGATATTTCTTCAACGGGTGCGACAGAAGCTATTTCTTTCAACGAATGGCATCAGCTAGTCTTAACTTATGACGGCACAACTTGTAGGGGTTATCTTGATGGACAACTAGCAGGGTCAGTTAATGTGAGTTGGGACTCGCCTGAAGATGATGTGCCGAATAATCTTTACATGAACTTTGGTTCTCAAGACGACACCGATCAAGGTGACGGTACTTATTTCGATGGGCGCATGGGGATAGTCAGAATATACTCTGTGGCGCTCACAGCGGGTCAAATAGCTCAGAACTACAATGCTCGGTCGGGGAACATTTCTAGTCTCGTGACAGACTCTCTTATTCTTTATTATGACGTAGCGAACACGTCATCTTATCCCGATGTAAACACGTCAATCTTCAATCTCGCACCTAGTACTTTGACGGGTGCTATGTCGAACCTGACCGACAACGACACTTATTTCTCTTTCAATGGGTCTAGCTCTCAGATTGCTATTTCAGACAATGCTGTGCTTGAGCCTACGAACGGGGATTTCTCAATAGAGATATGGGTGAGATTTGATGTACTTCAAAACGCAGTCTTAGTCGGCAAGTTCGACAATGGTGGGTTAGCCGCTGATGTTTCGTATGCGATTAGAAGCAACGCACTTGGTCAAGTAAGACTTGAGGTAGGTGACGGAACAGGAGCTACGAGCACAGGAGGGTATCAGGCTTCCACAGGGGTTTGGTATCAAGTCGTGGGTGTCATAGACAACGCCAATAACCTGTCTTATTTGTATATTAATGGAGAAGAAGATAACTCGGTAGCTATGACTTATGGGAGTATTCTGAACTCAGGAAATGGGCTCTATATAGGTAGTTATAACAATGGGGAATACGCTCAATATCTTGATGGCGATGTGGGTGTAGTCAGAATATACGACAAGGCTCTTTCTAGTGCAGAGGTGTTAGCGAACTATAACAACGACAAGGGTAGCTACTGAAATGCTTAAGACGATACATGGAGTTATTTCTAAGAGAAGGTTGGTGAACCTAGTCACCGATGTAAGAATCTTCAGCACTCACAATGGGGATGGGTCTACGACTCAGTATGAAGATCACCCTTTGACGACTAACCTTTTTGACAGGCTATTTGACCCTGCTAACTACTCAAACACGAGCCTTCATTGGTCGGGTACTCTTAACGCGACGGTTTCTTTGAACCACACCGTTTACACGACCCTTACAGGAGCAGGGGCGAATGTACCTAACAGCGGAGACTATTACTCTGTAGAGGTGACGTTCCTCTTTGTTCCTTTAGAGACGGGGCAGTACACATTTCAGATTGACTCTGATGATGGGTCTGATCTCCATGTCGATGGGAACTTTGTTGTTTCCTATTATGACGGACATGGGACAGGTGCAAACCCACAAACAGGAACTTACGACATGGTAAGTGGAAATGAATATACTCTTGTCGCTCGATACCAAGAATATTCAGGGGGGGAGGGTCTAGTCTTAAAGTGGAAGCGCCCTTCACAGGGGGCTTACTCCCTACAGACTGCTGAGGTATTTCAGCCTAGATGATAGGTTTCGAGCAGACCGAGAAGGAATGCAAAGACGCTTAGTGAGGCGAACCCTAGTTGTATATTTCGCACCTTCTTGTAAGGGATATTTAAGTACTCAGAATATATTAAAATATCCCCGCAAGGTCCCCAATAAAAAGAGTGAAGGATCAGATCGAAAACCCCGCCACTTAAAATAATGGCATAGTGAGAGTTCTGATGTGACAGGGGAAACAACATAAGGGCTACCCAATTCATAAATCTTGGGGCAAGCGCGATGATCGCTTTTTGTTTCGGGGAGGGGTTTTTTTTAGGCTGATAGACCCCGAATCTGCTTGAAATGTTGGTAATCTCAACCCCCACGCAGAAATACGATGCGATCACATGGGATATTTGATGGATATATGCCCACAAAAAGTAAGAGCATAGAACTGAAATCGCTAAGTGCATTTTTATTCGCTTTATGTCTCGTAGTTGTGAGGTCATCTTAAAGGAGCAATACAATGAAGAAGACGAGAAGAAAGGCGATCCCATTTCGGGGTCAACTCCAAAGTGTCATTACTCGAAAGATGGGCAAAAATGTCCGTCTTACAGACGTAGAGAAGAATGCTCTTCTCGCTAAGGGTATAAAGCCACCAAAAACAAGAAAGGTTCGCAGGAAAGAGCTTGACGGGCTTTTCTTGGTCTATTCGGCACTCATTTCACCCGATGAGTTTTTTCTTCAGGTCTTAAATAAAGAGACTCTGTATAAAAACTACAATGTTGGTCTTTTAAAGAAGTTTGAGGTAGCAACGAAATACCTTAGACTAAAGTTTGAAGACTCTATGGACGACCGCTTCCGCCAAGACGTTCGCATGGTCTCGAATCGAATCAAAGACTTTGAGGATTTCTTATCTGAGCTCGCGGGCAAGAAGAAGTCCATCGACCTCCGTATCAAGGATCTCAAGTCTTATGTGGCAAAGGCTGACTACAAGAAGAAGACAGTAGAGATGGTCGCAGACCTTCTTGGGGACTGTTTCAAGCTGATGGGCATTCCTGTTTCAAGCCGTCAGAAGAGAAATGCGGGGCTTTCTTTGCCTTATATTCAGTTCTCTCTCTCGTCCAAGCTAGACAGCGCGATGGACAAGGCTTCAAAGTCAGAGATTGAGACGTACACGCGCAGAAAGCGCACTCTCCAAGCTCAAGAGAAACAGCTCCACGAGGAGCTTAGAGGAGAAGGGTATGTAGTCCGTAAGACTAGAGACTTCTTCTCCTCAGAAGGCACTTCGGGAATGGTCTTTGCGACTGTCGCCTATAATCCAGGGATTGAGAAGCTCGGTAAGCCCCCTAAGAAGCCCTATCGAAATAGGGATATGAGTGATGCAGACTACGCGCTCGCAATCGAGGAGTATAAGGAGAGACTCGCTCAATACCGCCAAGATGCTGAGAAAGAGGTGGCTGCGGTATTCTCTCCTTATCTCAAGTCTGAGGACGGGACGGAGTTTAAGCGTTTCTCAAATATGACCGAGTTTCGAGAGGCTATGGTCAGCCAAAAGAAGAAAGAGGTCATCTTTTCTCAGCAGTTCCCCACTATTGAGACAATCAAAATCCCTGCGGGGACAAAGACTGTCCGTAAGAAGATTCGCGGGACTGATGAGTATGAAGAAGTAGAGGAGCAGCTTTACGACTACCTGTCTGCGGTGAGCTTCGGAGACGGGGAGAACAAACATCAGCTCCCTAGCTATAAGGATAAGCTTGATGAAGCATATGGCGAAGTAGAGACTGCTCAACTTAGTGATGGAGAGGGGGACTCTAAGTCAGCTCTTACTAGAGTAGTTAAGACTCGTAAGATGCTCGTGGGAGAACAAGAGCTTGACGTTATTGTAGAGGGTCGCTTCAAAGGCTTCCTTTTTGAAGATATGGTCAACTCTATGGGCAGACTCATCGAGGGGACATACCACTCGCACAACGCGAAAGGTGAGAAGGTCGAGATCGAGCTCATCGACAATGTATTCGTGGACAAGACTGCGAGAACGTCTCGCGGGAAAGCACTCGGAGACGTTAAGATCCGCCCAACAAGCGAGAAAGAGGTTTCTTTCCTCGATCTTGAAGATGAGGCGACTGCGGCAGGTTATAAGAAGGTTCTGAATAACCGCCTGAGGGAGCCCTACATCACTCTTTCACAGGATAAGACTCGCCTTATCCTCGGAATCCCATCAACAGAGGCTCATACTGTTGACCGCAATATCATAAAGAAGCTCGCCAAGGTCATGCCAGGTCTTGAGCAGAAGAAAGACCCCCGTCTTTCAAACGTGACGAATGGGAGAAACCCCTTCTACTATTTCGATGCGCCTACTTACGAGGCTATCAGAAATAGCTTGGGGTCAGTCGCTCTTTCTAAAAAGGCGATGGACTTCCTAGATCGCTACTACAAGGAGCTTCTCGCTAGAGATCGCGCCCTAGAGGACGAGAATGTTAAGCGTTTCAACGCCTCTGAGGTCGGCGGTTTTGTTGAGACATTTAAGGGTAAGCCTTTTAACTTCAACAATAAGCAGCGCGAGGGCATGGCTTGGATGGAAGCCAATAACTATTCAGGGATGATGGCGCTCGACACAGGAGTCGGTAAGACTCTTTTGGCGGGTGGTGCGATGATGCACTTCATCAACCACAAAGAAGGTGGCGGTGGGACTAAAAAGTTCCTCTTTGTCTCGCCTAAGCGTCTCCAAGGCAACTTCTCTCGTGAGATGAGCACTTTCTTAAAAGATAAGGGCGTGATTGAGAGTCGTGTCGAGGAAATGAACTACCTCAAGTTCGCTAGGATCGTGAGAACGATTGACACTCTCCCTGCGGTTATGAAGAAGCCAAAGGAGAAGAGAGATAAAGACCTCGCTCGAATCCCTCTAGATTTTTGGTCAGACCGTAGCAAGCTGAAGCCTGCATACAAAGACTCCACCTCTTATTTCAAAGCGGTTTATCAGATGTGCTTCTTTGACGAGGTGAACGAGGCACTCTCAGGCTCAAAGCGTAAAGCTATTACAGACCTGAAGCACCCACATAAGATTCTTCTTTCTGCGTCTCCTATGGAGAAAGACCCTCTAGACCTCTATCGCTTTGTGGCGATTGCTAAGGGCGACAACTACACTCGCGAGAAAGAGCGAGCTTTTGCGGAGCGCTTTGGAAATGTGATCGGTGGTCGATTCGTTGGTCTTAAGAACGACCCTGAAGTAAGGCTAGAGTTTAATACTTGGGTCAAGGCTAATGCGTATTTCGCAGACAAGCAGGAAGTAGACCTTTCCGAAATTAATATGCCTGAGCTCCTTCGACCTACAGAAGAAATCGTCTCTGTGAAGATGGATCCTGCTGTCGCGAAAGAGTACAAGAAGGTCGCCAAGCAGGTTCAGCGTGAGCTGAAGGCGATGGTTAAGAAATATCGCGATGTCCTGCTCTTGGGTGAGGATGCTCGCCCAAGTTCTTTCCAAACAGGAAATAAGGCGATTAAAGACTTCGCCACAGGGGGAATGAAAAAGCTGAAGGACTTGCTCACTCTATCTACTGACCCTGCATCGTACAAGGTTGGTGGTGCAACCCCCTTCAAGGACATCCCGAATCCTAAGCTGCAAGAAGCAGACAAGATTCTTAAAGATAGAGCAGGGAAGAGGGTTTGCTATTTCAGCTTCAAAGAGAGCTTTGTGAGTGAGAACGCTAGGGCTATGAGTGCTTCGGGCGTGGGTGGGGTACACGCAGCTCTGCGAGCAAACGCTATTGAGTTCTACCGAGCAGGAAAGAAGATCGGTAGCGTAAACAAAAAGACGGGCAAGTCAGAGGTTTCTAAGCTTGACCGTCTCATGCGTACCGCTTCCTCAATACAGCTCGATTACAGCTTCATCAAAGACCCTGTTTATGCAGATAAGGTTAGGGACTTTAAGGAGCTTACAGAGATAAATCTTGAGACGTACAAGGATAATCTTGAGCTAGAAGAGCTCGCTGAGATTCAGACTAGCTTCTCCATCTTTGTCAAAGCGATCCAAGACCGTAATCTTGACAAGGTGAAGTCAAGCTTCAAAGCTCTCGATAAGACTTATTTCAAGACTTTTGACTTTATTGCAGAACAATGGGCGATAGATGTTGTTAAGGGGGTCATCCGAGACAACCCCAACATCAAAACTCTTACTTGCTCTGACAAATACGCAAAGGGGTTCAACTTTCAGTTCATTGATACAGTTGTTCACCTTGATCGTGGAGCTAACTTGACTCTGAGAATGTCAAGCAGAGGACTGCTCGTGCCTACCGCACAGGTCAAGACAAGCAGGTCGAAGTCTTGTTCCTTGATTCTCTAGTCGATGGGGGGAAGCACTCCCTCTCAGACATCGAGTCTGACGACAAGGGAAATGTTGTTAAAGCGCCTAAGAAGGATGACGAGAACATTTCTCTTGATGAGCTTCAAGCCTTGGTTCAGAAAGTCGATCAGAAGTTCTTTACTGACATCATTCGACAGGGACAGGAAACCAACTTGATCGACACTTATGAGTCAGTCAAGAGAACGACAGGTAAGCTTGTCAGCACAAACAAGAACCTTCTCGCTCAGATTCTTAACCCAACTGCTGAGAATATCGCTAAGATGGCGGAGCGGATTTCAGATGAGGAGAATAACCCCATCAAAGCGGCACAGCTTAATCCTGAGCGCTTTGCGACCAATCCTTCTCTCATGGGAGCTTTAAGAAATAGTGCTGCGATGTCGGGTCAGTCAGTTGATGCTCTGAAAGACATTTTAGACATTTCAGGGGCGACTGCTCTTGGAGCACACCACTTCGGGAGCGACTCTGCTATTGTGGTGGACGGAGAGGCTGTGATCTCAGAGGGTAAGTTCGCGAAGATGTCCGTCTCTATCGAGAGCGATGAGAACGGAGAGCGCGTCTTACACAATGATTACATACAAGCTACTTCCTGCGCTCCAAAGGGGACTGTTTCAAAGATTGTCTTTGGGCAGGTTGCCAAGGCTCTCGCTGACGGAGTTTCTTCTAAGATTACGACTGACGTATCAAGCTCAGACATTACGCCACTACGTCTTGGGTTTTCTGCGAAGGTCACTCTTCCCTTCTTACAGGTCGCAGATGAAATGCTCACTCCTGATGAGTCTTACATCAAAGATTGGCTCAACCGCCACGACCTTATTACCGAGAAGGGCGCGGTTGAAATTTGCTCTCTGTTTGCTTGCACGAATAGAAACAAGCTTGTCGGTCAGAATTGGTGGCGTGAGAACGCTTCTTCCGTGGCTCTCCCAAGCAAGGCTACTCTGAATCTTGGAGACAAGTCCATTTCAATGCGTCTCATCAACGCATACTTCAAGCTCAAGAGCGCACAAACGGGACTTTCCCTCGCAGAGTTCTTCTCTACTGTGGAAATGCCTTTCGACATTGACGACCCCGCTTGTTGGCTGAAGCAGTTGTCATCTGAGAGTTCAGAGGACATGGTTCAGTACATCAACTCTTATCGGAAAGAGTTTAAGGTCGCTTACTATGCTCTGCCTGAGATTCAAGAGATGACTCCTGAGTCCATCGTGACGAAGCTCAAGCTTCGTAAAGGGCGCTACTCTGATATTGTCGATGATCAAGAGTACGAGGCTGAAATCGACCCTAACAAGCAGGCTAAAGACCCGCTTCTCGATGAAGCATGGCTTTCAATCTCTGATAAGATTGAAAAGGTCACTATCTTAGCCGAAGATGCCTTTGAAGAGGGGGATGCCCTTAAAGCAGAGGAAATCAAGGGCGAGGAGCTCGATGAAGCTCTCACCACCGATGAAATTGTAGATGAAACTGACGTGGACTCTCAAGAGCCACAAGATCAAGAGGAGAGCCAAGCATGAAGTACACGACTCCCACTAACGTAAATGAGTGGATTTCATATATCCTTGAGGAAATCCCGAATACTGACCTCATCCACCAAGCGCGGATTGCAGGGGGGAGTCGATTTATCGACACCCTTAAGTCTGAGGGCTTCGATGCCGAAGCTATCCTCGGCATCCATAGAGCCTTCGCTCTCCGCTTTGTTCGTGAGAATATGCGTATTCCCTCTCAGATGGAAAACTGCCACGTTGATTACAACGCGCTCGTTCTCTATCAAGATGAGGAGAATATCCCTAAAGAAGACTGAGGTCAGCTAAAACACCCTTGAAATAGGGTGTGGGTCTTCTTCTTAAAGCCCCCTTGAAATAGGGGGCTTTTTTTTGCGTAAAAAAACCCGTCAGCTTAAAGAAGGTAAGCTGAAATAGGTGGCGCAAGAAGAAAACCTAAGTGGTTGTTTTTGCTTGTTTTTTTGTCTTATGTACTAATGGATATACTAAGAGTGCCTGTAGGGAGTGTAATGAGAGTAATGGGTGAAATAATGGTTTTTTTGGTGGTTATCGGGGGTTCCTAAGATGCTTTCTACTTCCCTATTTGGGCTCTTACTCGTGGCTCAAATAGGGGGGTTCAGCCCTCCGTAGAGTTAAAGTCCACCTCTATCTGTGACAGACCCCTCAAAAATGAGTAAAAGGGGTCTCACAAGAAGCTTCGCTAAGGCTGGAGAATGTATCAAAGATCTTCGGAAAAGCTCTACTCTTAGAGTCAGCTCGCAGGGTACTTACCTTTAGGGTAGTTGCCGAGCCCCTGTACTGATTTCGACCCGTTGGTACGCAGTTCAACCAAAAGACTTACGTCTTATTAGGGTTCCTGACCTACTCGCCTTCTCAAGCTCTGTAGGGTTACTTCCTTTTAGTCGGGATAAGAATCCTCTGTTGCTCTAGTCGGAAGGGAGAGCCCACAACATCACCTATGTAGTGATGAGGTCGGGTAGGGTTCTACTTGATCCATAGACCCCCGTCAAGAGCTTCTGAGAAAAAAAACCCCTCTTTCCCTCACGCCCCCTAAGGGGTCAAATGGGAGCTTTTAGCTTTCAACTCATACTCCCAATAGGGTTGGGTCAGAAAGTTCTTAAAATGACCCTTGTAGGCTCTTAGGGGAGTCTCTCTCCCTATAGGTTCTTCTTCTCTCTCTCCCTATAGGTTCTTCTTCTCTCTCTCTCTATAGGTTCTTTTCTCTCTTAGTTCTTCTTC
>Ga0181593_10000420_pt1 | contig 36670 bp, 37 predicted proteins | sample 071ome_19_FD_133756 | JGI IMG/M metagenome (GOLD analysis project Ga0181593, IMG submission 133756) | Coastal salt marsh microbial communities from the Groves Creek Marsh, Skidaway Island, Georgia - 071413AT metaG (megahit assembly) | ecosystem: Environmental > Aquatic > Marine > Intertidal...
CGACGGTAAAAAAAGCGGTGCTTTTATCGCCGGCGAAGACAGCTAGTTTTTAATTCACTAACGGAAAGAGAGAAATCTTAATGAAAAAAGTTCTTGTGCTCGGCAAAATTCACAATGCCGGGCTGCAAATTTTGCGTGATGCACCAGATGTTGAATTTACGGAATTAGCGGAGCACGTGCCGGAAATTTTCGACCATCTTCCGGAAACGGATGCCATCATCGTACGCATGACGAAAATCAACCAAGAGGTTGTCGATGCCGCGCCGAACCTTAAAATTGTGGCGCGTCATGGCGTCGGATATGAAGCGGTCGATGTTGATGCATTGACGGCGCGAAAAATACCCCTGGCTTTGGTTGGTAACGTGAACGCAACAGCTGTTGCTGAGCATACGCTTGCAATGATGTTGGCGATGGCGAAAAAACTCGTCGCCTATGACAATGCGACCCGGGATGGAAATTTCAAAATCCGCGATTCGTTTTCGCAAACGGAACTCTTAAATAAGAAAGTTCTCGTTGCCGGTTTTGGACGTATTGGTCGAGAGGTTGCACAGCGGTGTGCGGCATTCGGTATGACGGTGCTTATTTCAGATCCGTTTGTGTCGGCGGAAGATGTGAAGAAAGCTGGTTACGAGCCGGTTGAAGACTTTCACAAGGCTTTGCCGGATGCGGATTATGTTTCCATCCACGTACCGAAGACACCGGAAACGGAAAACTTGATCACGGCAAAAGAAATTTCAACCATGAAGGATGGCGCGTTTATTGTGAACGTCTCGCGAGGCGGCATGGTCAACGAAAGTGATTTATGTGAAGCCCTGTCGTCAGGCAAATTGGCTGCGGCGGCGTTGGATGTGTTTGATCCTGAGCCGCCGGAGGCGAATAACCCTCTGTTTAAGCTCGATAATATTGTCATTTCTCCGCACTGCGGTGCGTTTACCGTCGAGTGTGGCCAGCGTATGGCGGAAGTTTGTGCGCGGAATGTCTTAGCCGTATTCGACGGCAAGCTCGACCCCAGTTTGGTCGTGAACAAAGACATTCTTTAAGAAAAATTATAACACACAAAAAAAAGGCCGCGATCAGATCGCGGCCTTTTGCTTTTTTTAGCGGTAACAGCTTTAAGCCGTTTGCTGTGGCCGCATATCTTTAGGATCGATATCGGCAACCGTGACCGGTTTTTTCATGGCATCGCGCCGGAATGGCTCGCCGAGTTCTTGATTTAACAAGACTTCCAGGAAGGTTGTTTTCTTATCCTTCATTTGCGCATCGATCGCTTTAGCCAGTTGCTCGGTCAACTCTTCCATGGTGCTGACCTGTACGCCATTCACTCCGCAGGCCTTGGCGATGTCGGCATATTTGACATCGAGATCGAGCTCGGTACCGACGAAGTTATCGTCAAACCAGAGTGTCGTGTTGCGTTTTTCCGCACCCCATTGGTAGTTGCGGAAAATGACCATTGTAATCGGCGGCCACGGATCGCGGCCACAGGCGGTCATTTCATTCATGGAAATACCAAATGCGCCATCACCGGCAAATCCGACGACGGGTGTATCGGGACATGCAATTTTCGCACCCAGAATAGCCGGAAAGCCGTAGCCACATGGCCCGAACAAGCCCGGTGCGAGGTATTTGCGGCCCTCTTCGAAGGTCGGATAGGCATTGCCGATCGCGCAGTTATTGCCGATATCGGATGAAATAATCGCTTCCTGCGGCAGGGCGGCTTGAATCGCCCGCCAGGCCATGCGCGCCGACATTTTTTCGGGCTCGCGTTTGCGGCAGCGTTCATTCCATGTCGTGCCTGGATCGTCGTCTTCATGATCCATTGAAGAAAGTTGCTGTTGCCAGGCCGAACGGGTTTGATGGATTAAGGCCTCGCGGTCTTCGCGCGATTTCTTATCGGCTGTAGGCGCGACACTTTTGGCTAACTGCTCGGCAACCAACCGAGCATCACCCTGGATTGCAACGGTGACTTTTTTCGTGAGGCCAATCCGGTCTGCGTTCATATCAACCTGAATGACTTTGGCGTCTTTCGGCCAATAATCAATTCCATAGCCGGGCAATGTCGAAAACGGGTTCAGGCGTGTTCCTAACGCCAATACGACGTCGGCCTTGGAAATGAGCTCCATAGCCGCTTTTGATCCATTATAGCCAAGCGGGCCGACGGACAGCGGGTGGCTGCCGGGGAAGGCGTCGTTGTGCTGATAACCACAACATACCGGTGCGCTCAGTTTCTCAGCTAAGGCGGCCGAAGCGGGAATGCCGCCGCTTAAGACAACGCCCGCGCCGTTCAAAATTACGGGAAACTTAGCTTCCGACAGTATTTTGGCAGCTTCCTTAATAGAAGCGCTGCCGCCGGCGGATGGTTCGATTTTAATCGTTTCGGGCAACTCAATATCAATGACCTGCGTCCAAAAATCACGCGGTACGTTGATTTGTGCCGGTGCGCTGCCGCGCCATGCTTGTTCAATTACCCGATTGAGCACTTCGGCGACGCGTGACGGATCCAGAACCTCTTCTTGATAACAAACCATGTCTTCAAACACGGCCATTTGCGGAATTTCCTGGAAACCGCCTTGGCCCATTGTTTTATTCGCGGCTTGCGGTGTGACGAGGAGAAGCGGGGTGTGATTCCAATACGCAGTTTTGACCGGTGTCACAAAGTTCGTAATGCCCGGGCCGTTTTGCGCAATCATCATGCTCATTTTGCCGCTGGAGCGCGTAAAGCCGTCGGACATCATTCCGGCATTGCACTCATGCGCGCAGTCCCAAAACGTAATACCTGCTTTCGGAAACCAATCGGAAACCGGCATCATCGCCGACCCGATAATGCCGAAAGCATGCTCGATACCATGCCTTTGCAGTACTTTTACAAATGCTTCTTCCGTCGTCATTTTCATGGTGTCTTTTCCTCGTTATCCAGAATTTTAAATAGGGGACTGTATGGTATGGAACGTCGATCGTTATCAACTCATCGCTGCTTTTTGCAAATGCCCATATCCTAATTCCTGACTAATGTCGCTGGCCGTCTTTATCACATGGGGCGCCATTGCAATTAGCTCTTTTTCCATAAGCCGTGTTTGCGGTCCTCGAACCACAACAGTGGCAACAATGTTTGCATCGGAGTCAAACACCGGCGCTGATATAGCGGAGCCGCCCGGCGTTACATCGCCAATGCTGTAAGCAAAGCCCTGGTTACGGACTTTTTCAAGTTTCGCAAGATATGATTTTCGATCCGAACCCGATCCCGGAACGACCGGGTGCAAGTTTGTCGCCTTGATAATGCGTTCCCGCTCGGACTCCGGCAAGTAGGCCATAAGAACTTGGCCCGATGCGCCGGCGTAAATCGGCACGGCGCTCCCAATGGCCGGGACAACGCAGAGTTCATGGGAGGCGGCAATTGCTTCAATTGTGACCCGTTCGGTGCCGCGCGGACAAACCAGACAAACAGATTCCTGAACTTGGCGTAAAAGCGGCTCCAAATGCGGCCGGCTGATATGCCGGAGATCGCTTCGCCAAGAACTGTATAACCTCGAGATATTGGCTCCAGGCATATACCGTCGCGTAATCGCGTCCTGTTGGACAAGTTTGGCCGAGGCCAATGTGGACAGAAGCCGCAGCGACGTTGCCTTGTCGAGGCCGATGGTCCGGCTAATTTCAGAAAGCCCCATCGGCCGGTCGCTTTGAACAACCAGGAATAAAATAGCGATTGCGCGCTCGACAGAACGGACCGGCTTCATCCGATCACTTCCTCCAACTGGATCCCCTCAGGGGGATAAAAAAACCTTTGTTTATGTGGGCAGGTGGATTTTGTTTTCTGCCTTGGAAATTTGCGGTCACTATAAACAATGGCTCGGGGGGCCGCAACGGCCATAGAGGCAAAAAAACCCTTAATTCTTCGGGTTTTTAGGGCAATTTTGGCTTTAAATATTATGCGGGAACGGCCGCGCCCGGTGAAGAGGGCGTATCGTGGGCATCAGCCCGGCGCATTTGTTCAAAATAATTTCGGTTCCAGATTTCAAAAGCCTGGGCGTGGCAGGCAACGGCCTCATCATCGAAATTCGTCTTCGGCGACGGCTTAAGATCAAAATGTCTGTATGTGTCCTCACCGCGAATCAACGTAGCCGGCATGGGGCCGGGGCCATAATGACGGACATGTGTCGGTATGTAATTTAAAGCGATTCCGATACGGCGGATGTCTGAATTGTTCGCACCCGATTGATGGGCACAGCAGGTGTGGTGAAAAGAAAACTGGCCAGCTTTTAAAACAACCGTTTCGCGTGCGCTCATATCGATTTTATCGACGATGGCTTGGCCGCTTGCCGTGAGACTATGTTCCACCATGTTGGCTTTATGATCGAGGAAGCCGCGAATATGACTGCCTTTCAACAACTCCAGCGGCCCACTTTCTAAGGGAACATCAGAAATCGCTACCCAGGCGTAAACGGCATCATAGGGCCTGAGGCCGATATAGGGCGCATCCTGATGCCATGCGGCATTTTCGGGTGAGTGGGGCTCTTTGATAAAAAACCGGCTTGAAAATAAGAGAATGTCGGGACCGATCAGGTCCTCAACCAGATCGACAATGGATGGCAAACGAACCAACGTGTCGGCCCATGGACACAACAAATGAGGATTAGCGCGATACTTACCTTTGAAGCCCATCGCTGAACCGCCGATTTGCTTTTCATAGGCATCGATATGATCGCGGTATTTCGCTGCCTGCGCCGAAGAAAAAGCTTCAAAGGGATGGAGAAATCCATCGGCGCGGTAACGAGTGATCTGTTGTTCTGTCAAATGTTTAGGCATTATGCTTAGTTTTAGCTAATTCAACCAGTCGACGGAATGAGAATGCCTAAAAAGAAACTAAAAATGAAGCCGGAAGATTTACGGAGCCATCGATGGTTCGGCGCGACCGACCTGCGTTCCTTTGCGCACCGGGCGCGTTTGAAGCAAATCGGCCATGATCGCGACGATTTTATCGGTAAACCGGTGATCGGGATTATCAATACTTGGAGCGACATCAACCCTTGTCATACCCACCTCCGCCAGCGGGCGGAAGAAGTTAAAAAAGGCGTTCTTCAGGCTGGCGGGTTTCCAATCGAACTGCCGGCGATTTCATTATCTGAGCCTTTCGTTAAACCAACGACGATGCTCTACCGAAATTTTTTGGCGATGGAGACGGAAGAATTATTGCGCTCGCACCCGGTTGACGGCGCTGTTTTGCTTGGTGGATGCGATAAAACAACGCCTGGGCTTGTGATGGGCGCGTTAAGCATGAATTTGCCAGCCATCTTTGTGCCAGCGGGCCCCATGCTCGGCGGTCAATGGCGTGGTGAAGCCCTGGGTATGGGGACCAGTACCTGGAAATATTGGGCCGAACTTCGTGCCGGCAATATCACGGAAAAAGATTGGGAGGATATCGAAAGCGGTATTGCACGCTCGTACGGCCATTGTCAGGTCATGGGGACAGCATCGACAATGACGGCGGTGACGGAAACAATCGGCCTGACGTTAACGGGCGCTTCTTCTATCCCGGCGCCGGATTCAAGTCATAAACGCATGGCTACGGAATCCGGCCGGCGTATCGTCGATATGGTTTGGGAAGACCTCAAGCCAAGCGACATCTTGACGCAGGATTCATTCGATAACGGTATTGCCGTTCACATGGCGCTTGGCGGTTCGACAAACGCTATCATACATATCATTGCGATGGCCCGGCGTGCCGGCTTGCAGATGTCCCTAAAGCGTTTCGATGAAATTTCGCGCACGACACCGGTCATTGCGAATATCAAGCCGTCGGGTGAGTTTCTCATGGAAGAGTTCCACGCGGCAGGCGGCCTACCCGCCGTGTTAAGTGAAATAAAAAGCCTATTGAAACTTTCGTGCAAAACTGTCAGCGGCCAAACGTTAGGCGAAGATATCAAGACTGCAAAAGTTCACCGGTCCGATGTGATTCACCCTTTAAGCGATCCGATTTATGCCGAAGGGGCGACGGCGGTGCTTTACGGCAATCTGGCGCCGGATGGTTGTGTGATGAAGCCCGCTGCCGCCGATCAAAAATACCTGAAACACAGAGGCCCGGCGCTTGTGTTTCGTGACTATAACCACATGGCGGCTGAAATTGATCGCGACGATCTTGAAGTTACGGAAGACTCGGTTTTGGTCCTGCAAAAAGCCGGTCCGCAAGGCGGTCCGGGCATGCCGGAATGGGGCATGATGCCAATTCCGAAGAAATTACTGAAGCAAGGCGTGCGCGACATGCTGCGGATCTCGGACTCGCGCATGAGCGGTACCAGTTACGGTGCTTGTATTCTGCATGTTGCACCGGAGTCACACATCGGCGGACCACTGGCGTTTGTCGAGACAGGCGATTTTATTGAGGTCGATGTTGATCAGCGCCGCATTCACCTCGATATATCCGATAAAGAACTAGAAGCGCGCCGGGCGAAATGGAAAAAACCAGCCCCTGTTTATGAGCGTGGTTACACCAAGATGTTCTTGGATCATATCGGCCAAGCGGATCAGGGGTGTGATTTTGATTATCTCGAAGCGGGTGCGCCGACACCGGAACCTGAAATTCACTGATTGGCGTTACGCGACCTTAGCCTGTGTCGGAATGACGCCGGGGGGCAGGGGTGCCTCATCAGTTAAGCTCGGTACCGGTCGAAGCTCGTGTTGAATGCCACCGTTTTCAGCTCTCAGCACAATGTTGCCGAGAAAATTTTCATCATCTTGTTCTGGGAAATCAACCCGGAAATGGCCGCCCCGGCTTTCTTCCCTATGCAATGCGGCGGTGCCGAGCATCCGTGCGACTTGAATCAGTTTTTGGGTTTCATAAATTTTGCGGAGATTGTCACATCGTTCACGAACGGTATCTCCGCTAACGCCGATTTCATCAAATGATTTTTCTAATTCGTCAAGTCGGTCCAGTCCTTGCTGAAGCCTGTCCGCACTTCGGACTTGGCCGATATTTTTAACGATCTCTGTTTGGATTTCGCGTCTCCAATCGTCAACCGTAAGCGAGGTTTCTTTTCGGTGATAGCGTTCGGCAAAGTCTTCCATGATAGATTGCCATCCGCCACTGTTCGGGTCAGGCTGGTCTGTTTCGCGGCTTTCGCATGCCGCGGTAATACCCGAGCGAAATCCGAAGACGTAACTATCGATCAGCGCGGCACCGCCGAGCCGGTTGGCGCCATGAATGCCGCCAGCGGCTTCACCGCCCGCATATAGTCCCGGTACAGATGTGCGGCCCCATTCATCAATGCGTACACCGCCGAGATAGGTGTGCGGGCCACTGGTTACTTCCAGGAATCCGTTTTCCATATCCACGCCGCTTTTTTTGAACATGGCGATAATATCGCCGGAGGCTCCATGGTTTGCTTCTTCAAAGACATGGCGAATGTCGACACAGACGGCATTGTTTTCGGTTCCACGGCCCTCGAAAAGTTCCATGGCAACGGCCCGGTTCAAAAGGGAACGTGTTGAGCGTTCCATTTTGTCGGGATCGTACTTGGCCATGAACCGCTCGCCGTCTTTGTTGATTAAATATCCGCCCTCATTGAGAAAGCCGCTGGCGTGGGGTGGATACCCGGCAAGTTTTGGTGGGGCTGCCGTAATCATCTGATAGTCGATGAATTCCATGTCGATCAGTTCAGCACCGGCTTGCAGTGCCATGGCGTAGCCGTCGCCGGTGATCGTCGGCGGAGAATCGTTGAGTTCATGAATTTGCGGCGCACCGCCCGTCGTTAGAACCGTTGAGCGGGCGTGAATAACGATGGGAACCCCTTCGCGATATCGAAAGCCCCACGCGCCAACAACGCGATCGCCATCCTTCAGCAGATCGACAAGCATCACATGCTGAAGTGGATCGACACCATCACCTTTGGTTTTTTTGGAAAGCGCCGCCATGAGGGGCTTTCCCATCAAGCGGCCACAATGGACGAGACGGGCAAACCGATGGGGATAGGCGCCTTGCTTTTGATCGTAGCGGCCATCTTCGGTTCTGGCTAAACCGAGGCCCCAGGCATCAAGTTCTAATGTCCGGTCCGTGGCTTCCTCGCACATGATTTTTGCGAGCCTTGGGTTGTTAAGCCCATAGCCACCCTTGAGGGTGTCTTCGAAAAAAATTTCAGGGTTATCGTCCGGGTTCGAATGGCCGATCGCAATAGAATGACCACCGCGGGCCATAGATGAACTGCCAGAAGCATATGTCCCTTTCGTAATTACGGAAGGCACGATGCCGCAACGTATCGCACCTTCCGCCGATATCATACCGGCAACACCGGCGCCGATGATCAAGACATCGGTTTCAATCTTTTCAATTTCTGCAAGGTTTTCCATAAATTCATACAAACCCTGAAAGGATGAATCTGTCAATTTAAGTTCGCCATTTTAGGTGATCTTAAAATTTGAGTGTCGAAACCGTTTCGAGTAAAGTGTAATGCAATGACGGTTCACTTAATGAACCGATAGCCTTTTTTGAAATAAACCACTCTAAAGGAGAAAATACCCGTGGCAAAACGAGCGAAAAAGACGACGAGAAAAAGAAAAACAGCGGTGAAAAAGTCGAAGAGAAAAGTTGCTAAAAAAACGGCAAAGCGTTCCGTAAAAAGAAAACCGGCTAAGAAGAAAACGGCCCGTAAACCGGCAAAAAGAAAAACAGCAAAAAAGACTGCTAAGAAAAAACCGGCAAAGCGGAAAGCCGCGAAGAAAAAATCGTCCCGTAAGACGAAAACCGAAGGTGCAGTTAAAGCCGGCCGCGGTAAATATTATTTCCCCTTCGCCAAGCTTAAGAAAGTTCCGGCGGGGACAGGTTATTCCACGTCTCACGGCGGTGTTGTCGAGGGTGAGCGGATGCTCATCGGCTACATTCGCAAGCCCCGTGGAACTGGCTCGCGGATGCACTCGCACCCCAACGAGCAGTTCAACTTCGTGGTTCAGGGCACCCTCCGGTGTGTGATTAACGGGAAAAAATCGCTGGCTCCGGCTGGCACGTTGATATACGTCCCGGCAAATGCGCCTCATACGATGGTTTCAACCAGCAAAGAGGATGTCATATTTATTGCCATGAAGGATTTATCCCACGGAATCATCGGTAAAGCCATCGACGGCACCATGAGCGGGCCCCATTTCGAGAAGGGATTCGGCCCGAAAAAGTAGGAAAAATGCGCTTTCCCCGGGAAATTGAGGGCAAATATGAGTTGCCAACCCGGGGAGGGGGCGGATACAACAAAGGTAAGTTTTTCCAGGGATTTAGCCCTGGGGCGAAATTTGAATAATGAGCTTAAGAGAAAACGGGAGGTTTACATGCGTACTCTAAGCAAAGTTACCCTTATGTCTGCATTTGCTGGCATTTTGTCGTTGGGACTCGTTGGTCCGGCGGCTGCGAAATTTCCAAGCAAACCGATTGATTTCATTTGCGCCACATCGCCGGGTTCCGGTGCTGCGGTTTGGTGTCACTTGGTTGCGGATCATCTTCGCAAAGATTTGAAAAACCCAGTTAAGGTTCAGTTCAAGAGCGGTGGCTCCAACCATGAGCCTGTTGTTTATGTTGCGAATAAACCGAACGACGGCCATACACTGTTGCACATCAGTGCGAGCTTTACGGGTTATTTCAACCTGCCGCATTTTAAGTACAGCGAAAAAGACTTTGATATCCTCGCGGTCATGGAACAGCATCTCTATGCTATTGCCGTGCATGCTGACAGCCCTTGGAAAACGTACAAGGACTGGATTAAAGCGGCAAAAAAAGCGCCGTTTAAATATGCTATGGGCAGTAACAAAATCGGTTCTGTCCACCATCGTCACCAAGAACTCATTCACAAGACTGCCGGCATCAAAGTTCGGTTTGTGCCGTACAAAGGTACGGGTGACGTCGTGAAGGACGTTATTGGTAAGCACCTCATCATCGGTTTTGCTCAGCCCGGCAAGTGGAATTCTCATATTAAAGCCGGCAAAGCCCGGGCGTTACTGCTTCTCAATGAGAAGCGCCTGGATGACCCGCTTTGGAAAGACGTTCCAGTGCCGTCTGATCTTGGAATCAACTACAAGATCCCGCACCAATTCCAAGGCTTCATGGTCCGGAAAGGTACGCCGAAAGAGGCCATGAAAACGTTGAAGGGCTCTTTGAGCAAGCTTCGAGGAACAGAAGCTTATAAAAAATATTTGAGCAAACAGCCGCACGTGATTCCGGGCTATAACGACAATACTAAGGAGCTCAATAAAGAGTTCGGCGCCGGTAAAAAAGCGACCCGGAAACTGATGATCAAGTTGGGCATCCTGAAAGCGGGAAGCTAATCACGATCGTTTCTATTTCTTGAACGCTAAAATGATGCGTCAAGAGATGACCAAAGATTGAACCACCCGGTAGGCCGTAGTATTCTCTGCGAACCAACCGGGTGGTTTCTTTATCACTCATATGTTCAAGATAAAGTCTTTGTTTGTTTAACCAGCAATCGGGTTTGTCATGACTCTTCAAAAAGGAACGGCTGATTTTGTATCAGTGTTACTGATCACCATTGGGCTTGGATATTTGTTTTATTATACAAGCACTTTTCCGCCTTCAATGTTGCCGGGTTATCCGGGCGATGCTTTTTTCCCCCGTATTGTTTTGGGCTTTTCGCTGTTTTTTTGCGCATCCATTATTTTTCGCCGGGGTAAAGAATTATTCTTTGGCGGCTCTGTGGCTTCCGGTGAAGGTGAAACAGTAACAATCGACCTTGTTCAATTTACGTATATCATTGCTTTAGTCCTGGCCTTTATATTTTTGTTGCCCGTGCTTGGATTTGAGGCCTGCACATTTCTTTTCATGTTTATTTTATTGATCACCCGGTGGTTTGATAAACTCAAGACACGGATCATTAAGGTCGGCTTGTTGTCGCTGGTTGTTTCGCTGTTTTTCTACTTCTCATTTGTCATTTTATTGAATGTCGCATTTCCGGTGAAGATTCTCACAAATCACATCGAATTTTTTTAAGGCGATGAAAGGTTTCTGATGGAAGGTTTTTTCTCTCACATTGGACCGGCGGCAGGATTGGTATTCGGTCCGGTATCATTAGTCGCCTTATTCGGCGGTGTTATTCTAGGCATCATTCTTGGCGCATTGCCGGGTTTCGGCAGTTCGCAATCGTTGGCCTTATTATTCCCAATAACCTTTGTCATGTCGGCGCCGGACGCAATTTTGTTTTGTGTCGCGGTGTATTCTGCCGCTGAATACGGTGGCTCTATCCCGGCAATTCTTATTCGAACGCCAGGTACACCCGCAGGGGCTGTGACCGTCTTGGACGGCTACACGATGACCCAACAGGGCAAAGCGTTAAAGGCGCTGAAAGTGTCGTTGTTTTCCGGTGTCATCGGTGGTTTATCCAGTACACTCATTTTTATCGTTTCCGGTGTTGCACTGGCGAATATCGCCTTGAAATTCGGCCCCGGCGAAATGTTTGCCTTGGGCGTGTTCGGGATCTCGATCATCGGTTCTTTTTTCGGCAAGGACCCGGCAAAAGGGTTTTTGGCCGCCGGTATCGGCCTCTTTTTAGCAACTATTGGCAGCTCAGGCTTCGGCGGGATGCGGTTTACCTTTGACCTTGGACCGCTCATGGACGGACTTCCGTTGGTCGTTATCGTCATTGGGCTCTTGGCGGGTCCGGAAGCCTTCCGGCTCCTCATTGATCATCGTAAAACAATTGAAAAAGGCCAAGTTGCCGATCTAACGGCAGAAAAGGAAAACAACAGAATTACCGGTGAAGAAGTGAAACTTCTGATCCCGACATGGATTCGTAACAGCCTGATCGGTACCGCCATTGGCGCCATCCCAGGTGCGGGGGCATCGGTTGGTTCACTCATTGCCTATAACGAAGAAAAACGCTGGTCAAAGCGCCGTCATCTTATGGGTACGGGGATTGTCGAAGGTGTTGCAGCCCCCGAATCGGCAAACAATGCCGTTGTTGCCGGAACGTTGGTGCCGTCGTTATCGTTGGGTATCCCCGGTTCAGGTACGGCAGCTATTCTCATCGGTGTTTTGGTAACAAAAGGCATCGTGCCGGGACCGTTGCTCTTTAAAGAAAGCACGTCGCTGGTTCTGGCCATCTTTATCGGATTAATTGTTTGTAACTTTATGCTTCTGTTTGTCGGTCTCGTCGGCATGCGTGTCTGGGGTCCGATTGCCAAAGTGCCGCGGCGTATCCTCGGTCCCTTCGTCATGATTATGATTTTGATCGGCACCTATGCTTATTCGAATTACTGGGCACATGTTGTCATGGTGCTGATTATGTCCGCGATGGCGTACTACTTTGAAAAGATCGATATCCCGACGGTGCCAATCGTGCTGGCCTTCGTTATGGGACCGATTGTCGAGGGCAACTTCAATAAAGCGCTCACAATTCATCAGGGCGATTTAATGGCTGTCATGACCCGTCCCATAGCGGTGGTGATTATGGCCATGGCGATTGCAACGGCCGCTTATGGCTTCTGGCGGGCTTATCAGTCGAAGAGAGAGGACGCCGCTACGGGCGCGACACTCAAAGAGTAATCTCTATTAATTAGCTGCCGGAATAATACGGATTATTGCCGGAGGCGTGATCCGTCGAATCCAAGACAGTCGTAATGCCCGGCACAGAGGCTAGAATTTCTTTTTCGACGCCTTCTTTGAGCGTGACATTGGCCATGCCGCAGCCCTGGCAGCCGCCTTCAAGGCGGATGTAGGCCGTGCTTTCCTGAACATCGATTAAGGAGATATGCCCGCCATGGGATGCGACGGCAGGATTGATTTTCTCATCCAAAACAGTTTGTACGGCAGCCGCGAGAGGCGTTTCCAATCCCGGTTTCGGAATATTATCACGATAGTCTCTTACGCCTTGAACTTCAGGGATGTAATGCCGGAGCATATTTTCAATGCCAGCTTGCAGGCCGATTGCGGAACCCAACATCTCCAGATAAACGATACCGTCTTTGAATTCGCGGAAGATAACATCGCCGCCTCCCTGTGATGTTGCAGGGCGGATGCGTGTTTCAATGAGCTCTTCAATCTTGCCAATGATCTCGCTGCTGGCACCATCGGTGCTATTATTATCGGAATTGTTGGCGTCATCCGTCACGACCTGATCGCCGGATGTGTAATGATCCATAATAGCGCCAAGAATGGCCGGTTTTAGAATATCCCAATCCTTGTCTTCGGCTTTGTTAATTGAGATCGATTCGGATTCCAATAGAACACGAACGACGCCGTCGATTTCAAACAACCGTTTTGCCAATGGTGAATTTTCGGCATTTTCAGTGTTGGCAAATGCAGCCGATCCACTGGGCATGACGGTGTCTCCGGGTAAGAATTTGAGCGTTGCCGGGTTTGACGTCGTTTCCGTTTGAATAAACATGGTTCTCAGTCCTCTATTCGTTCTTTTCGCAATCCTTCAGCGACATTGGGATATGGGGTGCCCAAAAATCAAATATGCACGCAATGCCTCATATCCGACAATCCTTATTAAATGGGGTCGAATCCCTGTTTGTCTAGGGATGAATTGAAAAGCGCTTAAATCTTAACAATCGTCTTGTTCGGCGAAGAATTGCCGGGCAATCCGAAAGCTGTCGACAGCCGCCGGTGCACCGCAATACACGGCAACCTGAAGAAAGACCTCTTTGATTTCGTCTTTTGTCAGGCCGTTATTGAGGGCGCCCCGGAGGTGCGTTTTAATTTCATGGGGCCGGTTTAGTGCGCTGAGCATAGCCAGACAAAGCATGCTGCGTACTTTTTTTGGAAGCCCCGGGCGGTCCCAAACTTCACCCCAAGCATAGGAAGTGACGAGCTGATTTAGGTCGCGGCTGAAATCGTCCAGTTCGGCCATACGGGCATCGACATAATCATTGCCTAATACACTACGGCGAACGGAAAGGCCTTTCTCAAACATTGCTTGATCCATGGTAATTCTCCCTGTGAAAAAATTAAAACTATCGCATACCGCAGTGTGATCACGCGAACAGAATGGGTCAAATGGAATGTAGGAAGGTGAGGATATTTAATCTTTGATTTGAAGCCCGGACGGTTTCAATGTTGTGCAGTAAGCCGTTTCCCCGCTACAGCAGGGGTCGGCGTTTTGCCCGCATGAGCCGCATTGGACATGGCCGTGCACGTCTATGGGTTCGGCAAATCGGTGACAGAGAGGGCACCGCCATCGTGTTTGAGAAGAATCTGTTGACGTCAAAACAACGATCCTAGACTCGATTTGGTTTTTTCCATGCTGTGGCTATAATGGTGGTAACGCTAAATTCTTATGCAATCAACCCGGTTCAGAGAGGACGAATTCGAATGCCCGTAACTGGTGAAAAACCTATCTTTGTTGTGAGTGCCCCCCGGTCGGGCTCAACGCTCATGCGGCTGATCTTGGATGCGCATCCGCGAATCGGTGTCCCGTCGCCAGCATGGCTTTATGAAATGGTGAGGCCTTATCTTTATAGCTACGGCGATTTAAACAATAAGGCTAATTTAAAAGCACTGGCGGAAGATATTCTCGCGGCACCATCCATCAAAGATTGGACGTCTCAGTTATCGGCCGATGAAATGGTTGAAGAATCGGCCGATCCATCGTTTGCCGGGCTTTATGATGCTTTGCACCGTAAGTACGCGCGTGACACAGGAAAATCCCGTTGGGGTGAAAAGACGCCTCGCAACTGTTTTTGGATGGAGGAGATTAAGTCTGATTACCCCGACGCTCAGTTTGTACATATCATTCGAGATGGCCGGGACATGGCAATTGATATTGCGGACTCGCGGCTTTGGCCTTACTCGCTTTATTCGGGCGCTCAAATGTGGGAAATGTTTGTTTCGGCGGCTAAAGAATCAGGCGCGGAACTGGATTCAAATTCTTATTATGAAATTCATTATGAAAAATTGTGTGCTGCGCCGGAAGAGGAATTAAGAAAGCTCTGTGAATTCCTTGGCGAAGAGTATTCGCCGCAAATGCTGAACCATCATCAGTCGGACTCGGCCAAAAACTGGGGTGGGGGCGATGCATTGCACGCAAGCATTTTGAAGCCGATTACGACCGATTATTGTGAAATGTATAAGACACGGCTTTCTGACCGTGATTGCGAAGCCTTAGAGGCCGTTGTTGGTCCGTTGTTAAAAGGATGGGGTTATTCCGTGCGCGATAATCCCAAACCGATCTCGAAGAAACTTGCGCGGCAAATGCTTGAAAGCGATACCCCGTCGAACCCCAATTATGTGCCCTATAAAGGATGGCACGCGAAGCGGCGCCAGGAGCGTAAAGAAGCCGGTGTCTGGCGCGATGAAGACCGCGATTCGCAATTATGGGGAACGCTATAAATTTTCGATGGGCAGCTAATTTGTATGATTCGAGACCGAGACTAGCCCTGTCAGGTTGCATTTAGTATTTCGCTAAGGCGGTCGCAAAAAATCCTGTTATATATCAATTGCTTGTATCATAATTGGTGGTGCAATTTCAGGATGTTGTAGAAATGCAACACGATTTCATAAAAGTAAGGAATTTGTGGGTTTTACGTATATTTTGAATATTGCATACCGTGGTACAGTGCCGTGTCGTTACGATAAGGGCGGGAAATGTCCACATTTACCAATGGTTTAGCGAGTTTCTACCGAAGCTTGCTGGCAACCGGTTTAGCTTTAATTTTTTTAAGCGTTTCTGCGCAGGCGAAACCGTTGTCTGAACTTGTGCCGGGTCTTTTGAAGAAAGATGACTTGGTCAACGCTGCCAGAGCCGACATGGTCGCCGCGCGTGAGCGGACGCGTGTCGCTTTAGGTGGTTGGTTCCCGCAGTTAAATGTCGATGCACAATATGGCTACGAACGCCAAATTCAGCCCGGCGCTGATACGCGTGCGCCGACCCGCCAATTAGATCTCAGCATTACACAGCTTTTATGGGATTTCGGCTCAACGAATGCTCAAGTGTGCACCGCGAGCTTGACGATGGATCAAGCCAACGCAAACTTGTCAGCAGCCATTCAAAACCGGTTACTGCAATCCGTTACGGCTTACCTCAATATGATCCGTACGTATGATGTTCTTTCGTTTTCACAGAAATCTGAACAGAACATCAAAAAGCAATCAGAACTTGAAGACGCCCTTGTCAAACGCGGCGCTGGGCTGTCGACAGATGTCTTGCAGGCGAAGGTTCAGCTAGCCGGTGCTCAAGCCCGCCGCGTTCGTGCCAATGGTGATCTTAAGGTTGCCCGCAACGCCTACCGGGAAGTTTTTGAATCCGAACCGCCTGGTTATCAAGGACTCGTAAAACCGGCCTTCCCCGGTGATATGTTGCCTTCAAGCATTAAGGAAGCTATTGCAATTGCATTGGATCATAATCCGCAACTGCAAGCCGCGCATTTTGCCAGCTTGATTTCGAAAGAAGATGTCAATCTAACGCGGGCAAATGAATTTTTCCCCCGGTTTCAAGCAGTATTGCAGTCAAAAGTTGCTAAGGATGTCGGCGGTACCTTAGGGTGGGGAACAAGACTTTCTCAGCATGGTGCAATTTATTTACCCCTTCAATCTCGGCTTTACGGCCGTAAATTCGCTTCGGGCATCAAAAAGAGGCGCTGATTCAGCGACCGGCCGTTATGTCGATGCAAAGGGGAAAGTTGAACAACAGGTTCGTGATGCATGGGATAATTTAAATACAGCACGTGAAAATGCCATGTTATTGCTAAATCAGGCAAATATTGCGGCGGAATTTTTAACCTTAGCTCGCAAAGAACGTAAATTGGGCAAGCGGTCTTTGTTGGATGTACTAAACGGCGAGACAAACCTCGTAAACGCGGAGAGTGATGCCGCGTCGGCCGAGCGGGATGTTGATATTGCTGCGTTTACGCTTCTTGCTGTCATGGGCAAATTGGCAGCTAAGGCAGTTATGCGGCCTGCGAAACCGGCACAATAGTGCGGAATTAATTTGTCACACTGTATCCGCTTTGTTTACTTATAAAGCCCTTATAATCAGGAGCCGTTAACGCGTTACAGCTCGGAGCCAAAGATGTTTTTGCATGTTCAAAAATTACTCAATCAAGAGCAGCTAAAAAAAGCAAAAGAAATTATCGACGGTGCGAAATACATCGAAGGTAAGAAGACGGCCGGTCCTTCTGCGCAATTTGTAAAAAACAACCTTCATGTTGATGCTCAAAAGACCGCGTCATTTTCTGAATTGCAAAAAATGATTCTCGATGCGCTTTGGAATAGCGAGGCTGTTAATGCTGTTAGCATGCCGGCAAAAATGACTCGGCCTATTGTGAACCGTCACGAACCCGGCATGTATTACGGCTTTCATACGGATAATCCCATCATGGGCAGTGACCCGATGGTGCGCTCCGATATCGCGGTGTCAGTATTGTTGAGTGACCCTGAAAGTTATGAGGGGGGTGAATTATTTGTCAAAACCGATGTCGGCGATGCTGAGCTTAAGCTACCAATGGGTGATGCGATCGTTTATCCGGCAAATACACTTCATACAGTTAAGAAAGTGACGAGCGGCGTTCGAATTGCTTCCGTCGTCTGGATTCAAAGTATGATTAGGGATGTGTCACACCGGCAAATGTTATTTGAGATGAATAAAGCATGTGAAATGATTACCAAGAAGCATCCAGGATCAGAAGAAGAAGGCTTGCTGTTAAAAGTTTATGGCAATCTCATTCGGATGTGGCTTGAAGAATAAATACGTTTTTTTTAACGGCGATCAAATAGAATTTTTGAAAAGCGAATAATGAAGGAATTATATCAACGTCTTTTTAGCCATCCGGTCATTGCGACGGAAATTCTGATAGCTTCTGTGTTTGCAAACCTATTGGCATTGGCGACTCCGTTATTCGTCATCCAAGTTCTAAACCGTTACGTTGCACATGGCGTTAACGCCACATTGGTCACGTTGACAACCGGCGTTCTAATCGCCGTGGTCATGGAGTTTTTTTCCGGCAACTTCGCATGCGCCTGGCGCGTGGAATAAGTAAAAGCCCGGATCAAAAAGCTGCTATTTCCGGATTTCATGTGCTGACGCAAGCGAAGCCTGTCGCCTTGCAACGGATTCCTGAAGGCATTCGCCGTGAAATCGTTAATGGCGCGACCGCTGTCGAAACGGCCTATGCGCCGGCGAATATTTCGGTTGTTCTTGATGTTCCATTCTCTCTGCTCTTTGTCGGCGCATTATTTTTTTTAAGCCCTCTAATTGCATGGATCGTGATCATCTTTTTGGCCGGTGTCTTCATTTTTGGTGCCGTTATGGCGGCTTCATTGCGCAGTGGGACGGATGCCCTGATTGAAGCGTCAGGTTCAGCGAGCGGTTTAGTCAGTACGGCCAATCGTGAGTTTGAAACTGTCCGCGCTTTCAATGCCGGCTCATTTTTGCGTCAAGCCTGGGAAAAACAACTACAGCGCACTCAAGGCTTGCGCCAGCACATCGCCATGCGCCAGGGCCTCATTCAATCGGTGACCCAGTCCGCGACAGCATTGATGAGCGTCGCCGTAATTGCCGTCGGTGCGACATTGGTCGTCCAAGGCAAATTGGATATCGGTGCGATGATCGGTGCAAATATTTTAGCTGCGCGGGCTTTGCAGCCAATATCACGATTGTCTCAACTCGGTGAAACTTTCGCTAAGGCACAGCGGTCCTTGTCTTTGCTGGCTGAATTTTCCCGTGTTCCTTTGGAACCTGTCAGCGGTTCGACTAAAGCCGAATATCAAGGCGCATTAGAATTACGGGATTTGTCATTTGCTTATCCCAGCACGAACAACCCTTTGTTTGAATCGCTTACGGTCGACTTAAAGCCCGGCGCAATTTTAGTGGTGAATGGTTCAAACGGTACCGGAAAAACAACCTTGGCCCGGCTCTTGGTTGGGCTGTTAGAGCCTACACGCGGGCAAATACTGGTCGACGGCCTGGAGCTGCGCCAGGTGACGCCGGAATGGTGGCGCCGGCAAGTGATTTATCTTCCGCAGGAACCCACGTTTTTAAATGCAACCATCGAAGAAAATATTCGGGTGGCCAATCCGGATATTGATAATGCCGGTTTGAACCGTGTAATCGATTTGGCAGGACTCCGTCATTTTATTGATGAGAGCGAAAAAGGGTTTGAAGCGCCCATTACCCATGATGGGCGTCATTTATCGCTTGGTATTCGCCGGCGTTTGGCGCTGGCCAGGGGCCTGTCAACGGGTGGCCGCCTGGCTGTCATGGATGAGCCTACCGAGGGGTTGGATCAAGACGGTTGTTCAGCCTTGTACGGTGTTATGAACGAACTAGCACGGCGCAAGCACACCATTATCGCCATTACACATGATCCAAAAATATTAAAAGGGGCTCATAGAACGATTGACCTTAATAGTAAACCCGTTCCGAAAGTCCATTATGCTCCCAAGAATGAACCCGGCTCCACAGCCGGACAACCGACGGCGGCGGGAGCCGCCAAGCCCGGTACAGGTGAAGCAGCACAATGAACGACCACCCATCATTAAAAATTCAGGCATCCGCTCAAGACCAAGAAGATGATGTCACGAAAACAACCCATATATTTTTGGGATTGTGCGTAGCTTTATGCTTATCCTTCTTTATTTGGGCCTCCATTGGAAAGCTTGATATCGTCAGTATGGCGACCGGCGAGGTCATTCCCTCGACGCAGGTAAAAAGTATTCAGCACCTCGAAGGCGGCATCGTTCGAAAGATTGCCGTTCGAGAAGGCGATCACGTAAAAAAAGGCCAGCCGTTGATCACATTGGAGCCAACGGCAAGTGGGGCAGACGTTGGTGAGCTGCGAGTTCGACTTAATTCTTTGCAAGTGACGATTGCATCGTTGGAAGCCGAGGCGGCGGGGCTGAAAGAGCCGGTATATCCCGACGATCTTTCTAAAAGTCAGCCCCTGCTCGTGAAACAGGCGAAAGAACAATTCGCTAAACGAAAACGTCAACGCCAGAGCGATATCGTCAGTCAAAAAGAGGTTGTTTTACAACGGCGGCAAAACATTAAAGAGACAACGGCACGAATCAAAAACCAACGGCGCAGCTTGTCGCTATTAAACGAACAAATTAAAATCAGCGAAGATTTGCTGAAAGATGATTTAACAAACCGTTATAATCATTTGAACCTGCTTCGTGACCGAAGCAAGATGCAGGGTAAAATTGAAGAAGATGTTGCCACTTTAGAACGGAATAAATCTGCCTTGAACGAAGCTCAGGCGAAGCTTGATAACGTCGAAAGCGAGCATGCTGTTGAGACGGGCAAAAAACTCGAAGAAGCGCGGCTGAATTACAATGAGTTATTACAGCGCATTCAAAAATTTGAAGATAACCTGAAACGAACCGTTCTGCGTTCGCCTGTCGATGGTGTGGTGAAAACACTGTATGTGGTGACAGTCGGGGGGGGCCTTAAACCGGGATTTACGGTTGTAGATATTGTGCCGGCAGGTGATCGTCTGATCATCGAAGCGAAGCTGCCGACGCAAGATATTGGATATGTGCGTAAAGGCTAGCAGGCTCTGGTGATGCTGGCTTCGGCCGACGCCATGCGATACGGCAATCTTTCAGGGCAGGTTGTCCAAGTCAGCCCGGATACACTGGTTTCCGAGGAAGGCCAGCCTTTTTATAAGGTCCGCATTGAAACCGAAAGCGACCATTTCAGGCGAGGGAATTTAAAGTATCAACTGTTCCCCGGTATGCAAGTCACAACAAACATTCAGACTGGCAAACGGACGGTATTGGAATACTTACTGGATCCGTTTTTACGCTCATTCAACAAGGCGATGCTCGAGCGGTAATAACTTTGCTGTCCGGTTCGCTCCCCTTGTTTGTGTAATCATTCTCGTTTGGAGTATGATAACGCTCCATGCCGTCGCATAAATTGCTTTCAAGGGAGCCGCATAATGATCATTGAACAAATTTGGACCGGAAATAACTGGCGGAATTTTAATTATTTGATTGTGTGTCCCGAAACAGGAGAGGCCCTGGCGGTTGATCCCCTTGAGCATGAAATGTGCCTGTCTTTGGCGAAGGAAAAAGGTTGGGACGTTACCCAAATATTGAATACGCATGAGCATGGCGATCACACAGGCGGTAACGCCGATATGATGAAAGCAACGGGGGCATCATTGCTGGCTCATGAAAATGCCAAAGATAAGATTCCCGATATATCACGTGGCCTTAAGGCAGGGGATGTCATTAAGATCGGAAAATCTGTCGAGCTGGAAGCCTTAGACACGCCAGGCCATACGATGAGTCATGTTTGCCTGTTTGCCCATGTTGATGACCCCGCGCTTATTTGCGGCGATACAATGTTTAATGCGGGTGCTGGACATTGCAAAAGCGGGGGGCATCCGGAATCGCTTTATGATACTTTTGTGAATCAATTGGCGAAACTTCCTGATCATACAAGAATTTATCCCGGACATGATTATATCGAGAATAACTTACAATTCACACTTGACCGTGAGCCGGATAACAAAAAGGCCCAACAGCTTTTGCAAGATATCAAAGGCCAAGATACCAATGAAGCACTCGTAACCACGCTGGCGTTGGAAAAGGAAGTGAATACTTTTTATCGGCTGCAAAGCCCGGGTGTCATCGAGAAGTTGCGCGAGGCATTTCCGGATTTACCGGAAAATCCTGATGAAAAAACGGTATTTTTGAAGCTTCGCGAGCTTAGAAACGACTGGTAATTACTGTTCGTTGACGCTGCAGGGGTGCTGGCCGTCAAATGCAATGTTGATTTGGCTGCCTTCGCCTTGGGCCTCAAGACGCTGGGCATCGGCAACGGCAAGGGCGGTCATATTCACCAGGCCCCGCGCCGTAACGGACGGCGTCGTAATATGTGCTGGTAAGGCGACGCCGAGAAGGATTGGGCCTACAGCCAGGCCGTCTCCAAGAACCCGGACGGCATTAAAGGTGTTATTAGCGGCGTCAAGATTTGGAAATACGAACAGATTAGCCTGGCCTTTTAAATTACAATTCGGGAACAACCGTTCGCGGATATCTTCATCCAAGGCCACATGAATGTTCATCTCTCCATCAACCTCAAGGTTAGGAGCGTGTTTGCGCAGCATCGAGACGGCTTGACGTACCTTGACCGCTGATTCCGTGTTCGAGGAGCCGAATATTGAATGAGAAATCATCGCCGCCTTCGGTATGATTCCAAACCGGCTGACAAAATCAGAGGCTAATATCGTCATTTCACTTAATTCTTCTGCAGATGGGTCGGCAGTGACATACGTGTCGCAGAAAAAGTAGGTCCCTTTGTTAATGACGAGAATACTGAGAGAAGACACGCCCCGTACGCCGTCCCTTAAACCGATAACATCAAGCACATACTTTAAGTGAAAATCAAAATGGCCATAGCTGCCGCAAATCATGGCATCGGCTTCGCCGCGTTTGACCATCATAGCCGCGATTGCCGTTGTGTTTGTTCGAATAATTGTGCGTGCTGCATCCGGCGAAACGCCTTTGCGTTCGGTAATGCTGTGGTATTGGCGCCAGTAGTCGTTGTAACGGGGATCGTCTTCCGGATTTGTGATTTCAAAATCAACGTCCGCTTTGATTCTTGAGCCTAATTTCTCAATACGTGCGTCAATGACCTCAGGACGGCCGATGAGAATCGGTTTGGCAAGGCCTTCATCGACGACGATTTGAACGGCCCGTAACACGCGTTCATCTTCTCCTTCGGCGAAGACGACTCGTTTGGGGTCGAGCTTTGCCTTCTCGAACAAAGGTTTCATGAGGATATCTGATCGGAAAACGAACCGGGCTAACTTTTCACGATAGGCATCGAAATCCTCGATGGGTCTTGTGGCAACGCCGCTATCTATAGCGGCCTTTGCCACGGCAGGCGGGATTTCTAAAATCAATCGAGGGTCAAATGGTTTCGGAATGAGATATTCCGGCCCGAATTTCAGTTCTTCGCCGCTATAGGCGGCGGCGACGATTTCCGATGATTCAGCCATCGTCAGGTCTGCAATTGCACGCACGCAGGCAATTTTCATCTCTTCATTAATGGTCGTAGCGCCGACATCGAGAGCACCCCGAAAGATAAATGGGAAACACAATACATTGTTGACCTGGTTGGGGTAATCGGACCGTCCCGTGGCGATGACGGCATCAGGGTTGGCGGCTTTAGCGTCTTCCGGGGAAATTTCCGGTTCGGGATTGGCCAGCGCCATGATCACCGGTTTTTTATCCATTCTCTTGACCATGTCTTGAGTCAAAAGCTTCGGCGCGGAGAGGCCGAGAAAAACATCTGCGCCGTCAATCACGTCGTCTAAGGTGCGGTCTTCGGTTTTTTGGGCGAAGGCTGCTTTATAGGGATCCATCTCTTCTGTGCGGCCTTCATAGACCAAACCAACACGGTCGATAAGGTAAATATTTTCTTTCCTGACCCCCATGCTGACGAGCAGGTTGAGACAGGCGATACCGGCAGAACCTCCGCCCGTCGATACAAGCTTGATGTCTTCAAGTTTCTTGTCGACGACGCGAAGCCCATTGAGAATAGCAGCACCGACGATAATCGCCGTGCCATGCTGATCGTCATGGAATACGGGAATGTTAAGTTGCTCTCTTAACGTGCTCTCAACTTCAAAACATTCCGGTGCCTTAATGTCTTCAAGATTGATGGCGCCGAAAGTCGGTTCAAGGGCTGCAATCGTATCGATAAGCTTTTTCGGATCTTTTGCATTAACTTCGATGTCGAAAACGTTTATGCCGGCGAATTTTTTAAATAAGACCGCTTTTCCCTCCATAACGGGTTTGGAGGCTAAGGGGCCAATATCACCGAGCCCGAGAACGGCCGTGCCGTTACTGATAACGGCAACGAGATTATTCCGGCTTGTCAGTGTGGCTGCTTCCGCCGGGTCATCGACGATAGCTTCGCAGGCTGCGGCAACGCCAGGAGAGTATGCCAGCGCCAAATCCCGTTGATTGCCGAGAGGTTTTGTCGCGATAACGGCAAGTTTCCCGGGTGTCGGCACCCTGTGATAATTTAATGCAGCCTGATTCAGGAGATCAGATGCTTTTGATGCTTCATTTTTCATTTAGCTTTCCCCCAGCGAGAGCCGACTATAGCGGAGACCATAAACCGGTATTTCAACAATCAGCCTTACTTTAACGTTTTTCCATATTTCCTTCATCTAATTCCTTGAGAAGTGTATGATTTTCATTGAATTTTGAAGGGTGACATCCTGATTTAAGCTTATATTGTCCATACAATGAAGTCGCCAACACCCTTTGTGATCGGTCACCGTGGTGCCGCCGGGCACGCGCCTGAAAATACCCTTGTATCGTTCCATAAGGCAGCTTCAATCGGTGCTCGCTGGGTTGAGTTCGATGTTCGTCTGACCCGGGATGGCGTGCCGATCCTGTTTCATGATGAAACGCTTGAACGAACAACCAACGGTCGAGGGAAAATATCGGCTTTGGATTGGGAAAGCATTCATCCGCTTGATGCCGGCAGATGGTATTCAAACGAATTCACTAATGAACGGATCCCGACGTTAGATGAAGCATTGGTGACTTTAAAAAACTTAAACCTCGGCGCCAATGTCGAAATCAAATCCACACCGGGGCGGGAAATTGAATCCGGTCATGGTGTTGCGGCTGTTTTAAAGAAACATTGGTCAAATGTTTCACCGCCTCCATTAATATCGAGTTTTAAACGGGATTGTATTGTTGCCGCAAAAGAAGAAGCGCCGGAGTTTCACCGCGCATTTATTGTCGGCAAGATACCGCCGAACTGGAAAGAAATATTGAAGGAATTAGCTTGTGAAGGTTTGCATTGCCGTCACGACCAGTTAAATGCCAAAACAGCGCAAGAAATTTTAAGTTCCGGATATGCGCTCAGGTGTTATACCGTCAATTCAAACAAACGAGCGACAAAACTTCGGGTTTGGGGTGTTCACTCTGTGTTTACAGATTATCCGGACCAAATTGATCAAATTCAATAAACGAGGAAACTTCATGTCAACAATATCGGAATTATTTGAAGAGCGTTTTGGGTTGAAGCCGGAGAACGATTTGAACGATGAGGCCCAGGGAGCGATCAAATCGATTTTATCGCGCCGCTCATACCGAAAATTCAAGCCCGATCCGGTACCGGAAGATGTGATTGAAACGCTTTTAGCCTGTGCCCAATCGGCGCCGGCGAAATCGGACCTGCAACAGTATTCAATCGTCATGCTTAAAGATGAGGATGTACGCCAGGCGGTCTTCGAGTTAAACCCAAAATCACTGTGGTTTGCCCATGCGCCCGTATCCCTGGTGTATTGTGGCGATATGCGCCGGGGCCAACAGGCTGCAGCCTTTACAGGGTACGATTATGCAAACAACACGGTCGATACGTTTATGAACGCGGCCGTCGATGCCGCCTTGGCCATGATGAGTTTTATGGCGGCGGCCGAGTCTATTGGTATCGGCTGTTGCGCTATCAGTAATGTTCGCACAAAGGTCTATGAAATTTCATCAATCCTGAAGCTGCCCGAGGGCGTCTATCCAGTTGCGGGTATGGCAGCGGGCTGGCCAGAAGGGGAGTCCATGTTCTCGATGCGCCTGCCGCCATCGGTTGTTGTTCATGAAGATCAATATCGCGAGGACGATCTTGAAAAAGAATTAAAGTCATACGATACACGCCGGAACGCACGCCGTGCTATTCCACCCGATCGGCAAATGCATTTGGATAAATATGGTGTATCCGACAGTTATGGATGGACCGAAAATGCAGCGCGCCGGTTATCGATCCGGGAGCGGGATGACTTTACGGCTTATTTAAAAGATCAAGGCTTCAAGCTCGATTGATAGATTCAATTAAGAAGCTGTTGACCGTATCGGCGTGTTCATAATTGACCCAATGACCCGCGCCGGGGATCATGAGGAATGCCGTGTCTTTTTGAATATTTTTTAGATAGGCCTCGCGTTCGTGAATATAGCCTTTCGAGTAAATATCGACCTCTCCCCAGACGCCGATAAAACGCGCGCTGACCTTCGGCAGAATATCCACCAGGATCGACCAGCGTTCTTTAATCACACGGCTCTTAAACCGGGTTTGGCTGGTATTCGTCTTTTGTAAATAGACGGCGAGGTCATCGATGTTGCCGTGATCGCCGAACATTAATACGCCGAGATTATGCCTGTTTGCGGCAACTCGTTCTTCCTCGGTTTCAGCTTTACGCCAGTTTCGCAGGCCTGTCGGTTCCGTTCGCGTGAGCCCCATGCCGCCTGAGCTGATAAGGGCTAAGTTTTTAACGCGGTCACCCTGATAGTGGGCGATAAATACGGCAATGGTTGAACCAAAGGAAAAGCCGGCGACATCAAACGATTGTGGTTTCGGTATAACTTGATCAATGCAATCTGAAACAACTTTTGAAATATCCGCAAATGTATAAGGTTCCGGTGGCATGGCCGAATCGCCCATACCCGGCAAGTCCGGCACCATCACTGTAAAATGTTTGGCAAGGCCGGGAATGTTGTTGAACCAGTGCGTCCAGGATCCATGCGCGCCATGAAAGCAAACCAGTGGCGGGCCATCTCCCCAAATGCGCCAAACCATGTTGCCGTCACCACAGGGTGTTTCAATTTGGCGTGCTTGATTGGATAATGCAGCGATAGTCGCGGCGTGAATTTGATCGTCGTTTAGGTTCGTGCTCATTTCAAAATTTTCGAATTAATTCAGCTAAATACCAAAGACTATTTTTTATAGTGTTCGATCGCTTGAATACAGCCTGAATCGATGAAATTCCATTTGCCAAGGTACTTAAATTCGGTAAAGTCGAAGGCACATCAAATACTTTCCCGTCATTCAGCAGAGATTAACATCATGAGCAATAAAACGCTGGCATCCGGCCTGTCTCCCTCGCAAATATTTGCCGATTTTGCGGCATCACTTAAAAATGACGGTATTTCCGCCGCCGCCCGGAACAAGGCATCGGAAATAGTCTTGGATATTTCCGGATTATGCGTCGCCGCGCGTAATGAAGATTACGTGAAGGCAATTGCGACAACTTGGGACGGTGAGGGTGGTTGTACGGCGTTCGGTCATGCCCAAGGCTTGGATGCAGCCGGCGCGGCGTTAATTAACGGTACTGCCGCTCATGGCGAAGATTATGACGATACGTTTGAAGGTACGCCGGTTCATGCCGGCGCCCCGGTGATCGCAGCGACCCTTGCCGCCTGCGAACGCTATAACCTCAGCGGCGCCGATGCGCTGCGCGGTATCGTGGTCGGTTGCGAACTCATGTGCCGCATGGCCTTGGTCGCGCAAACCACAGTGCACCGGGCCGGGTTTCACCCGACGGCCGTGATCGGCGCCATGGGAACGACGGCGGCGGTCAGTTCGGCGTTAAGTTATTCGGCGAAAGACTTAACCAATGCGTTAGGCATCGCCGCCAGCTTGGCATCCGGTATCATTGAATATCTGGCGGAAGGTACATGGACCAAACGGATGCATCCAGGTTGGTCCGCGCAGTGCGGCCTTCGCGCCGCACTAATGGGTCGGGGGGGCTTTTTAGGTCCGCGCACCGTCCTCGAAGGCGAGCACGGTTTCTATTTTGCCTTCGGCGACCCAGACCATGAATACGATTTCTCGCCGATCACGGATGGCCTTGGCCAAGAATTTTTAATGGAAAGGGCGGCTTTCAAACCATACGCCTGCGGTACGATGACCCAGCCCTTTATTGATTGTGCCGTGAAATTGGGCCGTGAGGGCCTCGATCCGTCGAAGGTAAAAAGTATTATCGCGAAAGTCGGCGAAGGGACCGTGCACCGGTTGTGGGAGCCTGAAGCGGAAAAGCAAAAACCTTCGACACCGTATTCGGCAAAGTTCAGCGGACATTTCTGTTCGGCCATCGGCATTATCGATCAGGCTGCAGGTCTCAAGCAGTTCACCGAGGAGCGAACAACCGATCCGAAGGTGCTCGAGCTTGCCTCGAAAATTACTTACGAAATCGACCCCAATGATGAATACCCTAAGAATTATTCAGGACATTTGATTGTGACTCTCGATGACGGCAGTACCCGGGAGGTCCGTCAGCCCCATCTTCGGGGCGGTGTGAAGGAACCTCTGACCCGCGAAGAACTGGAGGCAAAATTCCGCGCCAATGTCCTGTTCGGCGGCTGGTCGGACCAGCAGGCTGATGTTCTTCAAGCCTGGTGTTCAGCGCTTTTTGAGAAGCCCGATTTGGCGGATATGAAGGATTTTCGCGCTTAAGGCTTGTCGAGGGCCCAGCAGATTGGCTATGACAAAGGCCGAATTGAAATCAAAATAAATTGTGACTGGGAGATTCCATGCCACACGTCCCTGCAGCCGATGTTTTAGACCACATTAAAGTTCTCGATCTGACCCGTGTGCGTTCGGGCCCGACCTGTGTACGCCAGCTTGCCGATTGGGGTGCTGATGTGATCAAGGTTGAAATGCCCTCGGCCTTGGAAGCCGATGGCGCTTTGGGCGCGCCCCGGCATACGCCGGATTTCCAAAATCTGCAGCGGAATAAGCGCAGCTTAACGCTCAACCTGAAAGAGCCTGACGGACTCGAAATCTTTAAGAAGCTTGTGAAAGACGCCGATGTTGTCGTCGAAAATTTTCGGCCTGATGTCAAGGCACGCTTAGGCATCGATTATGACACGCTTGCCGCCATCAACCCCCGGGTTATCCTCGGCAGTATTTCCGGTTTCGGTCAAGACGGCCCCGATGCGAAACGCCCGGGGTTTGATCAAATTGCGCAAGGCATGGCCGGCCTGATGTCGATTACCGGTGAGCCGGGCCGAGGCCCGATGCGTGTGGGCATCCCGATCGCTGACCTTTGTTCGGGCATTTTCTGTTCTTACGGAATTTTGCTTGCCATCATCGAGCGGGAAAAATCGGGCAAAGGACAGTGGGTCAACACATCACTTTTGCAATCATTGATTTTTATGCTCGATTTTCAAGCCGCCCGTTGGCTGGTCAATCAGGAAATTCCGGGACAGGCCGGTAACAATCATCCGCAAAGTATGCCGACCGGTGTATTTAAAACCAAAGACGGCCATATGAATCTCGGTGTTGCCGGCGATGTGATTTGGGCCCGGTTCTGCAAAGAAGTCGACAAAGAAGTGTGGATTGATGATCCGAAGTACGTCGATGGTGCATCCCGCGATAAAAACCGCGACCAGCTTTGTGATGATCTCAACGAGCTTTTTTCCGAAAATACAACGGAGTATTGGCTGAAGCGCTTAAATGACGCCAGTATTCCCTGCGGTGCGATCAACACTATCGATCAAGTGTTTGCGGAACCGCAAGTCGAACATTTGAAAATTCGCGAGACGGTCAAGAGCGAAGCGATGGGTGATATCGAATTGGTGCCGCAACCCATCCGTATGAACCGGTCGAAAAGCGCGTTAAAAGTGGCCCCACCTGAACGGGGCGAGAATACAGATGAAATTTTATCGGGTTTGGGTTTCAGCGAAGAGCAGCTTGCCGAACTCCGTTCTCGTAACGTTATTTAAGTTTCAAGCCCGGAAGGACCCGAAATATGGCAACCGATAAGATCCTCATGGAAAAAGAAGGCGGGATAGGGAAGATCATTTTTAATAATCCCGAGCGTCACAATGCCGTTTCTATGGAAATGTGGGAGGGCGTGACGGAAGCGCTGGAAACGTTCAAGAACGACGATGACGTTCGGGTGGTTGTCGTCACGGGTGCCGGCGGCAAGTCGTTCGTGTCGGGTGCAGATATTTCCAAGTTCGAAGATGAACGCGCGTCTGAAGAGGCTATCAAAAAATACGATGAGGTAGGGCGCAAAGCTTATTTTGGCCTTTATAATTTTCCAAAGCCGACCATTGCGATGATTCAAGGTTATTGCATCGGCGGCGGGGTTGCGGTGGCTATTTGCTGCGATATTCGAATTTGTACGGATAAATCGAGCTTTGGTATTCCGGCCGCCAAGCTGGGATTGGGCTATGCTTTTGATAAGGTACGCCAACTGACCGATCTTGTCGGCCCGGCCTATACGAAAGAAATATTTTTTACCGGCAAGCGTTTTGCCGCCGATGAAGCCGCCAGTATGGGCTTGGTTAATCGCGTGGTCCCGGATGCCGAGCTGGATGATTTTGTCAAAGATTATGCCGAAACGATCGCCGGCAATGCCCCCATGACGGTTGCTTCCATCAAGAAAATCGTCGGTGAGATTGTCAAGAACGACGATGACCGGGACTTGGGAACTTGCGAAGCGATGGTGAAGGCTTGTTTTGACAGTCAGGATTACATCGAAGGCCGGCGGGCGTTCATGGAAAAACGCAAGCCCAATTTCATCGGTAAATAATCTACGGAAAATTTTCTATGATTTCGGTGGGGTAAGTTTCCAAAGTTCCGCCGTCGAAACCCCGTCCTGGGTTTTCTTTTTCCAGTCTTCTTTTTCGGCCATGCGAGCTTGGCACTTTTCAAGCACCGGTTGACGCGTTTTAAAGGGAATAACGGCGATGCCGTCATCATCGCCGATAATGATATCGCCGGGATGAACCGTGACTCCGCCACAGGTGATAGGGATGTTAACGCCACCAACTTCTTCTTTTGTTGGTCCGTTTGGTGCCGAACCACGGCAGAATATTGGCATATCTGATTGCTTGAGTAATGCCGTATCCCGCACACAGCCGTCAAAGATGAGCCCTCTGACGCCGCAAGTCAGAGCATAAGCGTTCACAACACTTCCCCAAACGGCCTTGTCTCTGAGGTTCTTGGCATCGATGACGAGGATGCAACCCGGCAAGGCGCATTTCACGGCGTGGTGGAGCGGTGCATTGGTGCCGTTGGGGGCGTGGACAGTCAACGCCTGACCGGCGAGGATGGTATCCGGTACAAGCGATTGGATATCAGCGATCATGCCGTTGGTTCGGTTCATGGCATCGCAAGCAACGGCTGAAGGAACGGTTTTCCATAAAGCTAGTTCTTCATCGGAAATTATTTCAGCATCGAACGGGTTTATTGTTATCGGCATTTTTTTTCGGCCCTTGTTGTGAATAGGGATTGTCAATTTTGCTAATAACGGATTTAAATATTTCCCGCACTTTTGTTTCATCGCATCCCATCAGAACGGCATCTTCGAACGCATCCTGGCAAACCTGTTTTATTTCCTCCAGGTTTTCGTCCAAGACCTTGATTTTTTCTTCGCAAGATATTGGGGAACCGTCTGCTTCCATCCAAAGGACTGGGGTTGCTTTTTTTTCATTCATGTTAAAGGGGGCGCCAGCCCTTGCCTTCGTGGCCAAACTGGAAGGTCTCGGGGTGAAGAATTTCCGCCAAGATTTCTAAGGACTCGATCAATCGAGGGCCGGGGCGGTTAAAAAAATCACTGCCGTTGGTGATGTAGGTGCGGCCTTGTTTGACGGCCGGCAGTTCCTGCCACTGAGGTTCGTTTACGACACTATCCGTTTCTGACTTTGTCCGTGTTAAATCGTAGCCACAGGGCATAAACGCGACGACATCCGGTTTTGCTTCAAGAAGCTCGTCCCAGCCCATCCAAGGTGAATGTTCGCCGGCTTTGCCGAGGGGGTCCTGACCGCCGGCGATGGCAACCATTTCCGGTACCCAGTTGCCCGCAGCCATCATTGGCTCGGTCCATTCAATGCAGGCAATTCTAGGATGCGTTGGAAGATTTTTTGTTTTTTCTTGAATGGCTGAAATTCGGCCCTTCATGTTCTTGATTAGGCCCTCGCCCGCGGTTTCAACATTTAAGGCCGCGGCGACCCGTTTGATATCTTCAAAAACATCATTGAGGCTCATCGGTTCCAATGAAACGATTTGAACGTTTTTACCCGTCCAGTCGCAAACGGCAGCTTCAACATCTTTGAGGCTGACGGCGCAAATTTCGCATTGGCTTTGCGTGATGATGACATCCGGGTCCAGTGCCTCCAGCAGTTCGGCATCGACTTCATAGACGGCAATCGCCGTTTTTAATGCATCTTTGACGCGTTTATCGATATCCGCACTCGATCCCGATAAATCCAAACGCGGCGCCGTGCATATTGGCAATTTTTTCACGCTTTCTGGAAAATCACATTCATGCGACCGGCCGACGAGTTGATCGGCGCAGCCGAGAGCCGCGACGATTTCCGTTGCGCTGGGGATGAGTGAGATGACCCGCATTGCTATTCCTTCCGAGCCCGCTTTATTGGGGAAATTTGATTTCCGTCACGCCGATCATCGAGTCCCGGTTAACCAATTCTTCGAGTTGCTCTTCCGAATAATCTTCCGTTCCCGACGGGCGCATGGGCAGAACCAAGTAGCGCAGGTCGGCGGCGCTATCGTGCACGCGGACTTCAATATCATCGGATATAGCAGTGCCAAATTCTTGCAGTACTTTACGAGGCTCACGGACCGTGCGGGACCGGTAATTGCGGCTTTTGTACCAATCGGGCGGTGCGCCAAGCAGGGGCCGCGGATAACATGAGCACAGTGTGCACACAATGACATTGTGAACGTTGGGTGTGTTCTCGACGACATAAAGCTCGACCGAACCCATCTCGACACCAAAGTCCTTGACCGCCTCGGAACCGTTTTCAAGCAAGCGCTTTTTAAAGTCTGGATCGGTCCAGGCGCGGGCGATTACCTTAGCGCCGAGCGCCGGCGTAATGCTATCGAGTTTCTCGAGTTTCGATCTAAATTCATCTTCCGTGAAAACGCCGCGCTCAAGCAGCAGTTCACGCACGGCCATTTCGGCAATACCGTAATGACCGAGGCTTTCTTCCTCGTCGGGTTGAAATGTTTTGTCATGATCATGTTCGTGATCATGGTCGCCGTGATCATGGCTTGCCATTGTCGATTCCTTTATGCCGCTTTTTCGTAAATATTGAGGGCGAACGCAACGGACTGTGCCGCCTCCAGCATCCGCTGATCTTGTGTGTAATGGCCGACAACTTGAAGGCCGATGGGTAAATTATTGGGTCCGCTAAATGCCGGTATTGTGGCTGTCGGCACATGCAGTGCCGTCCAGATATCGTTGAAGGCCGAATTGCCGGTTGTTTCCAAGCCTTTCGGCGCCTCGCCGGTGGCCGATGGTGTGATGAGAAAGTCATACCCGGCGGTTTCATCGGCAAAGGCCAACCGGGATTTTGCCATTTGAGCGAGATCCTCGCGGTATTGTTCGTGGGAAATACTTTCGCCGTCTTTTGGGCGACCTTCGCGGCAAACCTTACTAATCTTTTCATAATGATTGGCGAACTCATAAGCCAAGGAACGCCGCAATTCGTAACTGCGTGTTCTTTTGGCCGATTTTGAACAAAGGGTGACGGCTTCGCTCATGTCGTAATCGCTGACGTTTGCCCCCGCTTTGGATAATTGCGATGCTGCTTCGGCAATGCAATTTTTTGTCGTTTCATCGGCTTGGTCCCACGCATGAGAGCGGCAAACACCGATTTTGAGCCCATTCAAAGGAATTCCAGCCAGGGGTGACGTATCGCTTTTCAATAAGGCCCCCCGGAATAAAGCAATGTCATCGACAGAGCGGGCATAAAGGCCGACGGTATCGCAACTCAGGGCGTTTTCTTTCACGCCTTTCAAACCGAATTCGCCATATGTCGGTTTGTAGCCGACGACGCCGCAAAATGCGGCCGGGCGGATGACCGAGCCGCCGGTTTGTGTGCCGAAGGCCAGCGGAATCATGAACGAGGCGACGCCCGCGCCGGAGCCGCTTGAAGATCCCCCCGGCGTGTGGGCTGTGTTGTGCGGGTTGCGGGTCGGTGCCGGGAATTGATGGGCAAACTCAGTCGTCGCCGTTTTACCCATGATGATACCGCCCGCATCGCGCGTTAAAGCAACACAGGTTGCGTCCGATGATGGCTGATTGCCTTTGAAAATGGGTGAGCCGTATTCGGTCGGCATATCGAAGGTGTCGATAATATCCTTAACGCCGACAGGGATACCGCCAATCGGACCTTTGTTCCCGGCCTTGTCGCTGGCTTGGGCCGCGGCGATTGCCTGATCGGTATTAAAATATGCCCATGCTTTAACGTCGACATCCCGTTCTTCGATGCGCTCAGCATAGGCCCGCACCAAACTTTCCGATGTGAGTTGACCGCTTTTAATGGCCTGCCTTGCGGTGCGAACGGTCATCTCCGATGGGTGTGTCATCTATTTTTCTCCCTGGTATTTTATTTTGCCTCGAGCCAATGCTCGTAGATGTCGAGGTCGAGCGTATCCTTCTCAGGGCCATCGTAATCCGGCCAAGCGGTTTTTTGTGCAAACCTTACCCGGTAGAGGGTTTTCTTCGGGGCATCTCTGATGCCTTTGGCCAGTTCTTCGGGGTTGTTGTACTCGCCGAGGACTTCCGTGATTACGCCTTCTTTGCCTCGAATGTAATGGGGCGTGCGGATATGACCCTGGGGGAAGGCCTCCCGAACGATAATTTCATCACCGACACTAAATTGGTTTGTCATGCGCTTTTCTCGATTTTCTTTTCGATACCAAGGCGTGCGTATATTTCTTCAATTTTTTGATCGATCTCTTCTTGGCTTAGAAGTCCTTTGTTCGTGAGGACATTCATCAGCGCAATCATTCGCCGCTCGCCATACTCCAAGCCGAAGTATAAGTTTTCGCCCATGGTTTCAAGTTCGTGGCGAGTTTCGTCAGTTGTTAAAAAACGCCGCTTTTTATCGGATAGCAAGCTTTTGACTGCATCGGAACGGCGCACCCAAGGTTTGATGGTGTGTTCTTCCATTTCAATCGGTCCGGCATCTTGGCCGCCGAGATCGTGATAACGTGGTGGCGGGCGGTTCGGCATTATGCTTCCTCCAAACCAAGGCGGCTACGGATATCGGCCATGCGTTGATCGATTTCGTCCTGCGTCAACATACCTTTATCTTTTAAAATATTCATCAAGGCCGCCATCCAACGTTCGTAATAGCTATGATCATCGTATGCTTTTTCGCCAAGGTTTTCGATGGCGTTGCGAAGTTCGTCTGTTGTTAGGACTTGGCGTGTTTTATCCCCTAAAAGATTGCGCAGGACATCGACGCGCTTTTCCCAGGGTTCGAGAATATGGTCCGTTTTTTCGATAGCACCTGCCATGCGTCCTCCAAGATCGTGATACCGGGGTGGGGGTGTGTTTTCTCCACGCGCCATTATCGTACCGTCCAAATTATCTTATCCAAAACACTGTACCATAAACAGGACCGGGTTCGCATAGCCCCGAAGTAATTGATATTTTTAAGTTTTGAGCATTGGCAGTGTGCTGATTTGCTCGGAGAACAGAAAATTCTTCATTTTTAAAATAACAGACTGGTTCTATACCTTCACCTATATTCCTAATCATTATGCTTAATCGGCTTCCAAAAAATTTATGTCACCCCATCAAGAACAGCAATCGGCATATAAATATGAGTATGGCTCATTTAGGTCCGCCTTCTTCGGCGGTGCGGTGTCCGCATGCGGCATTCCGGTCCTTGCCCTCAGTGCCAGTTATTTAGGGTTCGGGTCGCTGATTCGTGACAGCGATTTGTCGGTCTGGCTGGCCGTGTTTTCGACATTCATCACATGGGCGCTGCCGGGGCAGATCGCCATGATCGAACTCTACGGCACGGGCGCGTCCTTGTTGGTAATTACGGCAACCGTGTCATTGGTAAACGTTCGGTTTTTACCGATGGTTGTCACTGTTATGCCGATCATTCGTGATCCGGGTGTTCCGTCATGGCGTTATTACTTGTCTGCCCATTTATTATCAATCAACAGTTGGGCCTATTTGATCCAACGGGGGCCGTTGATGCCACGTGAGGAACGGTTCCCTTATTATTTAGGATTTGCGCTGACGATTTGGTTCGCTGGCATGTTGAGCGCGGCTTTGGGATACTTTTTGGCGGGTGCGGTGCCGCGGCCGGTTTCGTTGGGATTGGTCTTTCTCAATCCCATATTTTTCATGCTGCTTGTCCTTGCCGGCATTAGCAAACCATCAATCGCGATTGCGACCGTTTTGGGCGCGGTATTGGGGCCGCTTTTTCACCTTGTTTCGCCGGATTGGGGGTTAATCGCTACGGGTTTGGTGGCAGGCAGTGCCGGGTTTGTGTGCGGCAGAATGATGAACAAACGGGCGATGAAGTTGAAAGGGCAGGGCCATGGATGAGTATTGGCCTTGGTTGTTGGCGTTATGTGCCGGTCTTGCGACCTACATGTGGCGGGCCCTCGGTGTTACTTTCTCAGGTCAGCTTGAAACAACCAGTCCTGTTTTTGATTGGGTAAGTTGTATCGCCTACGCCCTGATCGCCGGTTTGGTAGCGCGCATGCTTATTCTGCCTATCGGAACGCTGCAGGAAGCAACATTTGATATTCGTCTGGCTGGTGCTGGTGCTGCCTTGGCGGTCTTTTATCTGGCCCGGCGGTCAATTTTATGGGGCGTTTTAGCGGGTGTCGGATTATTTGTTGTGCTGATGTGGTAGAAAATGTTTTAACCCATGAAGAAAATTCAAATAAGGGAGAATAAGCCATGCGTTGGGCGCGATACGATCATAAGGGCAAAATTTCGTACGGTATTGTTGACGGCGATACGATTGAGGAAGTGAACGGTATCCCCTGGGAAAACCCGGAAAAAACAGGCAATACGGTTTCCGTGAATGATATCAAATGGCTGCCGCCGGTCATTCCGCCGACCTTTTATGCCGCCGGTTTGAATTACGCCGAACATGTGATCAAAACCGCCAAACGGATCGGCAAAGAGCCTAACATCCCCGAAAAGCCTGACATCGGATATCGCG
>Ga0181593_10000421_pt1 | contig 36664 bp, 38 predicted proteins | sample 071ome_19_FD_133756 | JGI IMG/M metagenome (GOLD analysis project Ga0181593, IMG submission 133756) | Coastal salt marsh microbial communities from the Groves Creek Marsh, Skidaway Island, Georgia - 071413AT metaG (megahit assembly) | ecosystem: Environmental > Aquatic > Marine > Intertidal...
CGCAAGGATGAACATTTCGCGGAACAGTTCACCCTTGAGGAGCGCACCCGTCGTCATGCCCAGTGCCAGGCAGGAGTGGCCCGGCTGGCTGAAATCTGGAAGGACGTGAAACCGGATGTGGCTGTCATCATGGGCAATGATCAGCGTGAGCTGGTGCTGCCCAGCCTGCAGCCGATGTTCACCGTCTATCACGGAGACACTTTCTGGCAAAAGCCGCTGCCTGAAGCACAGGCCGCCAAACTGCCAGTGGGGATCAAGGAAAGCGAATGGGCCTACCGTCCGGAAGAAGACCAGGTGTGGCCGGCATTGCCGGATCTGGCAGAACTGGTGCTGGCGGCAGGGCAGCAGCGTGGTTTTGATTTTGCCGCGTCGAACGCCTGGCCTGACATGGGCACTGAACATCATCATATCGGCACGCCTCATGCCTTCAGCTGGATTATCCGGCGGGTGATGGAAGATGCGGCTGTACCCGTTTTGCCCATCATCACCAACACCTTCTTTCCGCCCAACCAGCCAACAGCCAAGCGCTGTTTTGAGATGGGCAAGCTGGTCGGTGACTGTATACGGCAGTGGGATCGCGATGTCCGTGTGGCAGTATTCGGATCCGGCGGCATGAGTCACTTCACCATCAACGAGGATTTCGACCGGGACTTGCTGCAGGCCCTTGAGAAGCGTGACCAGGATTTTCTGACCTCTATTCCTCAGGAGATTCTCATGTCCGGCACCTCGGAAATCCGTAACTGGATCGCGGCAGCAGGAGCACTGATGGATACTGACTTGTCGGGTGAAACCATCGATTACATTCCCTGTTATCGCAGTGAGGCAGGGACCGGCACGGCCCAGGGTTTTGTTTGCTGGCGCTGACGCCGGGGTAATTTAGGAATGATTGTGCACAGCGCTGAATGCGGAATTCAGTGTGGTACTATCAAGCGCGATGTTGATTCAAGGTGATTCGGGGGAAGCGGTTTGAAAAACTATCGTTTTGTTTTTTCTGTATTTTTTCTATTACTAAGCCATGTTGCCATGGCCCAGGAAGGTCACCCTTTTAAGGGCACCTGGCGTGGTGAAATCACTATGCCCGGCGGGTCCCAGGCTGTTGTGATCATCATGAACTACGATGGTGAGAACATCACCGGCATGATCAACCCCGGCCGCCAGTCTTACAACTTCACCCGCGCGGATCTAGATGCCCCGAACTGGACGCTGAATGCCAGCGCCACTACCCGCGATGGTATTGATGTCAGTCTGACCGGAACACTTCAGGAAATCGGCGCCCGTAACCGCCATATTGACGGCACCTGGAAACAGGGCGGACTCAGCTTTCCTTTCCGTATAACCCGAGAGTAGTTTTTCATAAAAATTTCACGTTGAGGGGGGTGAATAATGGATCCAGCAACCAGGCAGGAACTGAAAGACAACTGGGTGGTGCTGCTGATAGCCTTTCTCCTGGTCTTCATTTCTTTCGGCGTGCCCAATTTCTCACTGCCCTGGATTTACAAGCCGGCCATGGAAGAGTTTGGCTGGAGCAATGCCCAGGTCAACGGTATTTCCACCTCCAAGTTTCTTGTCGGGGCCCTGGCGGCACTTGGCATGGGAATAATGATCGACAAGGTGGGTGGCAAGCTTTCCGTCTTGCTGGGGACGCTCAGTGGCGGGGCGGCCATGGCGACTTTCCTGGCGGCCACCAATCTGCCGGTCTACTACCTGGCGGGCGGCCTGCTGGGGTTGTCTGCTTCATCCATTGTGGCCGCCATGAAAGTGGTGGTTTCACGCCTGGTGCATATCAATCAGGGCATGGCCATCGGTATTGTCCTTGGCGGCACCAGTGCCGGGCAGTTTGTGATGCCATTGCTATGGGCGCATTACCTTGAAGCCGGTGTTAACTGGCGAACGATATTTGCTTTCCTGAGCCTGGGTTCCTTCCTGATATCCACGCCACTGTGGATCATCTTCATGTCCCGGAAAGGGGAAAAACAGGACATCATCAATGCCGGTTCCAAGGGGCATACCGAAGGTCTGACCATGTGGGGGCACTTCAAGGAAGTGTGCCAGGAGAAGGGCTTCTGGCTGTTGGCCGCATCGATCTTCCTGGTGTCGGCTGTTGACCAGGCCATGATGCAGAACTATGTCAGTTTCCTGAGGATCGACCGTGGGATGCGCTACCAGGATTTCAAATGGCTGGTGAGTCTGGTGACCTTCCTGGCCATATCCGGGAAGATATTCTCGGGATGGATATATGACCGCTATTCCATTCCCGGCATCCGTGTTTTCTATTTCCTGCTAGGTGTATCAGTGATTCTTGCCCTGCCGGTGCAGGGGATCATGACCCTGACCCTGTTCCTGGTGGTGCGCAATATTGCCCATGGCGGCATGATTGTTGAGGCACCGGTGATCACCAAGCACTACCTGGGGCCACGGAATCTGGGGATGACCATCGGCATCGTGTCGGTATTCGTCAACCTGGGTTTTGCCGCCGGTCCACCCCTGCTGGGCTGGCTCTTTGACCAGACCGGCAACTATACCCTGGGTTTCACGATATATTCCGGGGTAGCCCTGCTGGCCTGTGGGCTGCTTATCCCCCTGAAACCGCGCTTCTGGACGCCGCCTGGCAAGAAGAAACAGGAACAGGAAGTGGGTGTTTCAGGGTTGCAGCCAGCCAGAGTCTGAGTGTAGATGCTTTAACAAATGCTTTGTCAAAAAAAGGGGCCAGTGGCCCCTTTTTTTATTGTTGGAGAGTATCAATCCACCAGGGATTCGCTACCCATCATGTGGTACTGGTCGATGTTGTTGTCCTGGCAGAAGTACTCGATGATTTCTTCATCAGGGTTCCATGACTTGGTCCAGGAGGTGGACCAGGGGGCAGTATAGGCCTGTGGATCATCAATGGTGATTTCATAGTTCAGGCTGCCAATGGTCGGGCGGGAAAAGCGTTCGATCAGATGCAGGCTTTCGGTATGGGGATAGCCTTCACGGTGCAGCCAGAATCTCTCGTTGAAGCCGATGGTATCGACCACCAGTGTGTCGCCTTCCCAGTGGCCAATGGAATGACCAAAGTAGGAAGGATTCACATACTCGGGGTGAGGACGGCCATCCATGTGGATTTCACGCCAGGGACGGGTGGAGCCGCCGGACATCACGAAAATCTTGTTCATGTGAGGCACCTGGACCACCTGTAGCCCAAATGGTACTGCAAACTGGCGGGAAGCCCCGGGGGGGGCACAACGCACATGGGGGTCATCCTTCGCCAGGGTTTCCTGCCGGTAGTCGTACAGTGCCCTGGACCAGGGTTTGAAGGGCACATCTTCAGGTGGCGGATAGGAAGCGCCGCCCACCATCGGACCGGAGCCGCGATCCCAGAATCCCAGGCCATCTTCCAGGGGACCCAGATTCGGTGTGCCGTCTGCCAGACGTGGCGTGGGTGCATCAGGGTTGTATTGCGCCATGGCAGCCTGACCCGCGAGAGCCAGGGCAATGACAGAAACCAGTGTCTTGATCTTCATAGTAGGAACTATCCTTAATCCTGCTGCCTGGAAAAGAGGCGTTTGCCGGTGCTTTCTATGACCACCTTGCTGGCGGACATGGAGGGACTGCCATCACGTGCCAATGCACCTTCGACGATAAGGATATCGCCCAGTACCAGTGACTCGCGGGTCCAGCCCTGGCGAGCCATGGATACCGGGGAGCCCAGTTCGCAGGCCCAGGTGCTCACTTCTCCGGTTTCTTCATCTTCCACGTCCACATAAAAGTAGGCGTGCGGATTAAGCCATTCGACTTTTACCACGACCCCGGTAATTTCCTTGCGGGCATTGGCATCATACTGGGCGGTAAAGGCATGATGAGCCCACAGTGATGTGCTGAGCAAGGTGAGGGTGGTGAGTACAAGGGTGTTCAAGATCGACTTGATAGACATATATGCATTTCCCCATGGCGCCCCATGTTGTTTTTTTCTGGCTGTGTTTTATAACAGTCTGAATTCAAAGAAAAAAATTGAGGCTTTTTCGATAATCCTGAAAAGGTTATCACATAAACAAGGCAAGTCCAGAGTCGGCAAAACATTTCACAATTCATCCCCAATGTTCCGGATTTGGCCTGAAAAGGAACACCGGTGCAGTAGATTTTGACCCCAGAAATAAATGCTTCTGTAAGGTACTGGTAAGAATCCCTTAAGAATTGATTGCTAATCTGCCTGCCATTATTTGATAGGGAAGGCGGAACATGTATTACGTCGACACGTGCAATACCCAAATCAATACCCTGGCTCCGGTAAGGGAGGCACTGCTGGACAAGGTCCTGGCGCCGGCCCCTGTATTTACCATTCACCGGCAGTCCGATGCCGACAGGGCAGAGGTTGAAGCCTTTGTGGCTGACAAGTTTTATGAGGCCTTTGGTGCGCAGATCCATGAATACATGCCGGCGTTGTTATCCATGCGTTGCATGAACGGTTTCTCCGGGGTCATCGGTATGCGCAAGGCAGCAACCTCGCCGCTGTTCCTTGAGCGTTACCTGGATGCAGATATCGAAACGGTCATGGCACAGCGACTGGGTCAGGACATTGAGCGTCGCGAGATTATCGAGATAGGCAACCTGGTGGCAGGACGCAAAGGCCCCAGCCAGTTTGTTTTTCTGGTGGCCATGACAGCGTTGTATGACGCCGGTTACCGCTGGATCACGTTCACGGCTACCCGCAGCCTGGCCAACAATCTCGATAAACTGGGGTTTCCGATGACCGTCCTGGCGGATGCCAGTGTGGAGTGTCTGGATCAGGTTGAGGCGCAGGAGTGGGGCACGTATTACGCCAGCAAGCCACAGGTGTATGCCGGCAGTCTGGAAGATGCCATGGCCATTGCCCGCAAGCGTCCCCTGTTTCGCCGGGCCATGGCCATGTACCGGCGCAGGATACGGGACATTTCCCGTCAGATCAGCGGAATCTAGACCGTGAATAACATCAGCTTGCTTGAAGGATTGGGTGAATCTGCAAAAACCGCAGCGACCCTGGGTGGGCTGGAACAACGTTTTACCATCGATGAATTCGAGGCCATGTGCGTCGAACTTGAAGAATTCCTGCTGCAGGAAAAAGTCAGCGTACTTGCCCTGCATGCAGACAACGGCCCCTCATGGGTAGTGGCGGATGCAGTATCCCAGCGCATGCAGTTTTGCCTGGCCCCACTACCCACCTTTTTCTCTCACCTGCAGATTCAGTCAATCCTGGGTCAGTGTGGTGCCAGTCATTTGCTGACGGACAATCCGGACTCCCTGGGTGACATGGTCACCCGCCGAATCGGCGCCCCCTTGATAGGTGGTTTGCAGTTGTGCGAGGTCAAACCGCACGCTGCACAGACCTGCGAAAGGCCTAAAGGTACGGGAAAAATCACGTTTACCTCGGGATCTACTGGAGAAGCCAAGGGCGTATGCCTTAGCAATGAACAGTTGTTCCTGCAGGCGAAAGCGCTGGCAGATGTCGTGAATATCAAAAATCCGCGTCATCTGTGCGTGCTGCCACTGAGTACCCTCCTGGAAAACGTCGCCGGCGTTTATGCACCCCTCCTGGCCGGTGGGCAGGTGATCATGCCGTCATTGGCACAGTTGGGTTATGAAGGCAGTCGCCTTGCTGCCCCGGAAAAAATGCTGGCCGTTATCCAGCAAATACAGCCGGAAACCATGATCCTGATTCCCGAGCTTCTCAAACTTCTGGTGGTTTCTGCCAAGCAGGGCTGGCCAGTGCCGGAAAGTTTCAAATTCATAGCCGTGGGCGGCAGCAGGGTGGGACAGGGTTTGCTGCAGGAAGCCTGGTCGCTGGGTTTACCCGTGTATGAAGGTTTCGGCCTGAGTGAGTGTGCCTCGGTAGTGAGCCTGAATACGGTATCCGGGCGGAAGAACGGCAGCTGCGGTAAACCCCTGCCGCATTTGCAACTGGATATCAGGGCTGGTGAGGTAGTGGTCAAAGGCAACACCATGCTGGGTTATCTGAACCGGCCAGAGAGCTGGTATCAGGGCAGCATGGCCACCGGTGACCTGGGATACCTGGACGATGAAGGCTACCTGCATCTGGCGGGGCGTAAAAAGAATCTGATCATATCCAGTTATGGTCGCAACATTTCACCGGAATGGCCTGAAAGTGAGCTCCTTGCCAATCCCCTGATGCAGGATGCCGTGGTTTTTGGCGATGCGAAACCTTACTGCGTGGCCTTGGTCAGTGTCAGGGATTCGCGGATGGATAACATGTCCATCCAGCAGTGGATAGACCGGGTGAACCAGGGCCTGCCCGACTATGCGCAGATCAGGGCCTGGCACAGGCTCGATCAGCCACTGGTGACATTGCCGGGCATGCTGACGTCGAATGGTCGTCCAAGGCGTGCGGCCATCGCCAGTCATTTTGGTGAACAGATCAGGGCGCTATATCCCGGTAACAGTGATTCTCCTTTAGCGTTTGCCTCATAAGCACACCAGGAAAACCTTCATGACTTTTTATCAGCAACTTCTGGCAGCCACTGAAAACGAGCGAGCAGGTCTGTTGTCCGCTCCGATCATCCTGCGCTGCTTCCAGGGTGAATTCACCCTTCACGATTATGTTGCCTTCCTCGGGCAGGCCTATCACCACGTGAAGCACACAGTGCCCCTGTTGATGGCGGTGGGAGCCCGGTTGCCTGAAGAAAAAGAGTGGCTGAGGGAAGCTGTCGGTGAATATATTGAAGAGGAAATGGGACACCAGGAATGGATACTCAATGACATTGGCCAGTGCGGTTTTGACAAGGAGTATGTGCGTCATGCAAGGCCCCATCTGGCTACTGAGCTGATGGTGGTTTATGCCTGGGACATGATCAACCGGGTCAATCCCCTGGGCTTTTTCGGCATGGTGCAGGTGCTGGAAGGGACCAGTATCAACATTGCAGAAAAAGCTGCCGACATTATTCGCGAAAAACTGGGCCTGCCACGCCAGGCCTTTACCTACCTGTACTCACATGGTGCCCTGGACCAGGATCATATCCAGTTCTTTGAGGGGCTGATGAACAGGATTACGGATCCTGGGGAACAGGAGCAAATCATTTACGCTGCCAAAGTGTTCTACAAACTTTATGGTGAGATTTTCAGGTCTCTGGATGCGGATCATGGTATTCCGCGACTGGTTTTTGAGGGGGAATCAGCGGCGCATGGAACTGCAGGGTAAAAGAATCTTGTTAACCGGTGCCAATGGCGGCATCGGGTCGGCCCTGGTCCGGCAACTGGCCAAAGAGGGTTGCAAGCTGGTGCTGTGTTCACAGCAGCAGCCCCCGTTGGAAAAAATGGCCGGTGAACTTGCTGCTTCCGGTTATGCGGGTTCAGTGGAGATCATGGCGGCGGATCTGTCCAGGTCTGAGGATCGCCGGCGCGTGGTCAGCCAGTGTGAAGCGCTGGACGGCATAGATATCCTGATCAATCTCGCCGGCATGCTGGATTTTCGCCTGTTTGAAGACCAGCCTGAAGAGGTGGTCAACAAGCTTGTCAATCTGAACCTTCTGGCCCCCATGCATCTGTGTCAGCTGTTGCTGCCCCAGCTGAAAACACGTCCGGAAGCCATGATTCTGAATGTGGGTTCTATTTTTGGCAGCATCGGACACCCCGGATTTGTCGCCTACTGCACCAGCAAGGCGGGAATGAAAATGTTCAGTGAATCCCTGGCCAGGGAACTGGCGGATACAAACGTGAAGGTGGCCTATATCGCACCACGGGCCACGGCAACAGCCCTGAACAGCAATAAAGTCAATGACCTGAACCTGGCGCTGGGCAACAGTGTTGACAGTCCTGACCATGTAGCACAGCAAATCATCGCCCAGCTGAAAAGCGGCAAAATCCTGCAATATCTTGGATGGCCGGAAAAACTTTTTGTCAGGGTGAATGCCCTGCTGCCATCAGTGGTTCACAACGCGCTGGTGAAGAAACTTTCAATCATCAAAGGATTTATCCATTCCTGAGGAAATAGCCATGAACACGAAGATCAAGAGCCTGGTCGTCCTGATGACGGCTGCATTCACCCAGCAGGTTTTCGCTGACCTGGATGGCGATATCAGTCACCTGCAGCAGCGATGGGCCGAAGTGAACTACCAGCTTGAAGGAAAAACCCAGCTGTCGGAATTTGAAAAACTGGTTGAAGAAGCGCAACAGGCCACTGACAGTTATCCGGACAAGGCCGAGGGCTGGATCTGGAGCGGGATCATCAAATCCACCTACGCCGGTGCCAAGGGCGGCCTGGGTGCCCTGTCGCTGGCCAAGCAGTCCAGGGCTGATCTGGAGAAAGCCATGAAACTGGATGACACCGCACTCAATGGTTCAGCCTATACCAGCCTTGGCACCCTGTATTACAGTGTTCCGGGGTGGCCCGTGGGATTTGGTGATGATGACAAGGCCGGCGAGCTGCTGGGCAAAGCGCTGACGATCAATCCCGATGGTATAGACAGCAACTATTTCTACGGCAGTTACCTGATACATGAAAAACGTTATGATGAAGCCCGGCAGTACCTCCACAAGGCCCAGCAGGCGCCTGCCAGGCCAGACAGGCCTCTGGCTGATAGTGGACGCCAGCAGGACATCCTCAAGGCCCTGGCAGAAATCGACGGTAAATAAATTCCCCTGCAGGACACGGGAGTGAGTCACGGTCATGCAAATTTTACTGGTGGAAGACGATCAGCCACTTGCCAGGGGCCTGCAGCAGGCGCTAGGCCAGCAGGGCTATGTAGTCAACCATGTCGGCACAGGTGAAGCAGCGCTTCATGTCATTGAGTTTGATAAACCCGATATTGTGATACTCGATATCGGGCTGCCTGATATTGATGGCATCACGGTCCTGAAAAAAGTCCGTAAATCCGACACTGAACTTCCGGTGTTGATGCTCACTGCTCGCGATGGCGTGGATGACAAGGTGGTCGGCCTGGATAGCGGGGCAGATGACTACCTGGCCAAACCTTTTGATATGACTGAACTGCTGGCCAGGCTGCGCGTTCTGGAACGGCGCATAACCACAGTGAAATCCAGTGTGATCGGTATTGGGCAGGTGAGCCTTGATACTGTGGCCCAACAGGTGAGTGTGAATGGTGAGGAAGTGGAGCTGGCCCGTCGTGAATACATGCTGCTCAAAAGCCTGATGGAAAATGCCGGCCGCGTGCAGACCCGCAGTGTGTTGGAAAACCGCTTGTATACCTGGGGTGAGGAAGTTTCCAGTAATGCCGTTGAGGTGCACATTCATCGTCTGCGGAAAAAGCTGGGCAATGATTTCATCAAAACCATTCGTGGTGTGGGTTACAAGGTGAATGCCGGGGCCAACTCTTGAGTTCCATTCGTCTGTTCCTGGTGGCAGGAATCCTGGCCACACTGACCCTGTTCAATTTTTTCGCGGCCCTTCGCGGCTACCAGAGCAGTATGGTGGAGGCCGACCTGCTGTTTGATAACCAGTTGCTGGATTTTGCCAGGCTGGTGGATCATATCGATATTACTGACGATCACACGGAACTGCGTCTGGGTAACAACCTGGCCTTTCAGATATGGGAAAACGGACAGCTCATTGCCCATTCCTATCATGCACCGGATGACCCCATCATTGGCTTCAGCACGGGATTTGATTACAGCAATTTTGATGGTTACCGGTGGCGCACCTATGCCCGCCAGGACAGCCTTGCCACTCGCTGGGTAATCGTGGCTGAGCGAACCGATCTGCGTTATGTCCTGGCCGAGAACGTGGTGCTGGAATCCATCCTGCCGATTCTGCTGAGCATTCCCCTGATTGGTTTGCTGATCTGGCTGATTGTCAGCCATGGCCTGAAGCCGCTCACAGCGCTGTCCGCTGAACTGAAAAGCCGGCATGTCAACGATCTGAGTCCCGTGGCGGCCAGTAATACCCGCAAGGAACTGGACCAGGTTATCCAGTCACTCAATGGGTTCATGCGCCGATTGAACCAGTCGGTGGAACGGGAAAAGCGCTTCTCTGCCGATGCTGCCCATGAACTGCGTACGCCCATCAGTGCCCTGAAAGTCCAGTTGCACAACCTGTCCAGTGAAATCGATATCAACAGCGGTGCCTGGCAGGACCTGCAAAATGGCGTGGAAAGAATGCAGCACCTGGTGGAGCAGTTGTTGTCCCTGTACCGGATGAGCCCGGACAAATTTCTGGAAAACAGCCATCAGGTGGATCTTTACGAAGTCTGTGAAAATGTCATTGCACGACAGTATTCCCTGATTGAAGCTCGCAACCAGCAGCTCGATCTGGAAGGGGATCATCTGATTATCCATGGCGATGAATTTGCCCTGGAAACCATGTTTTCAAACCTGCTCAGCAATGCCAGCAAATATACGCCCATGGACGGACAGATACGGGTTGCCGTCACTCGTGCAAATGGCAGGGTGGAGCTGGTGGTGGAGGATGATGGCCCTGGTATTCCCGAGGCCGAACGAGAAAGAGTCTTTCACCGCTTCTACCATAATGAAAAACTGCTCGAGGAAAATCAGCTTCCGGGATGCGGCCTGGGTCTGACTATAGTAAGTCATGTGGCACAATTGCATCATGCAGCGGTGCGCGTGGAGCGATCCGGTTTTGGACAGGGGAGCCGGTTTGTGGTGAGTTTTCCAGGGGAGCATGCATGATGAGAGTTGTTGCATCGTGTCTGTTGTTATTGTTGACCGGCATTTGGCAGGTTGCCCGGGGCGCTGTACCTGAAATACAGATCGAAATTCGTGAACACCTGTTTTACCCATCGACAGTGGAAGTTCCAGCGAACCAGAAAGTGAAGCTGTTTATCGTGAATAATGATGCCACTCCCGAGGAATTTGAAAGTTACGAGCTGAACCGGGAGAAGGTGATTCCCGGGAATGGCAAAACGGTCATTTTTATCGGGCCGCTGGAACCCGGGGAATACCCGTTTTTCGGGGAGTTTTTTCCCAAGACGGCCCAGGGCAAAGTGGTGGCGAAATAGGGCGGTGCATCAGAGGGGATCAAACGCCACATGTTTCTGAGTACAGCCATACTGGTGCTCCAGGAGATACTGGAAGCGGCTTTGCTGGTCAGTGTCCTGCTGGTACTGTCGCGGCAATTGACCCGCACCAGTGAGCAAAACCTGCGGATTTCCCTGTCCTGGTTGCCGGTGGCGATAGGTGCCGGCCTGGTGGGATCATGGATGTATGCCTATTTTTTTCCGGAGATTTCCCAGTGGTTTGATTATGTCGGACTGGAGATTACCAATGCGGCAATCCAGGGCGTGATTCTGCTCGCCTTGATGATTTTCTGTTTCATGTTTACTTCAGTGAATTGTCTTCACCGGACTCACAGACTGGGACAGCTGACACCCGTTTTGATGGCGGTCATGGTGTCACTGGGTATAGTGCGGGAAGTGTCGGAAATCATTCTCTATCTGAATGGCGTACTGGCCAATCCGACCAACGTCACCCCGACAGTCCTGGGGGCTTCCCTGGCTGCGGGTATCGGTGTCAGTAGCGGCATCGTGTTGTATTTTCTGTTATTGAGCCTGTCCGTAGCCTGGAGTTACCGCCTGTCCATGCTGCTGCTGGCCCTGTTTGCCGGAAATCTTGCTTCGCAGATCGTCATTCTCCTGACCCAGGCAGACTGGATTCCCTATAGCCGGGAATTGTGGGACAGCTCGGCCTTCATTCCCGAGTTTACCATCACCGGCCAGCTGCTTTACGCGCTGGTGGGCTATGAGGCCAATCCTTCTCTGATACAGGTTGTCTGCTACTGCTGCAGTGCCATGATTATCGTTGTCAGTCCCTTGTTTCTTCATGCCTGGCGAAAGGCAACAGGGGGTAGTGCCAATGTCTGACCAGGCATCCATCATGCGATTATCCGGGCTGGGCCTTTTTCTTTGCCTGTTACCTGCGTTGGCCTGGGCGGATGGTGCCGTGGTGGACAAACTCTACCATCCTTACGTTGATGCCATGGAAACCGAGCTGGAGTACCGCAGTCTGTTTCAGGAACGCCAGGACAACCTGACGACACCTGCACAGATTCACCAGTTTTCCATTGGGCGTTCCATCGGCGAGCGCTTTTTCTCGGAATTCTATGTCGTTGGTACCAAAGACCGATCTGGAGATTTTGACGTCGAGGCCCTGGAGGCCGAACTCAAGTGGCAAATCACCGAGCAGGGCGAATATGCCGCTGACTGGGGAATGTTGTTTGAATACGAAAATGAACTTGGCAAGGATATCCAGGAAGTCACCGCAGGCTTGCTCAGTGAACGGGAGTTTGGACGCTGGAGTGGTACCGCCAATCTCAGGCTGATTTATGAATGGGGTGGTGATATCAATAACGAGTTCGAGTCGGTACTGGCCCTGCAAGCCCGCTATCGTCGTTCACCCGGTTTTGAGCCGGGCATCGAGTTCTATTCCGGGCAGAACACCCTCGGGATGGGGCCTGTCATACAGGGGACACTGAGCACCGGGATACGCAAAAAACTGCACTGGGAAACCGGTGTCATTTTTGGCATGGACCATAAAAGTGCCGACACCAGTGTCCGCTTTCTGCTGGAGTACGAGTTCTGAGCCTTTATACTGCTATACGGTATTGATTCAGCTCAAAAAAAAGCCCATCTTTAGCGCCTTTTACCCGGGGTTTGTTCTGGGTAAATGTGCAGCCTTCATGCACATTGTAATCTGTAAGAAAACCGTAAGCTTGGGGCTGTAAAGTGGCGCCCAGATGATCGGCAGGCCCTGTTCGGGTTTGTGCCGGTAACATAAAGCAGGTGTTGGACTTCGTGAAAAAAGTGAAACTGAACAAGGTATTACAACTGGCCCTCATGGTCGGGACAGCTGCTTTGCTGATCTCGCCGACCAGGGCGCAGGATCATGCCCCTCTGGAGCTCAGTTCAACACTGGGTATCAATGAGATCATCGATAGCGCGCTCATGACTGTGCCGGAATCCCTCGAAACCTCGGCCAGACAGGCTCAGGCACGTGATTTTCAGGATGTCGGCAAGGGCTGGATTGCCGGTGTGCCGAACCTGCAACTGGGCTATCTGGATGACGGCCTGCTGGATGATCAGGGTCAGGAAGAGTTTGCCTATGGCTTGCAGCTTCCCCTGTGGTGGCCGGGCCAGCGTCAAGCAGCACAGACACTTGGACAGCGTTACACCGAACAGGCGGATAAATGGGAAAAGGCGCTCACGTGGCAGGTTGCCGGTCGGGTGCGCAGTGTCCTGGCAGCCATAGCCGCCGCAGAACTGGGATTGTCACTGCAAACCCGTGCAGTAGCTGACGCTGAAAGAATGCGTGATGTAACCGCCACCCTGTTTGAGGCCGGAGAGGTGGCGCGACTGGATATGCTGCAGGCAGAAACCCTGCTGCACAACATGGAGGCAGATTTGCTCCAGGCTGAGGCCAGCATGGTGGATGCCGAACGGGCTTATAGTGTGCTGACCGGCCTGCATATGCGCCCTGAACAGGCTTACACGGAAACCCGGACAAGCCAGGAAGATATTGAACCCGATCATCCCTATCTGGTGTTTTTGCGCAGTGGCGTGGATCTGGCGGAGGCCAATATCCGGCAGAGTGAAAATATCGCCAGGGGCAATCCCACTTTGACCCTGGGGGCCAACAAGCAGCGTGGTACACGGGCGGACCAGAGCATAGACAGTATCGAACTGCAGATGAGTATTCCTATCGGCGGTGGTCGCTACGTATCAGCCCAGTCCAGCAGTGCCAGGCGGGCTAAAGTGGATGCCGAGGTGGTCTGGCAGAATGCCTATATTCAGCTCAACCAGGCGCTGCATGAAGTGGAGCATGACCTGTTTGTACTCAGCCAGGAAGAGCCCCTGCGGCGCAGCCAGATGGAAATCAGCCGGGAGCGTTTTGACCTGGCACTCACCGCCTTTGAAGTGGGTGAAATCAACCTGGTACAGGTTGTGGTAGCCCAGCAGGAAGCCCGGGAAAGTGAGCGAGCCCACAGCATGCTGCTGATGGAACGTGAACGCCTGATTACAGAATTCAACCAGTTAATAGGGGTCATGCCATGATCAAAACCCTGAGCCATTTGTTACTGCCTTTAAGCATTGTCCTGTCCTCGGGCATGCATGCCCAGGAGCATATACCACTGACGGATGCGGAAATTCGCCAGTTTGGCATTGCCTTCAGCCCAGTCCAGGTCATGGACGGTGAAACCGGCATGCAGATTCCGGCTACTGTCGTTAACTCTCCCATGCTGGCCTCAGCCATTACGGCCCGGTACGAAGGCGTGGTGCAGTCCTGGAATGTCATGCCTGGAGAACAGGTCGAGGCTGGCCAGTTGCTGGGTGTGCTCAACAGCCAGGAAATCCTGGGCATTCAGCAGGAATGGATTTTTGCGGAAAGCAGTCTTCAGGAAGCCCGCTTCAATGTGGAAAAGGATGAAAAGCTGAACCAGGAAGGGGTGATTTCCCAGCAGCGCCTGATCCAGACCCAGCGCCAGTACCAGGAAGCCAGGATCAATGCCCAGGCTGCCCGCCAGAAACTGATTCTGGCCGGCTTCTCCGAAGAACAGCTTGGGCGTCTGATGACTGACCACGAAGGATTGGGGATGTATTACATCCGCACACCCGTGGCGGGAACGATCAGTCACATCACCTATATTGCGGGCACTTTCGTTCCAGACAATGCCGAACTGGTCTCGTTCAGCAGCGGCAATCTCTGGGTCCGTGCCGAGTTGCCGGCCCGTCTTGGCAGGCAGCTGGAGATCGGTCAGAAAGTACGGTTGGCAGAAGGGAGCTATTCCCTGACCTTGCGTCAGCAGGATTATGCGGCGGATGAGTACTCACAATTGCTGCATGTCTTTGCCGAGTTTGACCAGGCGGCCCGTTATCTTCCGGGGCAGGTGGTCAGCCTGGTCCTGAGTCCTGCCGGTGGCGGGGTGCTGGTGCCCGCTGATGCCGTGGTTCACAGCGGTGATGAAACCCAGGTGTTTGTGAAGGTGGATGGCGGTGTGGAAGCCATAACGCTTTCCCTGACACCGGTGGGGTCTGCCTACCTGGCCCAGTCCGGCCTGAATGCCGGTGACCAGCTTGTCACACGCGGTACTGCCCAGCTCAAGGGTATGCAACTTGGCCTTGGTGGCGAATAAGCTGCTGTCGATTCTGCTACGAGGAAGCCTTAGGACATGTTTACCCAACTGATTCAGTTTGCCCTCAGTCAGCGCTTGATGACCTGCCTGCTGGCCTTGATGCTGGTGGGCTTCGGTGCCCAGGCACTGGTTAAGCTGCCCATCGATGCGTTTCCTGATATTTCACCGACCCAGGTGAAGATCATCATCAAGGCCCCCGGCATGACACCGGAAGAGGTGGAGTCTTTGATCACCCAGCCCATCGAAGTGGAACTGCTGGGGATTCCAAGACAGGACATTCTGCGCTCCATTTCCAAGTACGCTCTGAGTTCCATCACCCTGGATTTCGAGGAAGGCACCGACATTTACTGGGCCCGCCAGCAGGTGGCTGAACGTATCAACAATGTCTGGGATGACCTGCCCGGCGACATCAGCGGCGGCCTGGCTCCCATGAGCACCCCCCTGGGTGATATGTTCATGTTCACGGTGGAAAGCGACACCCTGAGCCTGGAGGAAAAACGTTTCCTGCTGGACTGGACCATCCGTCCGGCCCTGCGCACGGTACCGGGTGTGGCTGATGTGAACTCACTCGGCGGCTTCGTGAAAACCTTCGAGGTCATTCCCCGTCGTGCCGAGATGGCGGCGCTGGATGTGCGCAATGCCGACATCATTGATGCCCTGGAAATGAACAACAAGAATGATGGCGCCGGACGTATCGACCAGGGCGAGGAAGCCATCCTGGTACGTGTTGCCGGTGCGATTACCACGCTGCAGGATGTGGGCAGTATCCTGGTGGAAAATGCCTTTGGTAAACATATTCCGCTGTCAGAGGTTGCCAATATCCGGCTCGGTACATTGGAGCGTTATGGGTCGGTGACCGCCGATGGCAAGGACGAGGCGGTGCAGGGCCTGGTGATTGGTCTTCGTGGTGCCAATGCCCGGGAAGTGGTGAACGGTGTTCGGGACAAACTGATCGAACTGGAGTCCAGTCTGCCGGAGGGCACCAGTACCCGGATTTTTTATGACCGCAGTGTGTTGATCGAAGGCGCTGTGAAGACCGTGTCCAAGGCACTGATTGAAGCTGTTGTTCTCGTGGTGGTTCTGTTGGGCCTGTTCCTGGGCAATGTGCGTGCAGCACTGACCGTGGCTGCCGTATTGCCGCTATCAGCGCTGGTCACCTTCCTGATGATGAATGCCATGGATATGTCGGCCAACCTCATGAGTCTGGGTGGCCTGGTAATAGCCATTGGCATGCTGGTGGATTCGTCCATCGTGATAGTGGAAAACATTGTGTCTGCCCTGCATCACCAGAAAGAAACCGGCAACCAGCTGCCCCGATTGCATATCGTGTTCCGGGCGGTGAAGGATGTGGCCGTGCCTGTCACTGCCGGCATTATCATTATCATTATCGTATTCCTGCCGTTGCTGACCCTTGAGGGTCTGGAAGGCAAACTGTTCGGCCCGGTAACGTTGACCATCGTGTTTGCCCTGCTGGGTTCACTGGCACTGTCACTGACGCTGATTCCGGTGATTGCCAGCTACGCCGTGAAAGCGGATGCCCATGAAGAGCCCTGGCTGAGCCGCACGTTGACCAGAATTTATGAACCCCTGCTGGAAAAAACCCTGGCGGCTCCCCGTTACCTGCTGATGCTGGCAGCCGGCCTGCTGGTTGTCACCGTTATCCTGTTCCCCTTTGTGGGCAAGACCTTCATGCCGACCATGGATGAGGGCGATATTATTGTTCAGCTGGAATCCATTCCTTCCGTGAACCTGGTCACCATGACCCGCATGGTGCAGCAGGTGGAAGAGGCCATCATCGCGGAAGTGCCGGAAGTGATTCGCGTGGTATCCCGCAGCGGCTCCGATGAAATCGGTATGGATCCCATGGGCCTGAACGAAACCGACATGTTTCTGCAGCTCAAACCCGCTGATGAGTGGGGACCGGGCGGCAAGGAAGCGCTGGAGGAAAAACTGCGAGTCGTGATGAACCGCATCCGTGGTATCAACTATGGATTCACCCAGCCGATTGATATGCGTGTCTCTGAAATGCTGACCGGATCGCGCGGCGATGTGGCCATCAAGTTGTTTGGCCCCGATCTGGATGTCCTGAACAGCAAGGGACAGGAAATAGCCAATGTGATTGAAACGGTAAGCGGTAGTGTCGATACCATCGCCACCATCAATGAGGGTGCCCAGTACCTGCAGGTGAGCGTTGATCGCTATCGTGCCGGCCTGCTTGGTCTGAATGCCGATGAACTGCAGACCCGTCTGCGTTCTGAAATCGAAGGCCTGCGCGTGGGTACCGTGATCGAGGGATCCGCCCGTGTTCCCCTGATGCTGCGATTTTCACCGATGATGGGTGATGGCCAGGAAATGATGCGCAACAACCTGATCAACCTGCCCGACGGAGGTGTGGTGCCGTTATCTGAAATAGCCTCCATCGAACGGGTTGAAGGCCCGGTGAGTATTTCCCGTGAATCCGGCAGGCGTTTTGCTGTGGTCCGCACCAATGTGGAAGGCCGTGACCTGGTGGGCTTCGTGGAAGAGGCCAAACAGGCCATCGCCGACAACATGGAACTGCCCGACGGCTACAGCCTGGAGTGGGGCGGTGAATTTGAAAACCAGCAGCGTGCAGCTGCCCGCTTGAGTCTGGTGGTGCCGGTAGCGCTGGCCCTGATTGCTTTTATTCTGTTCCTGACCTTCCGGTCTATCAAGCAGACTCTGATTATTCTGTCCAACATCCCCTTTGCCCTGACCGGTGGACTGATTGCCCTGTGGCTCACCGGTGAGTTCATCTCGGTACCGGCGTCTGTGGGCTTCATTGCCCTGCTCGGTATTGCGGTGCTTAACGGTGTAGTGATGATGTCCCATTTCAATCACCTGGTGTCCAAGGGATACGAGATTGCCCGGGTAGTACGGGAAGGTGCGCTGAGAAGACTGCGTCCGGTGATGATGACTGCCTCCATCTGTGCTATGGGACTGGTTCCACTGCTGCTGGCTACCGGTCCGGGTTCAGAAATCCAGAAACCGTTGGCCATCGTGGTGATTGGCGGCCTGATCAGTTCAACCTTGCTGACCCTGTTCCTGTTGCCGATAGTCTATCGTCGCTTTCATGCTGACGTTGACCAGATGAGAAGAAGTTAAGGAATAAATCCATGCAGACATTACTTGTGCTCAATACCAAGCCTGATCTGGAAGAGGATCTGGTGGACTACCTGATGTCACAGCCCTGCGTTGGCGGGTTTACCTCTTATCCCGTACGTGGTCATGGTCAGCATGGTAATCTCAGTGTTGCCGAGCAGGTCACCGGCCGTCGTAAACGCCTGCAGGTGGAAATGCTGCTGGATGAAAAGGAAGTGCAGTGTGTCCTGGATGGACTGGCTGAAAATGTTGGCCGCGATATCAACTGGTGGCTGCAGACAGTCACCGCGAGCGGCTCACTGGATCATCCGGAAAAATAACGCCTGTACTTACGCTTTCCCGGACGGAAACCGGGAAAGGCATCAACTCATATCTGAATATTTATTGGGCAGGTCCAGGCTGATTTTCTGGCCATAGCCCCGTAATGTCATGCCTTCCTGGTCAAACGCCAGATCATCCCCGCCACGGACATCGTGATCAAAATGATAGATCGGTCTTATGGATCGCAGGTTGGTCTGTTCCTCATAAGAGCGGGCATTTGCTTCAACGTTGTCATGGGCAGATGCCCAGGCCGCCATGGCAGATTTGCCGTGGCGTTTTTCCAGCATACGTTGGGTCACTGCAGGGGACATGATGGCTGCTGTGGCATTGTTGCCGCCAAAGCCTTTGGCATTGAGCAGAATGCTGTCGATAGCATCCGCCCCCACATTCTGATGCTGGAGCAGGAATTCCAGGCTGTTCTGGTGCACATCATCAGCAATAGCATCGGTGGCCAGAATGCCGGGCAGGATGCCGTAGTGCCAGATGCCGAGACTGGATGCCAACTGGTCAGCGCCGGCCACACCCAGTGAGTGTCCCAGGTAGGACTTGATGGCTGATACTTTCCAGTTGCTGACACCAAAATATTTTGCCACATCGGCCAGGATGGCGGATTCGGTGACGCGGTTTTGCGGTGTGCCGGTGCCATGAGCCTGGATAAAGGTGCGATTGCGCAGACTGTCTTCACCGAGCACGGCGCGAGTGGCAGCAGCTGCCCGGGCAAAGGTCAGGTAATTGCCGACACCCGGACTGGCAATGGATTTCTTGAAGCCGTCGGCGTTTACAAAGACATCATTCACCGAGCCGTAAATTGTCGCACCCAGTTCCAGGGCCAGAGCATCATCCATCAGGACAAAAAACTGGCAGGATTCGCCCAGGGTAAAGCCGATGTTATTGCCGAAGGGGCGGCAGGGACGGCGGAAGTCAGGCTCAGAGCCACCATCCAGGGCCTGCAGAACATCATCACTGGCAATTGCACCCATGGTGGAAAAGGCTTCGATAATTTCCGGCAGAATGGGGGCTTCGCTTCCACCAACAATCACCACGCGATGAGTGCCATTCTGGATATCGCGTACAGCCTGGGACAGGTTGTAGTGGAAAGTGGCGCAGGCACCCAGGCTGGTGCCGGTATTGCCGACATTGCCCAGGACATAGGCATTGATAAAGTCAGCGGGCATGTCGCAAAAGCCCAGTGGCAATTGCTTGGAGGTGACTTTTTTGCCAAGCAGGCGCGCCTGGAGCATGCCGCCATTGCCGTTGTAGTCCAGCTGGCTCATGCTGCTGCAGGCATAGATGCCGATCTGTTCCGGGGCGACCTTATCCCGGATGATTTCCCAGTCGATGCCCATGGAGTAGAGGGCATCGGAAATACCATAGATGGTCATTTGCAAACCGCGGGGATGGCTGCGGGATGCATATAGTTCGTCAGGCTGGAAACCGCTGGGGAGCTGGCCGGCGTAATTCACGGGGCTGGTGTGGGTATCCTCGAGAAGGACATCCAGTGCGCCTGTGACAGTCACCTGCAACTGATTCCCATCGCCTTCGGTTATTTGCCAGTTGGCTGGCACCTGGCTGGGTAAATGGCTGCGCCTGATGGTGAAGCTCAGGGTTTCCTGGCCGCTGACAGGATCAATACGGGTACGGTTGTGATGACGTTGTGCGGCAGGATCGTAAATATTGGACTCGAGTTTGCGGATCAGGGTGCTGTCCAGCAGGACCTGGCGATGCTGATCAAGCCAGGATTCCAGATCAACCGGATGCTCGAGCTGGTCTTCCCAGTGGTTGCCGTTGTAATGAATCTTTCCGGAGAGAACTGCCAGGTTGATCAGGGTTTCCCTGGCCTTGTCCGAGGAAAGTTGTTCCAGGACCAGCCTGCGGTAACCATAGTGGTTGGAACTGCGGCCGGCCGGGCTGACACCACCCATGGCGGTTATGACGGGGAGATGCGCCATTTCTGGAAAACTCCTTGAAATCAATATGTTGACGACATCATATAGGGCAAACCTTAAAACATATGTGTATTTATGGCCATAAAATATAAAAATATTGCCAATAAGGGGGCGTCATGCAAAATATGTGACGCCGAGAGCACACTTGCATAAACTGCTCTGAGTCTTTTCAAGGGAAGTGACATGGCAGAGAAACCATCACACAGCGACGCCATCCAGGCCATGCTCGACAGGCTTGGGATTCCGGTAGCCTATACGGAGAGCTGTGGCATGGCATATCAGCCTGATTGCATGGATCTGGTGGAGACAGAGCCGGATGTCTTTGGCCGACAGCCTTACATGGACAGAACGGCACATACCGCCTGGTTGGCCATGCAGAAAAAGGCTGGTGAGGCAGGTATCACTCTGCAGATTGTGTCCGCATTCCGCAGTGCAGACTATCAATGCGGCCTTTTGCAGGCCAAACTGGATAAAGGGCAGCATATCAGTGATATTCTGAAAGTGAATGCTGCGCCTGGTTACAGTGAGCATCACAGCGGTTGTGCACTGGACCTGACCACACCGGGTTATTCTCCTCTGGAAGAGGACTTTGAAAACAGTCCAGCCTTTGCCTGGCTGACTCAGCATGCCAGTGAATTTGATTTTCAGTTGAGTTTTCCACGGGATAACACGGCAGGCATTTGCTACGAACCCTGGCATTGGTGCTATCGGAAACAAATTGAAAAAAATTGAACCGCGGTAATTTTTCGGGGTCAATTAAAGAGAATGGGGAAGAAAGCGAAAAGCTAAATTTCACTAATTCAAGCATGGCTTTTTGGTGATGACAAGCAAAACCGGAAAGTTCATATCTACCTCCGGGAGTAAATCAATAGGGCCTGTTTTTCGGCCTTGAATTTCGTTGACAGCACCCCCAGTGAGAGTAGTATGCAAAAGGCAGCCGAAATTATTTCAAGGAGGAATCACCGAGCTGCTGAAACTAAATTGTGTGATGTTGCCGCCAGTGTGCATGAACATTTTAGTCCCTGTACCTACTGTGCATTCCATCACGCAACGAAAAGCGTTTAGGAGGCGCATGTATGATAAGTGATACACAAGTAGTATTCAGAGGTATTGACCACTCCCAAGCCGTAGAAGATGCGGTGCACAAAAGAGCAGAGAAGCTGGAGCGATTCAGCGATCAAATCCAAAGCCTGCGAGTCACGCTCGACACTCCCCACAACAACCATCATAAAGGCAAGGTATACCATGTGGGTGTAGAGGCTTTTCTACCCAATCACGATATCGTGGTGAATCACGAACAGCACGATAAGCATTCCCATGAGGACATATACGTAGCCATTCGTGACACGTTTGATGCTGTCGAGAGACAGATCAAGGAATTCTATGACAAGCAGCGACGGCAAAGTCGAGCCAACGGAAAGCTGGCAGAAGTTGCTGAAACCGTGACTGTTGATGAGGTGGCTGCGAGCCAGTAACTCGACAGAGACAATCATTTTTAATTGAGGAAAAACACGGGCTGCAGGCCCGTGTTTTTTTATGCGTGAAAAAACTCAGGTGTTTACCTCGAACAGTTTTTTTCTCACCAGGTTGCGATACTCCCTGGGTGTGACATCCATGGCTTTGCGGAAAAGGGCGGAAAAATAACTGTTGTCGGGATAACCCACACTGAAGGCCACTTCAGCGACACTCAGGTTGCTGGTCTTGAGCAGTTCCTGGGCGTTTTCCAGGCGAATCTGCTGCAGGTACTGCATGGGTGATTTGCCGGTGGCCTGTTTGAACCGCCGGTTGAGCGAACGCATACTGATGTCGAATTTTTCCGTCAGCTGCTCCAGGGTGATTTCCTCGTTATAGCGACTGTGCATCCATTCCTGTATTTCGATGATGTGTTCATCGTCATGGTAATTCTGGGGTGAATTCTTCAGGAAACTGGAGGTATAGGAGCGTTTGATCTCATGGGTGAAATGCCTGGATACCTGGTCAGCGACTCTTGGTGAGAAATAATCCTCGATAAAATGCAGCATGACATCGCGTACGGAATTAACACTGCCTGCGCAAAAAATATTGCCGGCCTTGGTGATAAAACGGTCACGCTGCAACAGGACGTCGGGATAGGTTTTGCTGAACTGATCAAAATAATACCAGTGCGTGGTGGCTACCTTGTTGTTGAGCAGGCCGGCTTCGGCAGGGAAATAACTGCCGGTACCCACGGCGCAGATAATCATGTCGCCACCATGCTTTTCGATGAGCCATTGCGTGAGTTCATTGTTCTGACGAACTATCCCCAGCGGATTGCCCCAGAGCGCGGGGAGAATGACCATGTCCGTGTGTTCGATATCCGCCAGGCGCCTGTTGCAGACCAGTTCCAGGCCAGCATTCAGGGAAATATTGCCCCCATCAAGACTGACCAGCTGCATGGACAGTTTGCCGCTGCGCGGGTTGTCGATGCGATTGATCAGATCGGCAGCGTTGAGCATCTCTATGGGGATGGTGATGCTGGTGCCCAGCACCCGCTTGTAGCCGACGATGGTGACGTTCAGCATCAGTCTGCGCTCCCCTGGGGATAGTCGATGGCGGTGATTTCATAGCGGCGTTCACCGGCTGGTGTTTCAATGGTGACTTCATCATCCAGGTTCTTGCCCAGCAGGGCTCGGCCCAGGACGGAATCAATGCTGATGTACTGTTTGGCGGGGTCGATTTCATCGGGTCCCACCAGCCGGTAACGGACGGTTTCTCCATCATCCCGATAGAGTTCGACCAGGGCGCCAAAATACACCTTGCCGGTATCCGTAGGCAGTTGGTCGACGACATTCAGCACTTCCAGTCGTTTGCGCAGGTAACGCACACGGCGGTCGATTTCTCTGAGGCGTTTCTTGCCGTAGATGTATTCGGCATTCTCTGACCGATCGCCCAGGGCCGCGGCTGCTGAAACCTGGCGGGTAACCTCGGGGCGCTCCTCTTTCCACAGGTAACGCAGCTCTTCCTTCAGGGCCTTTTCCCCCTCGGGTGTGATGTAGGCTGACATGGGTTTTGCTGGAGGTCGATACCGGGACATGGGTTTCCTGTTACTGGTCGCGCCTGAAGCGCAATTCAAGCTGAGTATACAACGGGGCTTCCTTCATTCTCACACCCAGTCCCAAGAGACGGACCGGTTTGTTGCCCCGCTCAAAACCGGTTTTGCACAAGGTTCTGAAGGTGTCGATGTCCAGTGTGTTACCGGTTTGTTCTACGGTGGTGGAGACAAAGTCATTGAACTTGATCTTCACAAACTGTTTGCCGATGGTGACTTTCTTCCTGGACTTGTCGATACGCCGCTGCAATTCATCCATCAGCTCAGGCAGGGTGGACAGGCAGTTGTCCAGGCTGGGCAAGTCCTCGGCAAAGGTGTGTTCGACACTGATGGATTTGCGGCGGCTCTCAGTTTGCACGGGACGTTCATCAATTCCCCGGCACAGGGTGTACAGGGTATCCCCAAAGCTGCCGAACATGTCAATCAGATCCGTTTTGGGGAAGTTCTGTAAATCACCGCAGGTTTCGATGCCCAGCAATTCCATTTTTCTGGCGGTGACCTTGCCTACGCCGTAGAGCTTGCGAACGGGCAGGGACGGCATGAAGCTCTCCACCTCATCGGGTGTGATCACAAACTGGCCGTCCGGTTTGTTCCAGTCGCTGGCAATCTTGGCCAGGAACTTGTTTGGGGCAATGCCGGCTGACAGGGTAATCCGGATTTCCGCGCGCACCCGGTCCCGGATTTCCCGGGCGATCAGGGTGGCACTGCCCCGGCATTTTCGGGTATCGGAAACATCCAGGAAGGCCTCATCCAGTGACAAAGGTTCAATGCGATCCGTGTAGTCCCTGAAGATGGCATGCATCTGCTGTGAGGCCTGCCGGTATTTTTCCATGTTGCCGGGGATGATGATCAGGTCGCGGCATTTGCGTTTGGCCGTGGCCGAGGCCATGGCAGAGTGCACACCGTATTTACGGGCTTCGTAGTTGCAGGTGGCGATCACGCCGCGACGCTCTTCCGAACCGCCGACAGCAACCGGCAGGCCGGCCAGGGCGGGGTCGTCACGGATTTCGATGGCGGCAAAAAAACAGTCGCAATCGCAGTGAATAATCTTGCGGGTCATGGCGGCCTAGTATACCGGGAATCCATTCGGTGGAGGGGTTCTCATACTGTTCAGGCTTTACCGACCTGGTGTATTCTTGCGCCATGCCTATCTATGAATACAAGTGCCGGTCCTGTGGCAAACTGTTTGAGAAAATCGTCAAGCTGAACGAGTCCCCGAATTGTCCCGGTTGTGACAGTAATGACCTGGAAAAACAGTTCACCGTGGCGTCAGTCAGCACAACCCGCAGTCGCGACAAGTCCTTCCAGAAAGCCCGGGCCCGGGCCAATGCCACCAAGAAAGAGCAGGATCACGCTCACGCGGAATATATCCGCAAACATCATGAGGATCATCATTGATTCCACGGTTTTTTGTGATCGGATGTCATCCATAACTACCGGTATTTTCAGAGAATTTGATGTAAAGTAAGTCCCTTTGTTGGTGTTGGTTTAACATCCCTCCGAATACCCAAGATCAGGCAGTTGAATTACCCGATGTCTTCCGGTTCCAGAATCCTTTTCCTGTGCCTTGTCCCTGCCCTGTTACTGGGCAATTCGGTTGCCAGAGGGCAGGATGATTACCAGCTCGGGCTGGGGTACAAGGTTAATGACGGTCTGACTGTCGGCGGTTATTTCTCCACGGAATATGCCACAGGCGAGAATGTGGAGGAGTTCGTGGTCGATGACCTGGCACTGCTGGCCTATGGCTCCATCACGGAAAAATTTTCCTTTCTGGCTGAACTGGAGTCCGTCAATTTCCTGAAGCATGATTTCGATACCGGTGATACCAGTACCGATATCCCGCCAGCCATCGAAAGGCTGTACGGCGATTTTTCCTTTTCCGACCACCTGAAAGTCCGCTTCGGCAAGCAGATTCGGTTAATATTCAGCCCTATCCGCGACCTGAACAAGCGGCTATATTGCATGACAGGTCAGGTCGGTTCAGTCTTGTTGGATAAGACAGGAGTGACAAGACTTTTCGTTCAGTAATGCAAGGAAGGTCACATGAAAACGTTTCAGGTCATGATAATGTCAGCATTTCTAGGAGGTTGGTTGCCCCTTGCCCTTGGGGCAGATGCTGGTGACCAGGCACCCGGTTTTGACTTGCCGCTGCTCCAGCACGATGAACAGGCTGCCCTGTCTGATTACACGGGAAAGATACTGTACGTGGATTTCTGGGCATCATGGTGTCCACCCTGCCTGGTATCCATGCCAATCATGAATGACCTGCGCAACAAATTGCAGCAACAGGGAATAGATTTTGAGGTTTTGGCGGTCAACGTGGATAGTGATCCTGAAGACGGGATAGATTTTTTACTGGATGCACCTGTGGACTTCGTGGTGCTATCCGATCCGGCAGGCGGGACTCCAGCGCTTTATGGCGTCAAGGGTATGCCAACATCCTACCTGGTCGACCAGCAGGGCAATATTGTCATGAAGCATGAAGGGTTCAAACGCCGTGATGTCGATATGATAGAGGCCCGCATTCTGGCATTAGCCGGGCAGGGGAATTGATACCATGACCATATCCATCAAAACCATCGTGTATATTGCCTTATCAGCGGGCTTTGCCATGCTTGTCAGTGGCTGTCAGCCGGTCCAGGCCTGGGAACGTGGGGTGCTGGCCAAACCGGAGATGGCTATTGATCCTGACCCTCTTGAGACCACATTGAACAACCATATCTATTTCAGTAAGGAAGCGTCCAACGGTGGGCACAGTGCCACCGGCGGCGGTTGCGGCTGTAACTGAACAGGAATCCCTGAACACCATGAAGTCCAGATCTCTGCTCGCCCTGACGGCTTCTGCCATGGCATTGCCAGGTCTTGTACCCGCGGTAAAGGCTGACACGCCCCCAACAGATACCAGTCTGTCTTACCGGATTTCCAGTTATGAAGAGGATGACCTGCCAAGGGAATACCTGCTGGCTGGCAGTCGTGAACGTTACGACATCACCATACACCAGTTCCAGGTGGTCACCCCGGTAGGGGAAAACTATGGTCTGACCTTCAATACCAGCTATGAGTCCATGAGCGGTGCCTCACCCTGGTATGCCGTGGCCCCTTTTGATGGTGAACAGAGTATTGTCATGAGTGGTGCCACCATTCATGAAGAACGTCGTGACTATAACCTGGGACTGCGCCGTTATCTGAACAATGGCAGTGTGGGTGTCAATGTCGGCGCATCCGATGAGAATGACTATGAGTCCTGGAATGGCGGGATTGATATGGAGCGCCATTTCAATAATGACCTGACCACACTAGCTGGCGGTTTCAGTTATTCATCGGATGATATCAACCCTTCCGACGCCGCCCTGTTCAACAGGGTTACAGATGAAAACAAGCATACGAGTTCTGCCTTTTTTTCCGTGAGCCAGATAATCGACAGGAACAGTCTGTTCCAGTCGTCCCTGAACGTGACCCGGCACAGCGGCTACCTGACAGATCCCTACAAACTGGGAGATGCCAGACCTGACTCCCGTACCCAGATTGCCTGGTCCAATGCCTACCGGCGTTATCTGACCAACCTGGATGCTGCCCTGCATCTGGATGCCAGGCTGTACGATGATAATTTCGGCATCAATTCACTGACACTGGATGTCTCCTGGCACCAGAATGTCGGCGACACCTGGCAGGTGATTCCCCGGATACGCTATTACAGTCAGTCGCAAGCCGGCTTCTTTACGCCGGTGAATGATTTTTCCCTGGGCGGTGTATTTAACTCCAGCGATTACCGGCTGTCAGCCTATGGTGCCCTCAGCGGCGGTCTCCAGGTGCAGACCACCCTGGATGATTTCACCGTGTCCTTTGCCCTTGAACGCTATGTCACGGATGACAGTTATTCCCTGTTCGGCGGTGAAACCAGTCCGGCTATTGTCAATTTCACCCGCATGAGTCTGGGCCTGGGCTATCGTTTCTGAGACGATCCCGGCCATGAAAGACAATTTCCATTACCCGTTCAGGGCCATGGGCAGTCCCTGTGAAATCATTCTGCGTGGTCATGACGAGACCTTTTGCCGCGAGTTGTGCACTGGTTTTGAATCTGAAGTCAGACGTCTTGAAAAAGCCTACTCCCGCTTTCTGCCTGACAGCATCACCTCAACCATCAATCAGGCCGCCGGGAGCGGCAGTCCGGTAAATATTGATGAAGAAACCTTGCGGTTGCTGGATTATGCTGACACCTGTTATGCACAGAGCAATGGCTTGTTCGACATCACCTGTGGCTCCCTGCGATCCATCTGGAACTACCATGACCTGGCGGAAAAACAATGCCTGCCTGAGCAATCGGACATCGACAAGGTGCTGGACCTGGTCGGCTGGGAAAAAGTCGAGAGAACCGGGAATGCGGTTGCCTTGCCGCTTGCCGGGATGGAAATTGATTTCGGGGGGATAGTAAAGGAATACGCCGCCGATTGTATTGCCGCGCTGGCCGAAGCGGCTGGCGTCTCCAGCGGCATGATTGAGCTGGGCGGTGACATACGGCTGTTCGGTGTGGCTGGGGAGCCAGCTCCCTGGTCACTGGGCATTCGGAATCCCCATCATACCGACAAGCCACTTGCCCTGCTAAGCCTGGGTCGGGGAGGCCTGGCGACCAGTGGTGATTATGAGCGTTACACCGTGATCAACGGGCAGCGCTTCAGCCATATCCTTAACCCTAAAACCGGCTGGCCGGTGTCAGGATTCAGTTCCGTGAGTGTGGTGGCACAGCAGTGTATTGTCGCGGGCTCTGCCGCTTCGATCGCAGTGTTAATGGGGAAGGCAGGAGAGGGTTGGCTGGCTGAACTGGGTTTGCCTTACCTGTGTGTGAATGAACATGGAGATATCAGTGGCACATTGAGTGCCCGGTAAGGCCAAAACCTGAAGCGGCAGTGTCCTTGCCGTAAAGCAGTATTCATACAAAAAAAATCAGTAATGATGGTACAGGTTGAACATCAGCTGGTTCTTGGCATAGGTCTTTGTCGTCTGCCGCATGATGCCCACCTGCCAGCTGGTGTGGTCGGTCATTTTCCAGCCCAGCCCGGCATAGGCGCGGTTCAGTGCATAGTTGACGTTGTCCAGATCAACAAAGTATTCATCATAGAGTGAAAGATACACGGCTCCCTGGTCCAGGGTAGACTGGTTCAGTGGGCGGTTTATGGTGACAAAGGCTCTCAGGCGGCGAAAATTATCCCGGTTCTCGGGTAAATGTTCCTCAAGTCTCAAACGGTAGGTCATGAAGTTTTTTTCGCCGAGTTTCTTCGACACAATGCCCTGCTGGAAAATGATGTGTTCATCGCGGGTGACAGTGGATGGGCCAAAAGTACCATGCCGCAGGTGATAATACCCGGCTCCATAACGGATGGGATGGTCCTTTGGCTTGTAACTGACCAGACCCAGTACCAAGCGCTGTTGCAGGTCGCTGGTGATATCGTAGTAGCGCTGTTGAATGATCATCTGGGTGGCCCAGGGGGTATCCTGGATATTGCGGTTATAGAACCAGCTGTACCATGCGCCAAGCTGATCCTCGTCTATCTGTGCCTGCAGGGGAAGCGTGAACAGGGGCAGGAGAAACAGCAGGGTGGTCCTGAAAAGTGACTTCATGATTTTGGAAAATGCCTCATTCCGCTTAACGGGATTACATATCCCAGAATAACATCCGCCAGTCCCCGGACTTTGGCTTACATCAAGAGTCTGGCGATCCGCTCAGCCGTTTTCCTCGACATTGTCGGCTCGTCTGCCGGACTCATCATTTTCCTGAATGGATGACAGCGGTTTTTCTGTCACCGTCAGCCAGTCCAGTACCACGCCGCTGACAGCATTGAAGCGGGCAATGCGGAAAATCAGTTTCAGCAGTTGTGGTCGAGTACGGATATCGGGTTCTTCGGCATGGGGGATGAACCAGATCAGCACGCCGGCGCGCAACAGTCCGCTGAACAGGAATACCAGGAACAGGGGGCTGTAGAGTGGCAGATTGAGGGAGGTCTGGATGTCCGGAGCCACACTGGCCAGCCAGCCGCCGGTGATGGCACCAATGAAGACCATGATGGCAGAAATGCCCGACTGCACGGCGGCATAGGTGGCAAAGTTGACGTGGTGTGGCCGGATATCGTAGAGGTAGTTGGCGGTGCTCAGGTTGAAGCCGCTCCACACCAGGCCGGAGATCAGCTGCACGGCCAGCAGGTAGTAAAAATTCGGCATCACCATCCATAGCATCGGGACGATGGGGATGGCTATGCTACATCCGAGCATCATGATGCGGTTGCCGTGTTTGTCACTGAAGCGGCCCCACATGGACAGGGTCATGAACTGGGTGGCGATGGAGGCGATGCTGTTGAGGCTGTATTGTAGGTAGCTGAACTCCAGGTCATTGAGCATGTACACCGCAAAGAATGGGGCAGATACCGCTACGGCTCCCTGCATGCCGGCAACAAACAGTGTGTAGCTGCGGAAGGTTTTGTCGTGCATCGAATGGGTGATTTCCCGCAGGGTATTGAAAAATGCATCGGTTTGCACGACTGGCGTATTGCTGTCCGGGTCATGCATGGCCTTGAGCAGGCGGCAGGAAATCAGGCGTCCGGTGAAGGCGATCAGAAAAAGCATGACGAAGCCCATCCAGGTTTTGTCATATTCCGCACTCTTGCTGAGCAGGACGCCGCCACTGACAAAGATCAGCAGGGAAACCGCCATGGTGATGCGGGTCCGGGAGGCAAAATAAACACCGCGCTGCTGCTGGGGGACGATACTGCCCATCCAGGCTCGCCACTGGGGCTGAATCAGGTTGGTCATGGCGTGGTAGCAGATCACCAGCATGATCAGCATGGAGACCACCGGGCCGGTATGCCAGGCAGCCAGGGTGGCCATCAGTACGAGCAGCACGGTCTGCATCCTGGCACCGAACAGGATGATTTTCTTGCGCGGAAGCCAGGCACCGACAAGAACCGAGAGCAGCTGCATGATGGCGCCGATTACCTGGGGGATGGCGGTCAGCCAGCCCATCTGCAGGCTGGTGGCTTTCAGATAGATGGCAAAGGCATTGATGAAATTGTCACAGGTGGTGGTCATGGCCGACGAGGCCATGGCTTCCTTACGGGAGAGATCAAGGGTGGTTTGCAGCTGCCCGGTAGGGTCAGTGTCATCCACACCTGTTGAGGCTGGTGTTGTCGTCAAGGCCTACCTCTGATGGTAAAGCTTCAGGCCGGCATGGTTGGTACGTACACGCCAGATGACGCCTTCGGATGATTCTGTGATGTAAAGCCAGTTGCCGTCAAAGGCGACATTGGTGGTCGCTGCGCCGGCACCAGCCGGCAACCAGATTTTACCGATCTCGTAACCTGCAGGAGAGAATACACTGACCTGTCCACCCTGGAAGATGGCCTGGTAAATATTCCCCACCTCATCTACCGCCATACCATCAGGGCCGATGCCGCCTTCCGTGTTGGCCTTCACATAAGAGGTATCAAACACATCCCGGGAGGCCAGTGACGGCATGGAAATAATCCGCTTCCTGGCATATTCACCGATGTACAGATTGTTGCCGTTCGGGCTCAGGGCGATGCCATTGGGAAAAGCCAGGGTATCAGCCACCACCTGCAGCGTGGCATTGTTGCCGTCGGGTGGCATATAGAAAACACGACCCACGGGGTTCAGAGTGCCGGAGCCATAGGGTTCAGTGAAATAAAAGCCGCCGTTGTCATCAAACACGAGGTCGTTGAACCCGCGAATCAGTTCAGCCCGGTACATGTTGACGATAGTGTCCAGCGTCTTTGTCTCCGGGTCAAAGGCCAGGATCCCTTTGGCTTTGTCAGCGATGAACAAGCGCCCGTCCCGATGATGCTTGGCGCCATTGGGCTGGCCGCCGGTATTGGCTTCGACAGTGCATTGTCCGGTATCCGATACCGACAGGATGTTGCCGCTGAGCAAATCCACCACCCAGAGCCTGCCATTTCTGTCAAAAGTGGCACCTTCCAGAAAACCGCCGCAGTTGGCAAAGCGCTCCACCACACAGTCATCACAGATAGCACTCAGGGTTACAGGTTGGGCATGAAGGTTACATGCCAGCAGCAGCGTGAAAAGCATCGTTGAAAGTGTAAAAGTGAGTGTGCGTAGTTTAGTCATATCGGTTTCCTGTGAGGAAGCAGGTCGGGGATGCCCGGCAGTGAAGCACGGCAATTTTACACGAAAATCCTCTGCGACTTTGCAATGCTTTCTGGGCCACCTGATAATGCCTTGAAGGCCCGGGACAGTAACAGTGGAGTTGCCGACAATGAACAGCCGAATCAATGAGCTAGCCGACAAGATAGCCGCACTGGAAAAGCAGTTGCTGGATGCGTTGGATGAGCAACAGGAAAAATTCAGCTACAAGCTGGAAGGACACAAGGTCCGGTTTGAGAAGGAAATCCAGGATGCCCACCGCAAGCTGAAAGTCGCGGTGCTGCCCTGGCTGCGGTCATCCAGGGTTCGTAATGCCCTGTCCGCTCCCTTCATTTACGGCATGATCATCCCGATTGCTTTTTTCGATCTGACCATCACCCTGTACCAGCATATCTGTTTTCGCTTCTATGGCATCCGCCGGGTAAAACGCGGTGACTATATGGTTATCGACCGCCACCAACTGGGTTATCTCAACGGTATCGAAAAACTCAACTGCATATACTGTGGGTACGGTAATGGCGTGGTGGCCTATTCCCGGGAAGTGATTGCCAGAACGGAGCAGTACTGGTGTCCCATCAAGCATGCACGAAAAGTGCTGGGTTCCCATCGCCACTATCACAAGTTCGCGGATTTCGGTGATGCCGAGCATTACCAGGAACAACGGATCAGGCTGCGTAATGAGCTGAAGGAAAAAAAATAGAAAAGTTCAGTGGTGCGATTCAAAGCCGGGCGGACTGGCAGGAATGGAGAACGCAGACATACATCCCTGTATGCTCGACCTCGCCATCCATGGCTCGGACGTCTCCCTTCCTGCCAGTCCGCCCGGCTTTTCAGTTCAGTGATACTTTCGACATGTGGAGGGGGTTAACTAGGTACTACGCTCATCACGTAATGACTGTCCATGTACTCGCGAATCTGGTCGATCTGGCCGTCGATGATCTCGAAGGCCCAGCAGTACAGGTTGTCGTACATGTTGCCGGCCTGGAAGGTGCCCACGGCCTGGGTTTCGGCGTAGACCATGTTGTCCTTGGCGGTCAGCTTGTGAATGATCACCTTGGGGTCGCCCTCGATGAACATGCCGCGTACCGGGGCCAGAAATTCATCGATGATGTGGTCACGGCCGGGGTGAGGGCCGGCACCGGGAATTTCCTTGGACATGGCTGTCCAGCAGGCATCTTCCCGGAACATGCCGCGCAGGGTGTCCAGGTCGCCGGCACTGAGAACTTCAAAAAAATTCCTCACCAGTGCTTCATTGTTTTTTTCTTGGTCTGACATATCAACATGCTCCCCTTTTCTTTGGTATGCTTGGGTTCGATTTTGATCCGCAAGATACAGGACACCGCTACAAGGCCGCAAGTCCAATGTCCCCGCCATACTGGTAATGGGTACAGGTCAGACCAGCCAAACCCTGGGGATGTCACTTTTCATCTGCTTCTTGCTGCCAGTAACACACTATTTTGATTGGTTTTATTAGGGGATTTACATGTCTGATGCTTATGATGTGGTGGCCATCGGCTCTGGCCACAATGGTCTGGTTGCGGCGGCTTATATGGCCAAAGCGGGAAAAAAGGTCCTGGTGCTCGAGCGCAATGACTGGATTGGCGGTGGTGTGGTTACCCGTGAACTGACCCTGCCGGGCTTCAAACATGACCAGCATTCCATGGCCCATATCTTCATCCAGGCCAACCCCCTGATCGTCAATGACGAACTGGGTCTGTTATCCAAATACGGCCTGGAATACATCCATCCTGAAATTCCGATGATCTCCGTGTTCCCCGATGGCCAGACCCTGGCTATCCATACCGACCGGGAAAAGAATATCGAGGAAATCGCCAAGTTCTCCCAGAAGGATGCTGAAAACTATCGCCGTTTCTCTGAAAAGGCAGCCGGTTTCCTGCCCGCGCTGGTTGGTACACTGTATACCCCGCCGGCACCCATCGGCGCCATGTACGCGATGATGGACCAGAGCCGTGAAGGTCAGGAAATCATGGCAGTGATGATGAAGAGCGCCTACGACATCGTCATGGAATATTTCGAAGATGAACGCGTCCGTCTGCACTTCCTGCGCATGGTGTCCGAAAACCTGACCGGGCCGGAAGAGAAAGGCACGGGCATCGGCCCCTTCATGTTCCTTGGCTGGCTGGAAAAATACGGCATTGGCGTGGCCAAGGGCGGCAGCGGTATGCTCAGCCAGGCCCTGGTGAACTGCATTCAGGATCACGGCGGCGTGGTTGAAACCGGCGTATCTGTCAGCAAGGTCCAGGTTTCCGGCGGCCGTGCTGTTGGTGTTGTCACCGATGATGGTCGTGAGATCAAGGCAGCCGATGCTGTTATCGGCGCGATCCATCCTCACCTGTTGCCGAAGATGGTGGATGGTCTTGAGCCTTTCGTGGCCCAGGCGGCATCCAGAGTCGAACTATCAGCCAACTGTGTGTTCACCATCCATGCTGCCCTGAATGAGCCATTGCAGTTTGCTGCCGGTGATCATGTGAAAAAAGCCATGATGATCGAGCTGCTGCCTGACAGCATCGACACCCTGCGTGATCACTTTGATGACCTGCGCTACGGTCGTATTCCCAAACATTCCCTGTGTGCGTTGGGTTCAGCCACCAATATCGATCCATCCCGCGCCCCGGAAGGCAAGGCCACCATGCACGCCTGGGACTACTGTCCTTACGAGTATCCGGGTGAAGGCGCCCAGGCCTGGGACAAGCACAAGGACGACTTTGCCAACCACATGCTGGCCAGTATGCAGCCCTATGTGCCCAATCTGACCAAAGACATCATCCTGGACTGGCACTGCGATTCACCGCTGGACATGGAGCGCACCTCCGCCAGTTTCCAGAAGGGGGATATTCACGGTGTTGCGCCGTACCTGTACCAGTTCGGAGCCCACCGGCCAACGCCGGAGCTGGGCAAGAACGTGGTACCCGGTATCGAGCGTCTGTACCTGGTGGGTCCGTTCCAGCATCCGGGCGGTGGTGTCTTCGGAGCCGGTCGTGGTACAGCGATTACCATGTTTGACCAGATGGGCATGGACTTCGATAAAGTCATCAACTAATACCAACGCTTAACACAAGAAAAACGCAGTATGAAAATATTTTCCCAGGACGGCAGTGAGCTGATGGATGTCACTGCCATTGAACGTGATGGCAACCAGCTGGTGGTCAAAGGCAAGATTTTCCAGTCCATGCCCATGACGGCCAAGCTCAGACCCGAGGAAGCCCGCAAGGGGATGAAACTGATGAGTTTCTCCACCTGGCTGTTCCTCGTGACTCTCCCTTTCCGCAGAAGCAAGAAATAACCTGGATCAATACCCCTTGGATGCCCTGCAGAACCTGGAAAACTTCCTGCAATCGCTGACAGCGGGGCTGTTGATGGGATCGATGTATGGCCTCATGTGTGTGGGGCTGACCATCATCTTCGGGGTCATGCGGGTGATTAATTTTGCCCAGGGCGAATTCATGATGTTGGGTATGTACTTTACCTACTTCTGTTTTGCCTGGCTCGGGGTCAGTGCCTTTGCCGACGCCTTGTGGCTGCCGTTTTTGCTGGCGCTGCTGGCGGGCCCGGCACTGTTTATCGTCGGCCTCATCCTGCATCGTCTGCTGATCCATTCCGTCACCGGCCGCAAGGCCAGCTCGCTGGAGGCCGGCGGGCATTATGCCCAGCTGGTATTGACGCTCGGCGTGGCCCTGGTCCTGCAGAACGGCGGCCTGTATTTTTTCGGTTCTACACCGGTATCCGTGTCCAATGAATTGTCCTACAGTGCCTGGGAGTGGGGGCCCATGGTGGGTGAGCGCGTCAGTGTCTTCGTCAACCAGGCCCAGACCATTTCAGCCCTGATCGCGATAGTCGTGGTCATTGGCTTTGGATTGCTGATGGGTAAAACCCGCCTGGGCAAGTCCCTGCGCGCTTCTGCGGATAATCCTGATGCTGCCACCTATATGGGCATCAATGTAGATCGCGCCCACCGGATTGCCTTCGGCTTTGGTGTCGGCATTACCGCTATCGGTGGTGGTTTGTTGGCCTCCAATGCCCCGTTCCAGCCCTACATCGGGACGGAGTACGTCATCATCATGTATGCGGGGGTGGTGCTCGGTGGTCTTGGCAGTATCCGCGGTGCCTTTTTTGGCGGCCTGACCATCGGCATTCTGCAGCAGGTCAGTGCCATCATTCTGCCGAACCAGTTACAGAACACCGTGATTTTTGTCTGCTTTCTTATCGTCATACTCTGTCGGCCCCAGGGTTTTTTCGGGCGTAAGGACAGAACGGCATGAGCAGGCTTACCGGCATAAAACGCGACCTGTTTCATATTGGTCTGTTTGGCCTGGCTTACCTGGTGGTGGCGCTGCTGGTCAGTAATTCCTACTACCAGTTGATTCTGACCATAATGCCTGTCTGGGCGGTCATGGGGCTTTCCTGGAACCTGTTTTCGGGCTACAGCGGACTGGTCAGTTTCGGGCATGCCGCCTTCTTCGGCCTGGGGGCCTATCTGGTGGCCTTATGCCTGGTGGTCTGGGAACTGAGTCCCTGGTTCACCATTATTCTGGCAACGCTTTCAGGCGGGCTGGCAGGCATGCTGGTTGGTTTGCCCACCTTCCGTTTACGCGGCCACTATTTTGCCCTGGCCATGCTGGCTTACCCCTTGGCCCTGCTGTACATCTTCGAATGGCTCGGGTACCAGGAAGTGGCGCTGCCTATGATGCGGGAAGCACCCGTCAAGTACATGCAGTTTGAAAACCGTTTTTACGAGATCCTGATTGCCCTTGTGCTGCTCCTGGTGACGCTGGTGATTACCGCCCGGTTATACAACTCCCGCTTTGGCATGTCCCTGCTGGCGATCAAGCTGGATGAGGATGCTGCCGAGGCAGCGGGCATCAACACGCTGTACTGGAAACTGGTGGCCATCACCATCAGTGCTGCCATTGCCAGTGCAGCCGGCGGTTTCTATGCTGTTGTACTGCTGGTGGTCACGCC
>Ga0181593_10000422_pt1 | contig 36657 bp, 33 predicted proteins | sample 071ome_19_FD_133756 | JGI IMG/M metagenome (GOLD analysis project Ga0181593, IMG submission 133756) | Coastal salt marsh microbial communities from the Groves Creek Marsh, Skidaway Island, Georgia - 071413AT metaG (megahit assembly) | ecosystem: Environmental > Aquatic > Marine > Intertidal...
CACAAATACGACGAGCGTGAAGAGCGCGCGACACGGGATATCGTTAGCCGTGCCATGCTTACCGAAATGCGCGAAGGAAAAACCGGGCCGAACGGCGGGCTTTACATCACCATGCGTCATCTCGATGAGGCGGAAGTGCGCAAAAACTTCAAAGGCATGGTCGAGCGTTGTGCCGACTATGGTTTTGATCTCGCGGCGGGCATCGTTGAAGTGGTACCGACGGCGCATTACATGATGGGCGGTGTCGAAATGGGCGAGAACTGCGAAACGGAAATCAACGGCATGTTTGTCGCCGGGGAGGATTCGGGCGGCGTGCATGGCGCGAACCGGCTCGGCGGGAACGGTGTCGCCAATTCAACCGTGTTCGGCGGAGTCGCCGGCGATGCCATGGCGCCTTGGATTGGTGCAAACGGTGCTTTTTACGCCCCCGATGAAGCCGCGATTGAAGAAACCGTTGCGCTATGCCGTCATCCGCTGTCGCAAAAGCCGGGCAATCTCGAAGGCATTCGCGAGAAGTTGTACGACGTGATGTGGGAAGACGCGGGTATTCTTCGCGATGCGGAAAGTTTAGCGCGCGCCGCAACCGCCTTGAACGATTTGGACGCCGAATTGGATACGTTGGGCGTTGCCGAAGACAACCTTGCCTACAATCTCACCTGGCATGATTGGATGAATCTCAAAAACCTCATTCTCGTCAGCAAATCGATTACGGTCACGGCGCAGGCACGGGAAAATTCCCGAGGTGCGCATTACCGGGCTGATTTTCCCGAGGCGGGCGATTTGGGTACCTCGTATTACACCCAGGTCCGCCAACAGAACGGCGAATTAACCGTTGAAAATCAACAGGTTGAATTCACCCGGGTCAAACCCGGTCAAACACTGATTACCGAAACGGCGGCCGAATAAAAAATGGCCGATGTCGTCATTGCCGAGTTTATGGATGAAGACGCTGTCGAAGCCTTGCGCCGCAATTACGACGTTTTGTATGAGCCAACTCTCGTCGACAATCCGGACAAACTCGCAGACGTTTTAACCGAAGCGCGCGCGTTAATCGTTCGTAACCGCACGCAGGTTCGCGGCGCTGTCCTTGATGCGGGGAAAAAATTGGAGGCTGTCGGCAGATTGGGCGTCGGTTTGGATAATATCGATACGTTAACCTGTGAAGCACGCGGGATCAAAGTCCTGCCGGCATCGGGCGCGAACGATCTTGCGGTCAAGGAATACGTCATTGCCGGTTTGCTGATGCTGTTTCGCGGCGCGTATCACGCAAGCGATGATATGGCGACGGGACTTTGGCCGCGCGAAAAACTGATGAAGCGTGAAGTCAGCGGTCGTTCTCTGGGCTTGATCGGATTTGGTAGTATCGCCCGCGATGTCGCTGCCGCAGCGCAATTGCTCGGCATGTCGGTATCGGCATTCGACCCGTACGTCGCGGCGGATGATCTTGTGTGGCAGGCGATGGATGTCGCCAATGTCACTTTTGAACAAGTAATGCGTGAAAGCGATGCCGTCAGCTTGCATGTGCCACTGACTGACGGCACTAAGAATTTAATTGATCAAAAGGCTTTATCGCTGATGAAATCTGATGCCTATTTGATTAATTCCGCGCGCGGCGGTGTTGTCGATGAAGCGGCACTTGCAAAAGCTCTCAAAGACGGAACAATTGCCGGTGCCATGCTCGATGTATTCGAGCAGGAGCCCTTGCCGGCGGAAAATGTGTTTGCCGGAGTGCCGAATTTGATTTTAACGCCGCATATTGCCGGTGTGACGGAAGACTCGAATGTCCGTGTCAGCGCCGTAACCGTAAAAAATGTTCGTGATGTTTTGGAAGGAAAGTAACTGTGCCTGTATTTCAACTGAATGAATTAAAAGAATTAGCGACAAACGTATTTCTCGCTTCGAATGTTTCGCCTGAAAATGCCGAAATTGTTGCCGATGCCTTGGTGGCGGCGGAGGCCGATGGCCTTGCTTCGCACGGCATTCAGCGGGTGACGTATTACGCGGATCAAGCCAAATCCGGTACGGTGAAAGGCCAAGTCGCTCCCGAAGTGACGCAGCCGGCGTATGCAGTTGTCCGGGTTGATGCCAAAGACGGGTTTGCCTATCCGGCGATCAAGGCGGGGCTGGATAAAGCCGTCGATGTTGTCGAGAAGACCGGCATTGTTGCGGTGGGCATCGGTAACTCACACCATTGCGGTGTCGTCGGCCATCATGTCGAGGCGTTGGCCGATAAAGGGCTGGTTAGCTTGGCTTTCGGTAATACGCCCGCGGCAATGGCGCCATGGGGCGGCTCGCGCGCCTTATACGGTACCAACCCGATTGCTTTTGCATCCCCTCGACCCAACGGTGCGCCGCTTGTGGTCGATTTCGCGATGAGCAAAGTCGCGCGCGGCAAGATTATGCTGGCCGCGAAAGAGGGTAAACCGATTGAAGAGGGCTGGGCGCTCGACAAAGACGGCAACCCGATTACCGATGCCGAAGAAGCCTTACGCGGCACGCTCATGCCCATGGGTGATGCGAAGGGGGCTGCGCTGGTGATGGTTGTGGAAATTCTCAGTGCGGCCTTCACCGGATCTCATTTTGGTTTTGAGGCCAATTCCTTTTTCGATACCGAAGGCGATCCGCCCCGTGTCGGACAATTTTTCATCATCTTTAAACCCGAATTGTTTTCGCCTAATTATATCGAGCGCCTCGGTGTGATGGTGCAGGCGATTGTCGAGCAGCCGGGAACCCGCTTGCCGGGTGAACGGCGTTACGGATTACGCGATAAAGCCCATAAAGAGGGTGTTACGATCCCCGATGCCCTTTATGATGACCTGAAGGGACGCTTGTAAATAAAGATCGACAGCATGGAGGGGGAAGCCAATGGCCGGACGTCTGTCTTATCTCATGGCGGGGTTATTTTTTTTCTTCAGCAGTATTGTATTGTGCGTACCGGACGCCTTCGCGCAAACCGACGGTATCGATAAGGCGATTAACGATACGTTCGCGCCGATAGCCAATGCCTTTGCCGGCTTTATTTTCTCAAAAGTTTACGGGGTGCCGTGGATCCTGGTGTGGCTCGTCGTCGGCGCCATCGTTTTTACGTTTTATTTCCGCTTTATTAGCATCAGAGGCTTCAAGCACGCCATCGACATCACCCTGGGCAGGGTTGATAACAACGAAAAAGACCCTGGAGAAGTATCTCACTTTCAGGCGCTGGCAACGGCGCTGTCGGGCACCATCGGCCTCGGCAATATTGCCGGTGTTGCCATTGCGATTTCATTGGGCGGACCGGGCGCGACGTTTTGGATGATCTTGGCCGGGTTCCTCGGCATGTCGTCGAAGTTCGTCGAATGCACACTGGCGGTTATGTACCGCAAGGAGTTGCCTGACGGCCGTGTTTCCGGCGGGCCGATGTATTACATCAGCCAGGGCTTTGCCGAAAAGAACATGCCCGGCTTGGGGCGGGTGTTGGGCTTTATGTTCGCTGCCATGTGTGTCATCGGTGCGCTCGGCGCGGGCAACATGTTCCAGGCCAATCAGGCGTTTCAACAGTTCATGAATGTCACAGGCGGTGCCGATAGTTTTATCGCCGATAAGGCTTGGGCCTTCGGCCTGCTATTTGCGGTGTTGGTCGGCATCGTCATAATCGGTGGTATCAAAAGTATCGCGCGCGTGACGGCGAAGCTCGTGCCGTTTATGGCCGTCGTTTACATTGTGGCTGCGTTGGTGATCATTCTCATGAATATCGATAAAGTCCCAGCGGCGTTCAGCGCCATTATCACCGGTGCGTTTTCACCCGAAGGGGTGTCCGGCGGCATCATCGGCGTTCTCATTCAAGGCTTCCGCCGCGCCGCATTCTCCAACGAAGCTGGTATCGGCACCGCGCCGATTGCGCACGCGGCGGTGCGCACCAAAGAACCGGTGACCCAAGGCTTCGTCTCGTTGCTGGAACCGTTCATCGATACCATCGTCGTCTGCACGATGACTGCGCTCGTGATCATCATCACCGGTATGTATGTCAACACGAACGGTATCAGTGGCGTCGAGTTAACGTCAAAAGCGTTCGAAAGCGCGTTTCCGTGGTTCAAATATGTTTTGACGTTGGCCGTGATCTTATTTGCCTATTCGACGATGTTGTCGTGGTCCTACTACGGCACCAAGGCGTGGACTTACATCTTTGGTGAATCGGCTCGCTCTAACTTAACCTATCGACTCATCTTTTGTGTTTTTGTTGTTGTTGGCGCGACTTCGAACCTGACCTCTGTCGTCGACTTTTCCGATGCCATGATCTTCGCCATGGCGTTGATCAACATCAGCGGCCTTTATGTGCTTGCGCCGAAGGTGAAGGAAGAACTTAAAAAGTACATGGATCGCCTCGATCGATGAATCAGGATACAGCCCTTGCCTCATACGACGATTTTGCCCCGGAATCGGGCGATTTCCTGACAGAAGTCATTGATGGTCTTTCGGGCGATCCGAAGACATTGCCGTGCAAATATTTCTACGACGAATGCGGCTCGGATTTGTTTCAGAAGATTTGCAAACTGCCCGAATATTATCCGACGCGAACGGAAACCCGTCTGTTATCTGATTGCGCGCCTGACATTGCCGCCTCAATCGGTGCCCATTGCCGCCTCATCGAATACGGTACCGGTTCGAGCGAGAAAATGCGCATCGTACTGAATGCACTTGAGCAACCCGCGGCATTTATCGCCGTTGATATTTCTCGAGAACATTTGCTGCAGGCAACGGAAGCATTGGCGGATGATCTTCCCGGCCTAGACGTCCATGCCGTGTGCGCTGATTTTACCAAACCGTTTGAGTTGCCGGCGATCAAGGTGGCGGAGAATGGCAAAGCCGTTGTCTTTTTTCCAGGCTCGAGCATCGGTAATTTTGATCAGGAAGGGGCCGTCGATTTTCTGGCCAACGCCGCAAGTCTCGTCGGGTCCGGCGGGGGGCTGGTCATTGGGGTCGATCTTAAAAAAGATACGGCAGTTCTTAATGCTGCTTATGACGATGCCGCCGGTGTGACCGCTGCGTTTAATTTAAATCTTTTGACGCGGATCAACCGGGAGCTGAATGGTACGTTCGATGTCAGTTCGTTTTCCCATCGCGCCTTTTACAACGAAGACCTGGGCCGCATTGAAATGCACCTTGTCAGCAGCCGGGTACAGACCGCCAAAGTCGGCGGGAAGCCATTTAAATTTATTGCTGGCGAAACCATCCACACGGAAAATTCATACAAGTATACGGTCGACGAATTTCAGGAGATCGGCCGGAAGGCCGGATTCAGGCCGGTTCAAGCCTGGACTGACCGAGATAATCTTTTCAGTGTACATTATTTCGAGACGGCTGCTTAAACGCCGCAACGCGAAACCTTAAAAAGGATTATCATGGGGCTGAGCGCCGCAGCGATTGCATTCTTGTTTGCCGGCGCGGTCTTCACTGCGTTTATGAGTGCTGTTGCCGGTATCGGCGGCGTTTTGCTGTTTGCCCTGATGGCCTCGGTGTTGGAGTACGCGGTGCTGATCCCGATGTACGGGGCCATTCAAACAACAAGTGCGGTTTCCCGGGTGTGGTTGTACCGCAAGGATATTATTTATCCGTACTTTTGGTCGTTTCTGATCCCGTTTATTCCCGCAATTACGGTTAGCATTCTTATCTGGCTGTATCTCATTGAGGTGAAAGAAGCACAGCCGTATCTGAAAATAGCGATTGCTGTTTACCTATTCCTGTTTCTCGCCTCGGCAAAACTGCGTATTCGCAGCAATGATCCTAGAAAATTGATGATGATTGCCGGGTTTCTAAGCGGTTTTTTCTCGATGATTGTCGGAGTCGTCGGTTCCATTCAGGCGCCATTTTTCACAGCATTAAAAATCCGAAAGGAAGAGTTGGTTGCCTTGTTCAGTGTTGCATCGTTATTGGCAAACGGTATTAAAATTCCGATGTTGTTCTTCGTAATGGATCGTTTGAGTGCCGGGCATGGTATTTTATTTGCATTATTGGCTTTTAGCAGCGTCGCCGGTGCGTTCTTGGGGCGCAAGGCCATCGGCAAGATCAGCGAGACGACATTTAGGCGTATCCTGCATGCACTACTGTTCGTGATTGCCTGCAAGCTGATTTATTGGGACGGCATTCTGGTCATTTGGCGTTCCTGAGCAGCACAGAGGCCGCGCGGCAAAGGGGGGAGAGCGTGGGGTTGGGTATCGGTTCGTTCATTATTTTGGTCGGTTCGTGTTTGGTTGGCTCGGCGGTATCTGTGGTTGCCGGTTTCGGCGGTGGCTTGCTGTTCTTTGCTGCCATGGCCGCCGTTTTGGATTTCGCCCTCGTCATTCCTTTACACGGAACCATTGGAGCGAGCGCAAATATTTTCCGGATATCGCTGTTTTGGAAGCATATTGATCGCAGCGCTTCGAAATCGTTCCTCGTGACTTTTTTGCCATGTGCGCTGTTAAGTACGGTCGCCTGGTATTTTTTAATCGAAACCGAAGCCGCACAGCCTTACATCAAAATGGCGATTGCGGTCTGCTTAATCGTTTTTACCCTGATGCCGAACTTCGAAATCAAATCAAAGAACCGGTTTAAGGTGATGGCGGGGGCGGGGGTCGCAACCGGACTACCGGTAATGCTGTTTAATGTCGGGCCGTTATTGGTGCCGTTTTTGGTCGCGTTGGATCTTAAAAAAGACTCATTTATCGGAACCTTCGCGTTTATCGGCCTGATCATCACACTATCAAAGATTCCGTTATTCCTGTTTATCCTCGACCGGCTGTCCTGGGAGATCGGTCTGCTGATCGTGCTCATGATCGCCGCCGTCGGGATCGGGACCTACGCCGGCAAGGCCATTTCCGGGCAGGTGAGTGAAAACCTGTTCCGCGCCTTGGTGAAGATCATCTTGATCGCGATTTCACTGAAACTTTTGTTATGGGACGGCGTGCGAGTGCTCGCGGGGTGGCATTGAAGCTTACTGCGCGGCGGCGGCTGTGCTTTTGCCGAGCCGTTCGGTCTCGCGCGTGTGTGCTGCGAGTGCTTCGCGGTCAATTTCCGGCCAAAACCCTTTGCGCAGGATGATATCGCCGTTTTCGAACGGCAGCGGTTCGGTGAAAAGACGTGCGCTTGTTTTTAGAAATCCGTTGCCTTCGCCGGCGAGGTCGGTAGTTAGGTTGGCGCAGCAGGCTTCCATCCAATTGCCGAGTTCGGACGCGACACCGTCGCCGACGACGGGGCCCATGCCGAGTTCCTTGCAACGCTTCATGGCCGTTAATAGGTTTTCGATGCCTCCGGCGCGCTTGAGTTTGATTTTGCAGAAATCGACGCCCTCGATAGTGCCAGCACGTTCGACATCGGCAACACCGTAAATCGATTCATCCAGCATGATCGGCACCGGGGAAACAGCCGCGACGGCGGCGTTTGACTCCCAATCGTCCGAATCGCAGGGTTGCTCGAACAGTTCCAGGCCTTCCGGGTTAACGCTGGCGACGAACCGCAGGGCGTCTTCGCGGGAATAGTTGCGGTTAGCATCAAGCCGGACCATGGCGCGGCCTACGGCGGCGGCGCGGGTCTTTTCGACCCGGGCGAGGTCGTCATCAACTTCAAAACCGACTTTCACCTTAAGCGTCTTGAAGCCTTGCCCTATCAGAGAATCCACTTCATCCGGAATTTCATCGAGGGTTTTTGAGCCGATCCCGGCCAGCATCGGCACCCGGGCGTCGTCTTTAATCGTGAAGGCTTCATTGCCTTCGAGCATTTCAATCGCCGTCGTCAGCGCCGTCGCCGCCATCGGACTGTTGGATTTTTGCGTCCAGATAGTGTCCTTGGCTTCTCCAGTATCCATGCCGAGAATTTGTGCGCCGACTTCGCGGCAAAAATTCCAGCCGACTTCCGGCGTTTCTTTTTTGCTGTACCCGTCCGGGATATGCGCTTCGCCCCAGCCGATGCCACCTTCAGTATTTCTGATCTCAATGATGTAAGGGTCAAACGTTTCGTAGGTTTTAAACGCGACCTTATAGGGTTTCGGCAGCGGCAACTGCACGCGATAGAGGGTGATGTCTGCGATCATCATGCTAAATCCTTACGGGCAAATCGGCACATGCTCGGCGTAACCCGGACGCTCGCCAATGCGTTTGTAATAGGCTTCGAGATTTTTCATCGACGGACGGTCTTCGACCAAAGCGAAGAACCGGTGCAGGTGAATGCCCATCGCGAAGTCCCCCATGCTCAAATTTTTGCCGAGGACGAAGTCCCGGCCCTCGAGGTGGTTGTCGAACATAGCCCATTTTTCGCTGAGTTCTGCTGATTTTTCTTTCACCATGTTCATGTCGCGCTCCGCTTCGGGGGTGCGGGTCAGGGTGCGAAATATCGGACTGGTGACCATGTTGATCACAGAGAGCTGCCAATCCATCCATTTTTCGGCAAGCGCGCGTTCAGCAGGATCTTCAGGCCATAAATTGCCGCGGCTGTGTTTGCAGGTCAGGTACCGTATGATGGTGTTCGATTCCCAAAGCACGAGATCACCGTCCTCAATGGTCGGTACGAGACCGTTCGGATTGAGTTTACGATACGCCGGATCGTCATTGCCACCGAATGGGCCACTCCAATCGATTCGTTCGTATTCAAGGCCGATTTCGGCGCAACACCATAAAACTTTTCGAACATTACTGGATGTATTCCGTCCCCAGATTTTAAGCATGTTATTCGTTTCCCTCTTTAAAAATTTTGGCCACGTTGTGAAACTATCGGTGATATGTCAAGCCGGTCGGGCGGGTATGACGAGCTTTCCCATTGATTCTAATGAAAAATATTCTAACGGGCCTTCAGGCGTTTGTAATGAGTTCAGTCTAGGCTTGATTTCTGCGCCCTAATGAGGAGTCTTTGAGCTTGGTGTAAAAATGATTATATTTCGTTGCCAGCCGCATAGGCCAGTTTCGGTGTTTTTTGAAGTAAAAATATAGAAGAGAAAGTAAGAATGATTTTTAAACGGCTGATTATGAAGTTAGCGATTGTTTTCGTGTTTTCGGCATTGGTTTTACTGGGCACGGGCAATGCTGAAAATTTTGAAACCGGCGCTAAAAAATTTATCGAGTCGCTGGCCGGTGAGGCTTTAACCTCGCTTACAATCAAAGAGCAGCCCCGGCCGGAACGAGTGGTGAAATTCAGAAAGTTATTTCATGAATATTTTGCCCATAAGACGATTGCCGCCTGGGTTTTAGGCCGCTATTGGCGCCAAGCAACGCGGGAACAAAAGCAGGAATATTTTAAGCTATTCGAGGAATTGTTGGTCGAGACCTATGTCGACCGTTTTGCCCGCTATCCCAATGCGGAACTCCAGGTTTCCAATGCCTTAGGTTCCGGCGGGCGGGATGTCGTGGTGTCGTCCATGTTGAATCGTTCGGATGGCCAGCCGCCAGTCAAAGTCGATTGGCGCCTGCGGGCCCGCGAGGGAAAATATAAAGTCATTGATCTCATCGTCGAAGGCCTAAGCATGGGGCAAACGCAACGGTCAGAATTCGCTTCTGTGATTCGTCAAAACGGCGGTACCGTTGAGGGCCTGCTCGACGAGCTTCGTAAAAAAATAAAAAAAATGAAACAATCATCCTAAGAACGAACGTTCTTAAATCGGTTAAGAAAACTTATGGTCACGGCTCCGTCATCGAACGTCGAGACGCCATCCGGCAAAGACGTGGCTTATGAAAATTTCCCCGTTGGGTCGTGGCTGTTGCCGGCGCATCTCCGACCGCATGTTGCAATCTTTTATGCTTTTGCCCGGGCATCTGATGATATCGCGGACAATCCGACTTTAACCCCGGATGAAAAAATTAAGCGGCTGGATGGTTTTGAAGCAGCATTACTGGGGAAGGGTGATCAAGATACTGAGTTTGGGAAAGCTGCCCGGATGCGCGCGAGTTTGGCAGAAACAGGTGTGCCGCCGCAACATTGCCTCGATCTGCTGACCGCCTTTAAACAAGACGCCACGAAAATTCGCTACGACGATTGGGATGACCTTGTCGGCTATTGCGTACTCTCGGCGGCATCGGTCGGGCGTTATATGGTCGATCTTCACGGCGGTTCGCGCGACGGTTACGGCCCATCCGATGCACTTTGTATCGCGTTGCAGATCATCAACCATTTGCAGGACGCTCAGGACGATTATCGCCAGTTGAACCGCGTTTATCTGCCGCAGGATTGGATAACGGAATCGGGCGTGGATGTGGCATCACTCGATGAAACGAAATCGGCTCCGGGCATGCGCCGGGTATTTGACCTGACCCTCGATCATGTTGAACTGCTGATGCCCGATGCCCGGCGGTTGCCGCTTGGGTTGGCGTCGAAACGGTTGGCCATGGAATCTGCCGTCATTGTACGTATTGCAGAAGCCTTGATCGACCGTCTGCGTCGCCGTGATTTACTGGCTTGCCGCGTTGAGCTCTCGAAGTTCGAATATTTATGGTATTGCATGCGGGGGGCGATGGCTGTGTTTTTCGGAGCCTACCGCCAGTGACGCTTTTCTGGTTTCATATTCCCGCTTTTATTTCACTTATTATTTGGAGTGTTTTGATTTTCGCCCGGGGCGCCTTTTGGCGGGCCGATCAGCGTTTGCCGTCATCGGCAATGCCTGATGAATGCCATTCCGATAGCGGCCAAGAAAGGGCTCCGGATATTGCTGTTGTTATTCCCGCTCGGAATGAAGCCGAGACCATTGGGCGAACAGTTTCATCGTTGTTGGCGCAGGAATACTCGGGGGCTGTTCATATAATCGTTGTTGACGATGAGAGTAGCGATGGGACGGGTGAAAACGTGCAGCGTATCGCAAATAATTCGGACCGGGTTACAATCATCGATGGAATGCCGTTGAATTCCGGCTGGACCGGGAAACTGTGGGCCGTGCACCAAGGCTTGCAACATATTGACCGAGTCATTCCCACGGCCCGGTATGTGTTGTTGACCGATGCGGATATCGATCATGACTGCCATAGCGTGCAGCGGCTTGTCTGCCAAGCGGAGCAGGGCCGGTACGATTTGGTTTCCCTCATGGTGTTGTTGAATTGCCGATATTTTTGGGAGCGCTTACTCATTCCCGCCTTCGTTTTCTTTTTTCAAAAACTATTCCCGTTTGCGTGGGTCAACGATCCTAAATGTGAAACGGCCGCGGCGGCAGGAGGATGCATGTTGGTTCGCCGCTCGGCGCTTGAAAATATTGGGGGTGTCGAAACGATTCGAAATCGCCTGATCGATGATTGCGCCTTGGCCGAAGCCCTCAAGAAAAAAGGCCCGATCTGGCTTGGTTTAACGGAATCAGTTGTGAGTAGCCGGGAATATGGTTCGCTGGATGAAATATGGCGCATGGTATCGCGAAGTGCGTTTGAGCAGCTCGATCATTCTTCGCTTCGTTTATTGGGAACTGTTTTCGGTATGGTCATCATTTACCTTGTGCCGCCTATTTCTTGTGCCGCCGGAGGCGTGTTCTCTGATCCGGTCTTGTTTATCACCGGTTTTTTGGCCTGGGGAGGCATGGTGTGGGCCTACCGCCCTACATTGACGCTCTATAAGCGGTCCTGGTTATGGGGACTGTTATTGCCAGTGATTGGCGGGCTATATACGTTAATGACGTTCACATCGGCCTACCAGTATTGGCGGGGGCGCGGCGGTGGGTGGAAAAGCCGTTATTATAGTCCCGCCGGTAGCTGAAAAAGCCGGTCATTCGAATTTAAGGATTGATTACGAAATCTATGTCAGTTGCGGCGGCACAAACAGATACGATCGATGCGAAGGCTCACGTCGAAGCCATCGTCAAGCGGTCTAAAACGTCTTTTTTTTGGGCGATGCGCCGGCTTGGCGAAGAAAAACGTTCGGCCATGTATGCGGTGTACGCATTTTGCCGTGAAGTCGATGATATTGCGGACGACCCTGGTTTCGAATCGGAAAAGCTTGCACGGTTATCAGGGTGGCGCACAGAAATTGAACGATTATTTTCAAATAACCCCACAAACCCGACAAGCCAGGCCTTGTTAATTCCAAAAGATAAGTTTGGTCTTAGAAAAGATGATTTCCTGGCTTTGATTGACGGCATGGAAATGGATGCCTATGACGCTGTTCGTATATCGGATATGCCGATGCTCGAGTTGTACTGTGATCGTGTCGCTTGTGCTGTCGGGCGTTTGTCCAACCAAATATTCGGTATTGAGCAATTTACGGGTGACCAGGTCGCCTTTTCTTTGGGGCAGGCGTTGCAACTGACGAACATTTTGCGTGACGTGCATGAAGATGCCCAGCGTAACCGTCTATACCTGCCTCAAGATTTATTAACCAATCACGGTATTGACGTTGATAACGATGCAAGCGCTGTTTTTAAGTTCTCGTCGTTGCCCGACGTTTGCCGGTCGTTGGCGCAAACGGCACAGCAACGGTTTCATGAAGCGGAAAGCATATTGGAGCATTGCGACCCTGTGCAAATGCGCCCGGCTATTATGATGATGCAAGCATACCGGCGCATTTTTAACCGGTTGCTACAAAATGATTGGCAGCGGTTTGACCCGCCGGTGTCATTGTCGAAGTTTGAAAAGCTTTGGGTCGTGTTTCGTTATGGGCTGTTCTAGTGAGCACCGTTTCAAATTCCGGCAAAACAGTTCATGTGATCGGCGCGGGGCTTGCCGGCCTTTCCGCTGCCGTTCGATTAGCCGTTGCGGGCTGCCGTGTCGAGTTGTACGAGGCGGCGGGGCACGCCGGTGGGCGATGTCGGTCGTTTCATGATGATGCCATTGGCCAGCGTATTGATAACGGCAATCATCTGCTACTGAGCGGTAACCGAGATGCGATGGAATATCTCAATCTTATAGGTTCGGCCGATAGCGTAACCGGTCCGGACCGGGCCGTATTTCCATTCATTGATTTTGAATCTAACGAACGCTGGTCGGTAAAGCCGGGCGCCGGGTTGATACCATGGTGGATATTGAGCCGATCCCGCCGCGTACCGGGAACATCGCCTTGGGCCTATATTCGTGACATGCGCATTCTTTGTGCGCAAAACCAGCAAACGGTAACCGATTGCGTGCCCACCGATAGCATTTTGTTCCGCCGTTTTTGGGAACCGTTGGCCGTGGCAGCCTTAAACACAACGGCTGATCAAGGGGCTGCATCATTAATAGTGCCGGTAATTCGCGAAACGTTTGGCCGGGGCGAGGCGGCGTGTCGGCCCCGCATCGCGCGCCAGGGTTTAAGTGAAAGTTTTATCGATCCGGCATTACAAATGTTGAAAGACCATAACATTACGTGCCGGTTTTCATCGCGTGTCCGAGGCCTGACATTTAACGGTGATGCGATCACGGCGTTGGAGTTTGGTAATAGCAGGGTCGAGGTATCCGAAGGCGATGCCGCCGTTCTCGCCGTGCCGCCGCTCGTTGCCAAGGGCTTGGTGCCGGGGCTTGACGTGCCGGAGGAAAGCCGGGCAATCGTCAATGGCCATTTCCTCCTGCCGGCGCCTCGGGAGCCGCAAGGCTTTATCGGTGTTGTCGGCGGAATGTGTCATTGGATCTTTTTTCGGGGCAATGTTGCCTCGACCACGGTCAGCGCGGCAGAAGAAATCGTCGATACCCCGGCGGCTGAGCTCGCCGTCACAATGTGGGACGAAATCACCCGTGCGCTTGAATTGCCCGCATCACCGTTGCCGGCCCACAAAATCGTGAAGGAAAAACGGGCTACATTCGCTCAGACCCCGGCCCAGGTCGCGCGCCGCCCCAGCACGCAAAGTGCATGGAAAAACTTTGTCTTGGCAGGCGATTGGGTCGATACCAAGCTGCCGGCAACGATCGAAGGCGCCATTCGTTCAGGCAGACAGGCAGCATTGGCTGTGTTAAAGTTTGTTTCAATTTCTTGACAATGAAGTCCATTTGCCACATCAAGCGGATGACTGAAAACCAGCGCAGACGGACTCGGAAATCGCCGTGACATCAATACAAGCGACAGCTCCTGCCGGAGAGGGACGGCAATTGAAACCCTCTCAGCCAGGTACGGAAACACCTATCGATGCCGAGGTTGATCGAACGATCACCGAAGCGCGGCAATGGTTGGAAGACCAACAGGCCGAAGACGGCCATTGGGTATTCGAGCTGGAGGCCGATTGCACGATTCCGGCCGAGTACATCATGCTCAATCATTATCTCGACGAGATTAATGACAACGTCGAGAAAAAACTGGCAGCCTATTTACGGGCAAAACAAGGCGAACATGGCGGCTGGCCGTTATTCCATGACGGTGATTTTAATATCAGCGCTTCTGTCAAAGCTTATTATGCCCTGAAACTTACCGGCGAAGATATCAATGCGCCGCACATGGTTCGTGCCCGAGAAGCAATTCTCGCGCATGGCGGTGGCGCAGCATGCAATGTGTTTACCCGTTGTGCTTTAGCGCTGTTTGGTCAGGTTCCCTGGCGGGCCGTGCCGGTAATGCGTGTCGAAGCGGTATTGCTGCCGAAATGGTTTCCTTTTCACATCGATAAAGTTTCTTATTGGTCACGAACGGTCATGATCCCGTTACTGGTGTTGTATACACGGCGGGCGAAAGCAAAAAATCCACGTCAAATTGATGTCCAAGAATTGTTTCTGGTGCCGCCCGAGCAGGAGAAAAATTATATCGGCAACCCGACCGGTCATTGGATTGGTTCAGCCATGATTTGGGTTGATAAGCTGGCTCGGGTTTGTGAGCCGTATTTTCCCAAGTTTATCGAAAACCGCGCCGTTAAAAAGGCAATGGATTTCGTTACCGAGCGGCTGAACGGCGAAGACGGTTTAGGCAGTATTTTTCCGGCTATGGCCAATGCGCTGATGGCGTTCGATTTGTTGGGCTATGCCAAGGATCACCCTGATTATGTCATCGCCCGCAAAGCCATGGATAAGCATCTGGCCTTGAAAGATGACTGGGGTTATGTTCAGCCGTGCCTATCGCCGGTTTGGGATACGGGACTTGCGTCTCTCGCCATGCTGGAAGCGGGCTGCGATGGTCAGCAGAATGTCATGCGCGGTGCATTGGATTGGCTTAAGGGCCGGCAAATTCTTGATGTTAAAGGCGATTGGCAAGTGAACCGGGCCCATCTGCAGCCAGGGGGTTGGGCTTTCCAGTATTGGAACGATTATTATCCCGATGTCGACGATACAGCAGTTGTCGTAATGGCCATGCACCGGGCCGATCCTAAACGGTATCAGGAATCAATTCAGCGTGCGGCCGATTGGATCGTTGGCATGCAAAGTAAAAACGGCGGTTGGGGGGCCTTTGATGCCGATAACGCGCATTATTCGCTGAACCATATTCCATTTGCCGACCATGGCGCATTGCTGGACCCGCCCACGGTTGATGTCAGTGCGCGCTGTATCGGTATGCTGGCGCAATTAGGATATGAGCGCGATCATCCTGCTATGGCAAAGGGTTTGCAGTTTCTGCGTGATGAGCAGGAAGAAGACGGCTCATGGTTTGGCCGTTGGGGGACGAACTATATCTATGGAACGTGGTCCGCTTTATCGGCTTTTAACGCCGCCGGAGAGGATATGAAGTCAGAGCCCATGCGTCGTGCCGTTCAGTGGCTTAAGGCCGCGCAACGGCCTGACGGCGGTTGGGGTGAAGACTGCTCGACTTACTGGCCGCATCGCCGGGGTGAAGTGAAAGAAAGCACACCATCACAAACCGCCTGGGGAATTTTAGGTTTGATGGCCGCCGGCGAGGTCGATTGTGAAGAAGTCAAGAAAGGCGTTGAGTTTCTGTTAAATGCGCCGCGTGAAGGCGGTAAGTGGGATGAAAAGCTGTTTAATGCCGTCGGGTTTCCACGTGTTTTTTATATTACCTATCATGGCTACAGCTCGTACTTCACGTTATGGGCGTTATCACGATACAAGAATTTAAAATCCTCAAACGCGAAAACCCCTGCATTTGGAATTTAGGAATTTGGTGCCTCATCTTGGTGTTATTACGGGCCTGGCGAGTGAGGCCGATTGTTTGAACGCCTATGCTTTTGACGAAAGGCCGGCTGTTCGCATTGCAGGCGCAAGCGCGCAGCGTGCCCGGGAAGCAGCGCAGGCGTTAGTGTCCAGTGGCTGCGATGGGCTGGTCAGCTTAGGACTTTCCGGCGCGCTCGATCCCCATCAGAAACCTGGCGATATTGTCGTGCCCGATACTGTGCTAAATGACGATGGGCGCCGGTTTATAACCGACAAATTGTGGCGCGATAGCCTTGTTGCGGTCCTATCGGCGTCCATGACGGTCTCAAGGGGCACGTTAGCCGGCAGCAACGAGCCGCTCCTTACGGTCGAACAAAAAATTGCCTGCCGGTTGTCAAGCGGCGCCGAGGCCGTCGATATGGAAAGTCATGCCATTGCTGAGGTCGCCGACAAACACGGCATACCGTTTGTGGCCTTGCGGGTGATTGCCGACAGCCACTTGTTGGAAATTCCCGCGTGGACGATGAAGGGTATCCAGGAAAACGGCCAAGTCCATGAAGGTCAGATATTTATCGGATTTTTGATCCGCCCGTGGCTGTGGCACAAGCTCGGCATTTTAGCGGTTTCAAATAAAAAGGCGTTAAAGGCGTTACGCCGCGCGATCCTGATCGCCGGTCCCCGACTGCAATTCCCGGGCTAAACCTTTCGTCAGGTCTTCAAAAATATATTCTGCCGGGCGCTGTTTATCGAGGGGGATGTCCTCGACCATAGGCTTTTCGGTCTCATAACCTTTTAAAGCAACGGCCAAGGCTTTTAAGGGGTGTTTCACCGTATCGCTGACGGCAGTGGCTTCATAGCCGCAGTGAACCATGCAATCGGCACATTTTTCATAATTGCCGGTGCCGTATTGTTCCCAAACGGTTTCTTCCATGAGCTCTTTAAAGGATTTCGCATACCCTTCGCCGAGAAGGTAGCAGGGGCGTTGCCAGCCGAAAATGTTTCGGGTCGGGTTGCCCCAAGGGGTGCAGTGATATTGCTGATTACCGGCGAGAAAATCCATAAACATCGTGGATTGGCTAAACCGCCACTTACGTCCCGTTGATTTGCCAATTCTGAAAATATCGCGAAATAATTCTTTGGTTTTACGGCGGTTCAGGAAATGTTCCTGATCGGGAGCCCGTTCATAAGCATAGCCCGGCGAAACTGTGATGCCTTCAACCTTCAACTCGTCCATGCAAAAATTAAAATATTCCGTCGCCTCTTGCGCGGTCATTTGATCGAATAACGTACAGTTGACATTCACCCGAAAGCCCCGCTTTTTGGCTGCTTTAATGGCTGAAACAGCGCGTTGGAACACGCCTTTTTGGTTGACCGCTTTATCGTGATGTTCTTCAAGGCCATCAAGATGGACGGAGAACGTCAAGTAAGGCGTCGGCTTGAAGAGGTCGAGTTTCTTCTCCAGCAACAAAGCATTTGTGCAGAGATAAACAAATTTTTTACGCGCGATAATCCCTTCGACGATTTTGTCGATATCTTTGTGGATCAGGGGCTCGCCACCGGGAATGGAGACAACCGGCGCGCCACATTCATCAACGGCCTGCAGGCAGTCTTCAACACTCAGGCGTTTGTTGAGAATGTTGTCTTCGTAATCAATTTTGCCGCAACCCGGACATGCAAGATTGCAACGGAAAAGGGGCTCTAGCATTAAGACCAAAGGGTAGCGGTCATTGTTTTTTAAGCGCTGCTTAAAAACATAAGTGCCAACGCGGAGTTGTTGTATTAAAGGAACGGCCACGGCAGGTCTCTTTCTTGTTAAGCTTGTTGTTGAACGGCTGCCTCAGTGAGTTCATGCGGCAGCTTAAAGTGCATGTTTTCTTCGACGCCTTTGAGTTCTTGCACGTCAATTGTGCCGAAATCACCCAGCCGATTGACAAGTCCTTGCACGAGTTGTTCAGGGGCTGATGCGCCGGCAGTCACGCCAACGGAGTCGACGCTTTCCAACCATTCAGACTTTAGACTGTCGGCATCATCGATGAGGTAACTAGGGATTCCCATTTCTTCGCCGATTTCGCGGAGGCGATTTGAATTCGAGCTGTTCTTTGCACCGACAACCAGAAGCAAATCCACTTGGTCGGCCAACTCGCGGACGGCGGTTTGCCGGTTTTGTGTCGCATAGCAAATGTCTTTGACATCGGGGCCGACAATATTAGGGAAGCGGTCTTTTAAGGCTGTAATCACATCCCGTGTTTCATCAACACTTAAGGTCGTTTGCGTTACATACGCAACTTTGTCCGGATCTTTAATTTCAAGCCGGCTGACGTCTTCCGGCCGGCTGATCAGATGAACACCGCCGGGAATGCGCCCCATCGTGCCTTCGACTTCCGGATGGCCTTCGTGACCGATCAAAATAACCTCGCGGTTGCGGGTATGGTGGTTTTGGCCTTCTTTATGAACTTTCGACACTAGCGGGCATGTTGCATCGATAACCGGTAGATCACGTGTCTGAGCCGATTTTTCGACGGCCTCGGAAACACCATGAGCGCTGAAGATCGTTACCGCGTCATCAGGGATCTCATCAACCTCTTCGACGAATACGGCGCCTTTTTCGCGCAATGATTCGACAACATGTTTGTTGTGAACGATTTCGTGGCGCACATAGACCGGCGGGCCATAGAGTGTGAGGGCCTGTTCGACGATTTCGATGGCTCGCTCGACGCCGGCGCAAAATCCCCGGGGCTGGGCGAGTAGAACCTTAATCGTTTTAGTGTCTTTCGGGGCCAATCGTCGCTCTCCTATGTCTTGCGGGTTTGGCTCAATCACAGAGGCCGGACCGCTGATTCTCAAGCTTTATAGCAGTTCAAGCGTCTATTTAATGACAATTTTTAGTGTTGCCAGGCTTATTTTAATCGTTAACTACCTCATTACCCTTGAATTTGCACGGATTTTTCATGATTGGCCAAAAGTCGTGATTTGGCCGGGTATGAATTTTTGCCATTCGAAATCGGCTCTGTTAAATAGCGCCCCAGAAGCACGTGTCAGGTGTGCTTCGGATATACCGTGGCCTTTTGGACGGCTACGGCCCTATGAATTCAATTTTGCGGCTTATCGAATTCGGACCCCCGGTAAACGGCAATTTGGTGTGTAAGGCGTAAGATGACCACGCTTGTTACCGGAGCTACGGGTTTTGTTGGTGCGGCCGTTGCCAGACGGCTTATCGCTGAAGGCCATGATGTGCGGGTCTTAAGCCGTGAATCCAGTGATCGTACAAATTTGGATGGGCTCAATGTTGATGTCGCAATCGGCGATTTAACCGATCGCGATTCGCTTGATGCGGCCGTGCAGGGATGCGAAGCACTGTTTCATGTGGCCGCTGATTATCGTCTGTGGATTCCCAAGCCTGCGGATATGTTTAAGAACAATGTCGGTGGGACGTGTAATGTCATGCTCGCGGCGGGCGAGGCGGGTGTTAAGCGTATTGTTTACACGAGTAGCGTGGCAACGCTCGGTATTCATCCCGATGTACCGGTCAGCGATGAAGAAACACGAGTTTCCTATGAAGATATGATTGGTGCTTACAAGCAATCGAAGTTCCTGGCCGAGCAAGAAGTCAGGGGATTTGTAAAGAAAGGGTTGCCCGCGGTCATTGTCAATCCATCGGCACCGGTTGGGCCACGGGACATTAAACCGACACCGACAGGGCAGGTGATTTTGGATGCAGCACTGGGAAAAATGCCGGCTTATGTCGATACGGGCTTGAATATCGTTCATGTAGACGACGTCGCGGCAGGCCACCTTTTAGCATTCGAAAAAGGAAAGCCCGGGGAGCGTTACGTTTTAGGCAGCGACAACATGAGTCTCAAAGAAATCTTGACGGAGATTGCTGGTATCATGGGGCACGCTCCGCCAAAATTCAGCATCCCGCATAACGTGGTTTTGCCAATTGCCTATGTGGCGGAAGGATGGGCCCGGCTATTCGGCGGCGAGCCGTTCGCAACCGTCGATGGTGTGCGGATGTCGAAAAAGAAAATGTTTTATTCCAGCGAGAAGGCGATTCGCACACTCGGCTATAGTCCCCGACCTGCACGCGAAGCGATTTTAGATGCCATCGCTTGGTTTAAAGAAAAAGGGTATATCAAAAATAATACCGAACGGAGCGAAGGGTGAAGGCAATTATATTGGCAGCCGGTGTTGGCTCAAGGCTATATGGCGACGATGGAACGCAGCCACCGAAAAGTCTGTTGCGTTTCGATGGTAAAACACTGATGCAGCGGCATGTCGAAGGATTGCAGTCGTTGGGCATCGAAAGTCTGACGCTGGTCATCGGGTACCGCCATGAAGAAATCCTTGCTGAAGCCCAGTCTCATTGCCCGCAAGATTTTATACAAAGCATCTATAATCCCCGCTTTCGCAATGGGCCGGTTGTATCGCTGTGGGAGGCGCGCGAAACACTATGCTCCGGTCAGCCGATTTTGTTCATGGATGCCGATGTGTTGTATCCGCTTGATATGTTAGCGCGCTTGATCAATGCACCTTACGAAAACTGTTTCTTATTCGATGAAGAGTTCGAAGATACGGATGAGCCCGTTCGCCTGTGTTTGCGTGACGGCAATCCCGTCGAATTCGGTAAAAATATTCAAGGAACGTTTGACCGTGTCGGCGAATGGCCGGGTTTCTTGAAACTGTCTCCGGGCATGGCGGCAAAATGGGCAGAGCAACTGCAGGTATTCATCGATAAAAATTTGTTTGATGAAGCTTACGAGCCTGCGATGCGGGAATTGATCCTGCACGAGCCGCCAAACAGTTTCGGAATCGAAGATATTACCGGCGTCCCGTGGATCGAAATTGATTTTCCGGAAGATTTAAAACGTGCCGAGAAGGTTATCATGCCGGGTATACAGGATACCGGCGCTTAAACATTAAACCCGAAAAACGTATTCTTTATCTGCCTCACGATCGATATCGGGAGGATAATTTTTATGCTTATCCGCATAGTACTGTGTCATGTAGTCACCGGCTGAAGCGCGGTTATACGTCGCATAATATAGGCGGCGGATCGATTGGCTGAGGTTCGGATCAGAGGCGTGCGGCGCGTAATTATCGAAGAAAATTAGATCGCCGGGTTTGGTCGGGCAGGTCACGAATTCCATGCCGGCCATGTCGGCATCGGTCAACGGCTCCCATGATTGAAATAATCCGCGTTTGTGATGGCCCGGGACGATTTTAATGCACCCGTTCTCTTCCGTCGCCTCATCGATGCAGACAAGAACACTGATGTAAAAGTCGGTATAGGTGTCCCAGCCAGCTTGAGAATCCTGATGGGGTTTAAATCCGTCGGCGCCGGGGTATTTGAAATTGACCTTTTCTTTAAACAATACGGCATCTTCGCTAAGCAGTTGCGCGGTCGGTGCTTTCAGGACCTCCGTGAGCTCGTGGAAACCGTCATGAAACGGCGTGATATTTTCAATGCGGCTAATGATCTTTTCATCAGGATTGAGGAGGCTTTTTTCCCAATAAATCCAATGCCTGCCGGATTCCTCGGGCATGGCAACAAGTTCCTCGCACCATCGTTTGATTGAGGCCATGTCCTCTGCGGAAAACGCGCCGCGGGCCAATAAAAAACCGTTGTTCTCAAAATCTTTGATTTGCTGATCCGAGAGTGTAGGTGTCGTCAGCATTTTGTACGCCTTTTGTAGTGATTAGAGCGGGATATTAGGCTTAACCTCTTGTCGATTCAACAAAATCGGCGGACCGCCCTTTTAAAAACAGCGTATCAGACCGCTCCAGACCAGTAATTGATCTTTGTCATCTCCGCCAACGGTAATCTGCCGATAAAGTATTCCTGACTTGCGGTTATAGGGGTGGTTGGTGTATCCCACAGCACCTGTTGCGGCATCTCCCTTGAGGCGCGGCTTGGGGTAAAACCCGGTTTTTTCATGTTTTTATCACTAAAGGGGCTCGTGATGACGGCCAATTCCAATGCAGCCCGGCTCGGCGAAACAAAGTCATTATCTAAATCAGCACAACTGCGTGCCATGCTCGAGTCTCCTGAGCTCGAATTTATTATGGAGGCTCACAATGGCATTTCGGCCAAGATCGTCGAAGAGGCTGGCTTTAAGGGTATTTGGGCGTCAGGACTGACGGTTTCGGCAGCCCTGGGTGTTCGCGATAATAACGAAGCCTCCTGGACACAGGTCCTTGAAGTTTTGGAATATATGTCGGATGCGGCATCAATTCCGATTCTTGTCGACGGCGATACAGGGTATGGAAACTTTAATAATGTCCGCCGTGTGGTGCGCAAACTTTGCCAGCGTGATATCGCCGGTGTTTGTATTGAAGATAAATTATTTCCAAAAACAAATTCGTTTATTGGCGATGGCCAACCGCTGGCCGACATCGATGAATTCTGTGGCAAAATTAAAGCCGGTAAGGATAGCCAAACGGATCCTGACTTTTGCCTTGTCGCCCGCATTGAAGCGTTGATCTCCGGGTGGGGGATGGATGAAGCGTTGCGCCGGGCTGAGGCCTATCATGGCGCCGGTGCCGATGCGATCCTAATTCACTCGAAAAAAACCACTGGCGAGGAAATTCTCGAATTTAAAAAAGAGTGGGGGGACCGGTGTCCCGTCGTGATCGTGCCGACGACCTATTGGGAGACACCGACTCAAGAATACCGTGATGCCAATATGTCACTGATTATTTGGGCTAATCACAACTTACGGGTCGCGATCTCGGCTATGCGTGACGTTAGTGCACAAATCATGCGCGATCAGTCATTGATCAATGTTGAAAACAACGTCACGACTGTGAAAGAGATTTTCCAACTGCAAGGCAATGAAGAGTTGGAAGAAGCCGAAAAACGCTACTTGCCGCAAAATGAAGCGGATATGTCGGCCATTGTTTTGGCGGCCAGCCGGGGCGAAGCCTTGGGTGAACTAACGGAAGACCGGCCGAAGTGCATGGTTGATGTTCGGGGCCAGCCGTTGCTTCACCGATTGAGTGCTTCGCTACGCGAAGGTGGTATTCGCGATATCACTGTCGTGCGGGGCTATAAAAAAGATGTCATTAATTTGGCGTCAATCCGCACGATCGATAACGATATGTTCTCTTCGACCGGCGAAGTTGCCAGCCTTGCTTGCACCATGGACTATCTGAACGGCCCTTGTGTCGTTGCTTACGGCGATATCTTATTCCGCCAATATATCCTTGACCGGCTGCGTGACGCTGAAGGTGATATTGTCATTGCCGTCGATGCGTTATGGGCGGAAAGAAGTTCGGATCAAGCTGATTGGGTGCGGGACTTGGTCGCATGTGATAAGCCGTTTTCGCCAGGTTATCTGGATGATGAATCGGTTAATATGACCTGGATGGGCCATGAGGCAGATAAAAAAGAGGTCCATGGCGAGTGGATCGGCCTTGCAAAGCTTAGCGAAGACGGCGCGGCTGTTGTCCGGCAAAAATTAAATGAGATGAAAAAAGACGGCAGTTTGCAACAGGCCAGCATGATCGATTTGCTTTCTGCGCTGGTTCAAGACGGCCAAGATGTGAAAGTAATTTATGTCGCTGGGCATTGGCTTGATGTCGATAATCCGACGGATCTTGCGAAAGCGTGTGAATTTCTGTGATATCAGCCGATAGTTTTCTTCAGCCTGTCCGAGAAGCCGGGTACGATTTTTTTGCCGGCGTACCGTGTTCGTTTCTGACATCGATCATCAATCGTGTCATCAGCGGGCCTGCTTATAACTATGTCGGCGCGGCGAGTGAGGGTGAGGCTGTTGCGATTGCATCCGGTGCCTGGCTTGCTGGTCATAAAACTGTGGTGATGTGCCAGAACTCGGGTCTCGGTAACGCGGTTAATCCGCTCACGTCACTTAATTTTCCATTCCGCATTCCAACGATGATGATCGTAACCTGGCGTGGCGGCCCGGGATTAAAAGATGAGCCGCAGCATGAATTGATGGGGAAAATCACGCCATCGCTTTTGGATGTTATTCAAGTGCCGCATCAATCGTTTCCGACATCCGATAATGAGATCACTGCTTTTATCAAAGAGGCGGACACGGAAATGGCGCGTTCAGAATTGCCGTATGCGTTTATTATGGAAAAGGGAAGTGTCGAGAACGAAAAATTAGAGGCCCAATCGCCGCAACCTGCGCCGGTGGGGGAAACGGCCGGTGCTTTTGAAGGCGGTACGGCCCCGAAAAGAATGGCGCTGTTTGAGCGTATGCTGGAATTTCTACCAAAAGAAGCAGCGGTTATCGCAACGACCGGTTTTACCGGACGCGAGCTTTATGCGCTCGATGACCGTGAACAACATTTATATCAGGTCGGCTCCATGGGGTGTGCCAGCGCCATGGGGCTCGGTGTCGCGCTGAATACCGACCGTCCGGTGGTTGTTTTGGATGGGGATGGCGCGGCCTTGATGAAGCTGGGCGCGATGGCGACGATCGGGGCGTACCGGCCTAAAAATCTCATTCATGTCGTTTTGGATAACGGCGCTTATGAATCGACAGGCAGCCAACCGACGGTCTCACCCTCTGTGGAATTTTCGAATACCGCTATTTCATGTGGATATGCGAAGGCTTATCGTTGTGATTCGCTGAACGGTTTTGAACAAACCATGAAAGACGCGCTTGAGAATCAAGGACCACATCTTGTGCATATGCGTATCACATCAGGCACGATGGACAATTTGCCCCGTCCTTCCATTACGCCGCCGGAAGTGGCGCGACGATTTCGGCAATTTTTAACCGGTTAATTTTGCGCAACGGCATCATCAGTTGAGTCACACCACACACATCCACCGTATTGCCCGGGTTTTGATCAAGCCGATAATTAATACACCTGTTCGGCCTAATCACGTTACGACGGTTCGGCTGTTAACCGGCATTGCCGCCGCCGGCTGTCTGGGTGTTGGCCATGCGCCTTGGCCGGCAATCGGGGCGGGCATCTTTTTGTTTTCTGTAGTTTTAGACCGCGCCGACGGTGAGTTGGCACGGCTTACAAATACCCGAAGCCCTGGGGGGCATATTTACGATCTGATATCTGATGCGATCTGCAACGCGTTGATCTTGATCGGGTTGGGTATCGGACTGCGTCATGGCAGTCTCGGTGACATGGCGATTGCTTACGGATTAATAGCCGGCGTTTCCGTATCGGCTATTTTGTGGATGGTCATTCAAATGGAATCCATGAGCGGCGAAAGGGCAGCCGAGCTGCCGGGCTTTGCCGGCTTCGATCTGGATGATCTTGTTATTTTGATTCCGGTTGGTGTTTGGCTTGGATGGTCGCAAGTGCTGTTAATTGCCGGTACCATTATTGCGCCAATCGTCGCAATTGTGTTTGTGATCATGCTTTTTCGTATTCGACGCAAGGCGCAGCCGCCACGAGCAATAGATTAAGTATGTGACCGAACCGATGCAGGCTAGGACAAAGAAATAGGGTAAGAAACCCAGCCAGGTGATTGGGGCAATCAGGTACATGCCGTCTTCCAATTCAAGTCCGGCAAAACCCGGGTAACCGATGGCATCATGCGTATCGTCAAGCTCGACTGATTTATCGAGATCGAAACTAATAAACATGCAAGAAACTGATGAAATCGCTCCGGCAATCCCAAGGATCAAGGCCCAATTTCCTAATGCGGTCCCACCGAGTTCGGCTTGATGTAATCCAATGCCAAGGCAAATAAACAAAGCAGAATAACTAACCGTACCGGTGATGTAGTCAAAGTAGTAACCGAATTTGGAGCTTAATTTTTTTTGCCGGGCGAGTTCGCCGTCAAAGTGATCGAGAAAACGGGATAACACAAATAAGCCGACTCCCCAATTTAGTGCCGAAGATGTTCTTTGGGCGATCAGCCAGCAGCCCGTAAGGGCAACAATGAGGGAGACCCAGGTTAAATGGTTGGGCGCAATCGGGGTTTTGACGAGCGGCTTGACCAAAATGCGGGCAATTCTTTGGTCCCACGGCGGCATTTTTAAAGCCATGGCCTTAATTCTCTTTCAAAAGACAACAACTATAAGGTGGGGTTGCTGGTAATTTCTGTCAAGGTTTTGAGTTGCAGTGTATCAGCTGCCCTTGCTTGAATCTCTAAAGGGGCGGTATAAGCCCGGTCAACCTTTGGAAGACAACTAGTTGAAAAGATTAGTAAGACGTGATTGAAAACGTTCTTAATTTTGGCCGTCGAATGCTCGTGCAATGGGTCGAAATAACGCGGCGATTTGCCGTCCTGGTGGTTATCGCATCTTTATTGCTGACAGCCTTAACCGCTGTTTATTTCGTTCAAAATGTCAAAATCAATACAGATACCGATGACATGCTGTCGGCTGAGTTGCCCTACCGGCAGCGGTCAAAAGAGTTCAGCCGCTTATTTCCTCAGTTCTCTGACAATATTCTTGTCGTAATTGATGGCGCGACCCCCGATTTAGTCGATGATGCAACGGAAAAGCTTGTAAAGCACTTACGAAGTCAACCAACGTTGTTCGGCTCGGTATATGATCCTGTCGGCCTCAAATTTTTTCGCCAAAACGGTTTGTTGTATTTATCGACTGAAGAACTGTTCGATTTGACTGACCGTTTGGCCGAAGCTCAGCCTTTTTTGGGGACACTTTGGAAAGACCCGAGTTTAAGAGGCTTATTCGGCCTGATCAGTCTGGCTATTGAAGAAAGCCTAAAAAAATCGAATACAGCCGGCGCAAAAGATAAGGCGCCGATAGAGATCGCCACGGTGCTCGATGCCATGGCCGGGGTGATCGAGGCGCAAGCAAAAAATCAATTCTCCCGATTGTCGTGGCAAAACGTTATGCGCGGTCAGACGGATTCGAATTCGGTCAATAGACGGTTTGTTTTACTGAAACCGGCGCTCGATTTTTCTTCGCTGCAGCCCGCTACGGCGGCCATGAAAAAGCTGCGAAAGATTATTGCGTCACTGAGCCTGACGCAGGATCATGGCGTACGTGTCAGACTCTCCGGCAGCGCGGCAATCGCGCAAGAAGAGCTTAAAAGTGTCGAAACAGGAATGGGCATTGCCGCGGGCCTGTCGCTGACCCTCGTTTTAACATTGCTGATATTGGGGCTTCGTTCCGCCCGATTGGTCGTTGCAACAATTTCAACATTAATAGCCGGTCTTGTATGGACGGCTGGTTTTGCCATCTTTGCCCTCGGCCAGTTAAATCTTATGTCGGTTACCTTCGCTGTGTTGTTTATCGGTTTAAGCGTTGATTTCGGCATTCATTTTTCACTGCGTTACCAAGAAGAAATGAACCGGAATGTATCGCATGCCGTCGCTTTAGGCCGTGCAACGCAAAGTGTCGGTGGTTCGCTGGTCCTTTGCGCGATTGCCGCCGCTATCGCCTTTTTCGCATTTTTGCCGACCGCTTATGTTGGATTGGCCGAGCTGGGCCTTATTGCCGGGACCGGCATGTTTATCGCTTTGTTCGCCAATCTCACGGTCTTGCCGGCTTTGTTGACGCTGATCCCATCCCGTATCAGGCGACGAAGGGCGTATGAGGAAGTTTTATTGCCCGCCATTCTGCCCTCGATCCGTCATCATGCACGGCCGGTGCTATTTGGATGTTTAAGTGTCGGGTTATTAGCCGGCATTTTGCTGCCAAAAGCGCATTTCGATTTTGATCCGTTAAATTTGAGAGATCCGAAGACGGAATCGTTAAGCACTCTTTTAGAGCTCGTGAATGATACTCAGACGAGTCCGTACGCGATTAAGTTTTTGGCAAAAAATCGGAATGAGGCGCAAGAAATTTCACGCAAACTTAAAGCCTTGCCTGTCGTGAAAGAAGCCCGTTCAATTGAAAGCTTCATCCCAAGCAAGCAAAAGCAGAAAATTGAAACAATTAATGATATTGCGCTTTTGCTGGTGCCTGCTTTAAGTGTGACAAAACGAGAGACGCCGCCGTCACTGCAAGATCAAACTGCAGCCCTCGTAAAGCTTCGAAAAGATTTAGGCCGTTTGGCCGATTCGTCGGCCCATAAGCAAGCTCGTAACAGCGCCCGCCGTTTAGCAGGGGCGTTAGACCAACTGGAAAAAAAGATAACGCTGAATAAGAGTGTTATGGCCGAATTGCAAACCAGGTTGATTTCATCTTTGCCCAAGAGACTAAATCGGCTTAGAGAGTCATTGCAGGTTGAGCCGGTCACACTGAAAAATTTGCCCCCCGAAATTAAGTCACGTTTTATCGCGCCGGACGGGCGGGTCAGGGTTAAGGTTTATCCGAAAGAAAATGTCCGTGATCGTCAGGCGCTTTTAAAGTTTGTTGATAGCGTTCGCACAATTGTTCCGGAAGCGGTTGGCCCTCCGGTTGTAATATATGAATCGTCCCGAACCGTGATTAACGCTTTTATATACGCTGCTGCGATTGCCGTTTCCTGCATTATGATATTGCTCTTGATTGTCTTGAGAAGCTTACGCGACTCACTATTCGTGTTTGCGCCTATCACGTTGGCTGCATTATTAACCGTTGCCATCTCGGTCCTGATCGATCTGCCGTTCAATTTCGCAAATGTGATCGTGTTGCCGCTGTTGTTTGGCCTTGGTGTCGCGAGCGGGATTCATTTCATTCTTCGTGAAAAAGACGAAACAAACTCGGCAGGGGTCCTTTATACGAGCACGCCAAGAGCGGTTGTGTTCAGCGCCTTAACGACAATTGGTTCGTTTGGCAGCATTGCTTTATCGAGCCATTCGGGCACGGCAAGCATGGGAATTTTATTAACGATTGCGATCACCTTGACGTTGGTTTGCACATTATTGGTGTTGCCAGCCTTGATGGCTTTGTCGCAAAATAAATAAAAATTTATAGATTGAGATCAGTATGTGGAACATGAGGGGGTCATGAGTACATCGGTAACTTCACGTGAACCTTATATTGCATGGCAGGGCGATATTGAGGGGCCCGTAAAGATAGGTTCTGAAGAGCATAAGCAACTCTTCTGCCGCATGTTTCTCGATACGTTTGATCCGTATAAACCGGCCGTTATCGATTGGCCGAAATTAGACGATGATGCCTTGTTGCGGCTGACCAGTTTACCGTTTTGGCATTTAGCCGTCACTACGGAAGGTATTGCGGCGGCCAATATGAATGCGGTTGCTGAGGATTCGGAAGACCCGCTGATTCGCGAAGCCATCGCCTTAAATGCCTTTGAAGAGCAGCGCCACAAACACGTGCTTGAGCATATGATTAATTTTTATGGTATTAAAATCGACGAAGAGCCCCCTTATCTTCGGCCAAAAAATGCAGAGTGGTCATATTTGCGAACTGGTTATGGTGAATGCTTTGACTCGTTTTTTGCGTTTGGCCTTTTCAAGCTGGCGAAGGATTCCGGTTTTTTCCCCAAAGAACTTGTCGAGGTTTTCGAACCGATTATTCAAGAAGAGGCGCGCCATATTATGTACTTTGTTAACTGGCGGGCTTATATGCGAATTCATAAGCCTTTATTGCCAAGTCTTTGGTTTAGCGCGAAGAGCGTTTATGCCCTGATGATTCGCGCTCATAGCCGCCTGAAATTGGCGCGGGGCAGCGATGACAACAGCAGCATGACCATCGATGGGCATAAAAATATGAATATCGATATTTCTCCCCGGGGGTTTATGGAAACATGCCTGGATGAAAATGAACGGCGCATGGCCGGTTACGATAAGCGCCTGTTGCGCCCCGGATTCGTTCCCCGTCTTGTTAAAGCAGCATGCCCGTTTTTTAAAAAGCCCGCCTAACCGGCAAGCAAGCGGCTTGTAATTTCCTTTAATTTATCGATGAGACCGTTAATGCCGGATTGCTTCAGCAAGCTCCGGTATTCGGAGCGGCGCACAGCCAATTGGCTGATTTTATTGTCGAGAAGGATATCGACGATCCGCCACTGGTCTCCGACTTTAAAGACAATGTAGGTCAACCCGACCGGTTTCTTATCGTTTCTGATAATTTGTGTTTCCACGAGGACTGATTTTTGCGGTCCGGGTTTCTCCCCGAGAGTTTTGAACCTCTCGCCACTATAACTTTTAAATTGGGAGGCGTATGTCGCGGCACTCATTTCTTTAAAAGCGGATTTGAGTTTGAGTTTTTGCGTATCGCTCGCTTTTCGCCAAAACCGCCCAGAAGATAACCGGATCCAGCGGTCGAGGTCGTAGGCTTGTGCCACTTCAGGCGCGAGTTTTTGGTAGCGGCCCTGAATGCCCAGTTGCTTTGCGTTTTTCATGGCGTTGAGTAGGGCGGCGTGAAAACGGTCAATCACACTGCTGGGAGAGTTAGCGGTGTTTTGGGAAAGTTGGACAGGGCGGTGATTTTGTCCGGCGGCAACCGGATTAAGCGCTAAAAGACCTGTCATAAAAATTAAAGTGAGGGCAAACGTGAGTTTTAGTTTTATTTTATGTGTCGCAATCAAGGGGAGCATGGTCTCGACTCCAGATTTATTGTTTCGGTTTCATTAGCTCGTCAGCTTTATTGTTTAAAGCCTCGATCAAGCCCTTAATCCCCTTTTGTTTTAATATTCCCCTGTACTCAGACCGGCGCACCTTGAGTTCGCTGATGCCGTCATCAACGATGACATCGATGAGGTACCAGCGGTTTTTAAATTTTTTTGAAATATAGGTAATCGGGACTGCTTTTTTATTAGGCCTCAGCATTTCGGTCTTTACGACTTGGAGCTGTCTTGGTCCCGGTGTTGCCCCATAGCTTTTGAAGCTCTCCCCCTTATAGCTGTCAAAAAGTGTTGCCAGCGTCGAAACGCTCATCCGGCGAAAGGCCGCGATAAGGTTCTTTTTTTGTTCCTTTGAAGCTGATTTCCAGAAGCTGCCGGTCGCGATTCTCGTCATCAGGGGCAGGTGAAATGTCATGCTCACGCTTGGCTCTAGGCGTTTGTAGCGCTGCTCAGCAGTCAGGCTTTTGGCTTCTTTCATGGTTTCGAGCAATTGTTGTTGAAAAGCCTTTGCTACATGATCCGGCGATTCAGCCCGGGCGGCCTGAAAACCCCATGCCGAGAAAAAAGTTATTAAAATCAATGATTTAAATAAGTATCGCCGTGTCATGATACATTTTATCCTGTTGAATCAAGTACTTGGTGTAATTTATAGGCGTCACCGTACTGTGAACGGTTATGGACCGCAATGGAGTCATAAACATTTCTTAATTCAACCGAAGTATAACCGATCTCCAAGATAGTGGAAATTATGGTTATTTTATGGCATGTTACGTGTTGCACGCCGTAAGGACCCAAGGCCACAGAATGGTTGCGGAACGCTTGCGGCGTGAGTATTGTCTGCATCGTTAATTGAGCTAAAACTAAAGTACTGTCTGGAGACTAAAAAAAGGGGCCATCAATCGTGGCAAATATTTACCCAATTACATCGTTTTTCCGTGCTCTTCTGCTCGCTTTAGCCGTAACGGCTTTTTCCTCGACATCATGGGCGTTGGACGTCACCGACCTGGATGTGGATACGCCAGTTGCTAAGCAATCCGTTGAAAGTGCTGCTCTTGAAAGCGCTAACGAAGAGCCAAAATTAATCGCCGCTAAAGACAAAAGCGGTTCCGATGACGTGAATGATCCAATTGAATCGTTTAACCGCGGCATCTTCGCTTTTAACGAATTCTTTTTGGAATACATTCTTAAGCCGATCACGAAAGGCTACAAAGCGATTTTACCGGATCCGCTTGAGCAGGCGATTGGGAATGCCCTTCATAATGTCCGCACACCGATCATTTTGCTTCATGATTTACTGCAGGGCGAATGGGAGCGCGCCAGCATTACTTCAAGACGTTTTTTGATGAATACGACATTGGGGCTTGGCGGGCTTATTGATTTGGCCGATCACGCCGGTATGCCGGCTCACAAGGAAGACTTCGGCCAAACGCTTGCTGTTTGGGGAATCCCCGAAGGGCCATATTTGGTCATCCCGTTGTTGGGGCCATCAAACCCGCGCGATTTGATTGGTCGCATTGCTGACGGTTATATCGACCCTGTCTCAATGTTGGCTAACAACACGGGACACGAAGAAGGCAATTATGTCCGTATGGGTTTAACGGCTGTGAACGAATATCGTTCGGTGATGGGCGAATTAGAAGAAATCAAGAAAACGTCAATCGATTATTATGCGTCGATTCGCAGCCTGTACCGGCAAAAACGCGAAGCGGAAATTCGTAACGGCAAAAAACAAAAATTGCCGCCGATTCCGGATTTCTTGAGCTACGATTACGAGGAACCGCAAGTTGGCCAGCCTGTAAACGCAGGCCCCAATCCTGGTTTGATATATATTGAAAACCAGGAAATTTCCAATCGGGTCGAAACGGCACAATAATTACAGTTTTACCCGCAAACCACCTTTCTGGTTTTTCCGTAAGTCATTGATAACGCTTAGGTAATTTCGTTATCCCTTGACATATTCTAATATTTGTGCCAACATGTCTCAACTTGGTGCCCATTTGGGGCCAAGTATTGCGACGACCCGGCCATGAGGTGGGTTTTGAATTTGGTCTATTGCTTCAGTTGGAGGATAGGTGCCTTGATCGCACGATGTTATTTTCCCCAAACATGCAAGCTGTTCCAAGCTCGAAATCTTTCCGAGCGTGCTCACTGATTACCGGATTGCCGCGACGGTCATGCAACGGATTACCGTGCAGGACCGACAAACCTTAACCTGTGAAAGGCCTTTAAAAGGATTTCACGTTTGAAAAGGATGCAAGAGGTTCGTCATGTCGACATTAAGTGTGCCAGCCGTACCGCAAGAAGGCAGTCTGTCTCAGTACTTCACGGAAGCATGGAAGTTTCCCATGCTCGAGGCCGAGGAAGAGTTCATGCTCGCGCAGCGCTGGAGGGAGCATGGTGATATCGAAGCCGCCCATAAGCTTGTGACCAGTCATTTACGATTGGTGTGTAAAATCGCAACGGGTTACCGCGGATATGGTTTGCCCCTGGCGGATCTTATTTCCGAAGGCAATATCGGCTTGATGAAAGCCGTCAAGAAATTCGAACCGGAACGCGGTTTCCGGCTGTCAACGTATGCTATGTGGTGGGTACGTGCCGCGATTACGGAATTTGTACTTCGGTCGTGGTCCATGGTGAAAATGGGTACTGTCGCTGCGCAGAAAAAGCTGTTTTTCAGTCTTCGCAAGGTCAAAAGCCAGCTGAAGATCATCGATAACGGTGAATTAACGCCTCAGCAGACGGAACAACTATCCGATGCCATGAATGTATCCGAAGACGACGTCGTGATGATGAATCGTCGATTGTCGTCCCGCGACGTTTCTCTGAACGCACCGGTTTCCGACGAAGAAACCATGGAGTTTCAGGATACCTTAGTCGCGGAATCGCCATCTCCGGAAGCGTTGCTGGCCGATTCGGAGGAATTGGGCGAACGCAAATTATTATTGAAAAAAGCCCTGGAGACTTTACCGGAGCGGGAACGGCATATTTTGACTGAGCGTCAAATGATCGAAGAGCCGCAAACGCTGGAAGAATTAGGTAAGCATTATGGCATCAGCCGTGAGCGGATTCGTCAACTGGAGGCCCGGGCGATGGAAAAAGTTAAGGCCGCGGTCATGCATGAAATGGCGGAACAAGCTGCTTAACGCCGATTTTCGGAAAAACCGTTGAACATTCCTGCACGCCCGTATGCTAATACGGGCGTGTTTTCCTATCGGTATTGAAGCTGCGGGCAAAAATGCGTGAGATTCGTCTTAGGCAGTTGATTTACCTCTATGGCGTCTCAATATGTCAAGTAGAAGGGCCGTTATCCGGGGCAATAAAATAGTTCTGATTTCAGCCCAAACACGTTACATTCCTATGATGGCTTTTAAGCTCAAGTTTTGGGGCGTTCGTGGCAGCATTGCCTGTCCGTTGCCGTCTCACATGAAATTTGGCGGCAACACCAGTTGTATTGAAGTAATACTGGGTGAGCACCGGTTTATTCTGGATAGTGGCACGGGTATTCGCGGCCTTGGACAGGCCTTCGCAAAAGATGGGGTAAACGATACGAAGCTGCTGTTTACCCATACCCATTGGGATCACATCAATGGATTTCCGTTTTTTACGCCGGCATATATACCGACGAACTCGATTCATATCATGGCGGGGCATTTGAAAAAAAAGAACACCACCATTAAAGAGGTATTGTCGACACAAATGGGCGGACCGATGTTTCCAATTCCCCTTGAAGCGATGCAGGGCAAATTGACCTTTGAAGATTTTGATGCTGGCGATTCTTTTGATCTTTATTCCGATGTTAAAATTAGAACCGCACCGCTCAATCATCCAAACGATGCGGCAGGGTATCGGATCGAATACGAGGGGCATTCGGCTTGCTATATTACGGATACCGAGCATGTGCCGGGCCAGCTTGATGAGAACATCCTCGGCTTGATCGATAATGCTGATCTCGTGATTTACGACAGCACTTACACGGAAGAGGAATACCCCAACCGGGTCGGGTGGGGGCACTCAACGTGGAATGAAGGGATGAAACTGTGCCAAGAAGCTGGTGCCAAGCGGTTGGCGATCTTTCATCATGATCCGGATCACGATGATGAATTCATGGAGAATTTAGAAAAAGAAGCCCAAGACGTATGGGACGGTAATTTCGTCGCCCGTGAAGGGACGACAATTGATGTTCCCGGCTAAGCACTTAGGGTTTTGGTTGTGTCGGTTGTTGGCCGGGTGCCGCAGTCGGTGGTTTTGGTCCCGTTAAGGATTTAGCCTTATCGCGTAATGCCTTCTGGCGCTCCTCAAACTGCGCTTTCAGGTCTAAATCGAGCTTGGGTGCGAGTTTTAATTTCTCCGCTTGCTCGATTTTATCGCGTTTTTCTAGGCTCATGGGAAAGACACGGATGATTACACGCCGGTTTTTCGCCATGTTTTCCTTAAGTGGGTTTCCTTTCGCATCCCGATTAGGAAAGACGGGGCGGGTTTCGGCAAATCCAGTCGCTTTCAATCGCAGTGGATCAATTTTTGTTTCGACAAAATAGCGCGCGACCCGGGTTGCCCGGCCGGCGGAAAGTTCCCAGTTTGAGGGGTACCGCGGTGTGCTGATCGGGGCGTCATCCGTATGCCCCTCGATCTCAACGTTATAGTTTTTGAATTTCGGTGTGATCAGCAAATCGGAAACTTTTTTGAGCAGGGGCCTTGCTTGGGGCAGGATGTCTGCTGAGCCGGGCCTGTAAAAGGCCGACGAGTCGAGCTCGATCACGATGCCTTTCTCGTCCTTGGTGACTTTCGTAACCTCTTCGGCCTGCATGGTTGCAACGGCATCTTCGACTTCGATTTTCAATAGTTCGGTCGGCGTCGGTTCGTTCTGGCGATGCCCGATGGCTTCGGAAATACCTTTTTGGACTTCTTCAAATGACGGAATATCGAACTTTGAAAAGGTCAGTAGCAACACGAAAAACGCCATCAGCGAAGTGATCGCGTCGGCGTACGTCAGAAGCCATTCTTCCTCGTCTTGTTCTTCCGGTGGGTTTGTTGGCGCGGCCATATTGGACTCCTCGGGAGGTAACGGCGTATGGCTGGTGTCGTTACTTCTTCATTTTATCGATGTTAAAGTGAATGGCGGGGTCCAAATAACTGTTCATTTTATCTTGAATAAAGCGGGGGCTTTTACGATCAGCGAGAAGCGCCAGGCCTTCGGCAACCAGATAGTTTCGGAAGCGGACAATTTGCTCCCGCTGCATGATTTTTGACGACGCCGGCAAAAAAATCAGCCGGGCAAATAAAACACCGTAAAGAGTTGTTAAGAGCGCGATGGCCAGGCCTTTGCCGAGTTCTTTCGGATCACCACCCATGTTGTCGAGCATGATAATCAAGCCGACCAGGGTGCCGATCATGCCGAACGCCGGCGCTCCCGATGCCATGGCTTTAAGAATGTGAACCTGAACCGTATTACGACCGTATGTGGTTTCGATGGTCGTTGATAAGATATCACGGACTTCATCGCCGGAATAACCGCTGACCACCATTTCGATGCCGAAACGCAGGAATTTGTCGCCGCTGATTGCTTTTTTCGATTCGGCTTCAAGGGCAGGGATGCCGTTTTTCTGAACCGTGTAGGCCCAGCGGATGACACGGCCGACTTCGGCCTTGAGGATGCCGCGGCTGATTTTTGCTGAGACCATCATTTTACCGATTAATTTCATGGATAAAATGACGTAACGGGGCTCATAGGAGATAAACGACGCCGACATGGTGCCGCCAAAGACCATGACGAAGCTGGAGAAGCTTAAGAAAACTAGATAGTTATCGGTACTCAGCATGATTGAGCCGATAAACAAGCCGAATGCAAACACCAGCGATAGCGGTGTGGTCATGCCAGCCATTTGTGCCCTCTTTTCTTACCTATCGTTGCACTTTGGTACCCCAAAGCGGCCCATTCGAACGAGCAATATTTAGGTCCCATGCCCAGGTATAGGCCCCTTATGACCATATATACACCAAAGATTGATAAATTATAACCACTTAGCACTTTGCTCACAATTAACCCAAAGGTCTAAGTAAGCCCAGGTACAGGATAAGCCCCTCAACGCTCGACAAAGGCTTCATGCTTGAGCTTTAGGACTGGCTTGATCAAATAGTCCATAACGGTTTTCGTACCGGTATGAACGTCAACCTGGGCCTGCATGCCCGGCGAAATTGGGTATTGGCCCTCTTTTTCGCCCAGGTAGGATTTCTTGGTCTCCACGATCATTCGGAAATAGGGGTTCCCTTTGTCATCCGTACTCGAATCCGGGGCGACCATCAGAACTTTGCCGTCAAGGCCGCCATAACGGGC
>Ga0181593_10000424_pt1 | contig 36553 bp, 32 predicted proteins | sample 071ome_19_FD_133756 | JGI IMG/M metagenome (GOLD analysis project Ga0181593, IMG submission 133756) | Coastal salt marsh microbial communities from the Groves Creek Marsh, Skidaway Island, Georgia - 071413AT metaG (megahit assembly) | ecosystem: Environmental > Aquatic > Marine > Intertidal...
ACCTTTGTTTCCATAAACTGCAATCCCCTGATTAACCAATTCGCCGTTGAGGTTCATTTCTTTACCGAGTGACTCCATGATGAGTTGCTGTAAATACTTGGCAAAAAGCTCCAGTCGGTCCTTATAAGGCAGGATTACCATATCTTTGGCCCCTTTGCCATCGGTCAAAAAATACCAGCTTAACGCAAGCATCGCTGCGGGGTTTTTGGGGGTGTCGGTACCTCTGGTTAATTCATCCATGCGGGCGGCACCCTTTAACAATAAATCAATATCAAATCCCTGAAGTGCAGCAGGGAGTAGCCCAACGGCAGCAGTTTCACTTGTTCGGCCACCCACCCAGTCCCACATTGGAAAAAACTCTAGCCAGTTTTCCTGCTGAGAGATTAGATGAAGTTTGCTTCCTTCACCTGTAACTGCAATTGCATGGTTATTAAAATCAAGGCCAGCTTTATTAAATGCAAGCTGAGCTTCTATCATTCCATTACGGGTTTCTGGAGTGCCGCCAGATTTAGAAATGACCAAGACCAGAGTAGTTGATAGTTTTTTGCCAATCCTGGACAAGGTGAAGTCCATACCGTCGGGGTCGGTATTATCAAAAAAATGAGCATCCAGATTATCACCTGATGGCTTTGCCAGTGCTTTACCGACAAATTGAGGTCCCAGGGCAGACCCACCAATTCCTATGACAAGCAGATCTGTAAATGAACCATGGGGGCTGGTTAGTTCACCATTCTTTACACGCGTCGCACAATTTTTTACCCGGTTCAGCGTGTGGGTAATTTCTTCAGTTAAATCTGATGTAGGTGCCAAGTCAGGTTTGCGAAGCCAATAATGACCGACCATTCGGTTCTCGTCTGGGTTAGCAATTGCTCCATTCTCGAGATCATGCATTGCTTTGTATGCTTGCTGTAATAGTTGATGATTCTCAGTAAGGTATTCCTTGGGGAACCCAACAAGACGAAAATCAGAAGCGAAGCCAAGATGGGGAAATCTTTGATAAAGTAAATGGTCCATGATAAAGTAAGTGGTTTAGTGAGTTACCGCTCCGAGTGATGCGGAGCTGACTAGTTTAGCGTATTTTGCGAGGACGCCACGTTTTTCCTTGGGGCCTGGATTTTGCCATGCTTGTTGACGTTGATTAATTTGATCTTCTGGCAAGTCCAAGGTTAGTAGGTTATTTTCTGCATCGATGGTAATTGGATCACCATTGATTAGCAGTCCAATAAGCCCTCCCACTGCAGCTTCTGGAGTAACATGCCCGACAACAAACCCGTGACTTCCTCCCGAAAAGCGGCCATCTGTAATCAAGGCAACCTCCTTACCAAGCCCTTTTCCCATAATAGCAGAGGTAGGCGAGAGCATCTCGCGCATGCCAGGCCCACCAACTGGTCCTTCGTTGCGGATTACGATCACATTCCCAGATTTTACTTCTCCATCGAGTATGCCACGCAACGCGGTTTCTTCAGATTCATAAACAATTGCAGTACCAGAAAATTTTAAGCCTTCTTTACCAGTGATTTTTGCAACGGCTCCGTCTGCGGCAAGGTTGCCGTAGAGAATACGAAGGTGACTATCTTTTTTGATAGGGTTTTCAAAAGGGCGAACCAAGTCCTGCCCATTGGGATAGGGGGCATAAGGTTTTGCATCGGCAACATTTTCGGCGAGTGTTTTTCCAGTTACTGTCATGCATTCACCATGCAACAGTCCTTGCTCAAGCAGCATTTTTAGGAGAGGTCGCAAGCCTCCAATTCTCACAAAATGGGACATATTGTATTTTCCACTGGGTTTGAGGTCGCACAGTAAAGGGACTCGTTTGCCAATCTCGGTAAAATCATCAAGCTCAAGTGACACTTCCGCTTCATGGGCCATGGCGAGAAGATGAAGCACGGCATTGGTTGAGCCACCAAGCGTAATGACCACAGTAATGGCATTTTCAAATGCCTTTCTGGTCATGATATCACGGGGGCAAATATTTTTTTCGACCAGGTTAACTACTGCGGTTCCAGCAGCTTTAGCATCTGCCCTTTTATCTTCAGAAACTGCCAGCTGTGCAGAACTGTCAGGTAAACTCATGCCTAATGCTTCGATAGCTGAGGACATGGTATTGGCAGTATACATCCCTCCGCATGAACCAGGACCTGGAATGGCCTTTTTTTCAATTGCAGTGAGTTCCTCATGAGAAATGTTGCCAGAAGCATGTGCTCCAACTGCCTCAAAAACGGACACGATATCTAGGTTTTTTTCTTTATGAATTCCTGGAAGTATCGTGCCTCCATAAACAAAAATACCGGGACGGTTAAGGCGAGCCAAAGCCATGACGCACGCAGGCATATTTTTGTCGCACCCTCCGATCGCGACGATGCCATCCATGCCTTCCGCACCTACAACTGTCTCAATAGAATCTGCAATCACCTCACGGGAAACCAATGAATACCTCATGCCAGGAGTGCCCATACTAATTCCATCAGATACGGTGATAGTTCCAAATGGAACCGCTTTGCCGCCGTTTTGGTCAACTCCCTTAACTGACATCTTTCCGAGTTCGTCCAAGTGGGCGTTGCATGGGGTTACCATGCTCCAAGCTGAGCAAACGCCAATCTGAGGTTTTTTAAAATCCTCATCTTCGAACCCGACTGCCCTGAGCATTGATCGGTTTGGCGCACGGTCGTCACCATCAACCACGATGGAAGAAAAATTTCGATTGCAACTCATATTATTTAGTAGGTTTATTTTCGTTGTGGAATAGCATGATATGCGTTGCATTTAAGCAATGCACCTTGCATTTGTTATCGAATTAGTTTTTTGGATATTGTTTTGAATGAAAGTAATCTAGAATCCCTAAGGGAAGAGATCGATCAAATCGACTCCGAAATCGTAAAGTTGCTAAACTTACGCGTCAGCAAAGCCTGTGAAATCGGAAAGATTAAACAGCTGAAAGGGGTTGACCCGTATGATCCTGCCCGTGAAGAGCAGGTCTTTACTAAACTTTCATCATACAGCGATGGTCCATTACGTAATGGCTCGTTGCGTGCGGTATACCGCGAAATTATTTCCGCCTCCATCGCCTTGGAGAAGGACATTGTAATCGGCTACTTAGGGCCTGAGGCTACTTACACCCATCAAGCTGCGGTCAAAAACTTTGGCTCTGGCCTGGAATACATGGCTTTACCTGATATCCCAGATGTTTTTTCCGCGGTTGAGTCAGGTCATTGTGATTATGGGGTTGTTCCGATTGAAAACTCTACGGAGGGGGCGGTGAACCGTTCTCTTGATTTACTCGTTGATTCCGATCTTACCATCGTTGCTCAGGTCTTTTTACGGGTTCGGCACTGTTTGTTCAGTCAAACTTCCCTTGATGAAATTTCTGAGGTTCGCTCTAAGGATCAGGCTTTGGCTCAATGTGCAGATTGGTTGCGGGCAAAACTTCCTGATGTAAGGCTTATGCCGGTAACCAGTACAGCCGAAGCGGTGAGGGAGTGTAAAATTCAAAAAGGAGTTGCTGCTATAGCTGGAGAATTAGCTGGTCAAATTTATGAAGTTCCGATGATTGAGAGTGGAATTCAGGACCGATCAGATAATGTCACCCGGTTCCTTGTTGTTGCCAAACAGGCTTTGCCTTTGCGGAATGGAATTTCTTATCGTACCAGTCTGGTATTATCTTTGAACGATGAAGTCGGTGCGTTGCAGAATGCCTTAAAGCCATTTTCGGAACGTGGAATCAATCTTTGTAAGATCGAATCACGTCCGAGTAAGCGTAAATCATGGGACTATTTCTTTTTTGTCGATTTTATAGGACATCCTGATGAAGAGATTGTCGGTGATGCTTTAAAGGAACTTGGGAATGCCTGTGCTTTTTCCCGCCTCCTTGGAAGTTATCCTGAAACTGAAACCTAAAAAAATAAAACGGAGAGGTCTTGTCCTTTACGGACATTTCGCATAACTAGAACCTCTATAAATTGCCGGATTTCGAGGTACTCCTGTTCGCATTTTGAAGTCCATCTTTTTTTGCCCCCCTTAAGGGACTCACGCAATCCAGAAACCAGTAGCAGTCCTGTCATAGACTCACGGGTAGAGCGGACGAATTCAAGAACTGAAGCATGCACCCATAATGGATCAATTAAGTGGTGCCTTGCATTCCAGTGAACATGGCGGAGATTACGCTTGTTTGGGAAGTGAAAGCAAACGACTTGATCAATGCAGTGCTCAAAGGATTGAGCTGTCATTTTTTCATGACCGTCATTTTCTCTCATGAATGAGAGTGTGCGCTGTAACTGCATGGTTTCTTCTGGTGAAGAAACACTCCCCATTACCATGAATAGAGAGTTTAAATTTTGCAGTCTCGTATAGTCGTCTTTTTTACCCGCCGCTGTTTTCACCTTTCCTTTCTCCACCCAGATACAAAATTTCTTCGGCGAACCGAGAGAATTGCGAGAAATCCTCATAGAAACTAGCGTAACGCAACCAAGCGATAGAATCTACCTTGCGTAAGCCATGCATGACTGCATCAGCAATTGCACGGCTTGGGAGTTCGTTATCGAACTCATTTTCGATTCTTCTCAGGGTATCGGAAAGAAGAGCATTGATTTGTTCTGCATCGATCGGTCGTTTGAAAATAGCCCGCCTAAGGCTCATTGCCAGTTTGGTACGATCAAAGCATTCCCTGCGGTCATCACGCTTCACAACCGTCAAATCCTCGTGAAGGACTTCTTCGATGGTGCTGAAACGGTGCCCGCAAGATTGACACTCTCTTCTTCTTCGCGTCGACGCAACTTTACCAGCCCGCGTTTCCAGAACCTTGAGATCAAGGGATGAACACTTTGGACAAAGCATTATTCGCTATCGAGAATTCCACTTACCACACACACAAATAGGTTTTAACAACATTTGAGGAAATTCTTCAAGACCATAATTCCACTATCTGTAGCAAGAGACTCGGGGTGAAACTGTACACCCCATATGGGGAGGTCGCGATGGCGAATGGCCATGATTTCCTCTTGTTCGGTCCACGCTGTCAAGACGAGTGAGGAGGGCATGGTTTGAGGGTCAATGAGCAGAGAGTGGTAGCGGGTTGCAGAAAAAGGGGAGGGCATATCCTCGAAAATTTCAGTACCTGAGTGGTAAATGGGGGAAGTTTTGCCATGCATTAATCGCTCAGCCCTAACAATTTTTGCTCCATATGCCTGACCTATACATTGATGACCAAGGCAAACTCCAAGCAAAGGTTTTTTACCGGCCCAATATTTCACCGCGGGTAAACTAATTCCTGCTTGATCAGGGTCACAAGGCCCAGGAGAAAGGATGAGCCCATCGAAAGGTCCAATATCAATATCCTCCAACTTTGATTGATCATTTCTTAAAACCATGCAATTCGCACCAGACTCGCCAAAGTATTGCACCAGGTTATAGGTGAACGAGTCGTAATTATCGATAACCAGCAAGTTCACTATGATGCAGAATAAACGAGGCTGATATTTAACTGCCCGAGTACCCTTGTTTGCGGGCTCGTTCTTTTAGGCGCAGTCCGTTAAGGCGGATAAAGCCACTGGCATCCTCCGGTTGATAGTCTGATTCATCCCCTTCCATTGACGCAACTGCCGTATCATAAAGTGAATAATCTGATTTCCTTCCAACAGTTGTAACATTTCCCTTGTAGAGTTTTAGTCGTACCGTGCCGGAGACTTTTTCCTGGCTTTGGTCAATTAATGCCTGAAGGGCTTCGCGCTCGGGAGCATACCAAAAACCATAGTAAATTAATTCTGCATATCTAGGAATTAATGAGTCTCTGAGGTGCATTAAATCACGGTCCATTGTCAAGGTCTCTAATTGCCTGTGTGCATGCAGAAGAATCGTTCCTCCAGGAGTTTCGTAAACTCCGCGACTTTTCATTCCAACAAAACGATTCTCTACTAAGTCAACTCTTCCAATTCCATGCTTACCGGCAATTGAATTCAGTGAACGAATAATACCTGATGGAGATGCCCGGTTTCCATCAATTGCCACACAGTTTCCCTGCTCAAATTCCAGTTCGATATATTGGGCATCATCTGGAGCGAGCATAGGATCAGTGGTGAGCTTGTACATCGAGCGGTTTTCTGGGGTGGTGGGATCAAACCAAGGGTCCTCAAGGATCCCAGCTTCGTAAGAGATATGCCATAAGTTACGATCCATCGAATAAGGCTTAGATGCACTAGCCTCAACATCGATATTGTTTTCGCGGCAGTATTCGATCATCTCCGTTCTGCCAGGAAACCTTTCGCGAAAGGAGGCATCACGCCAAGGGGCAAGAATTTTTAATTCAGGAGCCAGTGCTGAAAAGGTAAGTTCAAACCTGCATTGGTCATTTCCTTTACCAGTTGCACCATGAGCCACAGTATCCGCTTGAAATTCCCGAGCCATATCAATCTGAGCCTTGGCAATCAAAGGACGGGCAATAGATGTTCCTAAGAGATACTGACTTTCATAAACCGCATTAGCACGGGTCATCGGATAAATGAAATCATTGGCAAATTCATCGACCAAATCAAGAGTGCGGTGGGCTTTTGCACCAGTGGCTAAAGCCTTTTCCTTCAATCCAGTCAACTCTTCTTCCTGGCCGACATCGGCACAGTAAGTAATGACATCTGCTCCGTGATGATGAGCAAACCAGTGAACAAGCACGGAGGTATCAAGGCCTCCAGAGTAAGCAAGGATCAATTTCATTTTCAGAAAGAATTACATTTTGATAGAAAAGATAAGATGGATTTTTGCATATGCAGACGATTTTCCGCCTGATCAAAAATAATTGACCGACTCGAATCAAGCACGGACTGGGCAACTTCCTCTCCTGGATGTGCCGGCATGCAGTGCATAAAGATACAATGCTCTGATGAATTTACAAAAGTGGAATCAGTAACCTGATAAGGCTTCATTGCCTGAACTCTGTCCTGACTTTCAGTTTCACAACCCATACTTACCCAAACATCCGTGTATACAGCATCTGCATTAGCCGCACCTTGTGAAGCATCGCTAGTGAAGCTCCAGGTCGGATAAAGTCCGTTTTGGTCAAGCAATTCTTCAATTTGCCTTCTAGGCTTAAAGGTTTCTGGTCCACATAGAGAGATTTTCATGCCAAACATTGCACCGGCAAGAATCCAGGAATTTGCCATATTGCAAGATGTATCTCCAAAAAATGCCAACTTTTTTCCTTTTAAACCGATGTAAGGGTTTTTATGACAATTCAACTTTTCGATTATTGTCATACAATCTGCAAAAATTTGACATGGATGAAGAAAGTCAGTCAAGGCATTGACTATTGGTATCGAGGAGTGGCTTGCAAATTCCTCGATCAGGTCATGACCATGGGTGCGGATAATTAAACCATCCAGAAAGCGCGAGAGTACTTTAACAGTATCCTCGATACTTTCCCCCCGCCCAATCTGTGTGGTTGATCGATCCAGGATAAGAGGATGACCTCCCAGTTCGCGAATACCCACCTCGAAGGAAACGCGTGTCCTTGTGCTTTGCTTATAAAACATCATGCCCCAGCTTTGTCCCTTCAAGTCGGATGCAGGGCGTTGGGGGCGAAGTTTCTTCATTTCAAAAGCCTGCTCAAAAATCCGCTCCACTTCTTTCTGATTAAAATCATTTTCCTTTAAAAAGTGTTTCATAATAAAATTCGAATGAACTAAATTTGGGATAACCCCGATTTTAAGATGCTTAGTGCCTTCTCTATTTCTTCTTTTTTTACAGTAAGAGGAGGAAGGAGTCGAAGGGTTTGTCCGGCTGCACCCACGGTGATAAGCCCAAGCTCGTGCAAGGTGGTTATTAAAGGTGGTGGATCGAAGGACAGGCCCAGTCCAAGCATCAGCCCCCTTCCTTTCACCGAAGTTATTTTTTCAGGGAATTGCTTCGATAATTCCTCTAAGGATTTTTTAAATTTTTCCCCATAAGTTTTTGCCCGTTCGATGAGATTTTCACTTTTAATTATTTCAAGTACTGCATCAGCAGCAGCACATGCGAGCGGTGAACCTCCATAAGTGGTTCCGTGGCTACCTGGCGTAAACAAATCTGCATGTTCGGGATTGACCCAAATTGCTCCGATAGGAAATCCTCCACCCAATCCTTTGGCCAGGGCAACCGCATGAGGTTTAGCTCCAGATTGCTGATAACCCAAAAAGTTTCCAGTCCGGGCGATTCCGGCTTGTACTTCATCAATTAAAAAAAGCAGATTGTGCTGATTACAAAGTGATTCCAATCCAAGGAGGAAGTCATCCCTGGCTACCGTAAGTCCGCCTTCCCCCTGAATGGATTCAACTAAAATCGCGACTGTTTGATCATCGATGGATTTTTCAAAATCCTGCAAATCATTGTAATTACAAAAAACAAAGCCAGGTAGCAAGGGCTCAAAACCTTTTCGGTATTTGAAGGATTCGGTCGCGGAAAGTGCTCCCAGTGTGCGTCCGTGAAATCCATTCTTGGCAACGAGTATTTTAGAACGTGCATCCTGACCTTGATTGCCAAACAACCTTGATAACTTGATTAATGCTTCATTTGCTTCTGCACCACTGTTACAAAATAGAATTTTTCCATCCCCTACTTCCCCCACCAATCTTTCGGCGAGTGAAACTTGTTGAGGAATAGAGAATAAATTAGAACAGTGAACGAGCTCAGAAGCTTGTTGCTGAACACATTTAACCCAATGTGGATGACCATGTCCAACATTGGTAACTGCAATTCCAGAAGCGAAGTCCAAATAATCCTTGCCGTTTTTATCCCACAAAATTGAACCCTTGCCCCGAGTGATTTCGAGGGCAGGCGGGGCATAGTTTCCAACAATAAATTTTTGGTGTCTGGAAAAGTCCATATCACTTATTCATGTACAATTTCGGTGCCAATCCCCTGATCTGTAAATATCTCCAGCAAAATACTGTGTGGCATCCGCCCATCTATAAAGTGCACCCGGTTGACGCCGGCTTGTAATGCGTCGACTGCACTGTTTACCTTCGGAAGCATACCCGCAGAAATTACACCTTCATCTTTAAGCGGGCCGACTTCATTTACAGGTAGGCTGGAAAGTAGGGATGCTGGGACGGTTGGGTTTCTAAGTAATCCTGGCACATCTGAAAGGTAAACCAATCTTCTTGCCCCTAGGGCAATTGCAACCTTGGATGCCACATTATCCGCATTCACATTGTAACAGATTCCATTTAAATCAGAGGCAGTGGATGATAAAATCGGCATCTTTCCTTCCTCTAAGGCTTTTGTAATAGACATTGTTTCCACATGTGTAACATCACCAACAAATCCTAAATCATCCTTTCCCTTAAGTTTTTCGCAGGTCAATACCTGCTTTCCGGGAAATCTTTGGACTTCGCAATCGTGCGAGGAAACAAAATTGGCTACTTCTTGGTTTACCTTTTCATTCAGGACATGATCAACGGCATCAATAGTTTGCTTATCGGTAACCCTTAGACCGTCGATGAAATGAGCTTTGATTCCCCGGTTTTCCAATTCTTTGGTGATCGCTTTTCCGCCTCCATGAACCACCACAACTTTGATTCCAACAAAATTTAAAAATACCAGATCCTTAGCCACTCCGGAGCGAACTTCAGGATCAGGAGAATCCATAAAGCTGCCGCCATATTTAACCACGAAAATGGAGCCGCGAAATCTTCTGACATAGGGCAGTGCTTCCATAAGGACTCGAGCTTTTTTCTGACTTTCTTCGAATGCGTCCATTAATTATTCGCTTTTGTTGTAGTTAACATATTCTTCACTGAGGTCATTTGACCACAATACCACAGAACCCTTGCCGGCATTTAAGTTGATTTTGATCACAAATGATTTTTGCGAAACAATTTCTTTCCACTTTGCTTGGTTTGCTTGCAAGGGTTGACCCTGTCTGACTGCTGGCACATCGTTGTATGAGAGATCAAACTTATCAAAATCAAGGCCTACTTTGGCATAACCAGCTGCATCGACTATCCTTCCCCAATTTGGGTCGGAACCGTACCAGGAAGACTTAACAAGCAAGGAATTGGCAATACATCTGGCTACCTTGTCAGCGTCATCATCATTCTTGGCTCCCTGTAGCTGAATTTCTACAAATTTGGTAACTTTTTCCCCATCCGTTACACATTTACGGGCGAGACAGGAACAAACTCTAATAACTGCTTTCCTAAATTCAGAGACCACATCACTTGACTCATGTTGAATGTCTACATTGGAAAATCCATTGGCTAGAAATAATACGCTGTCGTTGGTGCTCATATCCCCATCAATGGTCATGCGATTAAATGACTGATCCACAGCGTCGAGCAGACATTCTTTCAAAAATGAAGATGACGCCATTGCATCAGTAGTTAGAAATGCAAGCATAGTTGCCATGTCTGGCTGAATCATTCCGGCCCCCTTAACGGTCCCTCCGATCGTCACTTTTCCGGAAGATGTTTGAATTTGTGCGGAGCAGGATTTGGTTCTTGTGTCTGAGGTTAGAATGGCTTCTTGGAATGCTTTACCTCCATCTAATTCTTCAATGGCGTCTTGGCAGGCATCGGCAATACCGGCAGTAATCCTACTCATAGGTAATTGTACGCCAATTCTGCCAGTGGAGCATACCAGAATTTCCTTTGAGTGTACTTTTAAGTGCCTAGCTGTTTCGGATGCCATTTTTGAACAATCCTCATCTCCCTGAACTCCGGTGCAGGCATTTGCGTTGCCACTATTGGCGACTACTCCATGAAAAATTTGCTTGGAGTCTTTCAGACGATTTATGCAGTAGCGGACTGGTGATGCCTTTACATCATTAGTCGTAAAAGTGCCAGCGGCAGAGCATGGGCGTGGGGAATAAATCAAGCCGAGGTCAAGTTTGCCATTGTTTTTTCCCATGATATTGCATGGAACTCCGGTGGCAAAAAAACCTTGGGGTTCAGTAATTCCTTCACAGTCCTCGTAAAACTTCATAACAAACCGCAGGCTTCTTCGTATCCATTGCATAAATTCATCGATTGGACGGCCTGACCACCAGCTCCCTTAAGTAAGTTGTCTTCAGCTGAACAGATGATGTAACGATTAGTCCTTGGGTCAGCCTTCACAGTAAGGTCAATACGGTTGGTGCCGTTTACTTTGGCAGTTTCGGGAAGTTCGCCGTTTTTAAGAATTTGTACAAAAGGCCTTTGGCCATAGCAATCATTCCAGCAATCCTCAATTTTAGATGGTTGTAAATCTTCTTTGGCTTTAACAGAAATTGTAGAACATATACCTCTGTTCATTGGTGCTAGGTGTGGGTGGAAACTGAGGGCTAATGATTTTCCTGCAAATTGGGTTAACTGTTCTTCGATTTCGGATAAGTGCCTGTGCTTTGGCAATCCGTATACGCCTGCACTTTCATTTCTTTCACAAAATAAAAGATTTTCAGAGGCACTTTTGCCAGCTCCGCTTATGCCACTGATTGAATTTACAACCATGTCACTAGTTTCGATTAGGTCATTGGATAGGAGAGGAGCGAGGGGAACAATAATGCTTGTTGGATAGCATCCCGGAGAAGCGATTAGAGGAGATTTGGACCATGATAAATCATGCAGTTCGGGTAGTCCGTACTGAGCCTTTGATAGCCATTCTGGAGAAGGGTGCTCCTTTTCATAATATTCTTTGTAGATGGCGGGGTCACTGAGTCGAAAGTCGGCAGAAAGATCAATCACCTTCTTTCCTGACTCAACTAATGGAATGGCGTATTCACTGGCAGTTCCGTGTGGGAGAGCGAGAAAAAAAAGTTCCGTTTCACTGGTCGATAGTTCCTCTATGCTTGGATTACTGAATGATAAGGCATGACCACCTTTGCCGAGTTTGGGCATGATGGCAGAGAGCACTTTGCCGCAATGTACCCGTGAAGTTATCGTATCCAAGTTTATGATTGGGTGCTTAATAAGAAGGGAAACAAGTTCTTGCCCAGTATACCCAGACGCACCGATAATTCCTATTTTCATCTGTAGAATGTAATGATTGAAAAGTATAAAAAACAAACCCCTCGGTGGGAATGCCGAGGGGTTGTGTAAAAGGTGGTAAGAGTAGGAGTTTTTATCTCTTAGAAAATTGAAACCTTTTGCGTGCCCCAGGTCGGCCAGCTTTCTTTCGTTCGATTTTACGAGGGTCTCGTCGGAGGTGACCTGCTTTTTTGAGGGGGGATCGTAATTCCTCGTCCATCTTTTCTAGGGCACGAGAAAGACCGTGACGGATTGCTCCAGATTGACCAGTTCCACCACCTCCACGGACATTTACCGATACATCGATTTGTCCGTTTTTGTCAACACAAGCAAGGGGTCCAAGCACCGCCTTTTTTTGTTGCTCAGTGGAGCAATATTCTTCGATGTCGCGATTGTTGATCGTAAATGTCCCAGAACCTGGACGAATTCGAACTCGTGCAGTACTTGTCTTCCTGCGCCCTGTAGCAATATATTCTTCTGTTTTGGCTTTAGCACTCATCGTGTAAAAATTTAGGAGAGGAGGGGAGTGGGTTGCTGTGCTTCGTGGTCGTGGTTCTCACCTCGGAATACACGCAGGCGAGTCAGCATTCCACTGGAAAGCTTATTCTTTGGGAGCATACCCTTTACTGCGTTAGTGATAATGAATTCGGGGCGATTCTCACGAAAGTCAGCAACACTTCTATACTTTTCGTTACCCATGTAACCAGAATAGAACATGTATTTTTTTTGTTCCTCCTTTGAGCCACTCAACTTGATTTTGTCAGAGTTTATAACGATAACATAATCACCGGTATCGACATGAGGAGTATAGGTTGGCTTGGTTCGACCACGAAGAGCATTCGCAATGTCCACGGCAAGACGTCCGAGGATTTTTCCTGAAGCGTCGACGATCTTCCAGTCGCGTTGGACAGTTTCTTTTCTAGCAAGGGTAGTCTTCATCAAAATTAGTGTGAAAAGATTTAAAATGACGAAAATTTGAGTTTCGTCAACTTAACAATCGGTGGGTTAACAGGAGAAAAAGTTAAAATTGACCTGCACCCAAATCACTTAGGGTCTGTACATAAAACTTATCACCATAGCCTATCACCCTGTCGGTGTTGTCAAAAACAACAGGGGTATAGGTTTGATCGACTGATTTATCGGCAAGAGTCCCCTGACCACCTCCTTTACGAGTTTTGTACTTCCAGACAGATCCCCAATCGTATCCTTCCACGATATTGGCAATTCCTACAAGTTCGTAAACTTGACCCTTGGTCATACCAACGGCAAGACTCATGAGGTTTTTAGTGTTGTCCTCAACTTTGGCATCAACTTCAGAATAGGGGTTTGAGCCCCTTCCACCAAAACAACCGGACAAGGAAACAGCAGTGAGGGCTATCAAAATTTTGAACAATACGATTGAAAACAAAGGGTTAATTTTCATACGAGACCAATTTATCCTAAGGCATTACATTTGTGCAATCCCAATTTAATAAGCTGTACGGCCAGCTGATAGGCCCAACTTTTTAACCCCTCAATTAGCAGATGTTATTTTTTCAAGGGTCTGATAACTCCTTGAGATCATCTCGCGGGGGTCATCCAGTAAATTGGCAGAAGCCAGGGCATTATCAAGGAGCTGATTTGCAACCAATAAGGCAGTAGGTTCGTCTTTTTCCATCAACCCGAGCAATCCATGAATTAAAGTATGTTTAGGGTTTATCTGAAACTTTACTTTGCTGGCGGGCATGTCATCGTCTGGTCCCTGCATCATTTTCATAATACGGCGGCTGGAAGCTCCTCCAAGGCCATCCTCACCGACCACGCAGACGGGGCTATTGATTAAACGCTCACCTGTTTCCACTTCGGAAACTCGCTCCTTCATTGATTCCTTAAGCCACTTGGTAAGTTTCTTGATGGATTTTTTATCAAGAATTTCACCGTCGGATTCTTGCTCAAGTTTATCGAGTTTGAGCTCATCAGAGTCGGCAGAAATTATTTTTTTATCTTTGTATTCACGCAGGGATTGCATGACATATTCATCCACAGGCTCAGTAAGCAACAATACCTCAAAGCCTCGGGCCTGCAATGCTTCAAGGTAGGGGCCTGCTTCAATTGCTTTACGATTTTTACCGTAGAGGAAGAGGATATCCTTTTGTTCGGATGGCATGCGCTCGATGTAAGAATCAAGCCCAGTCAGTTTGCCATCGGCAAATGCGGTTGTGTGAAATCGAAGTAGCTTTCCCAAATCCTCACGATAAGTAAAATCAGTGGCCACGCCTTCTTTAATTAATGCACCAAATTCTTTCCAGAATTCGAGATAGGTGGCTTCTTCTTTATTGGCCTGCTCATTTAGGAACTTGATGAACCTTTTGGTTAAAACCTGTCCCAGTTTGCGAAGTAGTTCGCTGTCCTGCATGGTTTCACGGGAAACATTGAGTGGAATATCTGAGCTATCCACGACCCCTCGGAGAAAACGTAGCCATTCAGGGAAAATGTTTTTTGGCTCAGCATCAATCAATACTTTACGGCAATGTAGGGCAACTTTGTTTTCGTTTCGAAACATCCCCATTTTTTCCATGTTTCGCTTGGGGACAAAGAGTAGGGAATTGATTTCGAGAGGTGCATCCGCACTGAAGTGAAGGTGCATCAGAGGGGGTTCGTATTCGTTCGCCTGAAATTTGTAAAATTCCTCATACTCCTCATCCTTGATCTCAGATTTTGAGCGGAGCCAGATCGCATCAATAGTGTTTACTTTTTCGCCGTTTACAGAAACAGGGAACTGAACAAAGGCCGAATATTTTTTTACGATATCTTTAATCCGGTCCTCCTTGGCAAATTCATCGAAATCGTCCTTTAATTGAATTACAATTTTGGTTCCTCGGCGTTGCCCGTCCTTTTTTTCAATAGTGTAGCCTCCGCTACCATCGCTTTCCCAGCACAAGCCTTCCCCCGATTCATTCCATGTGCGGGTGTAGACCTTAACGGAATCAGAGACCATGAAGACACTGTAAAAACCTACTCCGAACTTCCCGATCAATGCCTCGTTTTGTTCGCCATCTGCTTGGAGTGATTCAAGGAATTCCTTTGAGCCGGAATGAGCAATGGTCCCGAGATTCTTGACAAGTTCCTCCTCGGTCATGCCGATGCCAAAGTCTTGAATAATTAGTTGTTTGGCTGAGTCATCGGTGTTCAGGTTTATTTCCAATTCCAAATTATCGTCGAAAACATTTTTTTCGGTAAGCTGTGTGCGCCGCAACTTTTCAAGTGCGTCAGAGGCATTAGAAATTAATTCACGAACAAAGATTTCTTTGTCTTTGTACAAGGAATTTACAACAATATCGAGTACCTGCTTGGTCTCGGCTTTGAATTCATGGGTGGTGGCTTGTGTCATGGTAAAAAAAGGTTTATCTCTAACAAATTAGCCGAGGTCTTCAAGAAATTACCGATAATGAGTTCCTAAGCAAAATTCCTCGTTCAGGATTTTTTGAATTTATTCCTGAAGTATTCATATGCCTGATTAATTTCCTTAGCTTTGTTTTCGGCTACTTCTCGGATTTCCGGTCCTAGAGCTGAGACTTTGTCCGGATGATATTGTGCAATTGCCCGCCTGTAAGTCTGTTTGATTTCGGTAAAATCGGCCAACTGATCTTTTTCCAAGCCAAGAACTTTCGCCATTTCCACATCCGAATCCTCGGGATTTAAAAATGGCTCGTTTCCTGGTTCTTTTTCTTGATGCTGTGTTGACTCTTTGTTGTCTCCATTATCTGACCAGGCTGTTTCTTCCTCGGGTTCGAAGTTTTCCGACTTTTCCGGGTCTGTTTCAAAGGAGTTGCCTCCTTTGTTCGGTGGCGGTGTTTTTTTCTGCGCTTCGCTACGCGTTGGATCAGTAGATTGAGATCTGAATGAAATAATGAAACGATCAAGCTTCCAAAGCATCCACCAACTCATACAGAAAACAAGAGCCCATGAAATTTGAGTTAGGGCACTGGTAATTTTATTAGGAGAATGTCCGGTGATTCTTCTCCACCCCGTCCAGTCGTAATAAAAGTTTAACAATGCTGAACTGTAATAATGAGCAAGCAAGTAGGAAAGGGATATTGCCAATAAGCCCCCGTAGATAAGGTGAGATAAAAAAGTCTTTTCCCTCACAGCAAATTAATTGGGGGTAGTTGGCCAGAGCAAGTCTTGTATAAAAACAATATTAAACCACCTAGAATGATGAGTACCCACTTACTGGCAGGTTTTGAACTATTACTCATGAAATATTTTCGCAAACTGGTGGTAGGGGTCGGATTCGAACCGACGAACGCCGAAGCGGGCGGATTTACAGTCCGCATCCTTTAGCCACTTGGATACCCTACCAGCTGAGGAATCATATATTATGCTCTATGCTTAAAAACTGGCAAGACGATTGTAATTACAACTCTAATTTCTGCACTTGCTTGCGGTGGAGTCTTGACCAAGATTTACTCTTTCCCGATGAGTCTTAATACTAAAATCCCCGTAGTCGGACTGACTGGCGGAATTGCCAGTGGGAAATCAACTGCCCTTGATGTTTTCAAGTCCTTGGGATGGTCGGTGATTTCAGCTGATTCCATAGTGGCTGAAATTTTCTCAAAAAATGAAGATATCAAAAATCGAATAGCAAAGCGTTGGAGAAAGGGTTTAAATAAAGACAGCGGAAGCATTGACAAGGCCGAGGTAAGCCGAATAATATTCAATAGTAAGTCCGAGCGTTCTTGGCTTGAGTCCATTCTTCATCCTTTAGTTCGCTCACAGTGGATTTCATTCGTCCAATCGCACCCAGACGATCATTGCATGATTGAACTCCCCCTTCTTTTTGAAAACAACCTGCAAAAACATTTCACTTTCACAATCTCGATGTATGCTCCCCACAAAGTCACATTGGAAAGACTTTCTTCACGAGGAATTAGGACTGAAGAGGCAGAGAAGCGTATCGCCGCCCAAATGCCACCATTTACAAAAGTTGAAAATGCAGATTTTGTTCTTTGGAGTGGCGGTAAATTCTCTTTCTTAGAAATTCAAATCGAGCAATTATCCACACAATTTTTTAATTTCATAACCTAACTTATTTGAACCAATGCCAGTAAGAAAAACTTCCCGCGATTCAAAAGCAAAAACCGATAACGATAGTTCCCTGCAAGCGGATGCTCCTTCTGATGAAACTCCTGTAAAGGAAGAACCAAAGGAAGAGATCAATGCAGGCTCTGGATCTGTTGAAAAGTCCGCTCCGGAAGAAAGGCAACTTTTTTTCAGCACTGACGGGGGAGAGGACGAACCTGAAATTTCCTCACCTTCTGAAGATCGGGGTGAGGATAAATCATCCAATCCGTCTGTGCCGTCGGATTTTTCTAAAGAGGAAACTGCCACTCCTGCGAATAATCAAAAGCACGAGGGGCAGCAAAGAAATGGAAACCAAGCTAAGCATAACCAGCCAAATTCCAAAAAGATGACATGGCAGGAAAAAAAGAAACAGCGTAAGAGGCAGAAGTTTAAAAAACCTCAGCGATTGCCTTATGAGGAAACTGAAACCAAACCCTTAGAGATTGGAGACTTGCTTGAATCTGAAGCCTTAAAGTCAGAAGAATCGATATTTACGCTCCTTGAGCCTATGATCGATTCAGGCAATGATTTATTGGAGCTTGATGCTTTTCTTGCTCTCAATCTCCTGGAGCTGAACGAAAAAGTTTCCGGTCTTGGAATTACTGAAGAACTACCTGCTGCCCCCGTTCGGGAGGAATTGATCGACGCCGTTCTTGGGCATGCTCTTCAAAATGAAATTCCCGTCTCTATTTCCGGAATTGTGCAGGTAATGGAGGACGGGCATGGATTTTTACTTCAACAAAAAGAAGATTACCGGCTGAAATCTCAGTCGGTTTTTTTGCCCGCTCCTCTCGTTCGTAATTGTGGGCTCAAGACGGGCCATCAAGTTCATGGATTGATCCGTGCCAAAATGGATAACTCGACCTGTCCTGTGATGTTGAGGGTGGATCAAGTAATGGGAGTTTCTCCCGAGGAGGCCACCCGTGTTACTCCTTTTACTGAGCTTACACCTTACTACCCCTTAGAAAGAATGTACCTTGAGACCCATCAGGAAGTCGAATGGGATAATGTTGCGATGCGTGTCGTTGATTTGGTTTCTCCGGTTGGCTTTGGCCAGCGTGGGCTAATTGTGGCACCGCCTCGTACTGGAAAAACAATTCTTCAACAGGGAATTGCCCGTGCTTTGCGCAAAAATAATCCATCTGCTTATTTGATTGTCTTGTTGGTCGATGAGCGACCAGAAGAGGTTACGGATTTTCGTCGGCAAGTTCCGGACGCGGAGGTCATTGCATCCACTTTTGACGAAAGTGCGGAGAGTCATGTTCATGCTGCCGAAATAGTAATTGAAAAAGCTCGACGCATGGTTGAATGCAATCAGCATGTTGTAATTTTGCTCGATTCAATCACGCGTCTGGCTCGTGCGTACAATACCACGATGCCTAATAGCGGAAAAATTCTGAGTGGGGGAGTGGAAGCTTCTGCACTGCAACGGCCCAAAAGGTTCTTTGGTTCTGCCAGAAATATTGAAGGCGGGGGCAGTCTGACTATTCTTGGCACCGCTTTGGTAGAAACAGGAAGCAAAATGGACGAGGTTATATTTGAAGAGTTTAAGGGAACTGGAAATATGGAATTGCACCTGGACCGTGAGCTTTCGAATAAAAGAATTTTCCCTGCTTTAGACTTTGAGAAAAGCGGAACTCGCAAAGAGGAACTCCTCTACCATCCGGATGAACTCAGTAAAATATATGCCCTTCGTCGTTCGATGAAAGGTGTACCTCCGGCCGAAGCGATGGAAATGTTCATACAACGGGTTAAAAAGACCAAAAATAATCCCGAGTTTCTTATGGGCCTGGGTCGATGAGCCAAGCCTTCGGGTAATTTCTTAATGAACGCAACGGAAGAATTTCTCACCGAAGCATTCAAGCAACAGGGATTAGTCACCGAGGAAATGGTGGCAAATGTTTTGGAGCAGGCTAAAGATTTGGATCCTGCATTATCCACTGGGTCGGAAAGTTTGGATTTTATGAACCTTCTCTTGGGTAGGCTAGAACTTTCTACTAATGAAGTGGTTGGTTTCCTTGCCGCTGAGCTACAGGTTGAGCCAATTGATTTATCCGCCGTTAATCCTTCACAAGAAATCACCAGTTTGCTAAGTGCAGAAAACGCCAGAAAATACGAAGCACTTCCGCTTGGAACAGATGGGATATCTGTCGAACTCGCACTTGGAGATCCTCTTGATCAGGATACAATTGACAACCTAACTCACCTTCTTGGTAAATCCGTCAATCCACGCCTCGCCTATCGAGGAGATGTAATTGAGGCAATTGCCAAAACATACGGACTTGATCAGGCGGAAAAGGAGAAAGACTTTTTTGAAGGGTTGGAGGGCGGAGAAATTCAAATCGAAGACAGTGCACGACCTGAAGATGTCAGCGAAGATGATGCTCCTATTATCAAATTCGTACATTCTGTGATTAAGGATGCTCTGGAAAATCGGGCATCTGATATTCATATGGAACCGCTGGAAAAAAAATTCCGGATCCGTTTTCGAATCGATGGTAAGTTAATTGAACAGCCTGACCCTCCCAAACGTCTTCAACCGTCTATCATTTCTCGGACTAAACTTATGGCAAATGTTAGTTTGGCTGAAAAAAGAGTTCCGCTTGACGGTCGGATCAATGTGAAAGTGGGTAAAAAGGTAATTGATTTGCGTGTGTCAACCCTTCCCACAGTTCATGGTGAAAGTATTGTTATGCGGATTTTGGACAAGGAAAGCCTGAGCCTTGGCTTGCCTCAGTTGGGTTTCTTTTCTGATGATCAATCACTTTTTGAAAAAGTAATAAATATGCCGGACGGCATTTTTTTGGTTACCGGTCCAACTGGTTCGGGTAAGTCGACTACCCTTTATTCTGCACTGAATGTTATCAATAAACCGGACCGAAAAATTATCACTGTTGAAGATCCGGTTGAATACGAGGTTCCTGGAATTAACCAGGTTCAGGTGCGTTCGGAAGTAGGGATGACTTTTTCTGCTGCCTTGCGTGCCATGCTTAGGCAAGCACCGAACATCGTTATGGTGGGGGAAATTCGTGACCTGGAGACTGCAGAAATTGCAATTAACGCCTCCTTAACTGGGCATATGGTCTTCAGTACGCTGCATACCAATGACGCACCAAGTGCTGTTTCCAGACTGGTTGATATGGGGGTGAAGCCTTTTTTGGTTTCGGCATCCCTGCGTGCCGCACTTGCTCAGCGTTTGGTGCGTTCAATTTGTCAGAATTGTAAGGAGCCTTATCAACCATCTTCTGCCGAGTTGTCCGTTCTTGGAATCACTCAGGATCAGGCTGCTGGTGCATCTTTCATGAAGGGTGCGGGCTGTCCAAGTTGTGGTGACAAGGGATACCGTGGCAGAAAAGGAGTCTTTGAGATATTTGTGGTTAATCCGGAAATCGAAGAAATGATCTACAACAATGTAAGCATTGTGGAGTTGCGCAGTAAGGCTAGGGAAATGGGCATGCGATCCATGAGAAATGATGGATTTCGTAAGGTGCTTGCGGGGGTAACCACTTTGGATGAGGTCCTCATGGTAACAACTGAAGAGGAATAAAAAGTCGATGTTATATTTAGATAACAATGCTGAATTGCGTGATCTGTTCCGGGAGGTGGAAGGGGTTTCCCAACATGGATTAGACGAGCTCTTCGATCAGGATGTGATTGAAGGAAAAAGTTCATTTGCAGAAGCAATCATACAGGCTGGGATTGTAGAGCGGGAGGATTTGTTTGAACTCATTTCACAATATTTAGGTTATGAGTTGCAGGTTGGTAAGGTGGGAGAAATCGATCAGGCTGTTCTATCAGCAATTCCTGCAGAAACTGCTCGGCAGTATGGGGTGGTTCCACTTTATCTATCGGATGGCGGGATTCACTTGCTTGCTCTTGATCCTTTCAATGCCTCTATCATAGATGACCTTACTTTTGCTCTGAATCTTGAAATTTTCATCGTGGTTTGCGACCCGAATGAGGTTTCTTCCTTATTGGATAACCACTACGGTCAAAATCAATCTTCCCTTGACGATTTATTTGAGGAATCAGGTTACGATCAATTTGATGACCTCGATGGTTCAAAGGAGGGAGATCTTGTCGAGGCAGCCAATGAAACTCCAATAATTCGATTTGTTAATTTAGTGCTTCAGCAAGCTATTCGTGCCCAAGCCTCGGATATTCATTTCGAGCCATTTGAGAATGAGTTTCGAATCCGTTACCGGGTGGATGGTGCACTTTATGAAATGTCCCCACCTCCCAAAAGCCTGGCTTTGCCTGTAATCTCACGGGTTAAAGTCATTTCGGAGCTCAATATTGCGGAACACCGGATCCCTCAGGATGGAAGAATAAAAATGACGATTGAGGGTAGGGCAGTGGATCTTCGAGTTTCTACTTTACCTACACAGTTTGGAGAAAGTCTGGTACTTCGTGTGCTCGATAAGTCTGCGGTCAACCTAGACTTGGATAATCTTGGCCTTCCTGAAAATGTGAAAACGGGAATACGAGGAGCAGTGCGTCGCCCAAATGGTATTTTTATTGTTACTGGCCCGACTGGTTCCGGCAAAACCACCACCCTTTACAGTGCTCTGCGTGAAGTTAACGAAATGGATACCAAGATTCTTACTGCTGAGGATCCCGTGGAATATGAGATTGAGGGCATTATGCAGGTGCCAGTGAATCATCAGGTTGGATTGGATTTTGCTCGGGCACTTCGTGCATTCTTAAGGCAGGACCCAGACAAAATTATGGTGGGGGAAATCCGTGATATTGAAACTGCACGAATTGCGGTGCAGGCTTCTCTAACGGGTCATGTTGTTCTGAGTACTCTGCATACCAATGATGCTCCGGGTGCGGTTACCCGGTTAATTGATATGGGATTGGAACCATTTCTACTATCTGCTTCCTTGGAATTTGTTCTTGCCCAGAGACTTGTTCGTAAAGTCTGCCTAAGTTGCCGGGAAGAATTTGAGCCAAAAAATGAAATGCTACAAAACCTTGGTTTAGCACGAAAGGATCTTGGTAATCGAAAATTTTTTTACGGAAGAGGCTGTGCCGAATGCAATAATGGTGGGTACCGTGGACGGACCGGTTTATTTGAGATGATCAAAGTGAATGACACTTTTCGCGAAATGATAAATTCAGGAGCGGCCACACTGGTGCTTAAACAAAAAGCAATTGAGCAGGGTATGCGAACATTGAGGGAGGATGGGCTTCGGTCGATTCTTGATGGTGAAACCACGGTTGAGGAAGTCTTGAAATACACCTAATCTACCTCCAAGATACACAGGATTAATATGGCAATTTTTGAATATGTCGCGACCGATCAAGCGGGTAACTCCGTTGACGGAACCTTTGAGGCTGTGGATGAGACCGATGCACGAAACATTCTCGCCCAGTATAATTTGACCCCTACAAGCTTGACGATGCAAGGAGGAGCCCCATCTGCAATGGTTTCCGCTGCTGCTGTCTCCACTCAAAAAAATGATGCATCCCCTGCAAAGGTAAAAACAGAGAAACAACAAAAAGCGAAAAAGAAAAAGAAAAAAGGTGGTTTACTCGCTATGGAAATTGGGGGAGGACCAACCAACGAGGACATTTCTATTTTTACCAGGCAAATGTCCACCCTTATCCAAGCAGGATTACCTTTGCTGCGAAGCCTTGAAGTAATGATAAAGCAACAGGAAAAAAAGCCCAAGTTCAAGGCCATGCTTGAAGCAGTTGCTGAAAAGGTTTCTTCGGGAGGAACATTATCCGATGGCCTGGCTATGTATCCCAAGACCTTTGACAAATTATTCGTTAATATGGTCAAAGCAGGGGAGGCTGGTGGCGTACTGGATCTTGTTTTGGATCGGCTTGCTCAATTCCAGGAGAAATCGATCCGCACAATTAAGAAAGTCAAATCTGCTATGATCTATCCGAGTGTGATCATGTTTGTTGCAGTGGGTATCGTTACCTTATTGATGATGGTGGTGGTTCCTCAATTCCAAACCATTTTTGAGCAGATGCTTAGAGGTGCCCCCCTTCCAGGGCCGACTCAAATTGTTGTTGGTATTAGTGATCTTTTTGCATCTCACCCAATCCTTGTCCTTGGTGGCATGGGTGGTTTGGTAGGTGGAGTGGTCTTGCTCAAGAAAACGAAACTGGGTGGCAAAGCTTTTGACTGGTTGGGATTAAAAGTGCCAGTGGTACGGGAAGTAGTCAGTAAATCGAATGTTTCTCGAATTACCCGCACATTTGGTACTCTTCTAAGCAGTGGTGTTCCAATTTTACAGGCCTTGCAAATTACTGGGGACACTTTGACCAATGTATTTTTTATCAAGGCAATGAATAATGTACACAATGCGGTTCGGGACGGTGAATCCATGGCAGTTCAAATGGAAAGAGAGCCAGTATTTCCGACCATGGTAACCAGCATGGTTGAAATCGGAGAAGAGACTGGAGAGCTACCTGATATGCTCACACGAATTGCTGATAATTATGATGAGGATGTGGATAACGCGGTAGCAGGGGTAACCTCCCTGATCGAACCGGTTATGATTGTATTTCTTGCCGTTGTTGTCGGGTTTATCGTTATTGCCTTGTTTTTACCGATAGTGGCAATTATCGAAAATATCGGTTAGGTAAAGACTAAGGGGCATTGTTTTCCCTCCAGAGTTTTGCTTTTTCTGGATCGGTTTGCTCCCAAGCATTGATTGCATTTTGTACCATTTGCTCTCGTAGTTTTGACTCAGTAATCGATTGAGCCCATTCAATGGCACCCTCGGGATCTTTTTCCTTAATACAAGTGGCAAAGGTAGCAATTGCAGGATCGAGTAAAGTAGAACTTGGTAGATTATTAAGCCATTTGGCAGTGGCCACTGGGTCGATTCTCGCCCATTTGCCAGCCAGCTCAGAAAATGCATGTTTTCTTCTTTCATTATCTGGTAACTGCCCGGCCCAGGAAGCAACCTTTGCAGGGTCGCGTGAAACCCATTGATCAATTACATTATCAAGAATTCTGAAAGTTCCCGCTTCCAGTGGCATCGATTGTACCCAATAAGCGGTGCGTTCAAGATCTTGCTTTGCAAGTGTTGCACCGATTTGCCCTAATATTTTCTCCCTCATTTTGGTATCCTCCTGAGGGAAGTTCTCTGCCCATTGAATAGCAGCAGTGGTTCCTTCTCCGGCAAATCTTTCGGCGAGAATACTGGATGACTGCGATCTTGCCGATCCACTTGGTAAACTTAGAAACAGTCTGTTTGCAGCTTGCAAATCGGTCTCCATTAGTCCTTTGATGATTCCAACTAATAACGGATTATTCCCTTTATCATTCTTCGGATGGTTTGCTTCTGCCCAGGCAATCGCAGCTTTTGCATCCTTCACCGCCCAACCGGCCAGGGCTTCTGAGATACCAAACCTTCTTTCACTATTGGCGTCGAGAGAACTTGATGCATAGGCAAGTGCACCCTTCGGATCAAAATTTGCCCAGCTGCGCATAAGCAATTTCATTTCCAAATGCCTTCCATATCCCTTGGGCAGTTCTTCAAATGCCTGAACAACCTGCTTGACATTGGTACTGTCCATCGAGCGGACCGCATCCAAATATGACCCCAAACGTTCCACGATGTCACCACCCTGCAGGATTCTCTGAAGATTTGGAGGCATGGCCAGAGATCTGAAATACTTTGGGCCGGTCTCTTGGGTGGATTGTCTTATGCTTTCCTGATCATTAATTTGCAAGTTTGCCGGTTTCCTGATCGGCTGTTCATATCGAATACCGTTGGAGGAATTTCCATGCTTCGACCCAAGGTTTAGTCCAAGGTAAAAAACTAGACCTAGTGATATTGCCCATGGCAGCCCTATTTTTAAGAACGCATTCATTATCGTGTCCTTAGATTATGGTAGGCTTGGAAAATTTTCGGGGCAAGTCGAACTTGATTTCCTGAACTATGTCCTCACTTTCGCTCAGGAGAAAGCTTTCATCAAAATTGCGTGGAGATATTCAAGCCAATGACGCGTGGAGATCCCGCTATTCCGGGACTCCCGGTTAAGTTGTTCACCAAAGAGGTGTAGTATTCTTCATCAGTTAGGTTTGAGCCAAATAAGCTGAACTCCCAATCTTCCCATGCGTACCCCAGGCTGGCATCCCATAAAGTATAGCTATGAATTTTCTCGGTCGGATTGGAGCCATCATAATTCCAGTAATGTGTATCACCAATGGTTTTCGTGCCTAATTGCCCGTGGATACCATTATCGAATTCATAGTTGAGCGAGAGTGCAAGGGTGTGTTCAGGAATGAAAGAAAGTTGTTTTCCAGTCAGGCCGGAACCATCAAATTTTTCGTACTCCGAATTACATAGCCCATAAGCCAGAGAAAAGGTGAAATTTTCCGAAGGTTTAACAAATCCTTCAATTTCAATTCCTTGTGCGGTTACTTCGTCTGCATTGTCCACATAGTAATTAGTCGAGCCGGCAACGGGTAGTTCAAATTGATAATCTTTTATATCATTTACAAATCCAGTGATGTTCAAGCCCCATGATTGTGAAGGAGCGAATAGCAACCCGAACTCATACGAAAATGTTTCTTCTTCAGAAAATGCAATTTGGCTGGGTGTTATTGTGTAGGCAGAAAAACCTCCAGGCTTTTCGGAGTAGGTGGCTCGCAAATTAGCAGACAATTGATCGGTGATTTTTCTTTCCCAATTTATGGAGGGGGAAAAAGAATCAAAATCATTTTTCTTAGAGATCTGGTCCGTGTAGGGGCTGGGGGCAAAAGTTGGTGGAAGAAAGTTGAAGCCTGTTTTGGTGCGACTAATTTTCTTTTCAAAACTATCATAACGAAGACCAAGTGAGAGAAGGTCATTTTCGGTAAGATTTTTGGAAATAGATAAAAAGATGCCGAGGCTTCTAGATTTAAGGCACGAAGTAGTTTGCTCGGTTACCCCGAAAGATCTTGTAGCATCTCCATCAATTTTACTGTCAGAATAAAAGGCTCCGAGTATCCAATCGATGTCTGAACCTTCCTTTGATTCAATTCTAAACTCTTGAGACCATTCAATTTGATCCTGAAGGATCACAGATTCTTGTGCCGGAACGGTATTTTTAGTTAGATCCAAGTCGACGCGATTCGGATCCATGCTCCAATCATTACGGTTCGTTATTGAAATAAGGTTCCATTCGGTCAGGTCCTGATTAACTTTCACAAACTGCTGATTGCGGTCGATCTTGGTGCGTTCATCAAAATCGGTTGAACGCGAATAAAAATCTCCTCCATCTCTCAAAACAAGTGGCTGTGCACCAAGTTCATGGTTTTCAAAATTTGTACCGAAATTGATCTTGGATCCAGTGCCTTTGTCTAGAGAAAAACGGAGCGAGCCATGCCAAGTCTTGGATGTATTTGCATTACCAGAAGTATTATTGATGTAACCATCTGATAAAGCCCTTTGTAGAGCTACGGAGTACAAGAATCCTTCTGTGTCGAGTGGGCCGCTGCTGTTAATACTGTATCTTTGGGTGTTAAAGGTTCCGTAAGAAGCTGAGAGTTTGCTTACATGAGAATCAGTCGGTGCTTGAGTTTTGATATTGATAGCACCGCCAGTAACAGATTTTCCGAATTTGTGCCCTTGTGGCCCCCGGAGAATTTCGATGTTTTGCACATCATATAGAGTGGAAGTGTAAGATGAAATGTCAGCCTGTGGTATATCATCGACATAGAGTTGGACACCAGCAGGCCCAAATAATTGAGAGTTGGCGATTCCTCGTATAGCTATGATATCTCCGTAGGACTGAATCTTATTATTATTAATATGCAAGTTTGGTGACAATCCTGACAAGTCGACCAAGTTATCTATCTGGCGATCTTTAACTTGATTCTTCGTTAAAATAGACGAGCGGGAGAGGTCTAATTCAGGAATACTGGAACCTGTTACTGAAATCTCTTTAAGGGTTTCAGGATTCTTGCCGAACAGGGCAGAGAAAGTTGTTCCTGTAAGCATGAGTAAAGCAATGAAAGCTTGAATATATTTTAGATGCATAAAAACAACCGTTAATGCCAAGGACTCGTCAAAAATTCAACGAGATTTCCATATGCCACTAGATTTTATCTTATGAAAAGCAAATGCTAGAGGTTTAGGATAATTTCTTCCGCAATGTTTAATGATGCTGTGGCAGCGGGAGAGGGGGCATTGCAAACATTGATAATGCGGTCATTTTTCTGAATGAGGAAGTCGTCCACCAGTCCGCCTGTTTTGGCCACCGCTTGGGCACGAATACCGGCAGGGGCGGGGGAGAGGTGGTCTGCCTCAATTGCCGGCACTAGTCTTTGCAAGGCTTTCACAAAAGCCTGTTTGGAGAACGAGCGCCACATCTCACCCCATCCCATCTTCCAGTGCTTCATCGCCATGATCTGGAAACCGGGGTAGGTGACCGACTCAAAAAAGTCTTTCGATGAAAATGCGAATTTTTCATAGGCCTCCCTTCCAAAGGCAAGCACCGCATTGGGCCCGCACTCCACCCCGCCTTCGATCATTTGGGTAAAATGAACACCAAGAAAGGGAAACTTTGGGTCTGGGACGGGGTAGATAAGGTGATTACAAAACTTCTCTGCTTCTTTCGATAAAAAATAATACTCTCCCTTGAAGGGAATGATTTTAGCAGAGGGTTTTTGCCCTCCCATTTTAGTAATTCGATCAGAGTGAAGGCCCGAGCAGTTGATTAACTGCTTGCAGCGGATTGACTGATTGTTGGTTTCGACAACCAATTCATTTTTGCTCTTTTCAATTTGAAGAACTTTTTCACTGAGTAAAATTTTGTGATTGGTATCTTGAGTTAATAGTTGCCCAAGCTTTTCGCATACCTGTCTATAATTGACGATTCCACATTCCGGTACATGTACCGCAGCAACCCCATTGGCATATGGTTCAATTTCTTGTAACCGTTCTCTGCCAATCAATTCGCAGGTAACTCCGTTTGCTTTTCCGCGTTCAAAAATAACGCGAAGCCTATCAGTTTCGGCATTACAAGTTGCTACAATTACCTTGCCACAAAGTTCATAGTTAATTCCAAATTCACTGCAGAAATTTTCCATTGCTAATTTACCTTGCCGGCAATTTTTCGCTTTGGAGGAACCCGGTTTGTAATAAATTCCCGAGTGCAAAACCCCGGAGTTTCTTCCCGTTTGGTGCTCGGCCAAATGCTTTTCCTTTTCGAGCACAAGGATTGTTTTCTCCGGAAAACTTTTGCTCAAACGATAGGCTGTTGCTAAGCCAACAATTCCCCCTCCAATTACACAAAAATCAGAAATAATCATAAAATGATCAGTGTGATTTTCCCCTAATCAATAGGGGCTAGGTAACCAGATGGTGCTTTTTAGGAACCTTTTTGCCAACTGGCCAATGCACTCTCAGGGTTTCCCGAGACATCTCCGCGTCCATTCTTGGTTATGGTGTTGCCATTGGCATCTACAATTATAAGCGAGGGGATTCCTCGCACTTCAAACTTTTTCTTAAGTTTATTGGCGGCATCACTCCCGTGAGGGACAGCATAAAAATTCATTTTGTATTTCTCCATGTATTTCAACTGGTCTTCTGAAGAACGGTCTGAAGATACAAAAACAACCTCAAAATTTTCCGAGTTCTTGTTGCGGAAATCGACTAAACTTGGAGTAAAGCCACGGCAAGGCGGACACCACTGAGCAGAAAAATAAATTCCCACAATCTTATCTTTAAGTACCTTGGATGAGACCGACTTTCCTTTGCTATCAATCAATTTACTAGGAAAAAGGGCATCGCTTTTCTCAGCTGCAAGATTGGTGCCGATGCCAAAAAATAAAATAGCGAGTGAAAGTAGGAAGGAATGAGATGGTTTCATTCTTATAATTTCTTACACCCTACAGCCATTAGCAATTAAAAATTGGTGAAGTGTGGCGAAAATATCTTTTAAACACGGACTGCTTTTTTCTTGAACCTGTCTACATTTCTTGAACAAATGTTCTTTTTCAAACCTCAAACCCCAACTTCATTACAAATGAGTCTTTCATCTCTTAAACTTCACAATGCAATGTGGCCCGGTCTTGTCGGAAAAGGCGATGGCGAGGGCGAAGAATCTCCCTTTAGCTTGGAGCGTATGCTTGAGCTCACTGCTAATGCGGATGTTAATGGTAGAAAATTCGATGGTGTAGATTGTTTTTTGTTTCATCCCCATACTGATCCCGAAGCCAGTGACGATGATTTGAAAAAAATTGCTGATCTCATAACCAGCCATGGATTTGACATCGGATCACTTGTTGCCCCGGTATGGCCAGGCACCGTGGGAGATTCTGCGATGGGAACTGATGAACAGCAGGGTAAATTTCTCGATGCGGTCAAGGTTGCATGTAAGATCGCCAAAGTATTTAACGACCATGGTGCACGCAAAGGTGGTGTGATCAGAATTGATTCTGCAGAATTTGGTGTTGAAAAATGGAAGGCAAACCCAGGAGAAGGAACTGCCCGTATCATCGATACCTTCAAAAAGGCCGCGGCGATTGCTTCTGATCATGGTGAGCGTCTTGCTGTCGAAGGCGAAATTTGCTGGGCTGGTATGCACAGTTGGAAGGATGTCCTCGATTTATTGGAAGGTGTTGGTCAGCCTGAAACGCTCGGTTTCCAGGCAGACCTCGCCCATACCTACCTTTATCTTATGGGGTACAATGCTCCTGAGCATGCTCTTCTTCATGACGGATATGGTGATGATGAATTTTATGCAGCCTACGAGAAAATGACTGATAAGCTCCGCCCATGGACTATCGACTTTCATGTTGCTCAAAATGATGGGCAGGTACACGGAGCCGGTTCTCACGACAAAACTGGAAAGCATTGTCCTGCAGATGATCCTAATGGAAAACTTGATATTTCCCGTTGTTCGGGTTACTGGCTCAAAGATTTTCAGGACCGAGGAATGAAGCATATTTGCTGGGACGGATGTATGTTTCCGAATGCAACCCTTGAAAATCCATCGACTTGGAACACAATTCTTAAAGCGATGGTTGATGTGGTTTCTGCGTAGCTTTTCTATTCAATCGATTTACCTGAAAAGGGCGGACTCTCGGGGGTCCGCCCTTTTTCTTTTTTTCTGTTCTGTGAATAAAAAAATAAAACAGTATTCATTTTTTCATCGAATTTGATCCAATCATAGGTAATAGTGATTTTGTGATGGGATGTTGGAACAGGTTTAAACTTTGTTTTTGCATCAGTGTGCAGTGGAAAATCTCAACCAATTAAAGACATGGGAATAACATACAGAGAAGCGAAAAGAATTTTGGCCAAGCAAGAGGAGGCTCGCGATGTAATAAACAGCTATCGCGGCATGGAAACTTTGGGCAAGCGGTTACAATTACGAAATAACAAAGAATTAATCCTCAAACTTTTCGAGATTGAGGAGGATGATTCCGTTGTAGAAGTATTCACTCACCTGAAGGTTTTATACGAAGAACAATGGGGAGATGCTGAAGCCACCGCTCCCCCGGAAGTTCCGGGCGAAGTAAGCGAAGATTCTAGTGAAAGTAAATCAGCGGATGCCGATTCCAAAAAATCAAAAAAAGAATCCACAGAAATTGCCGAGGTAACCGCTTGATTTTTTAAGACGGCTGGTTTTATTGTAGGTTACATTGAATGTTACCTCCAGATTCCAGCACCCCACTCATTTTTCGGGTAAAATTCTTTTATCCCATCCATCCTTACGCGATCCAAATTTCGCCAAATCTATAGTTTTTCTTTCCAGCCATTCGGAAGAAGAAGGCACATTGGGTGTAATTCTTAATCGCCCGATGGGCAAGAAGCTTCACCAGTTTGATTCTCAATTCAATCATTTCTCCCTTGGTGATGCATGTGTCTTTGAGGGCGGTCCAGTAGATCGTGATAAACTCATTATTGCAGCTTGGGACTGGAAAGATTCTGTTGAATCTTTCAGGCTTTATTTTGGCATTGATATCTCAAAGGCCGAATCTTTGGCGAATGAAAATAAAAAGATTAGATTCGCGTGTTTTCTTGGTCACTCTGGTTGGTCCCCCGGGCAATTAGAAAATGAACTCAAGGTTGATTCGTGGGTTATTTCTTCGCTCAACCTGGATCTTTTTCAGCAGATGGAAGCTAAAACTGAATGCTGGAAAGCGGCTATTTCTGGAGTTAGTGATCAGATGTTTCTTATGGCCAATGCACCAGAAAAGCCCTGGTTAAATTAAACCACTTTGAAAAAAATTATCCTTTAGGTGCCAAGAATCACTCATTTTGCACTTTTTAATGGATAAAATCTTTTGCATTTGTTGCTCGTAATATGGTTTGGCATTCGTTTTGCTAACTTACTTTTATCGGTCCACCGACCGTACACCAGTCTAACCTAGACATTTAACCCTAAATCTTATGAGTAAGCACAAGTTAGAATACATATGGCTCGACGGCTACAAACCTACCCAGAGCCTTCGCAGTAAAACGATGATCGTTGAGGATTTCAGCGGTAAAGTAGAAGATGCCAAACAGTGGTGTTTCGATGGTTCCTCCACCGAACAGGCGGAAGGTGGTTCTTCGGACTGTCTTCTCGAACCCGTACATATCGTGGAGGATCCCGATCGTTTCGGAGGAAATGGCTGGTTGGTTATGTGTGAAGTTCTCAATCCTGACGGAACTCCTCATGAGTCAAATGGTCGTGCCACTATCGATGATGATGATAACGACTTTTGGTTTGGTTTTGAGCAGGAGTATACTTTGATCGACCTTGAAACTAACTTGCCTCTTGGTTTCCCCAGTAATGGTTATCCTAGCCCACAGGGTCCTTACTACACTTCCGTAGGAGCACGTAACACCAAAGGACGCGAATTGGTAGACGAACATCTCCATCTTTGTCTAGAAGCTGGCCTCAACGTTGAAGGTATCAATGCAGAGGTTATGATGGGACAGTGGGAATATCAAATATTCGCAAAAGGCGCAAAGAGTGCCGGTGACCAAATCTGGCTTGCCCGTTATCTCCTTGAGCGCACTGCCGAATCCTATGACATTGCCATCGACTTGCATCCAAAACCGATCAAGGGCGACTGGAATGGTTCTGGTATGCATGCAAACTTTTCCAATGGTGCTATGCGCGATGAAGGAGGCGAAGCACTGTTTAAGAAAATTTGTGAAGAGTTTGGAAAAAATATCGATCGTCACATTTCTGTTTATGGTGCTGAGAACAACCAGCGTCTCACCGGTCTTCATGAGACCCAGTCAATCGACAAATTCAGCTATGGTGTCTCTGATCGTGGTGCTTCTATCCGTATCCCCGTTGGAACGATTCAGGATGGATGGAAAGGTCGCCTCGAAGATCGAAGGCCTGCTTCCAATGGAGACCCTTACAAAATTGCCGCTGCAATTATTAAAACTACAAAAGAAGCACTTTCTTAATAGTTTACCAGGTCGAAGTTATCATTCTTTAAAGGCGGTGGAGCAATCCATCGCCTTTTTTATTTCCTTTTTTTCATCACCACCACAAATTCGTCCTTATTCTTTTTGAAGAATCGAAGAACGAGAAACTGATCTTTAATTTGCTGGTAGAGTTTTGTTTTTCTTTTCCCATTTTCAATCCAGGATGCCTCAATCGCCTGTGCCTGTTGACTGATTAATTTTCCATGCCTGACAATCTTTCCCTGTGTTCCGAGTACCTCGACTATCTGCCATCCTTGAGCTTTCCACTCTTCCACCACATCATTTGCTGAGGGTGCACACCCTGATAGTAAAGTGATTGAGAGTAAAAGCAGAATCTTTGAAAAATTAATGCTCACAAGTTGAAAAAAATTATCTTAAGAGAAAAAATCGACCAAAAATTTGCATCTTCGTAAAGAATAAGTTCTCTTAGTATGTGGTAAGATGCATTACGCCTGGCTGGCAATTACGGGATTTATTGTTTCTCGTAATTTCATTTCAGTCTCGTTTTTGCCAATCAAGTAATCGAGATTTAGGTCAAAATCTCGATTTATCGTCTCTAATTAAAAAATGCTTCTGCGGGAGAAGTGTTTCAATCATTAACAAAGAAAGGAATGAAATTATGTTCAATTCCATTAGATGGGAAAAGTTTAACACCCTCCAATTTTTGACTTTCAGGTCAATGTTGGGCAAACCTTTGAAAGTTTGTTTTAGATGGGAGGTAAAATGAGGCGTTTCATTCATTTAAGAGTTCTGTCTTTGAACGATCATTGGCTTGTTTTTAATGATTCTGAATTGGAAAAATTCAAACGAAGGCGTGGGTTAATTCTGGCAAATCCGAGGTATCCCCCTTCGTAAGATAATCATCAGTTGACCTGGTCAACTTGCCACAAGGTAAGCAAGAAAAAGAGAAGAAAAATTATACTCTTCCAATTTCGCCCGGTTAATCCTTCCTTTTACAACCCTAGATGTTTTATCTAGGGTTTTTTTGGGTTATGTGTCAGCTAGCTGCATTGGCCAATTTGGGTGCACTTTTCTTGCAGGCATGTATGCTTTTTGTATAAAAAGCATTATGCTTTCCTTTGTTCTTCTTTCGAGTGTGCTGATCTTTTTCATAGCCTATCGTTATTACGGTAATTTTCTCACCAAAAAATGTGTGCTCGATGATTCACGGGAAACGCCCGCTCTTTCTAATGAGGACGGCGTGGATTATGCTCCCGCGAGAGCCTCCGTTTTATTTGGGCATCATTTTTCATCCATTGCTGGTGCTGGCCCAATTGTTGGTCCCATTCTGGCCGCCACTTACTTTGGATGGGGGCCTACCTGGGCTTGGATTTTAATTGGGGCGATTTTTGTCGGTGGTGTACATGATTTTGGAAGTGCCTTCATGTCACTTAGAAATAGTGGGCGTTCCATTGCTGATGTCTTGAAGGGGTTAGTTGGTGGGCGTGCGGGCAAGCTCTTTTTAATTTTTGTTCTTCTGGCATTGGTTTATGTCATCATTGTTTTTCTTGATCTCACCGCCAACACTTTTGCCACTCAGCCTGAAGTTGCCTCTGCCTCGGGTTGGTTCATCTTCGTGGCAATTCTGTTTGGAATTTTACTTAGAAGTGGAAGATTCAAGCTATTGCATCTCGCAATAATCTTTTTCCCAGTTACTTTTCTGGGTCTTCTGGTCGGGCATTTTTTTCCGATGGTAGAATTGCACAAGGATGTCTGGATTTGGTTAACTTTAGGTTATTGTTTTTTTGCTGCTGTGCTACCTGTTGGGGTTCTTTTACAGCCTAGGGATTTTCTAAGTGCCGGTTTTTTGTATGCTATTCTTGGACTCGGTGCATTGGGTATGCTAATTTCAGGAGAGACTCTAGAATTGCCTCTTTTTATAGGTTGGGAATCTGAAAAACTCGGAATGCTCGTGCCGTTTCTTTTTATCACTGTTGCCTGTGGTGCTTGCAGTGGGTTTCACAGCATTGTTGCCAGTGGCACAACCTCAAAGCAAATACGCCGGGAAACTGATACCAGGCGTGTTACTTACGGGGGAATGTTACTTGAGGGAGTACTTGCGGTTTTTGCCTTAGCATGCGTTGCGGTTTTAACTGTTGGCGAGAGGGATGCAGGTGGCTCGCCTGTGGGAGTTTTTGCAACCGGTGCATCTAAATTTTTTGGAGCAGTGGGAATACCAGCGCAGTTTGGAATTGAATTTGCAACGCTTGCCATCAGTACTTTTTTACTCACCACACTGGATACCTGCACCCGGCTAACCCGTTTTCTGATTGAGGAATTATTTTCGTGGAGAAATCAGGTGAGCAGGTATCTGGGTACATTGATAGCCTTGGCTCTTCCCGCCTGGTTGGTTTTTCAATCCTTTTCCGCACAAGATGGTTCGCTTATTCCCGCATGGAAAGCCATCTGGCCATTGTTTGGTGCTACTAATCAGTTGCTTGCTGCCTTTGCTCTGCTTACATTTGTGGTCTTTTTAAAGGCTAGGAAGACTTCCTTTACTTTCGCTGTATGGCCCGCAATCCTTATGATTTTTATGCCCATGCTAGCTCTCGGATGGATGGCGTGGATGAATGGTATGGATTCCTTAATTGGAGGAACTTCTGTCGCTATGTTTCTTTTGGGCTGTTACCTAAGCATTGTATGCTGGAAAGAAGTTAGAAGGATTGATTAAGCATTTACTTCGGTCTTTGAAAATCTTCGTTTTAAAGTACAAAATCAGGTTTTACTTCTTTTTCCTCTCCACCATCGTTTCCTTTAAGGGCGGCGTTAATGGTATTTTTTAATTTCTCGGGAGGGCATGGTTTATTCAAAATTTTGAAAAGCATTCCGGATTGAAGTGCTTCAGTGCCACCAAATTCAAAGTCAGCATGGCCCGTAAGTAGGATACATTTAGTAGCGGGATTATGCTCTTTGATTGTTCTAAGAAGGGTGGCACCATCCATTTTGGGCATCCTCATGTCTGAGACAACAACGGGAAAATGTCCTTTCTCGTTAATGATTTCGAGGGCTTCGTGGGGTCCGTTTGCTGTTACTACTTGAAAAGTTCTCCCAAGATTAAGTTTGATTCCCTTGAGAATAGATTCTTCATCATCAACAAATAGAACGGGCACATTCATGTGTCTTTTAGACCATAGTAGAAATGCGAATGCAAGAACTAGATTTTAAATGTTTTAGGGCGAAGAAATCATTTTAGTCCTGACTCCGTATTGATATTCCTTTCTGGAAATTAAATATTTTATCGATTCCGCACGGAACCCTGCTATAAGATATCAAGTATGCCCGAGTGGCGGAATCGGTAGACGCTGCGGACTTAAAATCCGTTTCACCTAGTGAGTGTGGGTTCAAGTCCCACCTCGGGCACTCTCTATCATTGAGTAGTCAAAGATTGTTCTGATCAGAAAAACAAAGGTCTTGGTGCTTTTGAACTTAATAATTCTATTGTTTTAAGTTTTCATCAAGTGTCCCCAAAAGGTTTAGAACTGTAAAAAATGTGGCTACAAAGTTGCTACAAATTAAGGGGCGGGGGGAGTCTTTCCAACTCGATCAACCCCATACCGATTTCCCCGTCTGAAAAATTTTCAGCAAGCGCAAAATTGGGCTAACTGAGTAGGAGGAAGAGCAGGAACTTCATTTCAAAACGATAGTTAAGAATAACAAACTCGGTCAATAACGATACGACCCTATTGTTGACATGCCCACGCCCTTGGCTTGAGTTGATATTGTGAGATTTATTCTCTTTTCAATATCCTCAATCCTAATCCTTGCGATAACCTTAACCGCCAAGGAACCAGTCCGTACATGGACGAGTGCAGATGGTCGAACATTGGAAGCCCGCTATCTGGAAATGGTAGGGAGCAAGGTACGCATTGAAAATGCATCGGGTCGAAAATTTACCGTTCCCTTGACTGGGTTTTCATCCGCCGATCAGGAGTATGTGAAGAAAGCTCATGGACGGTCCTTGTTCGCCGAACCTCAACCTTTCGACGACCAAGGAAGAGGTGGGGTGATTATTGCTTCTGCTAAAGGCAAGGTCGAGGTAATCACACAGAAGCATGATCGCTATTCAGACAAGGATCCTGACCCACGAGAGGTAAT